>Ga0163150_10000940_pt1 | contig 51453 bp, 65 predicted proteins | sample OliLakLV19P2IB_FD_148628 | JGI IMG/M metagenome (GOLD analysis project Ga0163150, IMG submission 148628) | Freshwater microbial mat bacterial communities from Lake Vanda, McMurdo Dry Valleys, Antarctica - Oligotrophic Lake LV.19.P2.IB | ecosystem: Environmental > Aquatic > Freshwater > Lake >...
CACCCCCCCCCCCCCCCAATTTTAATCTTCATCGGGCGGATCACACTTGGGACAACCACAATAAATGGAACCGAGAATCGGGACAACCCGATCTTCCCGTTTGCATTTAACCACCGGCGCAACTTCACCACACCCTTGCAAGATGATTTCACCGTTACGCGCTAATTCTTCTGCCGGGGATTTAATTGCATAATCCATATTAGCGTACACTCGCCCGCACGATATGAGCACGCCATGATCGTCGCGCACTGTGTCGCAACTCAAAATTAAAGCGCTGGTTAGCGCGCCAATTTCTTCGGGCGCAATCCACTCCCACCCGTTGCAAGTTTGATACTCAACTAATTCGATAAAAGCGCCATCGAACCCAAGTGCCGCAACCCCTTGATCTTCCACTAATTCCGCCAGTTCCGCGCGGCACTCAGCATTAAGTTTGATGAGCAAGTTCCCGTTGGCAAGTTCCACGAATTCAGTAAAGCGTTGCATAGTATCATTCCTTCCGGTTAAGTGTTATGCTCCCATTATACTCAAAATTAAAACTTGTCAAGCGCTACCCGGCTGTCTTTAGGGCTTCGGCATTCAAGTCCGCAACAAGCAACTGCGCCTCCCGCAGCGCTTGCCCGTAAGCAGATTTTAGGCCAGCATAACGCGCGTCTACATTTTTGAATTCTTTACGCACGCCGTCATTTAGCCCGCGAACCGCGTGCCACTCGCTTACGCGCGTGTCGAGTACGCGAACGTGAACCGGGCGACGATATTTTCCACCACCGGATTGTGGCGCTTTTGCAGAACGAATACTGATTTTGAACGGATAAGACATAATGCTTCCTTTGCTTGGTTAAGTGTTATGCTTCCATTATACCCAAAACTAAAACGTGTCAAGCGCGGCGGTTGCAAAATTAAAGCAAGCAAAAGGGGTTGACATTCTGAAATCTTGGATATACTTAGGGCATAGTCATTAACCGAAAGCGAGACTAATGAATCTTAACATGGCGCTCCCATTGTCAACCCGACTTGCTAATCGCAAGGCCGGGCAAAAATACAAGAATGAAGTGTACGGCGGTTGCGCCGGAAAACTCAACAAAAGCGATAAGTGCGCTTGGTACAGTTCGCTCAAGGACGTTAAAGCCGATTATCGGTTTGTGCAGCACGCCCACAAAATTGTGCGCTTGGGCCATAACGGATGGTATGCGGACAACTTTCAAAGTGGGTTAATTTGTGGCTTCGTCGTGCGCTTACCCGGCAAGGCGGGTAAACCACGCTATCTTGCCGGGATTGAAGCAACGGAATGGGACAGCACGGCGGTATTGGCGGAGAGTTATGATGATGAGTGTGACGCCGCGCGTGCTGCCGATGGGCACGCCGAACGGTACGCGGAAGTAAGCCGGGAAGATGATTTAGAGCAATTAGTCGAGCAAGCGATTGAGGATAGGGGTGAGGAAATTACCACACTCAATACCGAAATTGCGGAATTGACCGCTGAAGTTGAGCCACTTAGCACTTGCGGCTATTTTCGCGCCGCTGCCGCACTTGAAGAATTGATTGCGGACAAGCAAGCCGAAGTCAGTAAACTTGAGAAGTCAATCAAGAAAATCACCGATGAGCCGTGGACTTTAGTGGCTTAAACTTAGGCTGATGCGCTGCCCGGTTTGGCGGGATATAACGCAGTTCGATTCTGCGCAGCGCATTTATGAACGACAAAGACAAATTACAATGTGCGCGTAAACGGATTGAAGGAACAGTATGAACACGCTCAACCAGACACTTGCGGAAATTTCACGCAAGAACGGCATCACGATTCCCCGCGAGCATTCCCCCGCTTGGCGGGTCTGGCTACGCCAATGCCAGCGCTACGTTGCGGACGGGGCAACCGGGACAACCTATAGCCGGGACATGAAACGCGCAGCTCGCGGGGAACGTCCCCGCCGGGACAACCGGGACAACCGGGACAATTAAGCGCTTGACATTATGCGCGTCTGTGTATAATGGGAGCATAACAGTTAACCAAACAGGAAAGTGAGTTGAGACCATGACCTACGCAGAAGCAACGGAAAAAATGAACACGCATAAGGGCCGGGACGTTCAATACCACCGTCCGCCAACTGCTGGCGAGATTAAGTTCGGGTATGGCACGACTCACTACCGCACGTTCCCGTTTGAACAATGCGTTCACAAAGGTACTCGCGTGCTGAAAAAATGGTTCGTTGCCGATAACGGATTGCGGTATTATTGCTAGTTGCGGGCCGACGTTGAGTTGTTGGAATGGGCAAGCGTGCCCGAAGGGACACAGTATGAAAGAGTCTACAATGATCCGGGGACAACTTCGGGACACCCGCGCCATAATGAAAATGCAGCACCGGATAGCGGGCGGTATCCGGCACGGCGGGCATTCTCGCGAGAGTATGCGCTTAAACGAGCGTATGTTTATGTTGGAAACGCGACTAAAAGTTGCGCTCAACAAAGAGAAGCACGCCACGATCAAAAGCCGGTTGGAATATCTTCGTGGTGAAATCCGCGCAGAGCGCCTTAGTTACGGCGAGATTAGCGAATTGCACTCTCTTGTTCCGTTTATCGACAAAAATGACGTTGAGTTGTTGGAATGGGCGGGCGTGCCCGAAGGGACAGCGTGAGACAGCGCCACACTAAACAACCGCCCCGCGCACACGGACAACGTACCCACGACTCGCGGCTTATATCCGTGAAGCACGAGCGCATAATCGGGAAGTTCGACACCGAAAAAACCGCCGCGAAGTATGCGCGAATACTAGCGGTTAGCGTTCGGGACAAACAGTACGTCTTTTCGTCGTATGACCGCGACCTGATTGTTGAGACACCCACACGGTTAACCCCTACACAGTGGGGACATCTTTACTTTGTCATCATGGGAATGCACTACGTTTTAGGCGGGCTACTTGATCCAAGCCGGGACATTTAGCGCTTGACAACCCAATGGTTTGCGTATAATGGGAGCATAATGAAACACCGATACGGAATGAAAACCCAAGCGTTTATGGTTGAGGCTGAATTTTCTACAGCCGGAAAAAAGTACCTAGAACAATTGCGTAAAAGTGATGCGCGATTCAAACACTGCCGGATCAGGGATTGGCTTCAAGCAACTCCCAAGTTGTTGCCCCTGCGTGCTGTAATGGCAATCGGGCATGATATGTGCGCTTAAACAGTTGGATGCCCCAACTCACAATTTTTCCAACCGAAGCTGAATGGGAGCAACCATGAAATCAAAGTATGACATCCAAGCCGAAGAATTCTTGACATCCACCGGGACAACCTTTCTGGCAACACTATATCCCGCCCCCATGCAGACCCCGCCCTCATGGGCAAAGCCGGGTAGAACCATAGCAGATGCCCCGACGTGGGGACTGCGGTACTGTGTCACGCTGACGCGCGGGCTGAAGGAAATCAAGTTCGACTACTGGGGATCGTTTGCCGAACGATCCAAGCTGTCAAATGTGAATTTTTACAGCCAACCCAATTTGGCCCGTGCGAAGGCTTATGACGTACTCACCTGCGCGCCAAAGTTCGTGCCCGACACGTTCACGGACTTCTGCGCAGAATACGGGTACTGTGAGGATAGCCGCCAAGCGCTCGCCACGTTCGAGAGCGAGCGTAAATTGTGGGAAAAGTTTGCGGGGGTATTTAGTGCCGAAGAACTCGAACGCTTGGCGGAAATTCAGTAGCATTTAGCGCTTGACAACCTTCAATCTTGGGTATAATGGGAGCATAACACTTAACCGGAAGGAACGTAGTAAACATGAACATGAATCAAGGCGACATCCAAACGGCTGCTTCCAATCGTCACGATTGCCCGAACGTCCGCAAGGGCTTTCGTTTGCTGCACAGTCTTTTAATGGCCGTGAATAGCCAGTCGGATGGTTGGGCATATTGGTCTGCCCCTAGCAAAGCCGCCGATAAGCTCATGACGCTTCTGAGGACTGCTGGCAACATTTGGTATGACACCAGCGGCACGATTACCGCCTCTGAACTCAAGAGTGCCATTTCCCCGATCCGGCGGATGGTGACCTTACAGACTGAGAAACAGAAGCAGTACGGGAACACTTTTGTGTTCGACGTGGATGCCGCCCTGAGCAACTAGGTTACCACAGTGATATGACAGAAGCGAATGGGCTGGCTCTGCGCCATCCACGCCGAAGGATAGAAAACGCCCTAAAGACAGCCGGGTAGCGCTTGACACGTTTTAATTTTGAGTAGAATGGGAGCATAATGAAATGCTGTTTATGCAAACGCTCGATCAATCCCCGAAAAGACAGACACTTTCATGCGACGTTTTGCAACTACCTTACGCAGACTTATAAGAAACTCGCGCATTGTGCGAAGTGTGACACTGACGCCACCCAAATGAAGTTGTGGGCGGCACTCTATGAGGCCGCTGAAGCTAAGAGCGCGGCAACCCGTGACTTATGGGAAAAGCAACGCATTTTACGGGAACAGCAAAACTTGGCACTTGACACGTTTTAATTTTGAGTAGAATGGGAGCATAACCAATCGGGTTTATGTGAATCCGGTTGAGTTATGCAAAGCTGCCTTGTGCCGGGCCTTGTACGGCACATCGGAGAATCAGAATGAGTAACGTACTTACCGCCGCGTCGCGCCAATGGTTCAGTCGTTCCGATGATGAGCGTTTCCTCACGCTTGAATCGCTTCGGGACAGTGTGGCGAAACGGCGAAACGAAAGTTGGACAGCCACCCCGAAAGCCAGTGACTTGCGGGTTGTGGCGGGACAGGATAACGCCCTATCCGTGGAAGTCTTTGACCCGTCTATCGGGGATCGTCGAATGCTCGCGCCGACCAACTTGGCGTTCGGGCAACTGGCGACTTATGCCAAAGCCCCGGCAGGGTATCTTCGCCAGCTTCCGGCAGAGTTAGCCGCGATCAACCTGCAATACGGCCTTGAGCACCGGGCGATCCGGGATGAGGCTCTTGTGCTCGCCCACAGCAACGGGGACAACTCCCTGCGCGCTATGACCAGCACAAGCTACGGGCGAATCTGGGATCAGCAAGTGGTTGAGTCGGTTATGCAAGTCAATTCGGAAGGCCGGTGGAAGATTCCGGCGGCATCCTACGCGACAGCCAACCCCAAGCGCGCCACAACCCTATACGCCAGTGACCGGGACATCTTTATTTTTCTGGTCGATGACGCTCACCCCATTGAAGTGCCGGGTGAAAAGGAACCCTTGTTCCGGGGTTTCTACACTTGGAACAGTGAAGTCGGCGCGGGCGTGTTTGGTATCGCCACGTTCCTTTATCGGTACGTTTGTGACAATAGGATGATTTGGGGGGCTACGCAAGTGAAAGAATTGCGTATTCGACACACCGGCGGCGCGCCGGAACGCTTCGCTTACGAAGGCAGTAAATACCTTCACCAGTACAGCAACGAAAGCCCTACAGCGCTCGTCAATCAGATCACGGCGGCAAAGCGCTTTGAGAGTGATGAAATGCAGGGTGATGCGGGTATTTCCAAGTGGCTGCAAAAGCGCGGCTTCAGCAAGGCGGTGGCTGTGGCCGCTGAGGGCAACGTAAACGCTGAAGGCGCTGGCCGATCCTTATGGGACATCATTAACGGCGTGACCGCACACGCTCGCTCGATCCCGCACACAGATGCCCGCGTGCAACTGGAACTTGATGCGGGGCGGTTGATGAACATCGTCGCCAGCAATTAAGTGGCTACCCGTCCGCGCGGATGGGTGAAGTAGCCCGGCGGGTGCAATCAAATGCCCCGCCGGGTTTTTATTTAAGGGGTTGACATTATGCGCGTCTGTGTATAATGGGAGCATAACAGTTAACCAATACGGCGAGAGCCACAGGAGATTCAGATGACGACCCAGCGGAAAAAAACGACGTATTACGTTGAGAACATTTGTGGCGGAAATGAGCAATTTTCCAGCCTTTCGCGTGCGTGCGCCGCGGCGATATCGTGGGGCAATAGGGGGACAATTGAGGACAAGAAGGGTGTTCGGCACGTCGCTCAAGATTTAGATGGCGACGGCTATCAGATTAGCGAATACGGTGCAGATGGTGACGTATTTATGGCTCGCGACTAGCGCGGGTGGGGCTTTCGGGGGGAACCGAGTCTGCCGGACGTGGACAGCAGCGGCGAGAGCCACAGGAGATTTACGATGAAAACCGCATTTGGGTACAATCGAACGCAACGCCTCACAGACCTACTTGCCAGCAACGAAGTAGAGGTTAATTGGGAAGATGATTTGACCAATTCGCAAGGATGGAAAATCATCCACACCACCATCGGAAAGCGCAATTGCCTCATACTCGACATGGGAAAATTTGGGTATGAAGCGCACCCACAAGGGGATGCGGTTTTCTGCTCCCAAGGTTATAAAAGAGGGCCGGTAGGAGAAAGTCTAAGCCTACCGACCCCCATCGGGGAACACCTATTCTTGACGTACTTTCACTTTGCCCGCCGCAATATCGTGCAGGAAATTGCCCTTGTTGGGATCGTTCGTGCTGACCGTTCGGACAACTTCCTTTTTCCGCTGCGCCCCTGATCCCGTCGCACCCCCGCCCGTGCCCTGCTCGAAAAGATAGGAATTTGTGTTGACGAACATGGTTACATAATCTTCCACGCTCGCCTTCTCACCCTTTTCGTTCATTATGTCGTCCCGGGCCGGGACAAGATTATCCTCATCGTCGGTCGTCCAATCTGACTTGACGATCTTGAGGATATTGACCAGAGCCTTTTCTTTGGGCTGCGCTTTATCGGTGATGGCGCTGGTTAAGCGTTGGTCGATCAGCATGTCACGGTACTTGGTTCTGTAGCTGTTTGCCGTTTCTTCGGCCTTTTTACGGCCCGTGGCCTCTGCTGCAAGTTTGGCGTCCAGATTGTCGCGCATCGCCTTCGTGCGCTTGTTCAAAACACCGTCCCAATCCCCTTTCTTAATCAACTCCCCTTCCTCAGCCTTCCCAAGATTAGTTTCCAGTTCGGACAATTCCGCTGCGCGCTCAGGTGTTAATTCCCCGAAACCCTTCAGTGTGCCAAGCAGCGCGGCCTTTTCCCTTTCCAGCTTCTTAGCTTCGCTGCGGTATCGATCCAGATCGGCACTCAGCTTCTTGCGGCTGCCCTTGTCCGCTTCCTCATCTTCTTCGGACTTCTTGGGCGCTCCATCAACGATCAACTCAAATTCACCATCATCGTTTTCTTCGTAGAAATCGTGAAGGTGTTCAGGCACATCATTTAGTGCCTTGATCTTCACAGCCAACTTCAATTTCTTTGCCATAACAAATACTCCGTAAAAGAGACTCCGTTTGATACCACAGCCCTGATGTTAAATTTATGGCACTGGAATAGCAACCAATTACATCCACATTTCAGGTGATATTGCCAAGCGGTTGCCCTTCTTTTCCCACCAGATGCGGTAAGCTGCCGCCCACTGGGACATCATCTTTGGGGACAACCAGACCGTACCTTCAACGTCATAGGGCTGCTCGGACACATGCACATTGCGCCACGTTCCGTTTTTAAGGGGTAGCGTAACAATTAGTATTTTAATCATACTTAGCCCTCAACTGCTTTAGCGTCAGAGGCTTCAAATCACGCGAGACAAATCCCTGTAGTTTTACCTCACCAGACTTCCAAAGCCGGTATCTATACTCCCCACCTAATACCCGCTTCTGGAACTCAGGCGACTTTGTTTTGAGCCACGTTTCATAAGTCAGACTAGCGGGCACTTGGCCGTCCATTGACGCTTGTGTGCTCTCCGGCACTTGATCCAGTTCGGGGATATTTAATCCAAGCAACTCAGACCACTTCTTAACCACGGGAGTCAAAACACAACGGCAGTTATAATGCAACGCGGGCCTACCGGGAAACCTTCCCCGGTAAGGTGAATCGGGCAATGGCTTGCCGGTTTTTAGATTCCACGCTCCCCCGGACAAGGCTTGGCATCGCGGACAAGTTCTGAAATCCAATGTGGCTTGCCACTGCCACCCATCCAGCACATCCGAATTCGCTTCGTAGGTGCGCTTCAGCACTTCGTTTGATACTGTCATCGTGGCGGTGCGCACCAGTGCATCCAGAGCACTGCGGGACATCTCTAGGATACCCCCCGTAAACTCCCGAACAGTTCTGCGCCTGCCGTTTACCGTGACTGTCCTGCGCTTGCCGGTTGGACTGCCTCTTATGCGCCTAATGATCTGGGTGTTATCCTCTCCCAAAGCGATCCCTAGCCGCAGTTGTGTCATAAACGACTGCGTGATGTTGCTTGACTGTTTCGCCCACCAGACTCTGGCGGGCGAGTCTGTAATGGCAAGGTTGGTGATGAGCACTTCAATATCAAACGGGGTAAGCCCAAACTGGACAATCTGCGCGTTGAAAACAGCATTCATTACGTCGGCCAGCGCCCCGATCTCAATCTTACCCAACTCAATCAGCCCGGCAGTCAGCCCAAGCGCCGCTGATCCAAGCGCTTGTGAGACAGCATCTTCAATCACCGGGCGGATTGCGACGGCACGACTCAAACGTGCTTGCGCTGTTACCCCTGAAATGTCGGCTTGATCTATGATGCGCGAAACTTCTTCTCGCAACTCACTCAAAAAAATAAGCAACTCATTGCTTAAAGCATTGGCAACCGCCGCCACGTCAATTGCGTGGACAATCAGTGCATCCGCGAGATCATCATTAAATGCCACTTAAACTTCCACGGTAACGGACGTTGCATCATCAATTTTCTCATCCGCCGGGGAACGCCCTGAATTACCCGGAAGGCTTTCTTCATCACCCACCCCCGGCAGACTTGTAACCATCCCCGGCAAGGGCAAACCCTCTGCAATTCGTGCGCGCTCTTCTTCCGGCGTGGCATCGTCGGGGTAAGCCCCCATCTGCTGCAAGTTGTAAAACCAGACCTCAAACGACATCCCGCCGCTCTGATAGGCGTTGAACAACGCCATGAGGCGTTGGGAATCAATGACACGCACACCAAAGTCATTGTTTAATCGTATGTTGATTTCTTCCTGATTGACCTTGCTGCTCCAATCACACAACCACCACACCACATTCGTCATACCCTCTGAAACTGTGTCGGCAATGCCCCCCAACGTGGCGTGCTCCCCGGCTTGCCGCAACAACACGGTTGCCGTGGCTTCACTTTCCTTAAAGCGTTCTTCAAGCATTCTCCCACCCGCGATTGCCATTAAGCGCTCTTTGTCGGCCAGACCATCCCGCAAAGAAGCTATTCCAGCACCCGTGAATTCAAGCAGCATGGCCCGTGCCTCTGGATTGCTTAACTTCCACGCAGACCCCGGCCCCATCTTCAGTGTGCTGGTGTCTATGTTATCCACGCCCGTTAAAACGGGCGTAGGCAGTGCTGTATAATGTCGCCCGTGCTCAAGATCAGCACTCGTTCGATAGTGAGACAAGTTGATATTAACCAGATCAAGCAAGGGGGGCTTGCTCGGCTGTGTGGCAAGATCGCGCGAGTTTACAAACTGAAATGGAATGAAGTCGAACGTGCCCCCTTTATTACGCTGCGGGACAATTTCACTGATTACTTTCCACGCATCTTCATGCTGCTTCGTTAAGCGCCCACTTACCGCCAGATCATCAATGTTGGTGACTTTGTGCCAGAGCCTTTGTTTGTAAACACCATCTTCAAGCACAAGTTCGCGGTAACGGCACACAACGTCATGCGTAAAGGGATCGTCTGCGCTGCGCTCGCTGACGTATTCTTCCAACACCACCAAGATCGGACGCTCCACGCCATCAATAATTTCAAAATCCCAATTTATGATTTCTTCGGCTTTGTAAAGAATGGCATACGGATAAACGACATCTGCATCGCCCGACTCATTTAATGTGGCATCAACCAGAATGCCCGCCCTGCCCGTAGTGAGCACTTCATCCACTACGTTCTTGGAAAACAACTCGACGCTTTCCCCCCGTCGCCCCATGTACTTCAGATCATCCGCGTTTGCTTCAGGGTATCTATTCTGCATCTTGCGCCGGAAAATAGCACCGGACAATCCAAGAATGGTTCGCCCCGCTGCACCATAAAACATGGCGCGCGTAACGTATGCTCCATATTCCTCAGCGCTCTGCCCCGACAATCGCGGCAGATAGGCTTCACCGGCAGATTTGATGGCTTCCTCTCCCTCAACGGCGTCACGGCACTTTACCCAGAGGGGATATTTGGCTTCATAATCAGGGTGTTTTGCGTCAACATTAAAACCCATATCAATCACCAGCCTTCGGTTTTCCGCAGACCCGCGTAATACAGAATTGCCGCTTCATCGAACGCGAGCATGGGCATAGATCGCTCTCGAAAGTTATGTGTACAGTCAGAACAATAGTAAATTTGACCCGCCGACACAATGAAGTGACACCGGCTGCTCATTAGGCCCGGTCGATGATCCTTCATATCCGGCTGATTGCACGCTTCATTCATGGAAGGTGAAAAGGTCGGGTGATCCAGAGAGCCATTAAATGACCACCGCGCGCCGGGCTTGCCTGCTTTCGGAAAACAATGATACCCACACCCTTTGTTGTGACAGAGAATCATCCAACTGTCTTTGGTTTCAACGACTAGCTGCATAACTAAACTCCCGCCGTGTTGATGACTTCCATAACATCCTTAGTAACAGGGTATAGATAAGCGACGGGATAGGAAAAGCACGCGCACAAGTGTTCGAGTTGGCGCTGCTTGTGCAGATTTTCATGGGAAAGCTGATTCAAGTGTGAGTCCAGCTTTTTGCAATTTATATCAATGGTCAGCGTGGGGTTGCTCCCCGGTCTGACGTGAAACTTTCCGTTCACGGCGTTGTACCGATCGCGCAGATTCGGATTGGATGAAGGGGCGCAAATGTTAAATCCTGCGTTTCGGATGTACCAGAAGTCAGAGCGTCCGCCCGCACTTCGGCGATTTCCACCCGTGGCATCCGGGTAAATGTTTTGCAGCTTACCACCGAATCGATCGCGCAACACTTGGCACAGATATTCCGTATCCGCGTTCGGAAGTTCGTACTCTTTGAAAAAGTGCATGTGGTTGCCCTGCCGCCAGAACACGGCGGCAGTCATCGGGTTTACATTGAAATCCATCCCACAACCAAGCTCACAATCTTCCGGCATTGGAAGGGATACTCTGTGGATATGCTTTTTGTAGCCGTAAAAAATCAAGCCCGTGCTCAGGTTTATGAAGTTGCCTTCAACGTAGGCTTGCTGCGCTCTATCATCCAGCGACGATTGAAGCCGTGATAGATAAATCTCTGACAGGGCTTTGTTGCTGTAGGTCGGGGCATGAACCGTGCCCACATCAAACTTCTCTTTCAGTTCCCCCTCACACAAATCGTATCCCCACCCCATTTCGGGTGTTCCAACTATGTTTATTTCCAACTTTTTGGCGCTGGGGGCGCGAACACGGGCCACCATCTGATTAAACACTTCGACGGGCATCATAAATGCTTCATCAAGTGTGGCCGCTGCCAGATTGGGGCCACGCAATGAGAGCGAGTTTTCGCCGGACAATACATAAATCAGCGCATCCCGCCCCCGATAGTTGATTTTCAATTCGTGGGTTGTTGAGTTGTATCGCCACTTGAACTTCGGGCCTAACGCCCGCTCTTTCCCCGCAAGCAATCCCTGCAATGTCGGTATGGTTGTTTTGCGCGCAAGAGGAAAGGCGGGTGAGACAATCGCTACAGGCCACGGTGCATTTTCAAGTGCTAGTGAGATTGTGCGCTTACAGGCGGAAAACGATTTACCGCTGTTGTGATGCCAGATGCCCTGCGCTAAATAATTAGCTGGCCCCGGAACAGTCAAATCATAAAATGTACCCGGCCCTAAGTTTTCCAGCTTTACAATGCCGCGCCATCTGCTTGTGTGAGAGTCACGGGAAGCCGTTCTGATTTGTGCGCCATTGGAAAGACAAGATAAAGGAAGCCAACCTGAGCGTGTGAGAAACTTATGCTGCTTCGTAACCGTTACCGTTTTTCCATCACTTAACGTAACCCGCCATAAGTCCGCAACACCTTTAACGAAGGGTGCCGTTGCCCACCGCACTTTTGTTTGTCCATCTTGCATTAAAGACAGAACGCGGATTGATTTTCCGATCTCAGATAATTCCTGCGTAGTTTTCTCATTCCCCGTCGTGGGATCGAGTATTAGCGTTTCCGCAGAAACGCAGCCGTACCCGCCGACGAAGCACCGTATGTAGTTGGGAAGATTCCACCAGACGCGCTGTGGTTCCCACATGCCGCCCACTTCAATTTCGCCCGTGTCTGACATGACCGGATCAGCGGTACGCCATAGACCCACCTTACCCGATTGCAGCTTCGGAGTAGGTTTGTCGATTGCGGACATCCATAGATCGAAGGTGTCCCGCGTTTCGCCTATTGATAATTGCACGGGAAAACCGCCCGATCAGAGGAACTTGTCATCACCGCTGTAATCTTCATTGCTGCTGACCTGCTCGTACCGACCGAAATTACGCCGGTCACGTCGATCCAGAATGGTCATTTCGCGCGGCCACATGCGCGACTTGTGCATCTTGGTGATGATGCGCTTTTTGTATCCGGCAAATGCACGCCGGATTTCAACTACCAGACGCCCGAAGATTTCATCCTCAGCCGGTGTGAAATTAGCTTCGATGTATTGCTTGCCCCGTGTAGTCCACCGATAGAACGTGGATTGCCAGATGCCCAAGTAATCACAGATCGTATCAGCAGGCAATCCCTTGAGCGTCAAGTCAACAATTGCAGCAATCAATTCTTTGTCCAGCTTTCTGCGCGTGACTGCGGCACCCGGTTTACTATACGCATCATCTTCCGGGCTTTTAAGTTTCGTCTTTGGGCGCTTGTGGTTTGGCTTGAACGACATGAACTGATGATAAACCGCTCATGTGCGATGTCAATCGTTTGCCAAATCCCCTATTACTGCGCGCGCTACACTACTGCCCGATTCATCGCGGGTAACAATGAATCGATCATCGAACCCCACATGGGCAAATGCCCGATGGTCAACTAGGTACGTTGACCTGCTTGTACGCTTCACCCGCCTTGCAAAATAATCGATTAAATCCGCAATGCCTTCTTCAGATAAAAACGCAGTAGGCTCATCAAACACGTCCAGATCAAAATTGCTCTGTGTCTGCTCGCGTATCAACTCAGCCATGCCGATAGCCCCGGCAATTCGCAAGCGCTGTGTCTCGCCACCGCTCCACGATTCCCACGGTACGGCAGTTTCATTCTCAGGCGATTTTACAAAGACGTGAAAGCCCCGGCTCATCGTCCCCGCCTGCGTTTCCCGCTGGACATCAAAGCTGACTGTCCAATCGTCCAAACCGAGATCGACAAGGGCGCTGTTCACGCTGATTTGCAACTTCAGCAACAGCCGATCAATCAACCACAAACGCAACTGGCGAAAGCCCTTGCCCCAGTATTCCAAAAGCGAGCGCTTCCATGTCAGCTTCCGGCAAGTACGGACAACCCGCAGCGCCCTAGCTTTTTTGATCCGCCGCCGGTTGATCGCCTTCCTCAGCCGGGCACGCAGCTTGTCAGCGTCCGTTTGTGTCACTTTTCCTAGTTGGGCGGTGTTCCAGTCGATTTTAGCCTTCAAAGCGTTCCTGCGCTCGCGTAGGCCGGTTGCCCGCTTCCGTAATTTGGCTAAATGATCTTCTCGCAATCCCAAAGTAACATCAGCCTCATTAGCTTCGTCGTCCAAAGCAGCCAGAGCTTCCTTTGCCCGCCGCAACCCCCTTAGGGCGTGTACCTTTTCTGTCTCGACAAACTGCCAATCAACATCCCAGCGCTTGACCGTGGGGGCCACCGCTTGCTTGGTCAAGCCCTGCCCGCAAGTAGGGCAGTCGCCCTTCAAGGCTTGCAGGTCGTTGATCTTGTCATCAATTTGCGACATATCGCGCTTGCACGCTTTCACAGCTTCACGGTGCTGGTTGATGGCGTCTTTCACCTTCTGCCGCTCACCCTCAATCCGATTCAAGTCCTTTTCGTAGTCCTCTGCCTTGCTCTCAACCCAATTGACCTTATCAGACAACTTACCTTCCTGAATACGCAGCAGATCAAACTCGGCCTGATCTTTGTCGAGAGCTTCCTGAATCTCATCAACATGAACTTGCTTTGTTCGCCGGAACTCCGCAATGTCAGCTTTCAATTCCACAATCGAGCGAGTCAACTCATCCACGACCGCCAAGTGTGTCGCTTGCCGCCCTTCCAACTTTAACAACGCTTGTGTTTTGAATGACGCCATTTGCGTGGCGCGCTTGGCGGCATCCACCCATTTATTAAGATTCAGCGCAGAGGAAAATAACTCCAACTTCTGTGAAGCGGTCAGATCAAAAAAATACTTATTGAACTGCCCCATGAGAACGGTCAGTAAGAACGCTTCGTAATTGCACCCAATGATGCGCTCAAGTTGTTCCTGTGAAATCCTCTCCGGCTGCGCTCCATGCTTACGCAGCGTGAGGGTGTTGGGCTTATACGTTCTGCGTACAGTTAAAAATTGTTTCCTTCCAGCGCGGAATGTAAATGATACCGAAGTGTTCTCATTACACTGCCATGATTTGACACTAGGGCCACGAAGCCCGCGTGCTGTTTTGTCGTAAAGGCAGTACAGCAGAGCGTCCCACAACGACGACTTACCAACGGCGTTGCCCCCAAGCCGGGGCTTCATCAGATTCTTACCCGTAATCAAAAACAAACCACGCTTGCGACTGAACGCAAACTTAGTCTTTCGCGAGTAAGACTTGAACCCCTGAATTGTGAGGCTTCTTGGCTCAATCATTTATCAATCCACCAAACCTACAGAGCGCATAACACGCCGCGCCGAAACAACGTATTCAATACCCAACTTTTCTGAGCGCGCAAAATCTTGAACCAGCCGCTTTGCCGAAACCACTCTGCTTATCGTGCTCATAGCCTTATTGGTCGCAAGAATTTGTTGCATATCCACACTCACCAAAACCCAACCCTGTTTTTCTGCGCGACGGCGAACCGCCGCAACCAGCACGTCCCACAAATCATACTCATTACGCTGAATCTTGATTGTGACTTGTACTTGATCCTCAGGCTGCAAATCATAATCATCCAAATCCTGCGCATCATTGATGATGATCTGCCACTTTCGGATAGTGGCGCGCGTCACTGACTTAAGGGTTTTGTCGGTGGTGTTGTAAATCAACACACGGGGCTGAAAGGTATCCCCGAAATGCACGGGATAGGGGCTACCCACATAATGAATCACCCCTTGATCCGGGTTTATGCGCTTGGAATTATTCTTGTGTTCATTGTGCCGGTGCCCAAAGATTTTGACTTTCTGCGGCATGTGAATATCCCCGGAAACAATCGTGGCGTTTGGAGCACGCTTCACCACCGTACCAGCGGTAAACCCAGCCTTTAGCTTGTGGCCGTTTGCGTAAGCACCCATGAAGGGTTGGTGCATCACCACCAATGGAGCATCCTTCGATTCGGCGTTCATGCACCACTTACGATAGTTGGCTTGGTGGGGGATCACCCACACGTCACATCCACCGATATTCAGGACTGTTTCATTTTTAATATAAGTGACGTTATCCAACTCCCCTAAGAACTCGAAAAAGGGTTGGTCGGGGTTGATGTAATCGTGATTCCCCACGACCACTGTTACCGGCAAGACGGCGGCAAGGCGCTTCAAATACCTTGTGATCTTGGCGATTAACTCGGCGGCATGATGATCTTTCTCATGGGTTAAATCACCCGCGATGATTAGATGATCGACCCGCCGACACTCGATCTGCTTTTGAAGCCACTTGAAAACCCGAAAGCGATAAGAGTCTAAGGGCCGCAGCGTCAAATGTAAGTCTGCTGTGATAAGAATTTTTGCCATAGAGCACACGTCGTAGCCGCCGGTAGGGAAGCAACAGGATGTCACGAAAGTAAAACCCGAAAATACCGTAGGTCGGCAGTATGATCCTGATGCCGTGCTGTGGCATCCCGCAAGTCAGCAGCAATATAGCGCCAGCTTTATTTGAGAATACCATTTCCTCTTTGAAGTTCTGCTTTGCGATCAGAAGGGGGGCGAGTTTGCACTGCTTTGCTTTTTTTCTAGTTTGCCGCCACGCTTTTACCAGCTTTCCATGCAAGCCATAAACGGGCATGTGGTAATCAAGCTGATTCAAATGCTTACACTCAATGGAGAAGGCTTTGATGAGGGGATCACCCATCGGGTCAATGGCTGATATATCCCCGCCCTGCGTTTGCGTACCCTTCTTTTGAAATCTTCTTCGTACCGTGTCTCTGCCGCCACTCATTGCGCTGCGCCAATAGAGATCATCCCGCGTATGGTCGCTCACCCACATGCTTAATCGCTCACAAATTATGCGCTCAAACTTTCCACCCTTAGCTTTCGGATTCTTCATTTTGTACCTTCAACAACCCATACTCCGCTGTTTCACAAAAGCGCTTGGCAGTTCGATAAAACCAAAAGCCCGACTGTCGCCCACCATTCAATAATTCAGCGCTGCTCCAATTGACGCTATACTGAAAACGGCCCTGTTTGAAAATGCGATACGACAACAACTTTTCTTTGGAAGTAGCACTGACTGCATACCAGCACGGAAGATCACCCCAAGTCGTGCCGGGGCTGTGTGTCCACTGAAGCATCTTGTGTATTCCGGGCATATCAATCTCCTTTTTCCCCACCGGCTTTGGGGTACGGTTTGAGCGCAGCATTCAAAAGAGCTTCATCAGGATTCAAGTGCACTAGAACTTTCACAGTAGGTTCCTGAAAGCTATTAGCCGCAAGTAGCATTTCCTGAATAATTATATTGGATGCTAGATCAAGCGCGGGGAACCTTGAATGATGCTGCGTAGCCAAAGGTTTCTTGCCCCGCACGGCAATAACCTCTTTTTCTTCCTGTTCCAAAAGTTCTTTATACATAAGCAACTCTCTTACAGAAACACCAAGAAGTACATAACCACGCCTCTCCATTTGCTTCTCCATTTGTCTCACCACTTCTTTCCATCGGGCAGCGCCCGGTTTTCGTGTTTATGGTCGGCGCGCTATTTGTTGTAGGCAAGTTTCTCAGTCAGCGGGCACTGGCTTTAACTCATCTGGCATGGGTAACGTCATGTTTTCCCGTCGTACTTTCTGCGCACTGGCGCAAAATCCTGCTCGATCCGCCGCCACGCCTTTTTCACACCGCCGCGCAGCCGTGATCGAAAGGCTCGGTATTCTTGGTCGGGCATGGCGTCTAATGTAACCAGATATTTTTTCAATTCCACGGCAGAGTCAAAGCCTGCTGTTTTAGCGCGTTTTACTTCCAACAACCACTTGGCCCCAGCGGTCACGTCGTCAATGCCAAAGGTGTAAATGATGGGGAACTCGCAATCCCGATGAGGCATCCCAACCTTGTTTTTATCGCACTCGGCCTTGATGTTTACACCAATGCTGCGGGGAACTCCGTTACGCACCTTCTTGACCTTGCCAATCTTTGTCAGGTACAGAATTTGTGATGCGTAGAAGTCGAGCGCACGGCCCCCTGCGCGTTTTGTCTTTCTGCCGTACATCGCATTCACGTTGTCTCTGATCTGTGAAACAATCAGCACCGTCATATTTGCGCCGCTGATCTTCCGCACCATTTGGCGAAATAACCGACTTAGGGCTTTGGCTTTCTGCATCCCGAACCCGGCCTGCTCCCCGTCTTTCTTTTGTTCTTCCTCATCAGTCAAACTATCGAGCGAATCCAGAATATACAGCCCGTGACGCTTGGCCGTTTTTGTTTTCTCAATGCACTGAACCAAGTCTTTAGCCAACGACTCAACCGTATCCAACTCTTTCAAGCTGACATTCTTTAGTGGCAAGCCCTGTGTTTGAGCGTACTTTACGTCAAACGCGGACTCTCCCTCGCGGTAATAAATATCTGCCGCATCTTTGTACTTGTGATAGAAATTGGCGCAGGCTTCAATCATTAAAAGCGTTTTGCCAGCGCTACTATCCCCTATTACATTTGCGATGCGGCTCTCGGCCCACCCCCCGCCAAGCACACAATCCAGCAAGGTGCAACCAGAGCTAAAGCACTCCACCGTTTTACCCGGCTGAAAGTAGATGTTGTCAGTTTGCTTGGACAAGCGCCTTCGTTTCATCACTGCCACCTTTTAAGAAAAAGATGCCGCTGCCCGATCCTTCAGGCAACGGCATCAACATAACCCTATAAATGCACCTGCTTGAACGCTTAATCGTCGTCCTCGTCGTCCTCGTCACGGGATGGTTTCTTAGGCCGGGGCTTCTCGTCCTCGTCCTCGTCGTCCTCGTCACGGGATGGTTTCTTACGCCGGGGCTTCTCGTCCTCGTCGTCCTCGTCGTCCTCGTCACGGGATGGTTTCTTAGGCCGGGGCTTCTCGTCCTCGTCCTCGTCGTCCTCGTCACGGGATGGTTTCTTAGGCCGGGGCTTCTCGTCCTCGTCGTCCTCGTCCTCGTCGGCAGCAGCCCGCCGCTTTGCTGCACGATCTTTTACGTCCTCATCTTCCTCATCTTCGGCGTCATCGTGTTTTCCGCGCCGGGGCTTTTCGTCCTCATCCCCTTCTGCATCCTCATCATCCTTGTCACGCTTACCCCCAAACACCTGCGCAATGTGTTCCTCTTTGTAAAATTTCAGCATGGATGGCAGTGGAAATTCGGTGATCTTTTCCAACCACCGTGCAGCCCTGCCCGGCTCACTGGACAATTGGGTTTCCTCGCGCGATACAACCCATCCCGTGTAGCGTGTGTTTTTCTTGGTGCCGGTGCGCGTGAAATCCACATCATACCCACTCTCAGGATCATCAATAAAAAGCGTTTCGTTCGTCTTTTTATTGTAGGCTTGGGCCGAAATGTCCTTATCGGTTGACCACCCTAACGTCCAGACCATCGGGCCTTCCTTTTCCCGATTGCGGTCAATGACGTACACCAGCACCTTTTGCATCGGGCGCAACTTCTTTATGTAATCTTCGTCTTTGCCGGTGCGCTGCGCGCGTTTGGCCTCATCACAGATCGGGCAGCGGCCTTTCCCGTGTCGCTCCCGGCACAAATACGACCCGCGCCCACCCACTTCGTAATGCACATAAATGTCAATTCCAAAGTGCTTGCTGTTTTCCCAAGTCGGGGGCAAAAACCTTATTGTGTTCTCGCCTTCGGGCACTTTGAAGAACTTGATCCCCGGTTTCATAAAGCTGTCAAAATCTCCACCCTGTTGCTCCCGCCGCTCTTTGGCATCGCCCTCAGAACGCTTCTGATACTTGAATCTCGATTTCACTTAGATGCTCCTTTGTTGAAGTGCTTAATGTTTACGTCAGCCGCCACCCACTTTGCCACATGCCATATAAAGCTGGTGCAAAAAACAAAACTGAACCAGCCCAATAGTACACACAAAAACTCCACAACTTCTCCCCACGACAACTCCATGATGTACCCCATCAAGTGCCCCCCTTGTGCGCAGTGCGCTCACGGGGCCGCTCATACGACTTGCCTGAATCTTCCGAAAAGTAATTGGAAGTGTACAAGGCAACCAGATCGCGTAGAGCATACGAGCGCAGTTTGTAGGATTCGCGCAGAGCATCAAGCTGCGCTGATGCAGCTTGCGCAGCCAGTATTCTGCGCTTGGCTTTTCTTACCCGAATGTGGGCTGAAATCTGATTCTTGAGTTGGGTTTCTGTCGGCTTCTTTTCCCCACTGTGGGACGCCGCTTTCCGCAACTCATAATCGACCTCAGCCTCGATCTGCTTACTGCGCAATTCAGCACTGTCCTTTTCCGCAAGTGCGGACATGAACAGTTTGCTCACGCTATAAAATGTCTGCGGTTGGCGGATCAACTCTTTATCAAGATCGTCTTTACTAATCCGCAGCCCACGCTCAAGTTCCTGCAAGTCGTCCATGCTTAACCATACGGTGTGATTACTGAAGGACAACCCTTCCAAGCGACATTAAAACTGGATACAGCCCGTTGACGGGCGGATAAGGCTCGGCAAAGGCATCAAGCACTTCACACAAATATCCGGCCCGGCTATCTTCAGACGTGTTAAACAGAACGCTTTCGATGTAGGTACACACCACGATGCGTATGCTTTCAGCATTCTTTCCTTTCATTCGCTTTACCAGCGCAACAGCTTCAGCCCAATGAGGCTTGCCCTGCACAAGCAACTGGCACAAGTCTTTAATCTCCGCATCATCTACTTCCACGGATGCCAGCAATTCGGCAGCGTCCTCTGTGTACACCAATCCGGCACACTTCGTCAGCAGTGACAACGCCCGCCGGTACGAACCGTGTGATTCTCTAGCAATCAGCTTCAAAACACTTTCAGACGTTTGAAATAACTCTTTTGATTCCACACGCTCCAAAAGCGCAACAATATCAGCTTTCTTGGCGGGCAAAAGGTTAAACACAGTGCAGCGCGTTTTAAGAGTTTCAGGAACTTTGGAAATTTCTGTGGTGCAGAAAAACCAGTACGCACCGGCGGGGGGTTCTTCCACACTTTTAAGCAACGCCTGCAATGCCGGTTTAGAGGCCGCTTGGCATTCATCGTAGATGATCGCCCGCTTACCCGATCCCAAGCCAATAAACTGTAGCACCGATGTCAGTTCGCGGGCGTCGTCAACACCGCTCTTAGTAGCGGCATCGACTTCTATGATGTTGTTTGATGAGCAACCCATCTCAGCCGCCACGATCCGCGCAATGGTTGTTTTGCCAACCCCCGGCGCACCCACAAATAGAAAGGCCCTGCTGGATTTACTCTTGATGATGCTGCGGAGTGCCTTTACCGTGCTCTCACAACCAATCAAATCTTCCAACACCTTCGGTCGATGTTTTGTAATCAAATCACTCATTCAACGCCTCATTAAAAAAACATAGCAGGCTAGTTACAGCCTGCTCTGCGGTGACGGGCAACCCCTCACACGACTCGGCTTTACTTGCTTCCCTTTTTTGACTTCAACGGGCGCTTGACGAATTTAGCCTTCAGGTCGAATCGCGTTCTGCGCCGTGGCGGAAAGGCATCAACGGGGGCGGCTTCAATCAATTTCGCGAGTGTCGTTTTTGCCAAAACCACGTCTTTCAATCCCAACCCTTTACGCTGCGCATTACGCCCGAAATAAATCTGCGTATCCACCGTTTTTTCTGACAAGGCAACACCCAACTTTTTCATTGCGCCATTCGCGCGCTTCGCTGTCCAACCAAGTGCCCCAAGTCGGCGCAGAATGCCCGTCACGGATACGCCTTCCCAAAGCAGTGAGGGACGCCCCCGCACTGACTTGCCCTTAGCGTCCACGTTCTTGCGTTTCGGCGCGCCCTTCGTTTTAACAGAGGGGGTGTCAGCAAAACCCTTCAACAACCGCTCTGACCACTCCTTAAAGTTCAGCGACGGTGTGAAAGCGTTAATAGCCGGTTCTTTTCTGTCCACAACCCAAAGCTCCTTTTTGTGCTGGCGCTTCCGGGTGCTATTGCGAAACTCTGCCACAACAGGGGGCAGCATTTCAAAACGATCCCCAAGTCGGTAGGGCTTGCGCTCTGCGCCCAACTGTTTTTTATACCGAAACTCCAACAAGTCCATCTTTGCTCGTTCTGACATCTGAACATCTCCTTACTTTAGAACATGGAATTCAAGAACCCTTTTAACTATACCCCCATTAAAGAAAACTTGCGCTATTTATTTTTGAAATCTCGCGTATCGAATGTTTTATAGGGTTTCAAGGCATACCAGTTGGGGCCAGTTTTCACTTCTGCGGTCAAAGGCACTTTCTTGGGCCACCAATCAACCCGCGGGATGGTCATGTACTTGGCCTTGACACGAATCGCTTCATCCGCCTTATCCGAAGGATAAAAACTGGATATATCATCGTGTACAAACAAGATCGGTGCGCGCCATGGTTCGTTATTGTCCTGCGCCATTTCAAACAACCTTGTCATGGCGTCCATCACCAAATCGCCCGCAGTGCCCTGCACCCCTGCGTTAATGAGTGCGTTGTGGCTCATCGGCCCGTGCCGCCTTCGGCCACTCAAGCACGACACAAACCCATTCTTGTCGTAGCCCTCAATAATCTCCTGTTGCCATTCCCGCACACGCTGACACTGCTTCCACAGAGCACCCTGAAGATGCTCTGCATCGGATTGCTCGATTTCCAGATAGTAGGAAATCGCGTTGATGGATGCCCCAAAGAATGAGGGAAACACAAACTCATTCTTCACGGCAGTTCGCGCTGCTTTCTTGTCCCCGTTAAATCGCTTGTCCAGCCAACCCCTGCACCGCTTGGCAATGCGCTCCATCCATTCCGTGTGAATATCATAATTTTCCAACAAGGCTTTCAGGATGAACGGGTCGTCACTCATCGCCCCGATGACGCGGTACTCCAACTGCCCCTCGTCGGCGGCAACAAAAACGTGGCCTTCAGGTGCAGGATAACACGCTCTGATGACTGCTGTTTTTGCATTACGCAAAGGTTGGTTCGTGACGTTTGGAGAGCGCGCACTAGCGCGCCCCGTTGAGGTGTACATCAACTCATACTCAGGATGGATGCGTTTGTCGGGCCACACGTTTGACTGTTTGGCGTGCTCGTCCAGTGGCAGCAAGTAGGTGCTTCTGATCTTCTGCGCTTTGCGTAGCGCGAGCACATTCAGCGCAAACTTCGTGCCGATCTTAGTCAGCACTTCTTCTTCAACCGAACACTTTGCTTTCTTAGTTCCAGTGGCCGGGGTGACGATGACTTCCTTACGATTCTTGATCTCCAAAAACAGCTTCACCATTTGAGGATTACTATCAGGATTAAATGATTCGTTGAATCGCTCCTGATACTCGGCAACCACACTGCTACTCATCACCTTTTCCAGCCCGGCCTTGATCTCTGCTTCGTATTCCCGCAACATCTCTACCTGAACCGTAAAGTCAACGGGCATCCCCATCAATTGAGCACTCACGAAGGGGGCAACGCGCTTGAGATGGAATCTGTAAAAATCGTAGAGCTTGGCTTCAATCAGCCTGTTTTTCAAAATGCGATCCAGCTTGTGCTCATACTTACAATCCAGCGCATTATACCGACACACATCCCCAACCGGCTCTGATGATAACCGCGTCACATCGACGTTGCTGAAGTCTTTCAGGGGCAAGCCTAGATTCTCACTCGCCACAAATTGAAGCCGCAAACTGCCCTTGCGCTCGTCCAGCGCATAAGCCTTGACGAGCGTATCATCCCAATTACTTTTGCCAAGAAGTAACCAGCCATAGCGGTGAGCCAGCCATTCCAACTCAAACTTCAAATTATGCGCAATGAACCGGCCCGTGTAGGTAAACAGTAGTTTTCTAAATGCCTTATCCAACCACGCTCGGTTTTCCTCACTCCATTCTGCGCCGGGATGCTCGAACGCAATACCGATTGATCGTTTGTAGGTGCCGATTCCAATTGTGAGTATTTTCGAGTCCGTGTGATATGGGCGGATGTGGTTTGTTTCCAGATCAACGGCAAGCCGCTTTTGAGAATAAGCCCATTCAAAAAACGCACGCACTTTCTCAATGTCCTTATCCCCCGTAGCCAGCGTGATCCCATCTTCCATTGTTTCGATGGCTTCGATCTCCGGGTCGGGCAACTCATCGACCCGATCAAACAACGTAAATAAATCCCGACGAAAAAAGCTGTGGTGCTCTTTGCCGGGAATTTTATCCTTCCCCTTTTCCTTGTCTGTATCCTCTTTCATTCTGCGCAAAATCATCCGCACGTCATTGACGGGATAAACCCAACACTCGTAATCCTGAATACGAACCGGAAAGAAACGCCCCCGGCAGATGTCCAAGCTGATCTTACTTGCGGGAATCAACCACGACAGCGCCGTTTTTGTCACCGGCACAATGACTCTTGGGCGACTCTGTAGAATGTCCTTTTCCACCACGCCCCGAAACGCTTCTATTTCCACGGTGGTTGGTTCGCGGTAGCCCGGCAACAGCGTGGTGACACAATTATTAAAGCGTGTGTACTGCTTGTAATCACGCGGAAGATGATCCCGAACAAACCGCCCCACCGGGCCGCCGAACGGAGCACCATCCTCATCATCCACCGCACTTGGGGCGCTGCCTAGAAGGTAAATCAGCGGGTGGTCGCTTCCCGTAGGTTTCATCTCAGGATTATGCGCCCGCGCATTGAGTATGCCCAATGCTTTAGGCCCAAGTCTTTTCAGAGTTGCCGGATCGAACTTCTGCGCTCGCGCGCGTACTCCTTTTGGTTTTTTTAAGACGCCTTCAACCATCTCCTGCCGCGTAAAAAAACCGATGTTCATCCTTCATCTTTCTCTGAAAAAACAGGCAAACTTACCAAATGAACCGGCCCCATTCCGTAGAACATGATGGCCCCCCGGATGACAGAAAAATGCGTGGCAGTTTTCAAGCACGACAGCACAGACTTGCTTTGAATGTTGATGTTGAAATCTGCGCAACCCGCAATGGCAAGAGTATCAGAAATCTTCCCAACCTTGCCCCGCCCGCTGATTCGCATCAGGCCGTCTTTGACCGTAAGAGTCAGTACATCATTGTCTTTTGCCGTCAGAGCGCTGGCGCACCGCTGTAGGGCTGTGGCAAAAGACTCTGGTAAGGCCACACCATGCGCTTTGGCTGACTTGACCAAGTTGTTTTTGAAAACATCCCGATACTTCTGCGGCTCTGCCGAACGTGCGATCTTTGAATAAACCCGAATGCCCTCAAACCGGGCCTCAATCGCATCTTTATAAAACAACAGAGACTTGAAGGCTTCTTCGGGCAAACCCGACAGCAGTTTGATGAACTGCGCGGGAAGCCTGATCGCATGGGGTATGTTGTCGCTGCGCTGAATAGGTAAAAACACACGACTGATCTGGATGTCATTTGTTGAGTACGCCGTGCAATTATCCCCACCAAAATCGAGCGTGGCCCCACTGCTCCACATCATATCAAGCGGTAGAAAATTCATGGACACCTGAAGAAACTTCAACTGTGACAGCACCTTAGGATCAATGACTTTTAACTCTGGTTCGACCGGGGGAACAAAGGCGAACTCTGCGGGGGGCAACAGCGTGGTTTTCAGCCGGGCTTTCCGCGACTTAAACACCACCACATCACCCTCAACCCCAAAATCAACTTGGGGGCCAGCAGAGCCAAGCCAAGCCAGTAGGGGAGCACCCTGCACGCCCCCGGCAAAGGGTACTTGCAACTCAGCTTTTACGGCCACCACGTCATTAAAAGCGTGGACTGATTTTCCTGTAAAGCAAAAGCATTGCATCACAGGTACGGATACATCCCGATGGAGCGCGGGGCTGACTGCTCTCAACGCAGCCAGTAGTTGTTCTGTTTCCATTATGTGCCTTTCAAACGAACGATGCCGCCCGCTGGTTAAAGAAGGCGGCATCGATTTAGTTATTTATGAAAATAAGGTGTCCGCTTTACGTCAACCGATTCAGCTTGCGCGCCACGGCAATCATCTTTCGCGCATAGTAGGTCGTTGTGGCAATCGTGCTGTTGGACAATTCCACGCCTCTCTTTTCGGCAGCAGCCATAATTGCCGCCTTATCAACGCCTTCCTTTCGGAGCATCAACCCAAAGATGAACTCCACGCCGTCCAACTCACTCTTTTCTTTGGGGATGTGCTGCTTCACAGCCTTGTTTTTCTTGGCTTTAGGGGATTCATCATCCTCATCAATCGAATCCACCCGCTGCCGCACCTTCATTTTGGAACGCTTGCCCGAAAAAGCGGCGTCGGCAGCATCAGAGATGTCATCAACTTCCTCATTCTCCCCATCATCGTCATCGGCGACGGCTTTCGCCTTCGTCTTTGGCTTTGCGCGCTTGGGGGCATCATCCTCATCCTCATCATCCTCGTCCGCGTCCGCATCCTCATCGTCATCCATCCGAGATGCCACTGACTTCCTCATTCTCCCCATCTCGGCTGCAACTTCCGCTTTCACCTTTGCCTTTGACTTCTTGGGGGCATCTTCCTCATCATCCTCGTCCTCATCGTCGGCGCTCTCATTGTCCTCATCGTCCTCATCTGAATCATCATCAGGATCGGCATCCTCATCCTCATCCGTGCTCTCACTGCTCTCATCCTCATCCTCATCCTCATCCGCATCAGCCGTGTCCTCATCGTCCTCATCGTCCTCATCGTCCATGGCGACGGCTTTCGCCTTCGTCTTTGACTTTTTGGGGGCATCTTCCTCGGCATCCTCATTATCGATGTCCGGGAATTCGCTCACCTTTTTCCCGTCCTCAAGCAGATTGATTGAAGCGTTAAACCAATTCGCTGCCTTCTTGCTGATGCCGTCCATATCATCCGGCACGACTTTATCCAGCGCCTTGACGAACCGCGCCAGATAATCGCTGCGCTTCTCCTTCGGGGCTTGGCACTTGTGCTTCTTCCCCAACATCTTACAAAGTTCCTGTTCGATCTTGCTCATGTACGCTCCTTATGAAAAAAATGAAGTAACACCCAACTATACCACACTGGTATTTGCTTGAATGCCTTTTAATTGATTTAAGAGTGCTTTGTAAAACGCAGCGTCACGATTCAGCGCATAAACGCAAAACTTCAGGATGCTTTCCTGATCGCGCAGAATATCAGAGGGCTTGACTTTCAGCCATTGCAGAAGTTCCAGCACTTCGCCGACTGGCCCACTCTGGTTTGCCATGAAGTCCTTTGTTACCAAGTTCTGCAAACCACTATCCTCAATGGGGGGTTCAGGCAGCGCGGGCTGCAATTGAAACCGCGTGCGATGCTTTGTGCGATGCGTGGCCTTATCGTTAAGCAGATTATGCGCAGCGCGCATATAAAGTGCTTGGAAATGCTTCGGCTCAACCGCAGGGTATTTAGCACAGAGATGCCGGTATTTCAACCAGCACTCCTGATACAAATCATCTGCTTCCATATAGTAATCAACCCGCCAGCTTTGCCGTGCAATAAACCGGCGCGTCCAGCCTTCCAAAGAGCCTTTCCACACCACTTTGTTCTGCATTCTTTTGCTCCTTTTTGTCACACGGGAAAAGTTTAGCGGATTAAACAGGGGTTGGCAAATTTCTAATTTCCAGCACCATCTGCTCTATCTGCTGCTGGCTCATATCCGCTGGATCAGCCGCCTGTTCAGGCAATGGAATCACCCACGGGGTATGCCTTGTCAGCATGGCGCTAAATTGATAGCTGCGGGAGATCGCATCTTCGTCGAAAAGCACGCAAACGCGCTTGTGCCTTTCCGCCAGCCGATCCACTTCGGCCAACTGATGCTCTGTCCACGCCACACCACACAGCGCCACCACGTTGACGTGATTTCCGGCATACGCCTGAAATTTAATGCAATCCAACGGGCCTTCCACCACCAGCAATACGTCCCCGCCTTTATTCGCCCGCGCTTGGCCCAAAACCGTGCGCTTAATGACATCCCCCTGCGGATACGTCAAATACCGCAACCCCTCATTTTTACTAATTGTGCGCCCCGTGTAGGCCACCATCTCCGGGTGATTCTTAATAACATGATATACGGGAATAACCAACCTTCCCGCCATTCCACCAATCAGGCAATAGTGCAAATTGAACAAACTGCACGCAGTAGTGATCCCGGCGTCATCAAACCCCCGTTTTCGTAAATACTGAAGCGTTTGCTTGTTGGTTTTCAAATTAAGCCGCTGGCACTCCGGGGGAAGCTCTAGCGGCTTGAATTTATACACTTGAGTATGTTGCTGCTCTCCAATCTTGGAAATTTCAGAAAGCAGATCGCTGCTTTTGCGCAGCGACGGCGCATCATCCTGTACGAGTGTTTTTGCCTCTTTATAGCCGCAACCCAACAGAGCCATCACCAAATTCGTCGGGTTTATCCCACGGTGCCCCTGATCCCGCCAGCAGCCCCACTTACCGCTTTCAAGATTGATGCCCATGTGTTCTGAGGGATCAGAATCACCACAAAACGGGCAATGGGTGTTTACGTTTCCCTGCTTGACGTTTTTCCCTTCCGTGATGTACGGGATGTTTCTCGCAACTAAGAACGATTGCCAATCAAACATTTTGGTTGCTCCTTTCCATCCATAATGGCGGCTTGCAGATCGCGGCCTTCCTTATGGTACTCAAGAATTTTTTCCTCAATGCTTCCCCGCACCAGCACGTCATAGATCAGGCACTTTCGCTTCTGGCCCATGCGATAGATTCTGCGCTCCATCTGCTCGCGCACAAGCACGTCCACGGGAGATTCGTAAAACAAAATGTACCGGCATTGCTCTTGTAAATTCAGCCCCATCGCGCCTGCCCGGCTGATAACCAGCACGCGCTTTTGACCGGACGTAAACGCCTTGATGACCTTCGGCTTATCTTTTCCCAACGTCCCCCCGAAATAGCGAATGTTGCTGATCTTTGCTTTGGTCAGCGTATCACTGACCAACGCTCCCGATGAAATGAAGTCCGTGGCGATAATGATCTGCTCCGTGCCCGGAATTTCACTGACCAATTCCATCAGCACTTCCAACTTGGCGTTTTTCGGCAAGGGTATTTCAATCCGCGCACCAGCGGCATTCTTGAAAACCAAAAACCCACTTGCCAACTGTCTCATGCGCATAAACACGTTTTTGAGAAGTTGTCGGTTGCCATTTGCAGCCGTCATCTCATCACACATTTTATCATAATGCCGGATCATTTCGGGCCGCAGTTCCGCGTACCGCTTCTGTCTTACCAGCGGGGGCAGATCAAGGCACTCTTTATCCCGATACCGAATCGAACGATTGCGGCACATGCGATGCAGCACGGGCTGTTTATTCTTTGACAGCACCCATGTACCCCACGGAGTAAATGCACTCTCCACGTTAGTACACAACGACTCCCTGAATATATTCAGCGCCGTGCCCAACGTCTCGCCCTTGTCAATGACATGAAACTCGGCCCATAAATCTTCGGGGTTTCTACCAAACGGCGTGCCCGTTAATCCGTAGGCAAACTCACCCGTCCATGACAGCATTTTACACAAATCAAAAGTTAGGCTGCCCCTCTTTCGGAAAGCGATTGCTTCATCAAACACAAAACCATCGATTTTATCGACGTACTGCACCACTTTCTTTTTATCGAGTTGCAACACATTGATGAGCTTTTTTCCCTTTCGCTTTTTAACCTTATGGGCACACATCAACATGAAAGTTGGGTAGGTGGTCAGTAGAATTTCCGATGCCATCGACAATGCTTTCAGGCGGTCGTTTTCTTTGCCGTAAACAGTAAGCACACGAAGTTCCGGCATGAACTTCTCGATCTCGTCCTTCCACGTCTGAATAAGCCCGGAATTGGGCACCAGCACCATAAATTGCTTGGCTTCCCCCTGCTTGATTTTGTGGCGCATAATTTCCAGCGCCACCAGCGTCTTGCCCAACCCCGGATCAAGCAAAAACAGGAATCGGGTTTTCTTCAACCCGATCAGCACGCTGCTTCGCTGATGCTTGCGTAAGCGCTCTGTGGATTCTTCGGGAAACTCACGCTTACGCAACTCACCGCGTAAATGTGAATCGTCCATCCTCTTTATGCGCTTGGAATCCCAGAGGGAGCGACTTAAAAAGCCATCGATTGCACTTTGCTTAATCATATCACAACTCGACTCCGGCACGTTCCGCCACGGCCTGCACGTCCTCGCCCGTTTCATCCTTCACCAGACTCCAATAAGATCGCTTGGGCATCCTCACGGCATCCATGCAGAATTGCCCGATGGAATAGGCTTGTGAAATCATCACGGTAAACTTATCCCGATCTCCCCGGCCCTTCTCCATCTCCAAACGCGCCAAGCCCAACTCAGCTTCCGGCTCGGTCTGGTTGTACGTCACAAACACGTCTGCCGTTTTGTATTTTCCGTAACTCAGGCCGACGTGCTTCTTGGTCAACTTTGGTGCGCCTTCACCGGCCCGATTAGCCTGCGTAGGGGCCACCACTGCCATGTTGCGCTCTATGGCAATGCCCCGCAGATCGACGTAAATCTTATCGATTTCCTGCCGCTCAAACTTGGGATCAAAGTCCATTAAATCCGGGTAATCCACGATCAGCATGTCAGGAATAAAATTTACCCAGTGCTCCAAACCTTCCATGTACGCCTTCAGCTTTGGAATCGTCAGCGTGCCCGATGGAAACTCTTTAACGATGAGGGGTGGTTTTGATGACACATTCTTTGCCTTGCGCGTCAGCAACGTGCCAATGTTCTCATCCCTCAATGCGGGCCGGGCATTTAGCTCCATGTGCTTGATGCCTGTGATCTCATCCCCCGCCTTCTGAAACTTGGAATAACTGACTTGCTCTTTACGCTTTGTCAGTGACAACAGCGTTTGCATACAGCGCTCCACAACTTGCGTTTCGGGCATTTCCGTTGTTATCAAAAGCGTCGATGTGTGGTGTCTTAAATTCTGAATGGCTTGGTGAGTCACATACCAGCTTTTGCCCATGCCCGACAAACTCATCAGAATCCACATGCGCTTTCGCGCGGGCATTAAATCCGTTTCGTCAATCGGCCCGATGCCAGTTGGAAAGAAATCCCCATCGGAACGCGGGGGCACGCCCTTTCTCATCGCTTCATCAAGTCGCGTGCCTTGCTGAAACAGCGTGATGTCTGATCTTGTGATGGCAAGCAGCGCTGATTCTGCTTCGGTGATTTTCTGCTCATCTACTTCACCTTGAAGGCTTTGCACGGCTTTCTGTGAAGCCGCTTTTACGCGCTGCACCCGCGTAAACAAACTGGCTTGCGCCAGCACATATTCAGCATTTACGCCGCGCGACGTTTGCTGAATGCTTTTGTAAATCCGCTTGTAGATTTCTCGTGAATCCTGCCGCCGACTCACAATCGTATTCAGCAGATCAATGGCGTGCTCGCCGGGAGCCTTCCTGTACTTCGTGATGTACTCAATCGCCTTTTCCGCGAAGTCCGCATAGTAAGGATCGTAATTCTTTGCGCGCAACATTCCCGCGACGAGTTTGGCATACTTTGCTTTCTTATCCGTATCGAAAAGAAGCAGCGCAACCAAGCTCTCTTGAATTGCCGAAGTGAGCATTAGCTTTTACTTTCTAAGTGGAAGATACCCATCGACCCGTTTGCCGACCACCAGCTTCAGCATTCCGTTCTGGCGATAACCCGGAAACGCAGAATCAATTGCGTCATACACCTTGCTCAAGTTAATCGCCAGCGTGCGCGTCGAAATGGGGCACATGGCATGAGAAAGCCGGTTGGCAAGCAGTTTCACCAAAAACGTCGCTCTGGTGACTTCCTGCACGCTGGTTTTGGCGTCTAACTCATCCCGCACCACGGCCAGCAGTTGTTCGGCATCGGCCTCGAACTTGTTATAGAAGTTCTGGCGGATAAACACTGCCCACGGGAGCGTTTTTAAGCGTGCCTGCGCCAGCACCGTAGTAATAGCCGTAAACGCGATTTTAGCGTCCTGCGTGCCCGCAGGGGGGCTGCTGGCGGGGGTTATAGATTCACGCTCATATAACCCCTGCGCAGCGGACACCACTCTCGCCAAGTCCTTAGTCCTCAGCGTTGCCAACCCCGACAAGATGCTGCTTACGGTGTTGCTCATTTTTCCTCACCGGGGCCACGGATACAATTCGGGCCTTTAACTCTCTCAACACATTCCGGCTGAAAGTCTCATCCTCTTGATCCGCCCAAAGCATTACACGGGGAAGATCAAACATGATGGCGTCTGACCGAATTCCATTTGATCCCTTAATCCGTATATAGGGCAGCTTCCTTTTGAACCGCCAGTTGTGTACCGACAACGGAATCACGTTAAACAAACGTGCCAAATCCTGTGTCGTCACCCACTCACTGATTAAACGCTCATTTCGTCTTGCCACTGTTTAACTCCTATTTCGCATCAATGAAACCAACCCCCAAACCAACCACAGCACCGAAACCAAAGGCCAGCAGCAACACACACAGAACCGCAGGGCCACACCAAAGTAATTTAGGTGCTTATCGGACAGATCAGCATTCAAAAGCCGCCACGAAAAAAAGACACAGGCCAGATACACAAAGGCCAGAACGTACAGAAAAACATCCAAAGCAGTCCTCGTTTCTCAGCTTGATTTGTAACTATCAAGCGCCACTGCCGCGCACCTCAGTTGATCGGCAAATTCCAGATACAAATGTTCGAGCGCATAACACTTTCGACTTCCGTGGGTAACTGCCTGATTCGTGAGCATGATGGCTAACTCGGCCATCAGCGCAGCTTCGTGTTTTATGGTTGGCACAAACACGTTTAACGTGGATGCGCCTTCCGGTCGCGATAACAGCAGTCTATCACACTTGTCGTTCATGTATGCTTACATTCTACACAAAACTTGAATTAGTCAAGCCTTTTATTTGAACTATACGCTACGGTCGGCGTCGGGGTGCGTTTTTCAGTGAATTAAACAGGGCAAGCCGACTGTGGTTCGTTTGAAGAAAGTAAGCACAAGCCGGGCACCGACACTCCCAATGTGCTGAACGCTGCATATCCCGCCGCTGGTGGTTGCGGGCTTCCCTCAACAACAGGCTTTGCGCCTTCGTCGGTTTTGGCAAAGGGGTTTTTTTGCTTGCACGGAACAATAGGGGATCGCCCCGTGTGGATGCGGTATTTGTTGACGACTGAAAGTGCGAACTTTTCGGCATCATATTCACCTCTGCGGTTGGGTAAGCGCCCCGCTAGACGGGGGCCAACTGTTCTACGGCGCTCATGCCAGTTAATTTCCCGCCGGTACTGCCACACATGCCGGAACTCATGCGCAGCCAAGTACACGATGTTATCCTGCCCAAACTCAAACGGAAACCCGGTGGGGTACATGGCGTTGATGCGCTTGAGTTTATAGCAGTTGATGAACCTATCAGGCCACAAGCCACTACTATGCTTGGGGTAGCGCAGAATTACCAAACTGACGGTTGACGGGTTGGCTTTATACTTTCTCGGCCCACGCCCGTAGAAACAGTGACCGCTTGTAACACTGTTTTCTGTTGAACTGATCTGAACTTCCACAAGATTCGTGTTTACCCCCTTGCTTGCAAACTCAAGCAGCGGAAGCAGCATTTCGTTGGGAATGTCTGAGTCATTGTAGACGCGCATAATTAAATACTCCTTTTCAGTAACAATGGTTTTGTACAGAGAACAAGTATACATAGAACCTATCATTTGTCAAGGGGCTTAGAATGAAGCGCTCTATGGTGTGGGGGCGCATAATGCTCTATTATGCGCATAATGCTCTATTATGCGCTGTATTATGCGCATAATGCTGTATTATGCGCTATATTATGCGCATAATGCTGTATTATGCGCTATATTATGCGCTAAATACTATATTATGCGCTATATTATGCGCATAATGCTTATTTATGCGCATAATGGTGGTACATTTAATTATATTTGATGTTAGTATAGATAGAACGAAACCACCTACCAGATTCGACCCTTTCTTCTGGTAAGTGGCTCGTTATACTAGATGTAGCGCTTAACAAGCCGGAGCAAGGGTTGTGAGCGCAGAAAGACCCTACTAAAAGTAAAGTCTTTCTGCAACCAAGCCGTCTGCAATGGGCGGTCGCTTGAAGTCTGGCGCTTTCACCATTTTCGGGGCAGGTGTGTCCACCGAGCTACAGGCCAGTTGAGCTTGCATCAGAATGATGCAGTGTGCGGTAGGGGTCGATCTCCGCACAACTTCCACTTCCAGCTTCGGCCCTTCGCATTGCAGGTTGGCCGCGACCATTAGCCCTCAGGCTCGTTTGAAGATTCTCGCGTTCTGCTGGCAGTCATGCGAGAAGCATTGTGCTTCAAGCAGTATCACAAACTGCTTTGTAAAAAGCAACAAGTATTCCCTCGCACCCTATGTTGGTTTTTGAGTCAAATTCAGACTTGTTGACAAGCATAAGTGCTGAAGTATAGGATTTTCATTGTTAAGGGGGTTTTAACCGCTTTTGTCCAATATAATTGGACGGATAGGACAATCTCATGCCCGTAACCAAGTCTGACTTCAAGGTGCAGGTTGAGGCGTACAACGCCAAGATGCAGAACTACACCGCCGGATGGGGCACAGCCACGGATGAGCTTCGTGATGCGGTTGACGCACTCAACGAACTCGTCACCGACCTGCAAACATCCACCGACACCATCACCCCCGACGATCAGGAAATTCTCGATAATATCGAAATGGCCGGAAAGGGTGTCATCGGCAAGATCAACAACTTTGAAAAGTTGGAACTCCCCACGCCTTTGAAGTACCCGGAAACCAATGTGCAGCCCCAAGCCCAAAAGTCTGACGCCAAAGCGCACAAAGCTGAAGTTAAGGCGCAGAAATCGGGCACTGTCCGCCGTACTTCCAAGCGTCGTTAAGTTGTTCCGCAGCTTTTGGAAAGCCTAAAGGGATTACACATGATTGGACTCATCATTTTTATTGCGCTCATGGGGTTGCTCGTCTGGGCAGTCACAACCTTCATCCCGATGCCCGCCAGTTTTAAGACTGCAATTTTTGTGGTTGCGGTTGTCATCTTAATTCTTGTCGTGCTGAACGCCTTTGGCCTGTTAAGTGGCGTTCGCGACGTGGATGTGCCCCGAATCGGATAGTCACTTTTGAAAGAGAGGATCAATGGCCGCTTCAGGTTCGCAAACATCAGGGCACGCCTTGCCCGTTGATGCGCAGGGTGGCCCGACCATTGATCCGACCGAGAACGTCAAGGCTTTAAGTGAATCACAGGCTAAGCGCAATGATGATCTGCGTGAAATTAACAATCAGCTTCTTGACACAAAAATAGCAGCGATCAAGGAGCTTGCCCAATTACGAGCAGATCACGCGCGCGAAATCCGCATACTTGAAACAGATCGGCTTGAGAAGATTCGACAAGTGGACGTTTCCAATACGGCAATCACTGCTGCCCAACAGCTTGCCGCCATTCAAACACTCGCCGCAACAGCCGCGAGCAATGCCGATGCGCTCCGCACGGCAGTCGCCACCACAGCTACCACAATTCAGAATCAGACAGATCGCGTCGTAGGCGGAATCGTGGATCGTATCGCGGTTTTGGAAAAATCGTCCTATACCGGGGCAGGGCGTGCCGGTGTAGCCGATCCGCAAATGGAACGGTTGTCCGCGATGGTTGAAGGGCTTGCAAAAGCACAATCACAAAGCACCGGCAAAAGTGAGGGGCTAAGTGTGGCTTGGGCTGTGGTGGTCGGCGTGGCCGGATTGATCGCGACCATAATCACAATTGCTGCGGTATTCTTATCGACGAAATAGGAACTCATGCTTTTATCAACCGATCCGCTGGAATTCTTCACGCGACTCTCCAACCTTAGCGGCCCGGCAATTTTCTGTGCATTTCTATTCTCCATGTGGAAGGGTTGGATAGTATGGGGCAGAGAAAAGGATGCAGCGGAAAAAGAGCGTGCCGAACGTGAGGCACGGCTTAAAGACATGCAAAAGGAGCGCGACGAGTGGAAGCACCTCGTCATTGAGCAAATGCGACTCACTGCCCACGCGACCAACGCAACCAGCCGGGCCGTCTCAATCGCGGCTGTTGCAACGACGACGCTGCCCACAACACCGAACTAAATAAAGTGACACCCATGAACAATGACGAAAAAACAGAAGGCAGGACGGCTCAATTGGCAGGGGAAGATGCCCTACTTTTGAAAGATGCTAAAAAGAGCGTTCAAGACCAAGCTGAGAAAATACAGGGTTTGGAGAAACGGCTTACAACCATCGAAACGATTCTGCGTGATTCTGACCCGCGCGTGTCGGGAGCGTTGGAAAAGGCGTTCGCCACAAGCACAGAGTATTGACGCGGGGCAGACGGCGTAGCCTTGTGTGCTATTCCTCACTCTTTTTTTGGGCCGGTGAGGGCGTCTACGCGGCACTCTCAGCGGCTTTTTGATTCAGAGGGGGTCAAAGTGGGGTATTCCTGCTCCACCACGCCTGCAATCGCCCTGTAAGGGTAGCTGGCCGGTCTGTGAGTGGGGTTGGCAGGCTGTGGGCGTGCTCAATGCGGTATTGGGCTTCTGCCACCATATCCTTGAGCGTATCCGCAGCCATAACCTTCAATTCTTCCAACGCTTCCTGATGCCTCAAGTCCTTTTCAACAAGAAACTTTCTAAAGGCTGCTTCTGTTTCTGATGCAAGGCCCGCGTGAAAGCGCATCATGTTGGCAAGGCCCATTGGCTTGCCATCCACTTCGATCAGTCCCGTGTCTCTGAATTCAATCGTCATAGCCTTCACCTTGTTTACACCAGCGCGGCAGGAACCTTTTCAACCAGCACAAACTTACAGGAAATAGTTCCACCAGCGGCTTCCCCCACCACCTTCAAGGTGTAGGCCGTGGTGGTCAGATTCAAACTGCTTAGCGCTACTAAAATTACGGGGTTTTCGGGGACGAGTCCTTTTCCCGTAATTGATCCAAAAATGGTTACTGTCGTGTTTGAAGTTCTGGCGATGTACATATCAAAGAGTAGGTAGGAACCCGAAGCTGGTGCAGACGTTTCAGTAAAAATAGTGGAGTTAAAGTAAAAGCTAACAAAAGCGTCAGCGGTGGCTGTGTTTAATTCAAACCCATATTGCGCGTGCAGCATATCCCCGTCATTCACCAAAGTTGCTGCCGGGATTGAAATCGTCTTTAGGTCTGCCGGGCTTGTCGTGGTTGTGGTGATTACTATGCCGTTGCTTTGAAGGGTGATTTTGCCTTCGGCGTACCACACCGTTCCGTTGTAGCGCATAAAGCATTTTTCATCATCCACCCAAGCACGAAAGCCCTGCTTCGGTGCCAAATACTTCCACCCACTAACGTACCACGCAACCTTATTGGCTTGTGCAGCCCACACTCCCGTAGGTGCAGCACCAATCAGATAACGATCCCCCTCTACCGGCGCTCCGGGGGGCGTATTGGTGCGATCTTTAACCGACAACTGGCATAGGGCATCCAGCCGATAGCTGTTGTCGTTGACGATGGATTCAGCGCCGTTCTGCCCCTCACTTAAAACGTCCAACGCTAATTGTGGTGTTGCCATGATTCGTTCCTGTTCTTAAATTAAGGTTGCCGATGCCAGATTGCCGCGCCCAACGAACCTTCCTAGTTGATATAGCTCTACATAAACTTGCCCGCCGGGTACTATCATCCCATCCTCAGTCTGAAAGCTCTTAGTGTAATTGTAAAAAGTTGCATCTGTGACGCGCACAGTCCGCAGCAACGTACCAGCTATGGTGTTCTCATAAATCAGCACGTCATACCTCTCAAATGGCTCATCCAGCGGATTAGCGGAACCCCCGAATATGCGCGACACATAACGGGATCGACGCTGCCAAGTGATGTAGATGTCGAAAGCACCACCCTTAGACGTGTCGCGCTGAACGGGACGGGGCCGGAAATTCTTTACGTTCTCACCATTCGGTGTGAACAAGCTGCCAACATAATCCCCGGCGTTGGCATACAGGGGCACCGCCTTGACGTAGACGGGCTGATTCAGTTCTGCGGTTTCTATTGACGTAAAAGTAAGTGTATCCCGCTCTAATAATAAAAAGCGCTCACCAATAACGTGCCCGCCTAAATCACTGACATCCATAGTGTCCCGCCGACCCCGGTAGAGATTACTAAGGCGGTACTGGTTTGTGCCGATGGAAGCCACTGTTTCAAATGCAATGATCTCATTCCCGACCAAAGCCCAATTCGTTCCCCGGTTGACTTGATCTGGTGTGGCTGATGCCAGTAAACCGTCATACAGCGTGACATCCACAAAGTTCACAGTGTCTTTAACATCCACGGATGCAGAAGGCACCGCGTTTATGGTTACACCCATAGTCGCTTCACTTGAAATCCGGGCAAGCTCATCAAAGTCCACGTTATCAGTTGATGTATAAATAACCACGCCCCTGAAGTTAGCTGTGGGGCTTGTTGCGCACGCAGCAACGTAATAACCGGGCGTGTTCACAACGTCATCCGTTAATGACGGCATATTTAATACAAGAAAAGTGATAGCTGGTGGAACATAAGGGATGTTGCCACTCGAATTACCAGACGACGTGCCCGGCGTGGAAGAAAGGGTTTGGGATTGCTCAAGCACCCCTTTTACTTGCGTGATTAAGTTGTAGCCCTGATTCGCTTCAGTTATGCGCACGGAAAATACCTGTGTGCCGTCCGTGATGACCAGTAAATCTCCTTCCTCAATGGAAATCCACCGGGGCGGCAACGTGAATTCTGCATAAGAGCGATAAGCATAGAGACTATAAAGTTCACGCTCTGCAATTGCTCTTGCCTGTCCGGGTGTGAGCACCATAGGCATGTTGATGGTGGCCGTGATGCGATTAACACGTTCATTTAATTTAGCGCGTTGAGAAGCCTGCTGAAAGTCGTTAGTGGTGTCGATGTAGGTCACGATCATTTCATCAGGCAGTCTGCGGGTAGGATTATCTGTCAGCGTGAGCACTTGGGGCACTTGTTGGTCAAGTTCGTGCGCCGCCATGTCAATGTACTCAACATTGGTGGAACCAGAAGATTGTCTTGGAAAGAAATGAAGTGTCCCCGCGCGTTCACGGGCTTCAATTGCAAATGCCAGCAACAAAGGCTCAAGGGCTTGGATGGTGTTCTGCGGGCCGGATAAAGAATAACCCTTCACCAGATCGAGCGCACTCAGCGCGGAATAATCAAACGCAGGTGGGATAACGCCAAGCCTACCCACAATCGTAAGCACCGCCGATGCCAGCGTAGGCGTTACAGTCTGTTTAACTAAAAACGTGAAGTTGGGAATGCGGTTGCCAAAGTCGGCAAGCTGAAAAGCCTTTATTTTTACATAGGCAATTCCAATATGCGCCGGAACTTCACCAACCCCTTGAATTGCCTCTATGTCAGCATCGGCGGTAGTTTGTGTACCATTGTAAATATCCAAATCTTCATAGCGCACATCAAACGCACCGTTGTCGTAAATAACCTTCCCGTCTGCCCAAATGGTTTGAATACCGCTGATTGGCCCTTCACAAACACCGATTGCCACACTGATGCTGTAGCTGAATGAAGTAACTTTTTGACTCTTGCTTACCTTTGTCTTTTTCTTTTTCTCAACCAGTGGCCCGGCCCAAATCAACGTGCCTGCAATTCTGACCCCATCCCCCACGACAAAGTTGATCGGGGAACCTTCGCTGGCAGTTTGCAACTGAAAGTCATCCAGTCGTGGGCCAGTGGTTTTCTGATTATTAAAAAGAGGAAAGAGAAAGGTCTGGTCAAGAATTCCACCGATGCTGCCACCAATAGCACCGCCAATTGCAGCCCCGGTCAATCCGAGAAAAGCGCCAGTAGGGAATAACCCACCACCGATTAAACTCCCGGCGGCAAAAAGAGCAATGGTGGCAATGACAACACCTTCCTTTATGAAACTTTGAACGCAGGATCAAAGTCTACACAAGGCACTCGCCAAATCGAATGGAGCCGCCTTTTGAATGCCCCACTAAAGCTGTGCTCAACTACCCGGCCAAGCTCTCTGTACGCATGGATCAAGCCCCTATCTGTCAATAGCCCCAAGTGTACGGGTATTTTATTTTTACCCCCGGCATGAAGAATTGCTATATCCGCAGGAGCAGCATCATCAGGATCAACCTGCGCCGCGAAAGAACTTATGGCGGGGGTAATAGCATCTGTGTGGGCGTTTGGTGCATAAACTTCAGGGGATTTTAATTCCACACCATTTGATGAAAAGGATAAAAGGATGACTCCAACACAGTCAATGCCACTTCTTACGTCTCGCCCCAAGTGCGCAAACTTCACACCGACAAGTGATCTTGCCGCAGCGACAACCAAACGATTGTTGATCTTTGCTTCCATCACTCTTTGCCATCGGGCGTTCTATATTGCACGTCTGATCCCGGAACGTAAGGAAATCCGCCGAAGCGCACACCGTTACTGAACTTGGTTTTGCAAGTGGTGAATAGCTTATCGCACCCCGCCACAATTACGAAAGTATCACCAATTACAATGTCAAAGGGTAGCGCGAGCCACAGCGACACATCACCACTGGCATTAAGGTACGTTTTAACATCAGCCACAAGATTCAAATTAGCCCCGCCCGTCCACGTCAATTTACCATAATTGAAGTAGCCATCAGCGTTCGCCAAGCCGCTTTGAAAGCGCGTGCGCGATGTAGTTACGGCAGTGACCGCGCCAGTGAAAGTGAAAGATGCCAAATTTTTTCCGCACTGCGCATCACCCAAAACGAAGCGGCAGTCCCGCGTATAGTACGAGCCAATTTCCTTCTCCAACCACGTCGTAATGCCCGCCAGCGTTCCCTGCCATTCCTCAACGCTAAAGGTGACTTCATCAATCCAGTAGGTGTTGGTATAGAACGCCCCCAACGCCAAATCATCCCAAGCCACCAGCAGTTCTTCCACTTTGGCGTCACGGTATCGACCTGCGCGTAGATCATCATTGGTTATTGAATCCGAAGTAATGACCCCAAGCGCATCACGGTTACGCGAGCGCATACCACTTTGCTTTTGCGCTGCGGACGCATTAAATCCAACGCCGGGATAGTAAATGTTGCTGCTAAACAAAATCTCCTGATCGTGATCCGTGAAGCGCAGAATAACCCCATCCGTGCGCGTGATGACGTAAAGCGTGCATAAACACAACGCCCCACTATCCAGCACTGCTTTTTGTGCGATGGTAAGTGTTATCATATTCCATCTGTCCAGTCTGACTTCCACACCGACACATTGCCCGACCCTGATGGCGCATAATGATAGCTAAGTGTATCCGGGCTTCCCCCACCATAGGTTATGATCTCAGTTCCCCCACCAGTAAGAACCGTCCAATCGCCCGTATCGAAAATAACAAAGTCATTACCCGTACCCATCCAGTTTTTAATGAAAAGCTGGATGCGCAGGCAGTCAAACACAAAGGGGCTGAGTTGCTTTATAAGCCTCATGTGAACCCGATACAATTTAGGCTCAGAGGCTACTAATGCTCCGGCGGTAATCACTGATCCCATGTCATCGGTACTGTTGATCTTTCTTCGCGCAACGTGCCATTCCAGATTGTACTCCGTGGCATTAACCAAGCCGTACCCGGTGGGTGTTACAGCACCAATAACCGGCCCCTTCATTTGGGTTACTTGCTGCATTTCTTCACTCGCAAGCATGTGCGCGCTCGCGTACATGACTCGCGTATCCGCTCCTTTTGGTCGCGAGAAGTAGAGATTTATCGGGTCGCCCCAAACAATAGAAGTGCCCCCTGCGCCGCCCCCACTGGGTTTCGCGGAATCAATTCCTTGTGACATCAACACAGAACCCGGCAAACCTTGAGAGGGGGGCTTCACAACGGGTGAAATCTCCGGTTGACCCGAACCGTGTTCTAAACACGCTGTATTATGAACGCGCTGGCAAGACGAGTGGATTTCTGACCACGGAGAATTGTTATCACTGAATCCCCCAAATACTGGAACTTCGATGGAAGCATTAGAAAAGAAGATATGGAAGATTCCCCCAACCTTACAATCAATGTTGTCCGCAAGTGTTCTAGGCGTCCACCGCCACATCACTTCGTAATATCTGCCGGGAATGTTTAATAGAGTGGTCTTATCTACCCAATTGTAAAAAACACCCGTGCCCTTCGTTACCCCCGCAACCAGTTCTGCGGCAGTCAGCGTGTAATCCAGTCCGGTTAGGTCGTTCAAATTCGATTCAAGTACAAACCAATTGTTTCCTTCATTAAACTGATAACCGGGGCCGGGCAATCCAGTGACGTAAAACACAGCGGGCAAAGCCGTGTTGATGGGGGTTCTTTCACAAGCCTCTCCAACTTCGCCCGGTGTCGGTGGGGGCACTTCAGGATTACCGGGCGTTGTATCCAACACAGCCGTTGAATCCACGCGAATTTCAATCAGCGAAATATCCGGCGTCTGATTCTTATTGAAGGCTTCAATGGTCAGTGAAAGAATATCCACGGCATCATCAAAACGTACCGGCACGTCGAACTCACAGCCGCATGAAATGACATCACTAGGGGCCACCGCAGCCGCAAAAGTTATGCGCCCGGTAGCGTAATTCACAGTAAACCCACTAAGCACTTGCACATTGTTCTTACCAAGCACCAGCGTACCGACCACGGGCTTATTGATCTTGCGTGTAAAAGTCAGTGCGCCGAACGTGTACGTTTTGGCGATCTGAAAGATAGTGAATGTTCCATCAGTGGGCTGACACACCACGTCAGAGATTGTTGGAACGCTGCGGCTATCAGCAGCCGTCGTGAAGTCCATCCAATCTTTGAAACGAAATCCTCGCGCCGGGCCTTTTCGACCGATGTAGAATTCAATCAGCGTATCGAGTTGCGTGGATGTTTTGAGAACGGGGGCAAGATTGTACTTATGCAGCGGGGCGCGCCAGCGCACAATTCTACGCTCCTGTCCGCCATGCAGGCGCACCACCGTATTGTTGAAGGATGGCCCGCCCCTTGAGCCAAACGTCAAACGCTCTGGTAAACGGACTTCATCAAAATCCATTTTAAGTCAGCCTCAATTCAATAAGTTCCAAACTCTCAATGGAAGCGTTTTCATGGTCGTCAATCGAAACGATAAGCTGTTCACCATTAAAGCGGACAGGGGTGTGGAATAAAAACCCCGCCTTGTATGCGCCTGTTGGGGTGTACCCCGTCAAAACGCCCGTCTCATAGTTCACCGTTACTGATCCCGTGACATTCACACCCACATCTGAAATAAGCACTGTTCCAAGAATCGGTTTATAGATGGGCTTAACAACAACGGTGCCCGCAATGTCGTAGGTTTTCGCCAAGCGATAAACACCACCCGTCAGCAGGATGGTCTGATCCAACATGGTCGGCGTGCCACGATGATTAGCCGCCGATGAAAAATCCAGCTTGTCTTTAAGCCTAAATCCTTTAGCACTGCCGTAGTGGTTGTAATAAAAGGCGCGAATCTGATCCATTTCCGTGAACGACCGATTCTGGTAATTCACCGTGTACCGATTTAATGGAGCAGCCCACCGCGCCTTAGGGTGTGTCCAGCCACTATCCAGCGAAAACATGCGGGTAGAATACCCACGCCCATGCTCGGTCTGATAGCCGTAACCGTGCGGCAGAATTTCTTCACTGAAGTCGTCCATCATTTACCTTTTGCGCACTGCGCGAGAAAGGTCGCCCGTGATCTGGCTCTTGCTTCGGCGGAAGCTGTCCGCGTCTTTGGTGTAGACGTTCATTACCACATTGTTAGAACTACCGCCGTTCATCTCAACCCCCAACCGTCCGTTTGCGCCGCGTTTTAAGGGCATGATTGCTTCGGGGCCACGTTCACCCATAACGCCTATTGGAAAGGCTGTGCTGCGGCTGAACACGCCCCCGTTGGCAAACGGTACAGCGGGCCTGAGATTGATTGCATTGTCTATTACAGCTTGTCCCGCTGCAAAGCCCACATTGGGCGAGCGGTAACTGCCGGTTGGAGCGCTTCCCCCAAACAAACCTACGCCAAAGCGACTCAAAAATCCGAATATGCCGGTGGACACGGCACTTGCGACGGGCTGTGCTACAGCCTGTTGGAACACCATCTTCAGCACAGCCTTGATGAACTCACCAATGGCTTCGGTGGCGGACTTGGCGGAGAAGATGATGTCGGTGAAGGCATCCGAAAAGGCATCCCCAACTCTGAAAGCAATTTCTTCCAATTTTTTCAACTGATTTAACTTGTCTAATGATGCAGCGTATTCATCTGTCAACTGAGTTACCTTTATCAGATCATCCCCATACGCTTCAAGCGCATCATCTTGAAAGCTGTATAATTCCAGTGTGCGCTCTTGAGCTTCCCGCGACTTACCCGCAAGCTGAATTTCCGTGCGTAGATTTTGTAATCTGCGCTCTATGTTGTTGATACTGCTGTCCTCGTTTTTTGGCCTCACCAGTTTGGACAAATCAGGCGCAAGTGCGGCACGTTCTTGTTCTTCTTTTGAGGCTTGCTGAAGCTCGTCCACCATTTTTACGAACATTGGCCCCCCCACCGCGTTCGCCATCACACCCCTTAGCCCACGGGGTTTATCCAATTCTTTGATAAAGGCAGCATACTCAGCAGAAACCACGGCGCTTAATTCCCCAAATTGCTCCTTCACCAGCTTCAGTACATCTGGGAAGTTTCCAGAAAATTGTGCTTTGACACTTTCCCAATATGACTTTCCTGTTAAGTGGTTTTCCAAACCGTGTTTGGTAGCCTTTCCTGCAAATTCAACTGCTATATTCCCCATCGTAGTTGCCAGCACACTCAGATTTAAGGCGCGCTCTTCTAAGAATTTGTTGCCTGCATCATCCAAACTTTTTCCTAAGGCTAGATAAGGATCACCCGTGGCCCCTGCGCCCAAACCAATAGTTGCAGCTTTTGCAAGGGTTGCAAGATTAGAGTTTAGTCCGGTGTTATACGCGATTAGCGCATCAAGCACTCCTAATGGAGCACTTAAAGTTTCAAGCCCCTTTCTAACAATGCTTTTCATATTTTCCCAAAGAGATTCCCATATAAAAATAATTCCAGCTTTCGCTGCCGCAAACGCGAACTTAATGGTGCTAAGCATTGTCTGAAACGCGGAAACCATAAGCGCCCCGGCCTGCTGAACGATCTTAAACTCGTCATATAGGTATGATCCAAGCGTAAATCCGAGAACTGCTGCCGAAAGTATGGCTAACACAGCAATCAAGGGATAAAACGCAACCACAGCCCCTTTAATAGCTGCGGGCAACCCAAGAATGATTGTTTTGAAATTCAGCAGATATTTAGCGCCAGTATTAAGCACTCCCGCAAAAGCAATGAACCTTACTGTCGTCGAAAGCAAAGCCCCACCAATGCCTAAAAGAAAGGTAGCTACTTTAATGGCAATGATGATCTTGAGGAATGTGCCGACAATCTGAAGAATAGGCGCGAGTCTTTCAAACAAGCGCTTTGATGCTTCCAAGCGCGGCGGAAGTCCCGCGAGCAAGCGGATCAAGTCAGTTAAAACCAAGCGTACCGGAACAATTCCCGAATAAAACTTGTTAAGAGCGCCCTTCAAGTCGAAAGCCTTTGCAGCTTCCGTGCCAATATCGCGCAACGCAAAGGTTATTTGTTCCACCACTTTGTTAAACGTACCCCGCAAACTTTCCTGCATAATTTTGGCAAGGTTTTTGAATTTAGGATCGTTGTTAATTCCCGCTATGATAACCTTCATTGCCTCGCCGCCATCAAGTCGCCCGCGCTCTATTAACTTAAATAGCTCACCAAAGGTGCCCCCTACGGCGTCTCTAAGATAACCAAAAGAGTTGACGCCGTTCTCGGCAAGAATACGCATGTCCTGTGTAGCCACACGCCCCTTTAGCGACATCTGTGAAAGTTGGACAATTATGCGCTCCATGTTTTGCTCAGTACCCCCCATAGCCGCAACTATGTTGGACAGTGCTTTCATGGTAGGTAGGACAGTCTCAGTCTTAAAACCAAGTGCAAGCATGTTTTTGGCAACTTCGGTTAGCCCTCTGAATTGTAGCGGCGTGTTAATCGCCAAATCCTGCAATTCCATCAACATCTGATTGGCGCGATCTACATTCCCAACCAGTGTTTGAATGGCGACGGTTTGCTGCTCAAACTCAGCGGCCAATTTCAAACTTGCTAATGCCGTGCCTAAAAGGGTGACTGCCCCCGCCGTCTGTGCGACTAGCCCAAATAGGCCGCGATAGGCTTGACTGGCCCCATTCACCAGCGCCGTGTTTGAAAAAAAACTACGATTAAGGCGACCAACCCCGCCCGCTGCATTAACAGACGCGCCAGAAAGTTGCTGAAGCAATCGATTGACAGTGCCAAGATTACCGGAGTTGACGACGATGTTTAGTACGGCAAGATCAGCCATTGAATAAACTCCTTAGTTGGAAGTTTCCTTTGTTTTGGCGGTCGTTGCAAGCATAACCATATCAAGCTGTTTTAGCGTGTTGATTTCCCACGGCTCAAAATCCACACCCATCAGCGCAGAATAGGCGAGAATTTCATTGTATAGAATGGGAAGTGGGCCTAGCCCGTACTGGCGGGTTTGATTCAATTGAAGGAAGGCTTCCCAAAGGTACAGCAACACAAAGGGAATTTCAGCGTCAGAAAGTTCAGCAGCTTGCGCAACTTTTTGCCAGCCCTTAGACCGTGAGGCTTGCCGCAGATGGGCTTCTAATGCCACGCCCTTCTCATCTGTTTTGTCCAGCTTGAATCGATCTTCAGCGGCGGCTAAAAGCTGCGCTATCAGTTTCCCAAGAAGTTGCTTCGGTCGTTAAGAAACTCGTCCACTTGTAGGCAGAGCCAGCCACACGCATCGTACAGCCTTCTGATGTCATCGGGGCTATCAACGGAGTGTCCTTCAAACTCGACGTTCTCAAGCTCAACCGTAGCCGCTACGCGAAGGGCAGCAGCACTCTCAACCAAGCCTTCCACGTCTGCCCCACCGCTTCCCCGGCGTCCCCCAAGCACGCTCTTGAGGCTTTTGGTTTGTGCATCTTTTTGCGACTTGAGGGATTCTCTGGATTCGGGGTTACGCAGCAGGATTCGCACAGTACCACGGGAATCGTCGATGGGCTTTCCGGTTGAGGGGTTGATGACGGTAAGCCACTCGGCCTCTTTGATGTTTTTGTTGATGTTGGAAAAGTCGGGCATGGGAATCTTTGCTCCTGAGTTCGGGCCACAAGGTTGCGCAGCAAATTAAGTGTTGCTGCGTTGAATCGTCATTGTCGTGTTATACGTCGCGTGCACCAGCCCCATGAAGGCTTGGTTGGCAACAATCGGGCCGGTGCGGGGCGGGTCTTTTTCGTTGCTGCTAATTTTCAGCCGGGGCACCACTATGGTCATAAAATTCACACCATCAAGATCATCAAACCGGACAGACAGCGCGATTTCATCCTCATTAAAGAAGTTGTTGAAATCAGCCGCGTCTGCCATGAATGCCGAAATGCTGCCGCTCACGCGGGCATCCCCTTCAAAAACTTCAGGAGAAAACCGACTGCCAATAACGCCCTGCGTTGTGCGGTTGTTGTTGAGCGTAAATTCCAATGAAGTGCAAGCAGCATTTTCAACGGCAGACTTAATGAAGATGCCATCAAACGCCGAAAAAGGAGAAGTGGTTGGCGCAGCCGTTGGCGTACCGAGTGAAGTACCACTCTGCACCCCAAAGGATAGGCCCAACAAAGTCAACGCACATGTAACCATTTGTTCCGGCGTAGCTGTCACGGTGAGTTGGTTCACGGCCACGCCCCGATAAACTTCGTACAGCGGGACATCGGAAAAACGTCGCTCGAATGTGAAAGTTTTAAGCGTTGAGCCAATGTCTAAGCGCTTGCCGGGGTAGACCAATGTACGCCCACCCGCAGCAGCGACAGTAACTAGAGTAGTTGCCAGCACCGTAATGGTCGTGGTTCCAACTGCCGTGACTACCCACGTTCCATTGTTGGCGGGGTTCGCAAAACTCGCGGTGCGAATGGTATCGCCTATGCGAAAACCATCCGCCGTAAACGATCCGGCTGACCGCGTGAACAGATTGGGTGAAGTCGCCCCAAAGTCCGGGCCACCCGCTACGACAACAGCAGCCCACGTTCCACCCATCGCGGCTTCAAGCATGTCATCGTAAGACTGACTGCCAAGTTCAAAACCAACCGTGCCCGTCGCGGAATTAAATCCGTGCCGCATATCGGCCACTTGCCGATCTTCCCGCCCCTCGTTCGATTCGAGTGTGTTGATACTTGGATTTATGGAGCGTTGTGTGTTGCGCAAGCGCTTCATTGTGGGGGCTGCGGGAGTGACGCCCTGTGTCACTTCAGCGACGTAGGAAAGGCCAACTCTTGCGGCAGAAGCTAAAGGCATAACGACTCCTAATTGTTTGCTGACCCGTAAACTCGCCAACTGATTAAGGTTGGCACTATGTACCACGGCTCGTCAATGAACCCTGATACGGTTTCTGCGCGGTCTATTGCAACCTCTAAAGCCCCCGATTGCAAACTTTGTGGAACCGCGAACTGTTCCTTGATTGCCTTAGCCAGCACGCCCGCAATCTTTGTTCCTTTTCCCGTTGGCCCGTGTACGGCAAACGTGATGATCCCTGTGGCGCTGACCAGATCGCTCGCTACTTGGCGTTCCCCATCCACCAAAAAGCGCTCACTCACCCACATTGCATTATCCGGTGGATTAAATGCCGTGTTTTCATATTTGCGATAAGCGGCAACGGGCAACCCGGCAGTCAATGCAAAATGACTGCGCAGAAGGATTCTGACAGCTTCAAGATCAATCATGGAATCCTCGCACCAGCGCCATGCTTATTGATGACATTAACTATGCGCACTAGTTCAGCCTGCATTTCCAAAAACGTCCGGTACATGTGCTTGTCGCCCGAACCCCCAACTCGGTTTTCCAGAAAATCCGAATAGTAAATGTTGTTGGTCAAATAGGCGGGCGTCCCGAACTTTGCTCTATCAGCCACCGCCGCGTTTTCCTTACCCGCATCACGAAAAATGGTTGGAAGTCCGGGCGGGGTTTCAGCTTTGGCAAGAGAGGCGTTGCCCGACACGTCAAACACGTTGTATTGCGCTTTCAAATCAGGCTTGCCAATGCTTAATCGCCAGTTACCCCGGCTTCTGCCGGTACGCACCCGGTTTTTTATCATCACGCTTTTTAACCCCGTCAATAACAGGGCGCGCAGAATGATGTCGGGCTTGGCTCTGGTTTTGTTGATGAACGCCGTGATGTCGTTCACAAAAGAATAATTATTGCCTTTCTTAGCCACAACCTTTACTCCTTCAAATGCAGCACATAAGCCGCAACTTCATCACCAGAGTAGATTGGATCAGCCCGCACAACTTTGAAATCAAACCCATCAAACAAGTATCGGTCTGTTTTTGGATCAGGCTCAATGGCTAAACCAAGTGCCCCGACAATCACCCACGCCGTAGTTCCCAATTGCAACGAAGCCTCTTTGTACTGGTAAGTGTAATCAGATGGGGGTGAGGCTCGAACGGTGGTGTTTACCGACGCTGATACGTTATCCCCGGTCACGGGGTCGTAGGTTTCGGTTTCTCTGAAAATGATACCATCCACGCCCAACGAAGCGAGAACGGACTTGGTGAGTTTGCGAAAAAGGGTATCAAGTGCTGCCATTTCAACTTCGCGCGGTTTTTATATGACTCAGGGTAAGGCCGCCCCCCATATTAGAAATACCCAAAGATGCCAGCAGCAGCCGCACTCTTTCAGGTATCGCGCTGAGGGCTTGCGCTTCACTAAACTTCACCTTCAAAGGCCCGATTACGGCTTCACTAACGATGCGGCCAAGTTCTCGATCAAGCGTTGAGCCTGCAAACGGATCACTGCCAATAAGGACAATGGCAAGCTCACAAGTGGCTCTTTTAAGGAGCGTGGGGATTTCATCGTAATCGAATTCTTCGTAGTCGTAAGACATGGCCCCGACACGGGGCCACCGCAAGGCTTGCTCCACCGTCCGCTTCGTTCCCACAAACGTAAAAGCACTGTCAATCAGAAAGGTGGCTTCAATAAGCGCGCGGGGCTTGGTTGTGGTATCACCAACCAAAATGCTAGTCCAAACTTCGGAATTAAGGCGTTCTTCTGAAAAGTAAATGTCTGCCTCAGCTACCGTGACGTAGGAGTTGGCAGTTGCCGATTTTGGAGTGGCATTAAGGGGCATACGGGTTTATCTCAAACAAAGCCCCGGTGCGTCTTACAGCACAGTTGGTTTACTTATTTTTGCGATTTGACGTTTTGGCGTCCTCGTCGCCCTCAACTTCCTCGCCGTTGGTGGAAAGGCGCTTGCGCTTAAGTGCAACCTTTTCGTGAAGATCATCATCGAAATCGGCTTCGTTGATGCGGATTTGCTCCCCTGATTCTTTCAGGGTCACAAGAATGGTGGGCACAAGGTCAACATTATCAGGCATGGCAGACTCCTTTTCAAAAAATGCCACGAAAATGTGGCGGTTAAACGATCAAAGTAAAATATCAGGGCGTGGGGCCAACTTCAATATAGCCCACGGCATTAAACCAAACGGCATCCGCCCCCACATTCTGAAAGGCACCATTTATGCCTTGACTGTTGCACATCGGGATTACGTTACCCCAATAATGCCCTAATGTCGTAGCGGTTGGATTATAGCCTCTGAAAATCTTTCCATCAGTTCCGCCCGTTGCACCATGCACAACAGCGTTGATTAAAGCACTGGTGGTTGAAGCGATGTTAAGCGAAATGTAAAAAACACGATCCTTCGCCGCAATCACAGCAACTTCATTCGTGAGCAAATCACGCCAGACAATTGCGCTTGAAGTAACCCCCGGAATGGATTGAGCCGCATAGATTGCACGTTGCATGAGTGATCTCCAAACAAAAACAAACGACCGATACAAGAAAGGCTACCAAGTACGAGCAGCAGCAGCAATCTTCTTAAATTCTGACGTAAGACTCGTGGCGTTCGGGAAACCCAAACTCTTGAATGCCCCACTCTTGCAATTCAAAAGAGCCACTTTAGCACTAGGGCATCCGCCGAACTGTTTGTTGGTTATCGCAACATCTCCACCAATCTTGCGCGGGTCACGTTGCGGGAAAGTGATACCTTCCCCGGCAAAATGAGGATCACCCGTCAACATGATGTATCCGCGTGATTTTACGTTTTTGAACATTACTGAAGCGTGCGGCATAGCTTTGTAAGGCGCGCCATCATTTCCGCGCGGGTTTAGCCGCCCCACTGAAAAGGAAGTGGATTCAGAATTCTCCAACACCATATTGCCGTGGCGCAATTGAATGCCTTCGTTGCCCTGATCGTTATTGGTGTTATCCACCTTGACATTTTTAGCAATGCCAAATGCTCCCATGAATCGCAATCCGGCCTGCCCACCGTCTTTTCTCCGTGGCCCACCTACGGAACCGAAGCGCACATGAAATCCATCAATGTCCATGTTGCGCACGTCGCCGGGGCGCGAAGGAACGTACTTCTTGGTGGCGGGGTCAAGTTTCAGCATCCAATTGCCGATGTAGCCACCATACCCAAACAACGGAGCATTAAATACAGCGTTTCTGATGAGGCACTTTGTTCCATAGTCACCATGAATAAGCTGGCCCGGCCCCACCAGATTATTTGCATCGTAGATTTCAACTTCACCCCCGGCGAGCACGACCAGCCTTGACCAATTTGGAACTTTAATTGCCACGTCGGTTAAGTAGAGTTTGAGCTTCCCACCCTTAACCACTTTGAACATGCTAAAATACTTCCCGATTTTATCCAGCGCAGAAAGGTCAAGGTAATCCCCCTTCTGATATTTAACGGTTAGGGGTTTGCTGACAATCGTTTCTTTCAAGATCGTGCGTTTCATCTGAAAATCCTTCTGTTAAAGTCTAGTTCGGGTAGAACGTAACAATTATTTTTCCTGCACCACCTAAGCCGCCAGCATCCAAACTACCACCACCGCCGCCACCGCCGCCGGGCGTGGCCCCGTTAAAACCGGGGCCACCGTTCGGGCCGCCCCCACCACCAT
>Ga0163150_10000941_pt1 | contig 51430 bp, 44 predicted proteins | sample OliLakLV19P2IB_FD_148628 | JGI IMG/M metagenome (GOLD analysis project Ga0163150, IMG submission 148628) | Freshwater microbial mat bacterial communities from Lake Vanda, McMurdo Dry Valleys, Antarctica - Oligotrophic Lake LV.19.P2.IB | ecosystem: Environmental > Aquatic > Freshwater > Lake >...
CTGGTTTGGTACAACTACCACAAGATTCACCTTGGCATGGGTATGGACAAAAAGACCCCTGCCCAAGTGGTCTACGAAGCCCTTCTTCCCCAATCCTCTTGTGTAAGGTTAATGCTGCAACCTAACACAATTTGACATATTAGTAATATATTGTTTTTTATGAATAATCATCACGAATCCCTCCCATTATCGACAGTGCGTGAAAAGGTGCAGAGGCAATGGAAGCCGGACGACAGTCTGGAACAGAAAGTCCGATCCACCAGGATATCCATCGCCGAGAGGGTCGAAGGACTGCTACTGATAATGCAGCAACTGATACATCATGACCCCATCGCGAGGGATGCGTTGCACATTATCGACGGAACAATCACGAATATCACGGAGCGAAACGCAATAGCGGAAGATATCGCTGCGCAGGACGGTGTACTTGATTTGCTTGCTCTGGTGGAGGAGCGTATCCAGGTCATCGGACAATTTGACGATCTGCAGAACCTCCGTATCAACAGGGCGCGCCAGAATCATGCGTTCGTTCAGGCGGAGCTGCATCCCGAAACAGTACCCGAACAAACCATCGAGAGAATCAAAGACGCATTGCATTTCAGTATTCTGCAATTTCTCGATTTTCTCCGGCAGTACGCGCAGGGGCATCCGCTGAACGACGAAATTCTCCATGTCGTTCAGAACAACGGCACAGGAATCAAATCGGGACTGGCGGAAGAAATTGTTCGCACGCGTTACATGCTGATCGGCATAGTGGAAACGGAACAACTTCTCAGCAATCATCCGGCATTCAGCTTCCGTGCAGAATTGTCTGAAATGGTTAAGCTGCTCGACGAACTCGAACAGCAAAAGCAATCAGTCGAAAGCAGGCAAGCAGCCCGGATGCTGCAAGGCAGGACGCCTCGACACAAGCGCGCTGATTGAACTTGATTTAGGGCTTATTTTAGGCATAAATATACCATGCAATACGATGGTGCGACCCTCGATGAGTACCTCGTTGAGGAAGGCAAATCCGATACACTGGTCATCGGCGGCACAACATTCGCGCCCGGAGACATATCGGCGGTCGCAGCATCGCTGGACCGGCCGATGTTTGCGCCTGCGAATCCTTTTTACAGTCAGCGGGAATGGATATCGGATCCTCAGGAATATAATCGGGAACTCGTGGGCGAATATCTGGATTATGCTGCCAGGAATTATTTCGACACGATCATCGCGCATTCGCGCGGGAATCTCTCGGCGCTCGATCTCATCGGAGAAATGCGGAGCGAAGGAATGGCACCGCCGAAAAAACTGATCCTCATCGCTCCGCCGCTGAATCCGAACGGGCTCGCCGATGCATCCTCGAAGAAGGTTCCATATACGATGGTGCCGTCTATTTGCGACGTGCTGAAACAAGTCACGCATGACATGCCGCTGGACACGCTGGATGACATGGTCCGAAGGCACACGAAGGAATACGGAAATTTATTCACACAGGTGCTGCTTACGATGATCGCGGAGGTCCGTTCGAATATCTTTCAGAAAATCCCCAACTTGATCAGGAACCTCAAAGAAATAAAGACGCTCATAATTAGTGGCACGAACGATCCCTGGCATCATGAAGAAAATCTCGCGAAGGCAATCGCGGGCAAACCCACGATCACGTCCGTCAACATGCCGACCGGGCATTTTCCGCATGTCCATGCGCCGGAACGAGTCGCAGAGGAAATTCTTGCCTGGGAGAAATAATCAGATCACAAAGCTGACGAGTTTTCCATGAACGTAAATCTCTTTCTTGATCACAGCTCCTTCGAGATATTTTTTTACGTTTTCATTCCCCTTCGCCGCTTCGATGATCTCTTCTTTCGATGCACTCGCGGACACCTGTACGTCCCCGCGCACTTTTCCGTTGATCTGCACGGCGATGGTCAGTGTGTCCGACACGAGCAACGCGGGGTCGTATGACGGCCACTTCTGTTCCATCACGAATCCTTTGCCGCCGAGCGTCGACCAGAGTTCGTCGGAGAGGTGAGGCGCGATCGGACCGAGCAGCAGTGCGAACGTGCTCGCTGTCGTCGCAGAAATCGCGTCATGCTTCTCGAGTTCGTTCAGCAGTTCCATCATGCCGGAGATCGCGGTGTTGAAATGAAATTTTTCGACCCCTTCCGTCACCGCTTTGATCGCTTTGTGCAGCGCAGCCAGAACGACTTTGTCGTCTTTGTGCTTTGCGTCCGCTTTCGACGGGAGCGTGCGCCACAGACGCTGGACGAAACGATCGATGCCTTTGATTCCCGTATCGCTCCAGTCGCCGCCGTCGGTGAATGGTCCCATGAACATGAGATACATCCGGAAGACGTCGCTGCCATGCCTCTCGACGAATGCGTCGGGGCTGACGACGTTTCCCTTGCTCTTGCTCATCTTGGCGCCCTTATTGGTAATAAGTCCCTGATGAACTAATTTTTTGAACGGCTCTTCTTCTGACACGAAGCCAAAATTCTTCAATGACATCATGACGAAACGCGCATAGATGAGATGCATCGTCGCATGCTCGGGACCACCGACGTACATATCGACGGGCATCCAGGTTTTTTCGACGTGGGGATCGACGAGATGCTTTTTGCCCCCTTCCGCGAGATAACGCAGATAGTAGAAGCTCGAACAGACGAACGTATCCATCGTGTCGAATTCCGGCCTCCATCCTTTGCCGAATAGTTCTTCCGTTCGTGCGATGAATTCCTTCGAGTAGGTGAGCGGTGATTTTCCCGTCGGCTTGAATTCCGCGTCCGTCGGCAAGAGCCACGGCAAATGTTTTTCCGGAATCGGATGCGCCTTGCCGTCGGGATCGTACACGATGGGGATCGGCGCGCCCCAGTAGCGCTGGCGCGAGACGAGCCAATCTCTTAACCGATAATTGATGACTTCGCGCCCCTTGTCCGCATCCTCCAGCCAGGCGATCATTTTCTTCTTCGCTTCCTGCGTCGGCAGACCGTCGAGGAACTGTGAGTTGACGGCTGTCCCCTTCCCGCCGAACGCCGCTTCGTCGACATCGCCGCCGCTGACGACTTCGACGACAGGTAAATCGAATGTTTTCGCGAACGCAAAATCGCGCTCGTCATGACCCGGTACCGCCATGACGCATCCGGTCCCGTAGTGCATCAGGACGTAATCCGCGATCCAGATCGGCAGTTTCTCCTTTGTGACTGGATGGAGCGCATAAGCGCCCGTTGCGACGCCGGTTTTTGTCTTACTGAGATCTGTGCGCTGCATTTCGGTCTTCTTCTTCACTTCTTCCTTATATGCGTCCACCGCACCAAGGTGACTCTTGGGGGTGATCTTCTGTACCAGTGGATGCTCCGGTGCAAGGACGACGTACGTGACCCCGAAGAGCGTGTCGGGGCGCGTCGTGAAGACCGTCATTTGTTCCTTGCCGGCGTCGATCGCGAAATGAATTTCCGCGCCTTCGCTCCGGCCGATCCAGTTGCGCTGCATAAGCTTGGTTTTCTCCGGCCAGTCGAGATCGTCGAGATTATCGAGCAGACGTTCCGCGTACTGCGTGATTTTCCAGAACCATTGTGTCAGCGCCTTTTGAATCACTTCGGTCCCACAGCGTTCGCACATGCCATCCTTCACCTGCTCGTTGGCGAGCACGGTCTGACAGCTGGGACACCAGTTCACGTTCGCTTCCTTCTTATACGCGAGCTCGTTTTTGTGCATCTGAAGAAATAGCCACTGCGTCCAGCGATAATAATCGGGCTCGGAAGTATTCAATGTTTTTTTCCAGTCGTACATCGTGCCGATCCGCGACAACTGCTTGATCATTGTCTTCACGTTCTTGTCCGTCGATTCGGCGGGGGGCGTGCCTGTTTTGATTGCGAAGTTTTCCGCGGGCAGCCCGAATGCGTCGAATCCCATCGGGGAAAAAACATCATGTCCTTTCATGCGGATGTACCGCGCGTAGGTGTCGCAGGGACCGTATTGATACCAGTGTCCCACATGCAGCTTGTCGCCGCTCGGGTACGGAAACATGACGAGACTGTAAAAGGGGTTTTTGGCTTTTTTGAAGTCCACTTCGAACAATTTCGCCTTCGCCCAGGCCTTTTGCCACTTCAATTCGACCGCCGAGGGATCATAGAGCTGTTCCATGTGCATCCAAGGATACCGGATATCCCGCACGGTTGTAAGCATGCCGTCGCTCTTCAGAAACGCGTCTTATTCCCGAGTAAGTCGTAAATCTCGAAGCATGGCCCGTAACTTTCTCACGCTTCCTCTCGTCATTCCCGTAGCTTCGGATTCGGTCATGAGAAAATGAATGGGCTGGAAGATTCCCCCTCAGCACATGTTTGCAAGAGATGTTTCTTCATGTCTTTATGACAGGTTTACGCTACAATATGCGCAAATGGCCCGCCTCCCTACCGTCGCGATCATTGGTCGCCCCAATACGGGCAAATCGACACTCTTTAACCGGCTCATCGGGAGCCGGCGCGCGATCGAGAGCGACATCGCGGGCACGACGCGCGATCACGTCGTCTACCGTTTCGAGACGCCGGAGATGGATTATCTCCTCCTCGACACGGGAGGCATCGGCGGCGGATCGACGGACAGGGACTTCGAGGACGACGTCGCGGAACAATCGCTCGTCGCACTCGAGGCGGCAGACCTCATCATCTTCACGATCAACAGCCAGGAGGAACTAACCGCGGCCGACTACAAGGTCATCGATATTTTGCGCAAACAGAAACGCGGGCACGTGCCCGTCATACTCGTTCCGACGAAGTGCGATAATTTTTCGGATATCGACAATATCATGCCGCAGTACTACAAGCTCGGCATCGGCGAGGAAGTTATCGCCATCAGCGCGATTCATCGCATCGGCGTGGAGGAGCTCGAGGAAAAAATCATCGAACAACTGAAGAAGCTGCAATTCAAAAAAATATCGAAGGAGGAAACGACCGTGGAAACTCCGCCGCGCGTTGCGATCATCGGCAAACCGAACGTCGGGAAAAGTTCGATCGTGAACGCCCTGATGAGCGACCCTCAGCGCGAGCTATCGTCACGGCTCGTCTCCGAGATTCCCGGGACGACGCGCGATTCGTCCGATTCCGTCATCCGGCACGAAGATCGCGATTATATGTTCGTCGACACGGCGGGACTCCGCCGCAAGGCGAGAGTCGACGAGGATCTCGAAACGATCAGCGCGATCAAGAGCATTCAGGCAATGCAGGACAGCGACATCACCGTGCTGACGCTCGACGCGTCCGACGTCGTGGCCAAGCAGGACAAGCGCATCGCGGGCATGGCCATCGAGGAAGGCAAGGGACTCATCATTCTTTTGAACAAAGCGGACAAGCTGACGACGGAAGAGCGCGGCGAGAAGGAAATGGAAGTGCGCGCCTCGTTCCTCTTCTGCCGGTACGCGCCGATCCTGTTCGTCTCGGCAAAAACGAAAGACGGACTTCTCAAGCTTTTCCCGCTGATCGACACGATCCAGCGCAATCGTTACCGCCGGATCCCGACCAAGGACCTGCTGCGCTGGTACGAGAATTCCATCCAGCGGATTCCGGCACTCGAGCTCGCAAAGAGCAAATTCGTCACGCAGGCGGAACAGATCCCACCGACATTCATGATCTTCGTCAAAAACCCGAAACGCGTGGAGATTTCGCAGCTGCGTGCGCTCGAAAACAACCTGCGATCGACGTTCGCCTTCGAAGGAACGCCGGTCCGCTTCATTACGAAAGGCCCGAAAGACGACTGAGTGGAAACGCGGTACACTGAGTCCGTGTCCGGCATCTCCGCTTCACTTCCCCGGCTGCCACGCTGGCAAACACAGGCTCTCGTGTGCGCGGGGTTTTTCCTGCTGGCGTTCGTCGTGTACGGATGGTCGCTCGGCAATACCTTTGTCATGTGGGACGACAACCTGCTGATTACCGGAAATCCCGACGTCCGCGGATTCTCACTCCACCGCATCTGGCGCGCATTTTCGACGTTCGACCCCGAACTCTACGTGCCGCTGACGATACTGAGTTACCAGCTCGACTACACGCTCGGGGGATTGCACCCGTTCATCTTCCACTTCACCAATCTTATCCTTCACACTTTCAACGGACTGTTCGTCGCGTGGCTGCTGTATCTTCTTTCGTCGAGACCGCGGCTGGCGCTCTTCGCTGGACTGCTTTTTCTTGTCCATCCGTTGAACACCGAAGCCGTCGTCTGGGCGAGCGCGCGCAAGGATCTCCTATCGACGTTCTTCTTTCTGCTATCAATCATCGGGTATGTGTATCACAGTGACTCCGGGAACAAGCGGATGTACGGTTTGAGCGTAGCGGCCTTCCTGCTCGCACTCCTCTCGAAAGTATCGATCGTCCTCGGGCCGGTGCTGCTTTTCTTTATCGACTGGTATCGCGGCAGGAGAATCGATCGCCGGATGATCCTCGAAAAAATGCCATACTTCGCACTCTCCGCCGTATTCGGCATAATCGCAATCTTCGGAAAAACACAGGTGGTTGCCGCGACGACGACGTTTCAGAAAATTCTCATGGCCTTCAAGAGCACGATGTTCTACCTCGAGAAATGGATCGCACCCGTGGAACTGGCACCGCTCTATCCCTATGACAAGCCGATAGCGGCGACACCGGACTTTCTCATTCCGATGGCGGCAGTCAGTATTCTGATCATCATCATCGTCGCCAGCCTGAAATGGACGCGCGCGATAGCATTCTGCGCGGCGTTCTTCGCGTTGATGGTGATACCGTCGTTCACCAACTTCGCCAAGGGCGGAGAATCGTACGTCGCGTCGGATCGCTACGCGTACGTTCCGTCCATCGGTCTCTTCCTCCTGTTGATTCTCGTCGCCGGCGAAGTCTCACGCCGCATAGCGGATTCACTCGACGATCGCAGAATACGCGGCGCGGGTACGGCGCTCGGGATCGTCATGGTCTGCGGATTCTCACTCCTCGCATACAAGCAGTCGCTCGTCTGGCGCGGAACTGACACGATGTTCGAGCACACGCTCCGGCATTATCCCGATGCGATCGCCGCTAAGATCAATCTCGGCGTGACCTACAGGATCGGAGGGCAATACGAAAAGGCGATGGAGATACTCGATCTCGCGATCAGGCAACGGCCGCACTCCCGCGCCTATACGGCGAAGGCCGCGATCTACATGCTGGAGAACGATTACGACAAAGCGATCGAAATGTGCAATCTCGCGCGACAGACCGATCCGAAAGATCCGGATCCGCTCTACGGACTCGGACTCGCCTATCAGAAGAAAGACGATCCGGAGAAAGCGAAGGCGATGTTCCTCGAAACACTTACGATGGCACCAGACCATGGCGGAGCGATGAACAATCACGCCTCTATACTCTTCGCGGAAGGAAAACTCGACGAAGCTGAGGCATACTACAGAAAAGCGATCACCGTCATGCCCCATGTCGCAGATCCGTACTATAACGTCGCGATCATCCGGGAGCAGCGGGAGGATTTTGCGGAGGCAGCGAAGTTGCTCGAAAAAGTAACGGAAATCGAGGGGGACAAACCCCAAGTGCTCCAGCGGCTCGCATCGGCCTACGCGCAGATCAATGATACGAACGCTACAGAGAGGACGCTGAAAAGACTACTCGCCGTGGATCCCGGAAATTCATTCGCACGACAAATGCTCGACGCGATGAAGTGGTCGGGATTGTCACAATAACATTATCCGGGGCGCTTCTGTTCACGGACGCGGTAGTCCTTCACGAGCGGCAGCGGAAAGGCGCGGATCGCGACTTCGAGTTTGTCGAGAAGTTTGCCCGGATCGTCGTCGAAGACCATATTCGGGGGGATCTCGCGGAGACAGAGTTCTTCCACGATGTGCGGAATAGAACTGCTGATGCCGCCTGAATTCGTGACGATGCCGGTCGGACGTCCTTCGTCGTAGGCGATCGTAAATTCGTTCAGCGTACCGATACCCCCACCGATGATGATGACACCGTCTGCCGAACGAATATTGATGATGTCGCGCTCCATGAAACCGAGTCCGGTATAAATAATCAGATCGTGATCATGCGGCGAGAGGTACTCGTGCACGTGCTGATACTCCGAGAACGCGGGAGAAATACCGACCGTGAATCCGCCGTTTTCCTGCGCGGCAAGGAGCGCGTCGTTCGGAAGACCGGGGCACGCACCGTTGATGAAAATATGACCGCGCTTCGCGATTTCCTTTCCGAGCTGCTTCGCCTTCTCGCGCGCTATCGGATCCTCCGTCTGTGCACCGCTCGCCGAACCCATCACCGCCATCTTCATACGATGATAGTGAGAATCGCCGTGGATACGTGGATCGGGAATGGCGTGCATGTGTATGTTGAGTGTAGGCGTCGATCAGGGTAAGAACACTTGTCACCTGATACAACATTTATTATAGCACAAAATCGATGTTTATGCCAACACCAAGCCATAATACCGTACATTGCTAAAATGCATGTTTAAATGATAATCACACATAGAGACATTACTTCAGGTACTTCGCCTTATTGAGATTGTGCTCCTCGTTTGTCACCGCGTAGCGAATCATTCCATCTTTGCCGTGTAAGTAGTACCAGTACGGACTCTCCTGCGGTTGCAGCGCCGCTTTGATGCTGCCGATGCCCGCATTCGCGATCGGACCAGGAGGCAGGCCGCGATATTTCCGGAGATTATATGCCGAATCCGTGTTGAGATCGGCGGTCGTCAGCGCAGCAGTGGGCTTCTGCAAAATATAACGGACCGTCGCGTCAACGCCGAGCCCCATCCCCTCATCAAACCGCTTCCAAAGAATGCCGGACACGACCGCACGCTCGGTGTTCGTCCGGGTCTCTTCCTCTATAAGCGATCCCATCGTCACGATCTCGTGGAGTGATCGGGTGGATGCGGCGAGTTCCTTCGACAAGTTTTTAATGATCCGCTCTTCGAATGTAGAGAGCAGACGCTCGATGAACGCTTCCGGATCGAGATCCCCCGCCACGAAGTACGTATCGGGATAGAGATACCCTTCGACTTTTCCGCCGCGCTCGGCAAGTCCCGCGACCTTCGGCAAAAACGCATACGCCGAAAAATCACACAAAACCGCGCACTCCTGCAGCTCGCCCGGTTGGATCAACCCTTTTTCGGCCAGCAGCAGATCGATGTCGGACACCGTGAACCCTTCGGGAATGGTGACCGGCGCTTCCTGTCCGCTTCCTGTCGCGAGCGCCTCCGCAACCTCCGCCGTGTTCATCGACGGTCGCAAGACAAAGCTGCCCGCCTGCAGTCTGGCCGCATCGCCCGAACCAAGCACGTGTCTGGTGAAGGCGAAAGAAGAACGGATCACGTCTTTTTCCTCCAGAATATCCGCGATCTCCCGAGTCGACGATCCTTTGGGGATTTCGACGATGATGCCCGGGTCGCCGACATCACCCGCCGCGCGCATCGCGAGCATGTACCAAAACCGGTAGCCCGACCATAGGATGATGGCAAAAATGGAGATGATTGCGAGTAATTTTTTCACGCTGGAAGTATAGTAGAATCGTGAAGCAAAAAGCAGAGAGCAGAAAGAGATTTGCAGATTTTTCTTAAAACACTTTATGCTCTACGCTCTACTCTGCCAGATCTCCCGTGGGCATGCCCATCTGCTTCATGATGACCTGCATGCGCTCCGCTGCGACGACCTGCGCCTTCTTGAGCGCCCGGTTCATCGCGTCTTTTATCAACGAGGCGATCTGTTCGCGCGGCACGGTTTCGCCGATCTCGATGGATACGATCTCCTGCTCGGCGGTGACGATCACTTTCACGCCGCTGGCCTCGGCTTCCACGTGCACGTTTTTCAGTTCTTTCTTGATGCGTTTCGCTTCCTTCTGGATGCGGTACATGTCTTTGACCTGCGAGAGGGAGGGCATAGAAAGGAGGGAATCTGGTCAGAACGGAATGATACCACAGATTTTCGAACGTCGGACAATCAAAAGTGCAGTTCATTGTTTCCGTTCGGACGATTCTTCTGCATACTGCGCGCCCGTGTGGTTTTGGTTAGCCCTTCTTGCGGCAGTCTTCTATGCCTCTCTCTGGCTGTTCGCCCGTGCGAGCAAAGGCATGCCGAGCAGCCTCGTCACCGCAATTCAGTTCAGTCCGGGCCCCGTCCTTCTGGCTGCCACCGCGCATTCCGTCGATTTTCCCTGGCATGAGCCGTCGTGGTACGTGTTTCTCGTCAGCCAGTTCGTCATCATCGCCCCTCTCGCCTGGGCGTTAAACCACGTATCACAGCGCATCGAAGTAACGCTTATCAAACCGCTCTCCGGCATATCGAGCATTTCCGCGCTCATCTTCGGCAGTCTGGCATTTGGAGAACATTTTTCATCGGCAGCAATTTTCGGTATCGCCGTCAGCACGGCCGGATTGCTGCTCCTCTACCACGCACGCTGGAGCGTGTGGAAGTCGCCATATCCGTGGATCGTGCTCCTCGCGGTGATTTTCTTCGGGGTGAATGCCACGCTGATGGGACACGTTCTTTCTTACTGGCATCACCCCGTCGTCATGAGCGGACTCGCGATGACGAGCAGCTGTATTTTTGCGCTCTTCCACGCAGTCCGATCATACAAACACATGGTGTGGACGCCGCAGCGCGTCAAACTCATGGTGTCGTTCACTGCCGCAATGCTCGCTCAGGAATTGTCGACGCAATACGCGCTCGCACTCGCTCCGGGCGCGCTTGTCGTTTCGGTCAAGCGCACGAGCATCATCATGGCGGCAGCCGCGGGATACTGGCTCTTTCATGAGCGCGATATTCCGCTCAGAAAACTGCTCCTTTCGACGATTCTCGTCTGTTGCGGGGTATTATTACTCTTCTGGCGCTGAACGATCGTTTCCTTAAATGACGTTTTTGTGGTACAATACGTTCGAAACAAACATCCTCATGGACACGCCCATTCCCCTCATTTCCGGCATCGCGCATGCTGCCTCATCCATCATGGAGGTTATTCCGGCAAGCGAGGCGGAAGCGGAATTGCATCCGCTCGTCCACGGTCTCGATTCGGTCAGCGTGGTTTCCGCCGCGATCATCGGATACGTCGGCGTCGGCATCATGCTGTACGGATGCGCGCGCGGCCTTATGCTCTTCGTCAGAAATATCATCACGCATAAGAACCAACTTGCGCGGGTCCGCATCGATCTCGGCAAACATCTCGCGCTCGGTCTGGATTTCTTCGTCGGAAAAGACATCATCGAATCCGTCGTGCACCCGACGTGGGATGATCTCGGCAAGCTCGGCGTCATCATCCTGATACGCACGGTCGTTTCTATCTTCCTGACGAGGGAATTGAAAGAAGTCGAAGAGGAGATCAAAATCGAGCAGTCGGAAATCAAGCTGCTCAAGAAGATGGAGAAGGCGAAAGCGTAAGCGGCAATCACCCCTTGTTGATGCCGATGCGGTCTTCGATTTCCTGATCGACGAAAATCTTCTTGCGGCCATACTTCATGCGGCTGTATTCCTTGATCAGCTGGGCGCGCTTGTCATTGCGCTGCGATTCGTCCCAGATCGTCCCCATACTGAAGGGGCGCGACGTCGTGTTGTTGATGTTCAGCTTGCAGTAGCAATGGAAGTTCGGAATGCCGATGACGTCCTGTTCGCTTAGCACCGGCGCGAATTCCTTCGCCATGTATTCCGCGTCTTCCGCGCCGATCTTGAAGCTCATCATCGTACCGACGTTACCGAAGACTGCGTCGCGCACTGCCGTGCTCTGTCCTCCAGAACCGCCTTGTTCGACAAGCTGGCTGATGTACTGGTGGGCCATGATGAGGCCGAGTTCGTACTTGCGGGCTTCGGAGAGGATGGACGCAAAGGCGTCTGTGATAAAGTTCTGGAACTCGTCGACATAGAGATAGAACCGTCTGCGGTTTTCCTTCGGAACGTCGGCGCGCGACATCGCGGCCATGTTGACCTTGTTCACGAAGATGAGACCGAGCAGCTGCGCATTGATATCGCCGATTTTTCCTTTGCTGAGGTTCACGAGGAGAATCTTTCCTTCATCCATCACTTCGCGGACGTTGAACGCGCTCTTCGGCTGGCCGATGATATTGCGCATCGTCGTGTTGGTGACGAACGGTCCGAACTTCGCCGAGAAGTACGGGATCATTTCTTCTTTTTCGCGCGCGCCCGTCTTCGCGATTTCGTGCTCCCAGAAACTCCGCACGACGACGTTCCTGCACTTCGCGACTTTGTAACGCTGAAATTCCTCGTCGATGAATAGTCTGGGAACGTCGATGAGCGTCGCGCCTTCCTCCTCGTCGTCCATGAGCGTCAGACAACCGTTGCGGAAATAGTGTTGGATGCGCGGACCGAAGATTTCATTGCCGAAGAGTTTGATGAATATTTCCATCGCGTCGAGCGACGCGCGGTCTTTCTGTTCTTCCGTTTTCGCTTCGAGCAGGTTGAGACCGAGCGGCCGTTCGCCGTCGGAGGGATCGAAGAGAATGACGTCCTTTGCGCGCTCTTTTGGAACGTGCGCGAGTGCGTCCTCGATCAGGTCTCCGTGCGGATCAACCACGCAGACGCCGTCGCCGTTCGCGATATCCTGGCGAGCCTGCCAAGACAACAGCGCGGATTTACCCGAACCGGATTTACCGATGATGTACTGGTGGCGCGTGCGGTCCGTGGGAAGAAACCTGACCTTCGTCTCGACGCCGCGGAATTTGTTGATACCGAGAATAATTCCATCCGCAGGAGGATTCGGCGGAGGCGGCAGCACCTTGTACGGAATCCACGAGATGATCGGAATCTTGTTGTAGCGGCTGTCAGGAAAATGGTAGAGACAGGCGAGTTCACGTTCGACCAGGAGACACTCCTTGTTATAAAATCCGTTCAGGCGGTGCTTGTGCAGCCAGTTCATGATCGGCGCGTTCCACGCAAGCGGGAAGATGTCGATGAACATGCGGCGGTTCACGAAGGAGTTTCCATAGAGGTGGCGGAATACGTTGAACGCAACCTGCAGGTTGTTCGTGATGTCTAGTGCACGCGGCCAGGTCTTGCTCGCACCGAAGACGCGGATCGTGCAGTGGAACCAGCTCATGCCGGCCTTCTCCCCCATCTGCTTATATAGTTCCTCCTCCGGCTGGATCATGCGGACGAATGAGTCGCCCTTGCTCGCGCCGGGTGCGAGCGTGTCGGTCTTGCCGGTCGCGATACCGCCGAGCAGTCCGAAGATCGATCCGAGAACCGGGATGCCGCTGAACCAACCCTGCTTCTTCCCCTTGAAACTCTGCGATGCAAGATGCTTGGCCTTCTTGCCCCATTTGTTGCTGAAGGAGGGCCGGAAGATGAGCTGAATGCATGCTTTCTCTTCGGGTTCGAGTTTGCTCAGGACGTTGGTCAGGTCGTTGAGCGGATCGTCCTGCATCTGTTCGAAGAAGCGGATCGGAAACATGAACTTCTTCTGCAATGCCATATGATACCCAACGAGCTTCACGCCTTTGCCCGCGAGTTCGGGGGTCTTCTTCGGCACGACTTCCGCATCGGGATAGAACGAGGTGATCTGCTTTTCGACGATAGACACGAGCCTTGGCTGCGTCACGACGTAAAAACCGAGCTCGTTGTTCTCGACGTACATTTCGAAGCTGATCGTGATGTGCCGGAAGATCCAGTAATGCAGAAACTGCCAGAAATTGAGACTCCGCACTTCCCACAGCGCGCGGTAGAGCTGCTCCATGATCGCGACCTTCTCCTTGAAATCTTTTTCCGTGCGCTTCTCCTGGTCGAGCTTGCTGTCGCTGCGCGGCAAAAGCACTTTGAGGTGCACGAGCTTGCGCGACGACATATACGCGTACCAAAATCTGAGCTGCCGCTTTATCAGCCGGTAACCGAAGTACACCGACAGTATAAGCAGGAAATTCTCCCACGGTTCAGCGATGTACCAATTGTAGACCCGCAGAAAAATATCCGGCCGCCACAGCTGCACTGCGAGCCATCCCAGGAACCAGACGAGGGGCCAGAAGAAGTAACGGAGGAAGGTGACCACGGGGCGGAAAGGATGTGAAGAAGACAGTACGCGAAAATCTAGTAATTATAGCAGAAAACAGCTGTTTTGGGTAGGAAAATCACCCCCTCAAACGGCAGAATTAGGAGCTCTTTCGGGGCTTATTCTCCGGCGCAGTTCTGTACGTTCATCGTCATCGTCCGGATTCTCCCGTCTATGGTTCCAACACGGAAAACATACTCGCCTGCCACCGACGGTTTGAACGTAAATGTTTCGCCCTCGAGAATGAAGTCCTGCATCGCATTGGGCGTACCGTCGGGATAGCGCACGCCGCGCACGACGAACCGGCTGTCGGATTGCAATGTCATCGTGCCGCCCAGCTTGAACACGTGCGGAACGCCGTCCGTCAAAAACACGTCGCGCGACAAGCGTTGCTGCATCGCGTCGCCTCCTCCGCATTCCCCGACGATCGACACGTCTCCGAGTCGCTGGAATATCGCGCGGAATTTTCCCTTCGATCTGCTCTCGATTGCGGTGAACGCCGCGAGACTCAGGTCCATATCGCGGCCACTGACGTATGGCCCGCGATCGTTGATTCGAACAACCACACTTTTTCCATTACTGGGGTTAGTCACTTTTACCAGTGTGTTATGCGGAAAACTCCGATGCGCTGCAGTGTACGAGTGCATGTCGAATGTCTCGCCGAACGCCGTTCCTTTTCCATGAAATTTTTCCGCGTACAGACTGACTTCATGATCTTCCGTCATCAGTTGCATATCGAGAAGGCGTATGAGTTCGGTGAGTTCCTCTTCCGAAATTTCGGGCGACTGTGCGACGGCGGGTACATGTGCGACGGGATAGCGAAGCAACAACTCAGACAGCGTCTCCGCATTCACCTCCTCGGGATCATCGACGATGTTGCGCGACCGAAAGAGCCAGATGAGCGCCTGTTCGAGTCGGAGCGGATCGTCGGGATGGAACGCGTCACCCGCGTCGATGATTTTTCTCTCCGCGGCATAATCGATTTCGAGCGAACCGCGTGCGGGCTCTGGCACGTCACTGAATCTCGTCTTTGCCGGCTCGGCCGGACGACGGATACTCTGCCAGATCATGAGAAAACCATCGCGGCGCGATAGGGGTTCCGCCGCATAAATCGTGACCGGAACGGCAAAAAGCAGAAATGCTGCGAGGAGTCGTTTCATAGAGATGTCTTCACCCTAGCAGAGTGGTTTTGTATGCCAAGAAGATCGCCAGAATAGTCCGTTTACCCGCTTAATCAGAGGGCATTCCAACCCTGTGCACGGACGAGCCGGTATGTTTCGCGCACCTGTTCCTGCCGCAGCGTTTTGAGCGTGATCGGACCGATCGTGCCTGCACCCTTTTCGGTCGCGGATCCGAGGAGACCGCGCGCGATCTGATACTGCGCGACGCCCTGCGCCGTCAGCGGACCGTAGTTGCCGTTGATCATGTCGTGCGGAAAAAATCCTTTCGCGGCCAGTATCTGCTGGACGAGACGGACGCTTGGTCCGTTTTTTCCCTCTTCGAGAAACGCGTTCATGAGTGTCCCCTTCTTCACGAGAATCTGGCGGACTTCGCGCAGCGCGAGAATGTGCCGGGCGCGCGTGGCGATGCGCTGACGTTTCCAGACGATTTCGAGTTTGTCTTTCGTGAGTGGACCTATCCGACCCGCACCGGGAGCGGTCGCGTCACCGACGAGTCCCTGCGACTGCTGATAGGCAAGAATTGCGTTGAACAGCGTGTCGGAATACTGGCCATTAGTGCGGCCCTTGTAGAAGCCGAAATATCGCAGGATCCTCTGGGCCTTTTGAATGTCTGCTGGTGCCGATTCTTTGCCGATGAACGGTATTGGCGCGACGCGGTCCTTCACCTCGAGCGCGGCCATGATGTAGGCGGCGGTCACCGGGGTCAATTCATCCGCGCTTTCCCCGAGCTGCATATCCGCGAGAAAATTCGCGAGAGCCTGCCTCGTGACGTCCCCATAGAGTCCAGTCACAGCATGCTCGAAATATCCGAGGCTCTTGAGGTTTTCCTGCAGCAGACTGACGGCGAGTCCCTGCTCTCCGAAGCCCGGGTGCATGTCGATGAGTCCCGCTTCTGCGACGAGAAACGGCCTCAGTCTTTCCTTTGGTGCCGGCAATGTTTCCAGTGCGAACGATTCCGCCGGCTGCACGCTTCCTTTCGGATACACCGTACCGCGGATGCGTTGCACGCCGAAGGCGAGAGCGCGCGCCAGTCCTTCTTCACCGTGACCAGCCCACACGTCGAGGCGATGCGCTTCTTCCAATTCCAGAATCGCTCCGCCGCGATCGTGCACCGTCATCGTGCCGAGACCGGGGAGCACGATGCGCGTGCCGAATGCGTACGTCCCGGGTGCGGCGAGCATGCCCGGATAGACCGGTGTACCGTCGGCGCCGTGCGTTCCGTTGCCGTTCAGAATTTTGTCCGCGACTTCGCTTCCTTTCACATAGCAACACTGGTCCGGCAATGGAGAGTAGTACGCAGTCAGAATGAAATCCTGTTCATGCGGCGTCAGCACCGATTGCCCGAAAGCGTTCTGCGGAACGACCATCGCAACCGTCGCGAGACCGAGAATCGTACGTCGGATGAGCGTCATGTATGTTTGTTGGTAATCATGTCATTGTAGCATTTTTTGGGTTTTCGGGCACCCCGCATGCACTGACAAATTGCATCTTTGATGTGATGTTTATGGAATGTCAGGAATCCACGACAATCATGTCTTCGAGCCGTATACCGAATTTCCCTGGTATATAGACGCCTGGTTCGATCGTAATTACTTCCCCGGCAAGCAGTCGAACATCTGGGGCACGGACACTCAGCCTGACCCCCTCATGAATCTCGAGCCCGACGCCGTGGCCGAGCGTATGCGTGAAATACCGATCAAGGTTTTCGTTCGCGAGAACGTCACGCGCGATACGATCAAGCATCCGCGATGAGGCGCCTTTCTTCACCGCGGCGGTTGCCATGCGCTTCGCTTTAGCGACAGCGTCGAATACTTTTTTCTGTTCACGTGTCGGTGTCGCCGTGAAATAAACGCGGCTCATGTCTCCGCAATACCTTTGATAGAGTGCGCCCATGTCGATCTGAACGATATCCCCTTTCCGAAGCCGACGATCGGTCGGACGATGATGGGGCCGGCTCGTGTTCGTTCCGAACGCGACGATCGTCTCGAAGGACATTCCTTCCGCTCCCAATTCTTTCGTCCACAACTCAATGAGATGCGCGAGCCGCTCTTCAGTGATCCCCGGCTTCAATACTTTCGGAATTTTTTTGAGGACCTGCGCCGTGATGCGCTTCGCGCGCAGGATCTTTTTGAGTTCATCCACGCCCTTGGCACGGCGGAATTCTTCGACAATATCCACTGTTTGAACAAATTTTGTATTCTTGAAAAGCCGCTGCCATCGGCCAAGTCGACCGATAGTTACATATTCTGCTTCGTACCCGCAGGACCGTATTTTTTTGAAAGCGGTTTCGAGCTCAGCCAAGGGCAGAATTCTGACTGATTTTTTTGTCGCTGCACGAGCCATCTCTATTTCAAGATCGTCGACGAATGCACGGTACTTTCCGTCTGAGACCAGGAGCAGCGCTCCTTCCAGCGGAATTTGCGTCAAATACTGAATATTGACCGGATTCGAAACGAGCAATGTCTTGCGTTTAGAGCGTTTGAGGAGGGATGCAGCAGAGGGTCTCATAGACGAATTTAAGGGTAGCGTCAGAAGGCGATTTGTGCTACTATAAGGAGAAATGTTTACACTCACTTTTATGCGACGTTTCACAGCGACAGCCGGACGATTGGCGGCAACAATATCAGGATTTTTTCTGCTCACTGTTCCCGGTGCATACGCTCAGATTTTCAACGGCGGCGGAGTTGCCGCGGGCATTGGGGCAGCCAGCGGCGTTACGGGCCTCGCCTCGGGCAACCCCCGAAACGTCATTGTGAACGTGCTTGCAGCCATTCTCAGCTTTGCGGCGCTGCTGGCGCTCGTCATGGTCATCATTGCGGGCTTCTATCTTGTATTGAGCATGGGCAATGACGAAAAAAAGGAGAAGGCGAAGAAAATCATCTATTACACGCTCATCGGTCTCGTCGTGCTGCTCTTCTCGCGTATCATCGTTTCTCTCGTTACCGTCTGGCTCCCGTCGCAGGTCTGACGCATTATCCTCCTTCATGAACATCTCCCGTTTCCGCCGGCATGTTGCACTCGTTCTCATGACGATGACACTTGCATATCCGCAGCAGGTGTCGGTACAGGAAGCACCGATGGCAGGAATGCCTGCGGAAGAAGAAACGATCAGCATGCTCGTCGGCGACATTCTCGAAATCCAACCGTCACACACTTTTGTCGGGCCCGTGTATTCGTGGATCCTCACGCAGGACAGAACATTCATTCAGGCAGGCCGCGCGGAAACCTTCCGCTATCGGTTTATTCAGCCGGGAATGTACACGCTCATTGCTGAAATATCTGCGGGCGACCAGTCGCAGCGATTCCGTCGCACGTTCACGATGGAGATTAAGCCACGAATCCCAGGTCAGGATTCTTCTCCTATGTTCAATACGGGAAGCGGCGCACTCCCCGAACTCGTAGCGACCGTCCCCGCACTCGACGCGAATAAGCGCGTGATCCTTCCGGACAACTCGCACATCGTCCGTCTGGAACCTATCAATCCCGACATTCGCCCGCTCGCTCTCGACCTCGATCTCCAGTCGGACAGCGACGGCGACGGAAACACATCGAATGATATCGACAACGATCAGACATTCTTCCAGTCGGATGCGACACCGCTCTACGTGTGGTTCACCTCCCCGCTTACGACGCGCGACATGGCCGTTACCGCACTCGGTCCCAACGGAACACCGATCGTGCAGCAAATTCAGATCATCCCCGAGAGCCAGGCACAGCAGCAGGGCCTGATAATCAGTCCGATTGAGGTGACAATCGACGAAATATCCGGACTGCAATATTCTTTCAGTGCCCAGTTCGCGACGCCGTTCCCCCCGGCGACCCCGCTCCTCTATCACTGGGAATTCGGCGACGGACAGGAAAGTCTGCTCCCCAGCCCGGTGCATACATACGCTGAAGCAGGTTCGTATATAATGAGACTCCGCGTTCGCAATCTCGCAGACGGACAGGAAGTGGCGGTATATGAGGAAGAATTAATCATCGAGGGGCAGGGTAGTTCAACCTCCTCTGATCCGACCGATACGGAGCCTGACGATACCGAAACGCCGGTCATACGGGAGGACGGCGGTTTCTTCGGCATGACCGGATCGGTGATGCTCCTAATCGGCATCTTCCTCGCATCGCTCATCTTCGGATTGCTCATCGTCGTTCTCATCGCGAAGTTCCGCAAGAAAGGCGGCACGAAATTGTCAGACAGGCTCGAAGCGATTGAACAGACGATCGTCAATAAAGACGGAGACGCTCCGAAAGTTTCTCCGCCTCCGCTCACGATCGCGACGACCGTTTCCGCCAAACCTTCTCCGACGCCCGCAGATGTCGCAAAGCGCGAGGAAGAACGTGCAACGAGCAACCCCGTGCTTGAGAAGACGCCGAAGATCGAAGAGAAAAACGCTCCGAGCTGGCTGAAGAGCGGCATCGCGGGACAAACCGCTCCCGCTGTGGCGCAGAAACCGACACCCGCTCCTGCTCCGACTCCGACTCCTTCCCAGACTCCCGCAGCATCCGTTCAAAAACCGGCGACCCCTCCCGCTCCGACACCGACGCAGACTCCCTCAGCACCTCCGTCGTGGTTGCAAACACCGAAGGCACCCACACCGTCGGCTCCCGTACCACAGCCGCCTGTTCCACCGAAACCCGCTCCCACCCCGACTGCGACACCGGCACCAACACCGCAAAAAGCCGCAGCACCGACACCGGTTGCATCAGTACCCGCGCCGGCTGCCCCTGTCCAGAAACCGGCAACCCCTCCTATCCAGGCACCAACAACCGCAACAACTCCATCATGGTTGCAGACTCTGACGGTACCCGCAGCGTCAGCTCCCGTGACGCAGGCTTCAGTTACATCGAAGCCCGCACCTGCACCAGCGCCACAGAAAGCCGCGACTCCATCACCAGTTGCATCGGCACCGGTTCCAACGGCTACGCCTACACCAGCGCTGACCGCAACACCGTTGGCACCTGTACCCGCTCCGGCTCCAACGCGGACGCCGACGCCCGCACCGGTCCAACCTGTGACACCGCCGGCACCTAAGCCGGCTCCCGCCACGGTACCAACACCCGCACCCGTCGCATCGAAGGAATCCGTGCAACCACCGTCTCCGGCCACACCCCCGACGCCTGCACCAAAGCCGGCAGTCACGCCATCACCAGTTCCGCCGCTGCTGCCCGTCGACGTCATTTCCCCAGCGCCCGTCGCGTCAGTACCACCTCCGACACCCGTTCCCGTGCCCGCGAAACCCGAGGAGAAGAAGACGGATGAAACGATCGCCGTCATACGTGCGGATAGTCTCGATAAGAAGCCCGAAACCGGCCATCCGCAGCCTCCTGCCCCGCAGAAGTAACAGGCATCTCATTGAGGTCCCCCTGAAACCTGCTACTATCCCCGCACACACCACTGTTTTTTATGGCGAGTGTAGCTCAGCTTGGTTAGAGCATCTGGTTGTGGTCCAGAGGGTCGCGGGTTCGAGTCCCGTCACTCGCCCCATAGATATATCACGAGGTTTTTGGCGCGTGTAGCTCAGCTTGCTCCGCTTCATACATGAAGCGGACAATAAATAACCTGCATCTGGTGCGTAGCCGTCCAGAGGGTCGCGGGTTCCCTCCTTCGCCGCGAGCTACGGAGGGCAGGCGAGTCCCGTCACTCGCCCCATTGTGATTCAAGACATGCAAATGTTATGATTTGTCTATGAGAGAGATGAAAGAATACTCGGTATTGCTCGTGATGGTGATTCTTCTATCAGGGTGTGACAGCAAGACACGCGTTGTTGATAATTCGATCATGAGCAGCGGCTCCTCCATCGGTACTGAAACATCATATCAGAATGAAAGGATTGGATTTGATGGCGATGCCGTACTTTCCTCATGGGAGGTTTCTGCCGGCGATCGCCGTGTAACGCTCACAGTTCCGGAAATACAAAACTTGAGAACCAGATTTATTGAAGAAGTTTCGCAGCCAGCTGAGGGGGAATATCTGGACATTGATGCGACTGTAGAAAAATCTCTGCACCTCAGCCATCAGAATCCTCCGGACTCAGTCGTAGAGATTTCCATTCCTTCAAGGAATATCTCCTCGTTGCACATTCCTTACAACACCGAGTGGATCAGCGATATGTACCTTCTCCCTCCGTATTATATAGAGGGAGACAGCATCTCATTCGGACCGCTTATATATGATTGGCACGGCGTTGCGTTTTACAGAACTATGAGATTATTTGTCACAGCTCCACGTACGTCATCTGCGGCTCTGGAGGACGCAACGAGAGACCAATACATACAAGTCGAAGCGCTGCCGGCACCCTCACTCATTCGCGTCGGTGGCCTGGACATTGTGGCATATGTCACTGAACCTCCGGAATCAGCGCAAATGACCATATTTGAAGTAATTGGATCCCGCTACAACTACACCCTTTCGTGTTGGTCTGATGGATATGGATATTCTTCACCGGTACCGCAAAGTTGTTCCCGTTTACGGGATATCGCTGCGAGCATGCGATTGAGCGAGTGATCTTTGGATCAGGAACACAGACAAATAAGCAGAATTCAGCGTCGTTCTTCTAAGAATCGGCTGCTACACTCTCGCCATGCGCGGAAGCAGCGCCATCGTCGTATCGTTACTTGTCGTCACGGGCGCAATCTTCGCGAACCGCGAACCGACGGCATCGATCATCCAGGAAGAAAAAGCGGAGGACCCGCGTCCGCCTACGGAAGAAAAGCTTGAACCGCGCGTTGCGGATATTCCGCTCATCATTATCGGTGAGGGTGGCACGTCCGGATTTTTGTTCCAGTACGCGGCCGATACGTACGTACTGGAGAACGGCGGAGCGAAGTATACGGCGAACGATGGCGACGAATTCATCGCGGCCATGCTCGACTTCTACAAACAGCACGGTGCTATCTCGCACTTCGTGTATTTCGGCCATGGCAATGAAGTCGGTCTCTATGTGAACCAGTCCCCAACGACCAACGGCGCACTGTACGTCAACGATCCGCAGCTGAACGAACCGTTCCGTGCGGCATCCATCTATGAACTTTCCCCGTCGATCTTTGCGCCCGACAGTACGTCGCTCTTCTACGGCTGCAATGTCGCGCGGAAAAATCCCGGCCTGGATTCGTTCGCGGAGCAATTCGCCAACCACTTCCGGACGGTCGTGACCGCCCCGACGGGTCCGACGGAATTTTCATTCTCTGAAGACAAGAAGGGATTTTTGAAAGAAGCTGTGGACGTCATCACGCAGCCGCTCTACATGGTACCGACCGTCGACGACAGAGGCTTCATCACGATAAGACCCTCGCCGGCCGGCGTCGCAGGCTACCCAGACGTCTACGAGTCGATGGATGCGCGGGATGCGATCGAATACCTGACGGAACGTAAGCTGACACTCGGATGGGGGAAAGAATTTCAGCCCTACACGTCGATCACGTACGCGGATGCGCGTGCATTCTGCGACGTCATCAATCCCGACGATGCGTGCGTGGTCGAGGGACACGCTGAAAATGACATCTTCCGGAATACCGCCGCACTCAAACTGCTCCTCGATGCCGCCGGATACAAACTGCAACGGACGAACAAAGCATACGAAGCGCAGATTTACTTCGCGACACAGAACAACCTGCTCACCCATGACTTTACAAAACGGCGATGGTATTCACGCGCGGAAATGGCGGAGCTGACTGACAATATTCTGCGATTCAGCGAATCGCACTGATCAATCCGGGTAAAACCTCTCCGCTTCGCGCACGGATTTTTCGCATGCCGCTCGATTGGCTGGTTGCAGTCGCGGACAGAATTCCGCCCCCTTCTTTGAAGACGCATAGTGCACGATCACATAACTCGTCAGCCCCTGAACACAGTAGGGACGTTTGTTTTCGGGGACCTTCAGACACAATTCTTCCACCATCAGCGGGTCGCCGATATTCTGCTTCATCGCTGTATCCCCCACTCCTTTGATGCATGCGTCACGCGGACCGTCCGGCACGTCATTCAAGCACCATTGCAGCGCTGCTTCGTACTCACGCGGATGAATGCGGAGATAGTAACGGGTTGCATAGAAAGCGCAGACCCCTTCGTTTACTTTGTCGAGTCCGCGGCATGCGAAGAACGGATCCTCCGGCTTGAGATATTCCGACGCATGGAAGCGCGTCTCCGAGTCGTACGTTTCCATAAACACGCCCTCGCTGCACTGCACCCGCTGGAACGACTGGCCGAACGTTCCACAGAGACTCACCGATTGCGGAAGATCATTGCGCAGTTTGTACATGAGGCCATGTCCGATCCCGTGGAAACATTTTGCGGCGTCCGGCGGACAGACGATTGGCAAAACCTTTTCAATGTCGTTCACGCGCTCGAGATACGTTTCGACGACGCCGTGTATGTATGCGGAACCACATAAATCATCTTCGAACGCGATTGCACCTTCAAAACCGTATTTGGAAAATGCGTCGTGACCGATCTCGTGGACCATCCCGTGGCAAACCGACGAAAGTTCCGGTTCTTCTTCCAGAACGGCGCGCATGTACGCAAACGCGGTGGGTACATCCTTTTTCTCGATGATTTCTCCCGTCTCCCGCGTAACATCCTCATATCTCTGCATGATCGGATCGACGAGAGATTGGTCTGAGTCGCATCCGGCAAGCACGATTCCGAGCACGCAAGCGAGTGCAAACGGGGAGTTACGGAAGAAGGATGACGACGCTATGCGCATAGCGAAAGTGTATCGACGGTCTGTGAAGTCGTGAATAGCGGAATGGTGCGCGGTTCCCTTTCCAAACAGGCCCGTATCTGCTAGGGTTTTGTCAGAGCAAAAGCCAGTTTTCTGTATGTCTCAGCCACAATTTCGCACTCCCAAAGGCACTCACGACGTCCTCCCGGAAGACCAGCAATACATGACGTATATCAAGAAGGCCGTGCGCCACCGCGCCCGCCAGGCAGGTTTCAAGCGCGTCGATCCTCCCATTTACGAAAACCGCGCCATTTTCGAGCGCGGCATCGGTGCGCACACGGACATCGTCGAGAAGGAACTGTTTTTGGTGTCGTCCAAACAGTCGGGCGATGACGCTGCCGAATTGGCGCTGCGTCCCGAATTCACCGCGGGGATCTGCCGCGCATATATCGAGCACGGCATGCAGCTGTTGCCGCAACCCGTAAACTTCTATGCCATCGGACCATGCTTCCGCCACGACCGCCCGCAGAAAGGACGCTACCGGCAGTTCCACCAGTTCGACTTCGAAGTGATCGGCCTCAAGGACGCGTCGCTCGACGCGCAGTTGATCCAGGTGCTGACCAAAATCCTGTCGGACCTGCGCATCCTCGACCGGCTCACGCTGCAAATCAACAACATCGGCAACAGCGACAACCGCAAAATGTTCGCGCAGGCCGTGAAGGATTACTTCATCGGCAAGGAGCGCCACCTCCCGGAGATCGACCGCAACCGCCTGCAGACCAATCCCCTGCGCCTGCTCGATTCCAAGGAGGAGGACACGCAGATTCTCCTGAAGAACGCCCCGCGTCTCGAACAATTCCTCGATGCCGAATCGAAGGACTACCACGCGACTGTTCTCGATTACCTCGAGACACTCGGCATCAAGTACGTCGAAAATCCCGGCCTCGTCCGGGGACTCGATTACTACAACCAGACGGTGTTCGAATTCTGGGATCAGAGCACTGGCGCGCAGAACGCGGTCGGCGGCGGCGGACGGTATGACAGCCTCATGGAACTGCTCGGCGGCAAACCGACGCCCGGACTCGGTTACGCCTGCGGCATAGAACGCATCATCTGGCACATGAAGGAAGCCGGCGTTCAGGCGCCTAACAAGGACAATGTCGACGTCTTCGTCGCACAGCTCGGCCCAGAAGCGAAGAAGTCCTGTCTCAAACTCATCACGGATCTCCGCGAGCTCGGCGTGCATACGGTCGGTGCGCTCGGCGAAGCGAGCCTCAAGAGTCAGATGCGGCTCGCTGACAAATTCCAGGCGAAGTACACGCTTCTTCTCGGCAAGATGGAAGTGAAGGAAGGCACAATCATTCTGCGCGACATGAAGGCGGGCAAGCAGAAACAGATCGCCTTCAAACAGGTGGTACCGATGATCAAAAAACTGCTCGGCGAACGGAACCTCGATACCTACACGCTGAAAGACCAGCTGGGACCGGGTGAAGTGGACGACGATTGAGCGGAATAGTTGGATTTCGATGAAATTATCGGGCTTTGCTTCGTCATCTACGGATATTCGTGTTCTTACTTCGCGAAAAGTGCAGCAGAGAAATGCATGGCGATTGCGGCTCAGTTAAAAGGCAATACCTTTATCGAAATGAAATCAGATATCCAGATCCTTCACGTTCTTCGCGTGCGTCTGTCCCTCGCTGCTGAACCACAGGTTCAGCGCTCGGGATGACAGATTTTAAATGGAATGCTTCCTCATCAAATATCGAGATCTTTTACATTCTTTGCATGTGTTTGTATGAACTTCCTTCGGGGGGCGACTTCGGAACCCATAAGTGTCGTGAAGATGGCGTTTGCCTTTTCGGCGTCGTCCATCGTCACTCTGAGCATCAGGCGATTCTCGGGATCCATCGTCGTGTCCCAGAGCTGCTCGGGATTCATTTCTCCAAGACCCTTGTAGCGCTGAATGCTGGCACGCACGTTTTTCTTGGCTTTCTTTGTCTCCACTTCCGCCTCGCCTTCATCCGATTCCTCAATCGTCTCTTCGTCGGATTCTTCCGTCTGATCACCCGTCACACCCATGTCCTTGAGCGCTTCTGCTTTTTGCTGATCGTTGAACGCATAGCGGATATCCTTGCCCTTCTGAATCTTGTACAGCGGCGGCTGCGCGATGTAGAGATGACTTCCTTCGATGAGTTCCGGGAAATACCTGAAGAAGAGCGTCAGGAGCAGCGTGCGGATGTGTGCGCCGTCGACGTCGGCATCGGTCATGATCACGACGCGGTGATAGCGCAGCTTCGACATGTCCTTCACCTCGCCAATTCCAACGCCGAGCGCGATGATGAGCGCCTTGATTTCGTTGTTCGCGAGCATCTTGTCGAGACGCGCCTGCTCGACGTTCAGGATTTTGCCGCGGAGCGGCAGGATCGCCTGGAATTCGCGGTTGCGTCCCTGCTTGGCAGAACCTCCGGCGGAGTCACCCTCGACCAGGTAGAGTTCACTCTGGGACGGATCGCGACTGGAGCAGTCCGCCAGTTTTCCGGGGAGCGTCATACCGTCGAGCGCTCCTTTGCGAATCACACTGTCACGGGCAGCCCGGGCGGCGAGACGAGCGCGTGAAGCGAGCAAACACTTCGCGACAACCTCCTTCGCCTCGCTGGGATTTTCTTCCATGTACAGTGCGAGTTTTTCATTCACCACTGTTTCCACAGCCGTTTTCATCTCGGCGTTGCCGAGCTTGGCTTTCGTTTGCCCCTCGAACTGCGGATCGCGCAGACGCACGGCACGACGGCCGTCAGTCCTTCCCGCACATCTTCAGCCGTCAGGTTGTCTTCTTTCTCTTTGAGCAGTTCGTACTTGCGCGCGTACGCGTTGATCGTGCGGGTCAGGGCCGCCTTGAAACCGGTCAGATGGTGACCGCCTTCCATCGTGTGAATGTTGTTGGCGAAGGAGAGCACGTGTTCCTGGAATGATTGCGTGTACTGCAGTGCGACTTCGACCTGGCCGTCGGGCGTGTCCTTGTCGAAGAAAATCGGACTGCCGATACGCTCCTGCGATTCGTTGAGGTGCGCGACGTAGGCGCCGATGCCTCCTTCGAAGGAAAAGCGATAGAGGCGCGGGTATGCGAGATCCGCTTCGGGGCGCACCGCGCGCGCGTCCATGACACCGAGCGTGATGCCCTTGGTCAGGTACGCCTGCTGGCGGAAGCGGGTCAAAAGCGTGTCGAGGCTGAATTCGAGCGTGTCGAAGATATCATCATCGGGCTGAAATGTAATGGTCGTTCCGCGCTTATCGGACTTGCCGATGAACTTCACGTCCGCGACCGGCTTCCCGCGCTTGTATTCCTGCATGTGTGCTTTGCCGTCGCGAAACACTTCCGCCTTCATGTACTGCGAGAGCGCGTTCACCACGGATGATCCGACGCCATGCAGACCGCCGGATACTTTGTAGCCGCTTCCCTCTCCTCCGAATTTTCCACCCGCATGCAGCGTCGTCAGCACCACTTCGAGCGCGGACTTCTTCGCCGTCGGATGCATGTCGACCGGAATGCCGCGTCCGTTGTCTTCCACCATCACCGAACCGTCGTCGTTGAGCGTGACGAGAATCGTGTCGGCGTGACCTGCCATCGCTTCGTCGATCGAGTTGTCGACGATTTCCCAGACGAGGTGATGCAGACCGCGGACATCGGTCGATCCGATGTACATGCCCGGACGCTTGCGCACCGGGTCGAGACCTTCGAGAACCTGGATCTGTTCCGCACCGTATTTTTGCTCAGCTGCCATAGGGAGATTCAGTGTAGAGGAGGAGGGAAATCCATGACTGGGAACTATCCGTGAAAAGGGCGCTTTTCATGCCATTTTCGATCGCAAAAATGATAGCGGAAAGCGCACGATCAAAATAGGCATAAGACTGAATTTTTCACTGTCGTCAATCCCGGCTCGCCACAAAAAATCAGACCGAATGCGACCGTCGAAGCACGATCACATATTTGAGTAAAACTTCTTCTTCCTGTTCTCGGTGCGGTATCCCTCGCGCATGAGTGCGCGCTTGCGGACGAGACGTGCGCTCGGCTTGCGGGCATGATGGCCGCGCTCGCGGAGCATCTTGATCAGTCCGGATTTTTGGACCTGCTGCTTGAACCGCTGCTGGAGGCGGTCGTTGGATTCTTCACCGTGCTTGTGGGCGTGAATAGCCATAGAGTGCGGGGATCTTAAGGGAGGAGAAAAACAAACGCAAGCGAATTCGCGACCTTAGAGACGGAGAATCGCCGCAATCCGGCCGTTTTCGGGCATGGAGACCTGCTCGACGGCGATCACGCGGCCGCGATGATCGAGTGTGTGCGACGCGGCAAGACCCATGAGTTCTTCACTCTGATCCGTCTGCTGATCGTGGAGCGTCACTTTCCCGTTTTCGGTATTGAAGTGTCCCCACTGGTCCCCGCCCTCGGGCAGGAAGAGGAGATCCACTTTTCCCTTCACCGCGGCATCCAGAATCACACCAAGATCGGTCGAGGTCCTGCCCGTACCCTGGAGGTTGCCGTACTCTTCGACATACTGCTCATTGCGCTTAAGCATCCATTCGTGGACGAGCGGCTCGGCGCGCTGCACCAACTCTTCGCCCTTCAGCTGATCGGGGCTGCCCTGAATATATGCATTGAGAAGCTTTCCGGACTCATCGAATTTGCGGAACATCCCGAACTCCTCTTCGACGCCGGCGAAAATCAGAGGATCATGCTGCTCATGCAAAAACGTATGCAGGCTTTTTGCGATCTTCTTAATGAAGCGGTCCTCTTCCTGCTCCTCCACGTCCTTCGCTCCGCCCTGACCGTGAAAACCCGCGGTACCGCCTCCCGTTGAATGAAATTGCAAAGATTTTTCCTGACGCTCCATTCCTTCCCAGGCTTCATCGATGCTCTTGGGCATACCCTCTACTTCCTTCTGTGAAATGTTGCCGTTGAGAACTTCGAGGAAGCGAACGGATTTTTTGCTGACAGCGAGTATGTAGTAATGCATAGAGTGTCGGACGGAAGTGAATAACGGCGTGATATGAAAGCGAGCACCGATGACGGACGCCTGGCTGCACGCGTGCTCCAGTGTAACAGCATGGAAGGAAGAGGGCGACAGAAACAACGCGAGACCCTGCATGTCGGGGTGATCATGCAGTTCGGATTCCGCGAAGGTCCGTGCAGTGGCGAGAAATTGCTTCTGCCCTTTGGGCGAGAGGCCGTGCTTCTGCAGGCTGAGTTCGATCTCCACAAGGGCCTTGTTGATCGTCGTCGCGTTTCTCCGAGCGAAGCGTTTTCCTGGCACCATCGGAAGGTACAGCGAGACACAGGGGTGCTCACGTTCGGCGATCAGCGTATAAATTGGTTCACGCATGCAGAGCAGTAGACGGCAAAAGACGGATTCTTTTACCGCAGATGGTCGATCGCGCGCAAGAGCTGTTCGTCGCGGGTTTCGGACTGCTTGACCTCGATATCGGGCATAACGCCTTCTCCATTGATCTTTCTGCCTTTCGGCGTCAGCCATTCCGCGATCGTCATCTTGAGACTCGAACCTTCATAAAAATCGATAATCTGCTGCACGGTACCCTTGCCGAACGTCTTCTCGCCGATGATCGTCGCGCGCCCCGCGTCCTGAAGCGCACCCGCAACGATCTCGGAGGCGCTGGCCGATCCTTTGTTGACGAGCACGACGACCGGAACATCCGCGTCGATGGTCGGAGGATCGAGCGTCACTTCCGTGTACTCCTTCTCGCGCGACAGAATTCGCGCGATGCCGCTGCCTTGGGGCAGGAAGTTGCTGACGACGATCTCCGCCGCGTGCAGCAGTCCGCCCGGGTTGTTGCGCAGATCGAGAATGATTCCCTTCGGGTTCTTGTTCTGCACGTCCATCATCAGCGAGCGCAGCTCGCGGTCCGTCGTCTGTCCGAACTGGATCAGTTTTACGACGGCGATGTCGCCCTGGTACGAAATGTCGATTTCGGGAACCTTGATATTGTCGCGCTTCACTTCAATGTCCATTTCCACGCCGTCGCGGCGCACACGCAGCATCACGGTCGAACCCTTCGGACCACGGACTTTGCCCACGGCCTCCAGCAGGCTGAGTCCCGCGAGACTCACGTTATCGACGAGCAGGATCTCGTCGCCTGCTCTGAGGCCGGCCTTCTCCGCAGGCGATCCCGTCAGCGGAGCGACGATGATCAACTTGTTGTCCTTATATTCCACCTGCGCTCCGATGCCGGACACTTCGCCATCGATCTGCGTCTGAAATTCCTTCGCGACCGCAGGCCGCAAAAACGTCGTGTACGGATCGCCGACGCTGTCGACGAGCGCTTCGGCCGCTTTGTATGCCGCTTCCTTGTCATTGATCTTCTCGTTGTAGAGATACTGATCGTTGAGGAGCTGCCACACGGCGCGCAGCAAATTGCTTTCGGGAAGCGGCGGGGTTTCTTTCTTCTTGAAGCGGATGATGACCGCCGGGGTTTTCGGTTCCCCGCCGGGCCCCATTTCGATCACGGTTTCGTCCTCTCCTGCCACTTTTCGCAGGAAAATTTTGGCCTCTCGGCCGGAAAGCATGCGCGACGCGCCGAAGTATCCGCGCCGAATCGGCTGCATCCATCCCTTCTCGACGACCGCCTGTATCGCGTTCTCGAGATCCGATCCCTTGGGCGCATCAGAGAATTGCAACGCGACGCCGGACGGCTGAAGTTTTTGGAGGAGCGCGATCATGAGCACCGCTTCGCCGCGCGTGATTCCCTTCCCGAGTCCCAGATCCTTTCCGAACAATTCCAGCGCGCCGTACTTTTGTGCCGTGCGAACGTACTGCTGCAGCGCGCGGGGCACGGGACGCGTGTAGCCGGTCACCGGCACCTTGGACGAATCTACGGGCACGCCGAGGACGATAATGCTTGCGCGCAGAAATTCACCGCGCGTGACGCCCCGGTCATCGGACACTCTGAGCGTCTCGGATACCGTGGCACCGAATGCGGAAACAGGCAGCGTCAGCGTCACGACAAAGAGCGCGAGAATCTTTTTGGTTCGGACGGACAGCATACGAATGGGGGAACTTCCTTTCTATACGTGAAAGGAAATGAACGGATGCATTCTACGCGAGGCATCCCTTCACACAACAACACTCGATGAGTTTTTTACTCCGTTGGCAACACAGCCACCAGCACTTCCTGCGTGACGAGATGGCCGCGCTCTTCCATGCTCTCCTTGCGGAGGAAGAGCGTCGTCAGCAGCCAGAATCCGCCGACGACATAGAAGAGTGCGGGGGCCAGCAGCAGAGGGACGCGATCGAGGAACAGCGGCGCTGACTCCCCCCAGACGTCCGCGAGCGATTGCGGATTGCCGGGCAGGATTTCGGGGAGCGTCACGAGGAAATTGAAAAGACCGTGGAGAATCACGGCGGAGAGGAGGCCCGTCGCGAGCATCTGCACGCGGAAGATAGACACTTCGCTGAGGCGCAGCACGCCATGCAGGACGGCGAGGATGCGATAGGACTTCCCTTTCGCATGACGCTCGGCAAGATACGGGCCCGCGAAAATCGCCAGGCCGAGGAAGTACCCCATCACGCCCGTCGAAACGATGTGTACCATGCTGGTAAGGACAGAGCGCCCCATGACGTTGCTCAAAAAACCCATCGGATCCGGAGCTGCGCCGTGGAAGAGGAACTCCTGAACAAAGCCCGTGAAATACACCGGATTGATGACGTTCTCCGCAAAAGCGAATCCGATTGCGACGACGATGGACAGCTGCAACACGTCATCGACGCTGGAGAAGAGCTGTTTCGCGCTTCTGCTGAGCACCCAGTACTTGCTGACTTCCTCAATGAGGCCGACAAAGATGAACGACAGCAACGTCGAGACGATCACGGTCTGCGCGTGCCCCGACATCGTCAGCTGCCCATTCACGAACGACTGCGCGTTTTGGGTAAAGCTTTCGGGCTTGAGCGTAAAGAGGAAGAACTGCATCTCCACTCCTCTTCGCACGAGCGTGTCATAGAAGAGGATCGGTATAGTCGAAAGAATGCCGGCGAGGAAGAGCAGCGCGACGGCACTCAGTCTTTCTGCGTGATATTTCAAAAACAGTTTGCACCAGATGACTGCGGGGATGAGCGCTGTCGCTGCTGCGATGAGGCGAACATACTGCTGCTCGCTCGAATCGTTCCAGAAGAGATGCAGCGAAATCCAGAAGAGGAACGTCGCGAGCATCGTCACTTTCGTCTGCACTTCCCACGGTCCGAAGAGCGATTTCCAGCCGAGCACCACCAGAAGGAGCGCGAGCGCCATCGCGTAAGGATTTTCCTGAACACCCGGGCGAACAAAAAGATCCACCGTCTTTATGAGTCCGATCGACAGCGACGTTCCGAGGAGTGTTGCAAAGAACAGATGCGTCGGGCGGTGTTTGATGCGCCGGACGATGTCGATGCTGGCGATCGCTAGCACCGCGCAGAGCACCGTAATGCTCTTTTCAGCGGAGAAATCGATGCTCGCAAAGAAGGTAGACATAATCCAGTTATTATAGCATTTTTGGTTGTTTTTTTCAATGTACAGGATACGGGCAAAGTGGCGTGTCCAAGCCTAAAACCTTCCCCAAAACAGGTGTTTGAGGTATAATGATCAGAAATGTCCGAACCCACACAAACCCCCCGCAACTGGCAAGCAACGGAGCGTGCTTTCCTCTGGGTCTTCCTCACGTCGAGAGCGTTGCTGCTCTGGCGCAGGTGGGGCATGAGCATCGGGTTCGATAACGACGAGCATCTCGAAATGGTGAATTTGTGGAGCTGGTCGAATCCCGTCATTCCCATCGATCAAACATTCTACGCCTATCACCCGCCGCTTGGTTTTCTTGCGGCCAAGACGATCACGCTGCTCGGCATTCATCCCGTGCTCAGCGTACAACTCGCCTCGTTCTGCGCATCTCTCGCCGCGTTTTTCTTCCTTCGTCTGACGTTGAAACACCTCCGTCTCCTCGCGCACCCGGCCGGCATCGCCTTCCTCTATATAACGTCTTCGATCCCCCTTCAGTTATACCTCGCAACGAGCATGAATCTCGACGTATTCATTCTCGCGGCCGCCAGCGTCGTCGTCTATGCGGCGACGGTGCTTTTTTGGCGGAAGGATTCCGTCGTGAACCGCCTGCCGGTCCTCGAGTGCGTTTCCATCATCGTCGCGATCGCAGTCGGCATGCTGACGAAATTCAACGGACTGCTGATCGCCGCGATCCCGTTTTTTACGGCACTCCTCGCACCCGCATGGAACATTGTCCATCGAAGAATCACGGCTGCCGCAATGGTTACGGTCGTCGGCATGGCACTCGTCGCCCCGTACTATTACAACCGATACTACAGAGTGACGGGCGAATTTTTCCCGAGCAATAACCAGCTGTTCAATAGCGCGGATCTGGAATGGGCGCGCACGTACCGCGATGCCGATCCCTGGAATTATGTCGTCGGATTCTTCCTCCCCTCCCCCGCGCACGCAGTGGGCTACGAACATCGCGATATCAACCATGCGCGGCTCAGCGACACCTGGAAAGATCTGTGGATTTCGGACTACTGGCTGGTGACCCAGCCGAATATTTCGGATGGCCGGCCGGCATATTCCCCGGTGCCGATCGCCAACTCCATGAGCATGCTCTATCTCTTCCTCGCGCCCGCGCTCATGATGCTGGGCTTCATCGTCTTCGCATTCTCGCACAAAACACATCCCCTCTGGTGCAGGCTCGGATGGATGCTGCTGTTTTTCTCCGGCGTACAGATAGCGGCGCTTGTCTGGTTTTTGTTCGACGTGCCGCTGGCCTACACGATTCCGACCAAGGCGATTTACGTCGCACCGATACTCTGGTCGGTCGGATTCTTCCTCGCGACGCCGTTTCTCTCGGGATTGCAGCGGCAGCCCGCGATGGCCCGTTATCATGAAATAGGGCTGAGAATCGTCCTCGGATTCATGGTCGTGAACCACGTACTTCCTGTCTACTGACGGGGGCTACCATCGCTGTGCGCCTGACGGTAGAATGCCCCCATGGCGCGACTGGATTTTTCAGAATTATCACGCAGACAGAATCTCCTTGCGGTGCTGTTTCTTCTGGCACTGGCGTTCTTCACGTACGTCTGGAATTTCTGGAATCCGCCCGCGCTTTTCTGGGATGAAAATTACCACATCGCGAGTGCGCAAAAGTATCTGACTGGAACGTTCTTCATGGAACCGCACCCTCCGCTCGGGAAACTGTTCATCGCGCTCGGAGAAAAAATCGTGAACGCGAACCCCGTCGACAATCAGTTCGCAGGGACGGATTACGCCACCACTCCCCCTGCAGGATTCTCCTTTTTCGGATATAGACTCTTCCCGATCCTGTTTGCATGGCTGACGACGCCGCTTATCTTCGCAATTTTTTATCTGATCAGCAGAAAAACGCTTTGGGCGCTGCTCTTCAGTTTCCTCTATGTCTTTGACAACGCGCTCATCGTGCACCTGCGCAGCGCCATGCTCGAATCGACGATGCTGTTTTTCAGCGCGCTCCTGATTCTCGCGTTCATGTTACTGCTCGAATGGAAGGACGATCCGAAACGCTTCCGCAACGCGTCCATACTCGCGGGCGCCGCGCTGGCGTGTCTGCTCACGACCAAAGCGTTCGGTCTAATCTTCGCCTTGTTGCTGCCATTCATGTTCGCCGCGCTCTGGCCGCACTGGCGCAAATTCGTGCGGTTCGTATGGATCGCGGGACTGACGTTCGGCCTCCTCTTCGTCGCGATCTGGCAGATACACTTCGCACTCGCGGGAACGATCAACCCAGTCCTCCCCGACGCAGGATATTATCAGGCTTCCCCCGAATATCAGGCACTTCTCAACAGCGGAAAAAATACGTCACTTTTCGCGTTCCCGTGGATGATCCGCGATTCGATGAAGTTCGTGACACACTACGAAAAGGGCGTCCCGCGCCTCGACCTCTGCAAGAACGACGAGAACGGAAGTCCCTGGTTCCTCTGGCCGTTCGGAGCGCGCACCATCAACTACCGCTGGGAAACGCCGGACGGTAACGCCTACCGCTACCTCTATCTCCAGAGCAACCCCGTCGTCTGGACGCTCGGACTCGCGGGCGTCGTCTTCACCTTCGTCTTCCTCACGGCTTCGTCGCTTTTCCCGATGCACGAAAAGCCGAAGCAGCGTCTGCTCATGCTCGCATTCTTCACGATGTACGTGTGCTATATGATCGCAATCAGCCGCATCAACCGCGTGCTGTACCTGTACCATTATTTCCTGCCGCTGCTGTTCAGCTTCATCATGTTCGCGATCGTGTATAACCAATGGTCGCAGATCGGACGCTGGAAATTGAGCGATGAACAAAAAACCTCGGGGCTGTTGCTGCTCGGCGTCCTGATGTTCCTCGCATTCCAGTTCTTCCGGCCGTTCAGCTTCTACGAGCCTCTGACCGATCAGCAGTTCGAACGCAGGACATGGCTGAACATCTGGGAACTCAAATGTGTCCGGTGCACGCCCGAGAGCCCCTTCGTCATTCAGGCACAATAATCATCAATCTCTCGGGAACCGCAGATCCCAGAGTTCTTTGAACATGCGCACGATGACGCGGACCGATCCGCCGGTCGGCGTGCCCGCGCGGCGCGGGTAGTGCGGGACGTTTATCGTCGCCCAGGGAATGTTGTTCTGCTTTAGGCGCATGAACATTTCGGTGTTGAACAGTTTCTCGACGCCGCGCGTCGGACGGATGGCCGGCCAGATGTCCTTTCCGAACAATTTCAAACCGCAGTTCACGTCGCGGACCCAGAGTCCGAGAACGATGACGTTCATCGCGCCGAGTACTTTGCCGAACATGTTTCGGATAAACGGATCCGCGCGGTGCGCCCTGCGCCCCGTCACGAATTTGTAGTCTTTCGTGTGCGTAAGGAGCAGCGATATGTCCTTTGCCTGGAACTGACCGTCGCTGTCCATGAACGCGATCCACTCGGATTGCGCCGCATCGCATCCCGAGCGCACGGCGATCCCGTATCCGGCGTTCTTCTCATGGCGGACGATTTTCAGCGCGGGCATTTCTTTCTGAAGATTCTGCAGAACGGACAGAGAAGCGTCCTTCGAACCGTCATCAACGACGATGATTTCGCCATCGATTTTTTCCGTTGCCATCCAACCGGCTACGTCACGCACGCTGTGCGCGATATTTTGTTCCTCGTTGAAACATGGCAAAATGACTGAGAGTGTCATATGGTCGAATGATCCTACCGTGAACCGAGCATCCTGTCATGTGGATTTATGACATACGCTACAATGATGCCGAACCCCTTCCGCCTCCGACGTGAAAAAGAATCCCTATAAGCTTCTGCTCGCGCGCTTCCGCCGTTCCGGCGACAACCGCAATGCGGTCATCACCGCGTCTCTCCTGCTCTGCGCCTGCCTCGCGCTGGGCTACTCGCTCGTGCGGGCATCGGGAACGGATATGAGCGACCGGATGTATTCGTCCGGCGAAGGACAGGAAGACACATTCGAATTTCCGCTGAAAATTCCGAATGCTCCGACGGGCATCGTGACCGTCCGCTTCACTCTCGGCACGGGTATGATCCGGCCGCGATTCTGGCACATCGTTCCAGACGACTGTCTCGAGAGCATCGAGATCAACGGAATCAGGGTCGATGATCCGGTGATGCCGTATTGCGACTACACCAATGGTCGCACGATCGATCTTTCCTCTTATCTGAAAACGGGAGACAACATCGTCGTCGTGGAGGTTCTCAATCACGGCGGCGACGCACTGCTGCAATTCAATTCTTCCTGGAAGGATCCGACGAGTTACATACCGGCGGCGTTCATCGCCCTCGCGCTGCTGGCGTTCAGTGTCTTCCTCGTCCGGAAGATCAATCCCCCGCTATGGGTCTCGCTGCTCAGCATCATTCTCGTCGCGGCCACGGTACTGCGCATCTTCTACATGCTGTCGACGCCGTACTGGATCCGTGGACACGACACCGACGGCCACATCGAATACATCGAATACATCGCGGAGAACTGGAATCTTCCGGTCCCCAACGCAGGCTGGGAATTCTGGCAGCCGCCGCTCTATTACGCGCTCGGCGGCATCTGGTACGCCGTCGGTGAAATGCTGGCATTCACGCGCATGGAGATCCTGACCGGCCTTCAGGTCGGCGCGCTCTTCCTGTCCATCGCGACGCTGGCTCTCTGCACGTGGATGGGGTTTCTGCTCTTCGACCGCAAGGAGCGGCCTGAGTCTCTTCCGCTCTTCATCGGCCTCATCGCCTTTGTTCCCGGACTCGTCTTTGCGTCCGCGCGCATCAACAATGACGTTCTGGGGAATATCCTCGCGTTCGGGGTCGTCGCACTGCTGCTTTCGTGGTGGAAAAAACAGTCGCTTGTCGTGTGGATCGCAATCTCCTTCCTCATCGCGCTCCATCTCCTCACGAAAAACACCGGCCTCCTGCTGCTGCCGGTCGTCTTCGGCTGTCTGCTCTTCCGCCAAAATTTCAGCTGGAAGAAAAAAATCGGCTTCGGTCTGCTGTCACTCTTCACGGTTGTCTTCTTCTCGGGCTGGTTCAGCGTCTACCGTCACTTCCAGGACAGCGAGCAGGGCATGATCGTCGGCAACACCGGCACGCTCAACTCCGGACTCGCCGTCCCGAACAATCCCGCGGCATACCTCGTCTTCAACCCGATCAAGATGATCGAGATCCCGTTCAACAATCCCTGGGACGACGCGTTCCGCCGTCAGTATTTCTGGGAGTACTGGTACCGCTCCGCGTTCTTCGGCGAATTCCAGTTCGAAGGGCGCAAACTGCTCGCGAGCTGGGTGATTTTCTGGTCACTGCTCGTCTGCCTAATCTCGCTGCGCGGCTTCATCTTCTCCTTCTTCACGCGCCCACGGCTCTATGCGTCGCTCCCGCTGCTGTTCCTGCTGCTCGTCTACGCAGCCGGCCATGCCGCGTTCCGCTTCCAGTATCCCTACGGATCTTCGCAGGACTTCCGCTACTCGGTCATTATTCTGATTTCGCTCGCGTACTACGCGATTCTGGGAATAAACGGGCTCAAAAACCCCCTCATGCAGAAAATACTGACGTTCGTCGCACAGACCTTCATCGTCCTGTGCGCGATGTTCCTGCTGCATTTCTAAAATCGATAGAGAGAAACCCGCTTCCTGTGCTATTCTGCCGCCCATGCCAGCGACCTCTCTCGACAGCGTCGTGTCGCTCTGCAAGCGCAGAGGATTCATCTTCCCCGGATCCGAAATTTACGGGGGGCTCGCGAACACGTGGGACTACGGTCCGCTCGGCGTTGAATTGAAGAACAACATCAAACAGCTCTGGTGGAAGACGTTCGTGCACAAGCGTCAGGACATGGTCGGACTCGACGCGGCGATTCTCATGAATCCGAAAGTGTGGGAAGCGAGCGGGCACGTCAGCAACTTCAACGATCCGCTCATCGACTGCAAAGCGTGCAAGCAGCGTTTTCGCGGCGACAAACTTCTGGAAGAAAAACTTGGCATCGAAGCGGCGGCCGTGCTCAAACTCGAGCAGGTGCAGCCGATGCTCATGGCGGAAAAAATCCCCTGCCCCAGCTGCGGCAAACTCGATTGGACGCCCGCGAAGAAATTCAATCTCATGTTCAAGACGCAGCAGGGCGTCATCGAAGGAGAAGGAACCGACATTTATCTCCGCCCCGAAACGGCGCAGGGAATATTCGTGAACTTCAAGAACGTGTCGCAGACGACGCGCATGCGCCTTCCGTTCGGCGTCGCACAGATCGGCAAGGCGTTCCGCAACGAGATCACCCCCGGCAACTTCACGTTCCGCACGCGCGAGTTCGAACAGATGGAAATCGAATACTTCTTCGACGCCACGATCAACAAGTGGGAAGATGTATTCGCGCAGTGGAAGAAAGACAGCTGGTCCTTCCTCGTCGACCAGCTCGGCATCAATCCGGAAAACCTGCGGTTCCGCGATCACGAGAAAGACGAACTCTCGCACTACTCGAAGGGCACGACCGATATCGAATACAAATTCCCGTGGGGATGGGGAGAATTATGCGCGGCCGCCGCGTACCGCACGGACTTCGATCTCAACCAGCACCAACAGTTCAGCGGAGAAGATCTGCAGTACACGGACCCCGACGAACCGACGCGCAAAATCATCCCGCACGTGATGGAACCCTCCTACGGCGCCGACCGCATCGCGCTCGCAGTGTTGCTCGACGCATTCAATGAAGAAAAACTGGAGAACGACACGCGCACCGTCCTGAAATTCAGCGACAAGATCGCTCCGATCGACCTTGCGATTCTTCCCCTCAGTAAGAAGGAACACCTCATTGCCAAAGCACAAGAGTTGTACAAAAAAATTATTCAAGAAACAGATCTGACCGTCGACTTCGACGTCACGGGCAGCATCGGCAAGCGGTACCGCCGCCAGGACGAAATCGGCACCCCCATATGCATCACGGTCGACTTCGGAACGCTCGGAGAAGACGAAGCGCAGGGATTGAAGGATACGGTAACAATCCGCGATAGGGACACGCTCCAACAGGAACGCATGTCTATCGAGGATCTGACGGAGCGTTTGGCTCGGTGTTGAGTAAAACCATGTTAAGGACAACTGCTTGACAAGTATATTTGACAGATGTTTTATAGCGCGGTCAACCTCTGGTTGAACATGTTCCTTGGGTACTGAGATTACTTCTCCGCTGCGAGAGCTTCGCAGAAACTTTCACAGCGGAGAAGTGAAGTGTTCATTTCTTCGGCACCGTTTCGAATTCTCACGCAAAGGATGATCGTATGAGAGTCGGTACACTTCTGAAGTGTCAAGGCAACGGACATGCAGCGGGCAGCGGCTCTGCACAGTTCTCTTCGGAGAATGTGCGGAAGCTGAAGCTCAACTGCAAGGGGACGGTCGGCATGGACGGCCACATGGGTCGTTCCTGGTGTCACGCTCTCAATCTGGAGCACCAGCGCCAGACGCAAAAACGCATCGTGCGCAAGCTGCAGATGCACCGTATCTACAGCCACTCCGGCCTGACCGTGCACGCTGAGATCCAGAACGGACTCTGGCTCATTCACGCGACCGACTGGGTCCTGCAGGGACCTCCTGGGCGCATCGTGTTCGCGGCAACGAGTCGGCTCATTGAGCTGACAACATTGTCGCCTGATGAAGCGCACGAGGAAATTCTCCGGTCGTACGCCCGCGTCTGTGGTCTCGCAATCGATCGGGTGTTGAAGCGGTTCGCACCGTCATTAGCATAGATCTGGACATCTCTCACTTCCCAGGGAAACAATCCTCGGCAGCCACACGGCTGCCGCGGATTTTCCGATGCAGAAGGAGTATACTTCACTGCATGTTCCACCGCCTGCTGAAACTCCCCTTCATCTGGTTCTCGCTCTTCCGGGACAAGCGTACCCCGACGCGAACCAAAGTTCTGCCGCTGGCGGCATTGATTTACGCGCTATTTCCGATTGATATGATTCCGGACATTCTGCCGTTGCTCGGACAGCTCGACGACGTCTCAATCATCGTGTTATTTCTGTGGATCGCATTCCGCGCCGTTTCCGGCAATTTGTATCAGGAACATGAAAAGAAATTCGACAAAGGCGTCATTGACGTTACGCCGGACAAATAACACTTCAAAAACGCAGTATAATGGTCTATTGAGCATTGACTAATGGCTTTCTTCTGCGAAAATGTCTGTCTATGTTCCTGACACGCACTTCCCTCATCATCGGCACTGTTCTCACGGCTACGACGGCTCTCGCGGCGACCGCGGGCGCATTCGTCGACGTGTCCGTCAATCATCCGAATGCCACCGCGATTTCGTACGTGAAAGCGCAGGGCATCGTCAGCGGATATCCCGACGGTACCTACCGGGCGGACAAGACGATCAACCGCGCGGAATTCACGAAGATCGTCGTCAATGCAGCCGCAAAAAATTCTCTCAACGCCTCCTGCAACAACGGCTCGATGAGCTTCATCGACGTCCCGACGAACGAGTGGTACTCGCCGTTCGTCTGCGCCGCGAAGAGCAACGGCATCATCAGCGGCAATCCCGACGGCACGTTCCGTCCCAATGCGACGATCAACTTCGCAGAAGCGGCGAAGATCCTCGTGAAGGCATATGCGCTCCCGCTCGGCTCGGATTCCTCCGTATGGTGGAAGCCCTACACCGATGCACTTGCAATGAAGAACGCGATGCCGTCTTCCTACCGCAAACCCGATCAGCTCGTCACCCGCGGCGAAATGGCGGAGATGATCTGGCGCATCAACAATCCCGGACAACAGACTGGCAATGGCTGTAAGACCACCGGCTGCAGCAGTCATTTGTGCGTCGACGAACGTGACGGCGATGTTGTCTCCACCTGCGAATGGCGCGACGAATATGCGTGTTACCAGACCGCGCGCTGCGAACGCCAGGCCAGCGGACAGTGCGGATGGACGCAGACGTCCGAACTGCAATCGTGCTTGAGCGGCTCTTCCTCCTCCGTCGACCGGTGTCCCGTCATGGACTGCCAGGACGGCTATGAATGCAGGAACAGCCAATGCATCAAACTCTCGGCGAACGCCGCCGTGTATACGGATTACAAGTCGAGCGTCATCGGCAACGGCCAGAAGTCGATCCTCTTCTTCTACGCCGCATGGTGCCCGCTGTGCCGCGATGACGATGAAAAGCTCAAAGATTGGTACGACGGCGGCGTCGCGACGCTCCCCACCTACCGCGTGAACTACGATGAGGAAACCGCTCTCAAGTCGAAGTACGGCGTGACCTACCAGCACACGTACGTCGTGATCGATGGCTCGGGCAACGCGATCCAGACGCTTGAGCTCCCGTCCGATGAGCAGGTTCTCGCATTGATCAAAGGATAAGACATTAAATCGAACAATAGACGAATAGCGGATCTCCTTGCCTCAGGCGGGGAGTTTCTGCATAATCCCCGCATCACCGAGTGCCGATCGCTGCGGTCCTGACCCCATCCGGGGGATCCTCCGCTCCAGGCGAAACGACGCATTCGGGCAGCCCCCAAGGATTCAATCACTTTCATATCCCCCTGTACGGGCACAGGGATCCCCCATCTCGTATGCCGATTCCATCTGAAAAAGAACTTCTCGAACATGCCTGCCACTTCGGACACCCGAAGGAAAAGTGGAATCCGAAAATCGCTCCGTACCTCTTCGGTGCGCGCAAGGGCATCCATATCTTCGATCTCCAGAAGACCCGCGTGGGTCTGGAAAACGTCTGCGAGGCACTGAAGAAATACCAGGCGGAAGGAAAAACGATCCTCATCGTCTCCACGAAGCAGCAGGGTATTCCCCTCGTCGAAGAGATGGGACAGAAACTCAATCAACCTGTCGTCACCAAGAAGTGGATTCCCGGACTGCTGACCAACTGGCCGACACTCAAGCGACGCCTGCAGTACTACCTCGATCTTCGCCGCTCCTTCCAGACCGGAGAAGTCGAGAAATACACGAAGAAGGAACAAATGCAGCTGCGCAAGGAACTCGCAAAGCTCGACGCTGCCCTCTCCGGAGTCGCGACCATGTCCGGCTTGCCCGATGCGCTCTTCGTCGTCGACGGCGTTCGCGATCACGTCGCGGTGCTCGAGGCCAAGAAGCTAAGCATCCCCGTGTACGGTATCTGCGACAGCAACTCCGACCCCGATGAATACACCGCATGCATCCCCGCCAATGACGACGCGGTCCGCTCCATCAAGATCATTCTCGACACCGTCACCTCTTCGCTCAGCGATCTCAAAAAGAAGGAGGCGCCGAAGATGGAAGTTCCGGAGGAGCGAACCGTCATCGCAAGTTCCTACTGATCTCTTTCGTACACTTTCACCCCCAACCCATGTCTAACATTTCAGCAGCCGCCATCGCATCGTTGCGCGCCCGCACGGGAGTCTCGATCTCCGCGGTCAAAGACGCTCTCGTCGAAGCGAATGGAGACGAGGAAAAGGCTATCGAGATTCTCCGCAAGCGCGGAATAGCGCAGGCCGCTAAGAAAGCTGAGCGCGCCCAGGCGGAAGGTATCGTGTTCCAGAAAGAAGAAGGCAGCAAATCCGCCATGTTCATCCTGCGTTGCGAAACGGACTTCGTCGCTCGCGACGAGAACTTCCGGAAGACCGGCGAAAAAATCGTCAATGCGCTCTTCGAGAAAGGGATCGATGCCGCGAAAGCACTCGCGGAAGAGCTCGTCCCCGACCTCGTCCAGAAGCTCGGTGAAAACATCACGGCAGACGACATGCACCATATCGAGGCTCCGGTCATCGGCAGCTACCTCCATAGCAATGAGAAGATCGGCGTGATCATCGGCCTCGAGGGATCCTCCAAAGACGTGGCCCGCGACATCGCGATGCACGCTGCCGCCATGAGTCCCCGGTACGTTCATCCGGAGGAAGTCGGCGTCGACGTCGTCGAGAAGGAGAAGGAAATCTGGAAAGAGCAGCTCAAGAAGGACAACAAGCCCGAAAACATGTGGGACAAAATCATGATGGGCAAGGAAAAGAAATTCCGCGAAGAGAACGCCATCACGAAACAGTCGTTCGTCAAAGATCCGAGCAAAACCGTCGAAAAGCATCTCGACGGCGGCAAGATCACGACGTACGTCAGAGTCTCGGTGAAATAAAACGATATCAATCCGAAAACCTGCGGCGCCTGGCCGGCGCCGCTTTACTAAAATTGTCGCGTTCGCTGGGTCTCGTGGGCCCCGGCGAAAAGCGACTCCTTAAAGGGAAGGGTGGGCAACATGGGAGGGACACCGTAGGTGGCCATCCCATGATCGTTTACCATTTATGCCACGGCATCTCGATCTGATCAAGCGGGATGTCATCAAGTGCCTGAGCCGCGCTTTCGCCGGCCGTGCGTGCGATGAGCGAGTGGAGATTCTTGCGGAAGACGAAAGCGAGCATGGCAGCTGATCCAAGACCGGCGAGACCGATGGCGCCCCAGGCGAAACCCGGAATATCCCAGCTTACATCTACCGGCGCCGCTGCCTTGAGCACTTTGCATTCGACGCTGCATTCGATGCCGCCGTCACACTCCTCGCCTTCGTCCTTGAGACCGTCGCCGCAACGGGCGCTTCGGCAATCCTTGCGGCAGGAGTCGGGCTTGGTATCGGAGTTGCTGCGTCCATTGTCGCATTCTTCGCGGGGATGGAGCAGGCCGTCTCCGCAGACGGGAACGCGGCACGTCGTCGTGCAGTTGTCTTCATTGTCTTGGTTGCCATCATCGCAGTATTCTCCCGGCTGCAGATATCCGTCGCCGCAGGACGGACGCTGGCAGGTGTTGGTGCAGGAGTCGTTGTTGCTCTGATTGCCGTCATCGCAGACCTCTTCCCCTTCGCGGACCGCGTTGCCGCAGGCAGGCAGTTTGCAGAGATTGTTGCAGCTATCTGCGTTCACGCGATTGCCGTCGTCACATTCCTCGTTCTGCTGGAGAATGTTGTCGCCGCAGCGGGCGTTAGCGCATTTCGATGTGCACATGTCGGTATCGACCGTATTGCCGTCATCGCACTCTTCCCCTGTTTGCGCGATCGCATCTCCGCAGCGCGGTGAGCGACAGGCATTGGTGCAGAAGTCGCTGTTGATCTGATTGCCGTCGTCGCATTCCTCATTCTGCTGGATCACCTGATCGCCGCAGCGTGCAACCTTGCAGGCATTTGTGCACGCATTGCTGCTGAGCTGATTGGCATCATCGCATTCCTCGCCCGTCTGAACGACACCGTCGCCGCAGGCGGGAGATTTGCAGGTATTGCTGCAGGCGTCCGCATCGACAAGGTTACCGTCGTCGCACTGCTCCCAGATCTGGACGATCTTGTCGTTGCAGAGGGAGATGCGGCAGATATTGGTACACGCATCGATATTGACCGAGTTTCCGTCATCGCACTGCTCACCGCTGTCGATGAGACCGTTACCGCAGCGCGGCACGTATGCGGCAGATACAGCTGTCCCGGATGCAGGAAGTGACGGGGCCGCACCGTGCAACGGACTGGAACTCGTAACGGCGAATGCAGTCTGGCCGTTACTGGAAGAATTCGTGCAGGCAGGTAGGAACGACGTCTTGCAGCCGCCCGAACAGTTGCCGTCCTGACCGCAGGAAGGAACCGTACAGATTGCGCCACAAGTGGGAGACAGATACCGAACCTCGATGACGAGTTCGCCCGTGACGGGGTCAAGCGCATAGATCTCTTCGGACTCCGGTTCGCATTCCTCTTTGAGTGCGGGGGAAATCAAACTGTCGCCACAATAAAGAAGTACGCAGTTCTTGGTGCAGTTGCTGAATCCGTTGCGTGTGTTTCCAAGATCGCACTCTTCCCCCGCTTCGAGAACACCGTTGCCGCAGGTCAGAGGCTTGCTGCTGCTCGAGGACGTCTTAAGCGGACAACCCGGAGTGCCGTACGGCTTTCCCACACATTCACTTCCGACGGAAGCCGGGAGCGTGGAGGCTGTCACGACACCGAGACCGATCATGCCGAGCGTACAAAGCGTAAGCAGGAATGTGGTGTTTGTTTTCATAACTGTTCTCTTTATTATAGCACTTTTGGGCTCCGGCTCCTAGGCCTTTCCGGGGCCGTCCCGGGAGGTCTGGTACAAGAATCATTTTTCCGCTATACTGGAGTCAATGGCAAAAGCAGATATCCTTATAGCAGAAGACGATCCGGTTCTCCGGAATCTCTATATCAAGAAGTTCGCCGTCGCCGGATACCCCATCCGTGCGGTCGAAGACGGCGAGCAGGCTCTCAAGGAACTCTCGGTCCGTTTTCCCGATGTGCTCGTGCTCGATATCCATATGCCCAAAATGGACGGATTCCAGGTTCTCGAGAAATTTCCGAAGGAGGGACGCAAATTCCCGGTCGTCATGCTGACGAACTTCGCGGATGAAATGTCGCGTGCGCGCGGGCGCGAGCTCGGTGCAGACGATTACTTCATCAAGAAGGACATGACAATCAAGTCGCTGCTCGAAATGGTGGAGCGCGTGCTCGATCAGTGGAAGAGAATGCACCCGTAATTGAGCTTCGTTAGCTGCATTAGCTTCATAAGCTTCGTTAGAGCTGTGGATTTTTAATTTGTAAAAAACTTCTCATTCCTCGTGCCTTTTCCCTTCCCTAATGAAGCTATCGCAGCTTTGGAAGCTAACGAAGCTACAGTCCGAGCCACGCCAGCCACCGCGACAGCCACAGGAACGGTGGCGGGCTGCTGATCGACCGGCTGACGAGAATATCGTGGCGTAGCGTCTCGCGGAGTTTCCAGAGGATGCGCTGCTTGCGCCGGATCAGCACGTTCACTTCCCCCATCTCATCAAGCGATGCCTTGAAGAGATTGGCCGAGCCGATAAAGGCGGTATCGTGATCGACGAGTATGAGTTTGGCATGAAACATCTCGGGATACATGAGGATCGAGAGGTTGGTGTTACGCCCTTCCGCAAGCAGTCTGCCGACCGCAACGAGGTTGGCGTGGAAGTGAAAATCCGCATATTTTGGGACGATGATCGTCAAGCGTACGCCCCGCTTGCTGAGCCGTATGAGGGCTTCCGTGACGTCCGGATCAGAGAGATAGCAATGCTCAATCACGACGTGATCCTGCGCGCTTTCCAGCAGATTCATGAGCACCGCGCGTATGTCCTTGTGATCATCGGTATTCATCACGAGACGCACCTGCCCGTGCTCATCGGGATCGGGAACCCGCGTCAAAAACTGGCGCACGTACGACGCCCCCTTCAGCTCGACGAGGTAATCATGCCACCGATAACGGTATTCGTCGGCGATGTTCATTCCCGTCAGGAGGAGCGTATGGTCGTCGATAACGAACACTTTCGTGTGATCGTTATTGGTATCGTGCATGATGCGGATGCGCGGATGGTTCCAGAATGTACGCCACGGATGTTCCAGCGATCCTTTCGTTCCGAGAAAGTCTCCGTGGAACTCGAAGAAGTCCCCCACCGCCTCTTTGGTGATGTCGATTGTGACACCGCGATCCGCCGCATCAAGGAGGAGCTCGGCCATCATTCTCCCGGTGGAATCGTTCTTCCAGATGAACATCTGAATGATGATGTGATGCTGTGCCGTGCGGATGAGACGCTCGAGTCTCCTGAACGCCTCTTTGCCGTCGACCCACAAACGTATATCGCTCCGGCGCGCGAGACGACCAATCGGCTCTTGGGTGCGCAGAATCACCATCAGACGGAGCCGGTAATACAGGCGCAATCCGTGCACGAGACGCTGCCCGCGTTCACCGAACAGATAACGCAACGCCCCGCGCAGAGCGCTTCGGAATCCCGCGGCGTTGGTGAAGTCCCTCCAGGACCGGATCCGGGGCATGAACGGACGGAGAAAGTCGGACAAGTATACACCGGGCATTCTGAAGCTTAAAGCCGTCCAAATCAGCGACTGGGGCGCCATGTTTCGGCGTGACCTGCACGCTCATTTGTGCCGTGAAAAATGATGGAAAATCTGCTATAATGGTAGGATATTTTCATGCAGAGCTTCCTGCTGACCATTGGCATAATTCTGAGCGTCGCCGGCGGCCTGTGGGTCGTGATGTGGCTCCTGCGCTGGGCGGCCGATCTGCGACGCGAGGAAGACATGATTTTTCTGCAGCTGCTCGTGCCGAAGAAGGAAACACGCGAGGAAAAAGATTCCGACACGGATCAGTTCGGCAAGGATTACAAAGAAGTGATCGGCGTGATGGATCACCTCTTCCAGTCGCTGCACGGTTTGTACAATCATCATGCGACCCGCTTCGTCCGCGGCCAGCCGTTCTTCTCGCTGGAATACGCGGCGCTCGCGGGGGAAATTCTGTTCTTCGTCGTCTGTCCGCGCAAAATCGCGCCGCTCATCGAAAAACAGATCACCTCGTTCTATCCCGACTGCATCATCGACGAGGTCGAGGATTACAACATCTTCACGAAGGAATCGGTTGTCACGGCGAAGGCCCTGCTCCCGAGCAAAACATATACCTCCGTTTTCAAAACATATCAGCAGCTCAAGAGCGATCCGCTGAATGCCATCACGAACGCCTTCTCCAAACTCAAGAGCGACGAAGGCGCCGCGGTGCAGTTCGTACTGCGTCCGGCCAAGCCGGGCTGGCAGCACAAACTCCAGAAGGAGGCCAACGAACTGCTCAATCCCAAGAAGAAAGGAAAGAACAACGGATCACTCCTCAATCCGGTCACCTGGCTCCGGTCGGTCTTCGACATGATGACCTCGGATGATTCGCCGAAGCAGCCGGAAAGCATGCAGGCGGAGCGCGTGTCCCAGATGGTCGAGGAGTACAGCAAAGCCGTCGATGAAAAAGCGGGTAATCCGGGCTTCAATTGCGTCACGCGCATCGTGACATCCGCGCAGAACCCGGCTCGAGCACACATGATCCTCGACACAGTCATCGGAGGCTTCAGCCAGTTCAACGACGTCCGTGGCAATCACTTCAAGATCGCAAAGATGGAGAGCAAGCGCAAAACGATCCAGCGTTTCATCCGCCGGAGCGCCCGCCGGACCCCGCGAGAATGGATTCAGGCCCCTGCGATGCTACTCGGCTCGTCCGAGCTCGCGAGCTTGTTCCATCTGCCGCACATCAAGTACAACAAAGTCGAGACGATCAAATGGCAGAACTTCAAGATCGCCCCCGCTCCTAAAAACGTTCCCGAGGAGGGGCTCTTCCTCGGCATGAACACGTTCCGCGGCGAAAAGCGCAAGGTGTTCATGAACGCCGAAGACCGTTTCCGCCACTTCTACATCATCGGACAAACCGGTACGGGTAAGTCCTCGATCATCGAGCTCATGGCGCGCCAGGATTTCCACAACGGTACGGGCGTCTGCATCGTCGACCCGCACGGATCGCTCATCGATAACCTTCTGCCGTACATTCCCCGCGAACGCGCGGACGACGTCATCTACTTCAATCCGTCCGATACCGAACGTCCGATGGGTCTCAACCTCCTCGAAGGAAAAACCCCGGAAGAGCGCGACCTCATCGCACTCGACGCGATGAACATGATGGTGAAAATGTTCGGCGAAGAAATCTTCGGCCCGCGCATTCAGGACTACTTCCGCAACGGCTGCCTCACGCTCATGGAAGACGAAGAGGAAGGCGGCGCAATCACGGATCTTATCCGCTTGTTCACGGACGATGACTGGAATAAGTATAAGGTCTCTAAAGTCAAAAACCCGATCGTCCGCAGTTTCTGGGAAAACCAGATGGCGAAGACCGGTCAGCGAGAGAAACAGGAAATGATCCCGTACTTCGCCGCGAAGTTCGGACAGTTCTACACGAACACCCTCATGCGCAATATTGTCGGACAAACCAAGAGCTCGTTCGACGTCGGCGATTGCATGAACCAGAAGAAGATTATTCTCATGAATCTATCGAAGGGTCTCATCGGCGACATCAACTCGACACTCCTCGGCATGATCGTCGTGAACAAGATCCAGGTCGCGGCCATGCGCCGTCAGCGTGATGCCAAGGAGGCACGTCAGGACTTCTTCCTGTACATTGATGAATTCCAGAACTTCGTCACACCGAGCATCGAGTCCATTCTCTCCGAAGCACGCAAGTACCGCTTGGGCCTCATTCTCGCCCACCAGTATCTCGACCAGCTCGAGAAAGAAAGCAAACTGAGCGGTGCGGTCTCACTCAAGGGCGCGATCTTCGGCAACGTCGGCACGATGATGATGTACAAGATCGGCCCGCAGGACGCCGAAGTCGCGGCGAAGGAAATGGCGCCGGTATTCTCGGAGCAGGACCTCGTGAACATGGACAAGTTCAAGGGCGCGATGAAACTGAGCATCGAGGGCCAGCCCAGCCGCCCCTTCACTATTGAAGTCCCCCGTCCCTGGCTCGACAAAACGTACCCCAAGGACGAGCAGGCGGCGGAAGCGTACAAGCAGCTGTCACGACTAAAATACGGGCGGCCGAGAGACTTCGTGAACCGCGAAATATTGCGCCGCATAGGCGCATAATTAATAACCACGAAGTTTACCCTGAGCGAGCGAAGCGAGTCGAAGGGTGAACCGCGAGATTCTGCGGCGCATCGGGGCGTAACACATTGTCGTCCATTGCGGTCCAGCCCTGCCCAGGGTTCAGGGTTTCGAGAATCTGCAGACGCATTTCGCGCTCGCATGCGAGCCAGAACATCCCGTTATACGGATTAATCGCCATCGGTTGTCCCCGCAGTTTTTTTGCGAGTGTTCGGGCACATTCAAAAAAATGCACATTGCCTTCAGAAGTCCCATCAGAACATTCCTCCAGCCGTATGAACAATCCATTCTCGTTCATCAGCGCTGGGCGACTTCCGCGATGGGCGTCGCATGGACGAGATACCGTTCTTTGATGGAATCAGGCGGCCAGCAGGTATAGAGGATGAGTTCCTCGCTGCCCGGCTTCTGGTACACACTCATGTCCGTCGCGAGCACCGTCTGCTTGTAACTGACCTGATACGTGTGCACTTTGCCTCCGTACGCGACGTAGATCTTGTCGCCGACCTGGAGCTTGTTGATCTGGCGGAAAATCTTCGCGTAGTGATTTGCTTTCCATGCGAAGTCGCTGCTGTGACCGTAGACCAGAATCTTGCCGCCCTTGCCGGGATAGCTGAAGAGATGGCCGACGCCGGCGTTGAGCGGCGCGAGCAGACCTTCACTCGTCAAGCTGGAGGGATGCGTGATCCTGAGATCCTTGATGCCGATGCTGGGCATGCTCATGGCAAAATAGTTGGCGGGAGGTGCGGCCTGTGCCGGCTGCTTCGGTACCGGCTGCTGCACCGGAGGCACATAGTAGGGAGCGGGCTGCTGCACCGGAGGACGAACGGGAACCTGCTGCACCGGGCGCACCGGCACGACGGGCTGCGTGACCTGCGCGGTGATCGGCTGATGGTAGGAAGCGACGACGATCTGCGGCGCGGGCTGATAGGTGATGGCAACCTGGCGTGCATTCGGGATACCCATCGTTTCCATCATCGTGAAGAAATCTCCGCGCTTCACCGGATAGCCAAGGCGGACCGGGAACGGAAGCTTCACGCCGTTTCTCAGCGAGTACATCGCCGCGTCATTGAGCGACGCTCCGTACTCTGGCTGCATGAACGACAACTGCATGCCGACGACCGGATCGGCGAGCGCCTTGAAGCGCGCGATGAGGATGATCGATTCGTCGTCGGTGATCGCATCTCCGGGACGGAACGTGCGCGATGCATTACCTGTGATGAGTCCGTACTCAAATCCGACTTCTATATATGGAGCGTACCACTGTGTGTAATCCGTATCATGGAAGAGCGGCATCGGCGGAAGATGCTCGCTCACTTTTTCGAGCCGTTGCTTCATCTGCGGATGCGATTCGACGAGGAGCGCGATGGCACCCGCGCGCGTGATCGGCGCCGTATCCACAACGACCGCCTGCGCGAAGGCACGGGTGACGAACCCGACGAGCAGGAGCAACATTGCGAGAAGTACAAAGCGCTTGGTCATAGAAGGGTGGATTAGATTATCATAAATGCTATTTTTGTCAATCTTTGTTAGGTTGCAGCATTAACCTTACACAAGAGGATTGGGGAAGAAGGGCTTCGTAGACCACTTGGGCAGGGGTCTTTTTGTCCATACCCATGCCAAGGTGAATCTTGTGGTAGTTGTACCAAACCAG
>Ga0163150_10000942_pt1 | contig 51416 bp, 53 predicted proteins | sample OliLakLV19P2IB_FD_148628 | JGI IMG/M metagenome (GOLD analysis project Ga0163150, IMG submission 148628) | Freshwater microbial mat bacterial communities from Lake Vanda, McMurdo Dry Valleys, Antarctica - Oligotrophic Lake LV.19.P2.IB | ecosystem: Environmental > Aquatic > Freshwater > Lake >...
TGGCTAGAGTCTCTGTAGCCACACTTAAATGTGGAGTCGAACGCCCACGGAAGGCCCATTTGGCAGGCTTTCAACGATCAACTCCACATTTTTGACAACTTCACATTAGTAGAACAGCAGCACCGGGAAGTCCAGCAAGTCGAGGCCGACGCTGCACAGCTTGGGGTGAGCCAGGCAGACCTGCATTCCGTTCCGAAGCTGCCGCTCGTACCAGGCCTCGCGCTCGGCAGGCGGCACTTCCGCGGTCAGTATCTCGACGCGAATCCCTTCCTTCAAGAGAAGATGCTGGAGCCGTCGCGTCACGTCTCGTTTCCTTGTATAGACGGCGAATACGTGGACCTTCCGCCCCACTGCAAGCTCGCGTTTGATCTCTTCGATCAGCCGCCGCTCCTTTGCGTAGACGAATTCCTGGTCCAGATCCACTGGCTCCGAAATGACGAATCGCTCGCGTTCCCCCGTCTCAGGAGTCCGGTCGAACCCATAGAGCGTTCCCAGCCCAAACGGCCGGTCCGGATACAGCAGAAGTGCGTTCATGGCGGTACTGACCACCGATGCGTTCCCGTGATGCACGCGCAGTGCTTCCCGGACGTCGTCCTCAAGTTGTCCGTATGCCACTTTCATCGTTGGGTCCATCTCGACCGAGATGACTTCCTCCACGTACGGCGGGAGCGCATCCGAGATGTCTTCCAACGACACAAACGCGGCCAAGTTCATCAGGAAGCCGCCAAAGAGCAGCGGCGATGCGCCCGGCCGGCGCTTCACTGTCGTTGTCACCTTGGCCTTCGAGCAAGCGTTGTCCACCGCTTCGATGGTCGTAACCTTTTCAAGCACGCCGTACACGCTGGCGAACTGCCGCACTCCGGCCTCGCCGTGATCGAATCCTTCCTCGCGCATCCGCTTGGGCTCGACCCGATAGAGGATGTTAAAGACATCGTCGGCATAACCGCCTAACAAAGTCCCGGTAAGAATCACCGTCCGGTCGCAGGCTGACGCCATCGTTCCCAAGGCATTGCCTTGCGCCGTTTCGCCCTTAAGCTCGTGAACTTCATCGGCGATGCCGTAGTCGAAGAACCCATCGAGATACCGCCCGATGAACTCCATCGGCGCCATGCGCGGGATCTTCGCGTTGTCGGCTTGCCACAGCGCACTGTAGAAAGGAAGCCTCGCCTTCGTCGTGCCCAAGGCGCAGGAGTCCGGCAGAATCAGCTCCGAGCGCTTCACTTTGCGGAAGTCCGCCCGGCGTAGTTGATCGTCCGACGTTAGGATCGGCTTCCCCGTATCCGGATTCACGACACATCCGTGAAACGGCCCCGAGTGGGGTGTTCCGTAGGCGTGGCGCCAGAAGTAGCCAAGCTTGGCCCGCTCCCGCGAAATGACGAAGATCGACGGAGCGCCAACATTGGCGTCCCAGCGCGCCCGCGCCGAGCGGTGACGCTTCGCTAAGCGAAGTTCGCTCAACGTCGTCTTCAGCCCCTCCCGGACGATTCGTCCGTTACGGAACGTCACTTCGTTCACTCCCGTGAAGCCATTCGACGAAGCGCCGTTACGCACGCCATCGATGAAGAATACCCGAACACCGGGCAGTGTAGAGAAACACTCGCGCGCCCATTTTTCAACCAACTGGGGCGGCACCATGGTCAGCGCCGTGAACCGCTTTCCTCGCGCATGCGTGAACACACTGCCCAACGAGATGAGCGTCTTGCCGGTGCCGCATTCGGCCACAGCGGCCGCACAGCGTGCCTCTTCCCATCGCTTGACGATCCCCATGATCGCCAGCGTCTGGGCAGGAAATGGCTTCCGCTTCAGTTCGTGGATCGCGGGCCAGATCGGATCTGAAGGTTGATGGAGCGGCGGAAACTGGTCGACCACACGATGACCCAACTCGGGCCCATAACACTTGAGATAATCCCCTATGCAAGTCAAAGCGCTCACAGCGCACACTCCTTCTGTTCGAGAGAAAGCCAAGTAATGCCTTTAGGGAAGAGATGATGCCCAGATACGCGTATAGGAGCCGGTTGAAATGACATTCCGGAACAAGACCCAACTGGCTTGAAACGACTTCTCCCAGTCGGGCGCTATGCGTTCCAGCGGGACAGAGCTTCGCGGCGCAGGCCGAGGTTGTCTGGGGGAAGCCACTACCCGATCATTGAAGTTTATTCTATTCGAGTATTTGGGCAGAGTCGCATGCTCTGGAGGCAAATCGTAGATGCCGAATGATGTCCGCAAGATTGATCCGAATCTCAATCTGGGCCTGCATGAACTGGCCAGCTCAGGGGAGGGGCGCGGCTCGTTCAGCTTCCAACTCCAGTTCGCGAAGCAACAAATCGAGGACATTTTATTGAACCTCGACAGCCTCGTCAAAAATACACTCGATAAGGCCCCAGTTCGCACCAAGGACTTCTGCTTGGGCCGTACCACGCGCCCCCAACTCAGCCATGAGGAAGATAAATGGGAACGGGCAATGTACGGGAAGTGGGGACCCGGTGGATCGAGCGAATACGTTCCAGTCTGTGAGCGCATTCAGGCTTATCAATATCCCTTACAGGCCTCCCGCAAAGATAGGTGCTGGGGCAAGATCGATCTGCTCGGCATCGGGACCGACTTCCTACCAGTGCCAAATGAACTGAAGAAACGCAGGACCAATGAATCGCCTCTTAGGATGTTGGTGGAAGTCGCAGCCTATGGATTCGCAATCCGAAAAGTCTGGCCGACACTCAAAGACCACTGGATCGAAGCTGTGAGTTCGTTTGAAGGGGCGCCCTTGCAATTCCCCGCGAGCTTAGAAAAGGTAACTTTGGTCGGTGTCGCACCGGAGGAATACTGGTTAAGGTGTCTGGGGCGGTTCCCCAAAACCAAGGCTGGGACATTTCCCTGTGAGGCGTGGCCGCCCTTTTGGGAACTGGTCGATGCTTTTGGGAGATGGTTCGATATCCATTTTGTCGCAGTCGAGGGGAACTGGGATGATACAAGATTGCCGACAATAACCGGTGCACGGGTTCTTGACCTCCGGTCGGATTCGAGGCAGTAATTCGAGTGATCCGTGATGGTCCCGATGAATGCGTTTCAGACAGTCCACCACTCACCATCGTTCCGGCGCGCAACATTCCCGAACAGGTCCTCGAAGCGATCAGCGTTAGTAGTGTGAATGGGCACTACCGGGGCGTTCGAAAAGGCTTGTCGCAGCGTTACCAAATCCTGCACTGTGGCATGCCCTGACGTGTGGCACTCATCCAAGGGAATGTCGTGTCGGTGGAGCCATTCCAGAAAGCCCTTGGTCTTCGGATCCTTCAAATAACCTGACCAGAGGGAGTATATGAGCCTGGACCCTAGCAGGCACGACGCTTTCTCGATGTCATTGATCATGCTCGGTCTGAACAGCATTACGGATGTTGCAGCAGCCTGCGCAAACTGCTCAGGGAAAATCCGCCAAGGCCGATAGCTGTTGGCGAGGTCGAATTCACCGCGCCTGATCATTTGCCGTCGTTGAGTGCTCGGCAGAAAGACCTTGATATGATCCCACCCCGCCTGTGGTAAACGTTCGTTGCCGGTTGCCCGCAAGACATGCGCGGTATACATGTCGATGATGAACTGCCGTCCCGTCTTAACGCACGCCCGCATGACGGTCACGAGCCTATCGATGTTCTGGCCGGAACACCAGACCAACGGCATTCCCTCCGTCTGCTGAAACAACTCTACGAAACGTTCCTCCAGAGCTGCTTCCGTGGGAAACGCATGAACATTCCGACCGATAGTTGTGCCCTCCATAAGCAGCACATCCACCCGCTCGGGAGGTTGACTAACGAGTTTCTGGAAGAGCGCTCCTTTGCGGCCGTGCGCCCGTAAGTCGCCCGAATAGAAAAGCCGTTTGCCATCCGCCTCAACCAGCACGGCGTAGGCGTCATACGCCGAGTGATCCACGAGAAACGGCAGAATGGTGAATGGACCGAGCGTGATGGGCTTTCGATCTTCCAGATGCACTACGTTCTCGAACGTGGTCCCACTAGGGGTGAATAATGCCCCTGCCGCCAAAATAGATTGGGCTGCTTTGCCGATGAGAAATAGCGTTTGATTTGGTAAACGGTAGGCGAGACCGTAATGGTCTTGGTGGGGGTGCGAAATAACAACACCAAGCAGCGACGCGTCTGGTGTCTCGAAGCCGGCGATTGGGTGCAGCGGTACCTCATCTGGAGAAGTGGCATCTAACGGCAAACCGACATCCAGGACGATACGAGTGCTACTCGATTCAATCTCAACGCAGGTGCCCCCGATCTCTTTCGTTCCACGGTGTATGCAGACCCTCATCGCACTATTTCCATTCCGCGCGGCACGGAGCCGAAAGTCATTCGTGCTGCTCGGTCGCCGTCGAGCAGCCGTAGTCAGCCCTCACATTACCAAAAGCCCGCAGCTAGACCCGTCACGACACTTTACCGTGAATCCTGATGATCCCACTAGAAAAGGAGCTCCTTGAATACTTTTATCGAACGCCCTCGCGACCAGCCCTTCCATCTGTCACACGGATACGCGTAACGCCATTTGGTCTGGCTAATCCTTTCAAGGGCAGTAACTGTTGGCATGTCGGACACCTCGCAGGCGACCGTACAAAACTAGGCAGCTTCCAGTGGGAGGACGGACACCGATGCTTCCAGCGGCACTGAGATGAGCCTGCGTTTTATGCCCGTACTCAAGATGCGCAACATCCGGAGCTTCGTGCCCTTGATTGCTACGGGCGAACAGTTGAACCCCAAAAGCTCCTCCACCAACCCGCGCCGCTCAAGATCCGCCCCGAACCATTCGGCCCATTCGGGAAGCGCCGGGAGACCGAACCTCACAGCCAAACGATGCAGCACGAACTCGGGCGAGCCGTCGTAGAGAATTGTTCGCCGCGCATGCCCGTCGGCTCCGAGCGTGGTTCCAAAGAGCGTCTGCGAAACGGCGGCCAGATGGCGCATGGGTCGCTTCCGGCCAGGAATCTGGAGCGATGCCCGGTACATCACCGGCTTCTCTCCCAGGAACCCGAACAACTCGGCCCCGCTAGGCAAGCTGATTTGAAATCTCTGCTCATCCGCGATGGCCGCTGCGATAGCGCCAACTTCCTGATCGCCGCCAAACACAGACACCAGATGAATCTGGCCCGCAGAGCGCGGTTCCGCGGGCTTTTCCGCAACCAACCGATCCATGTGCAGAGACACCTCGGTGATCGTGTCACGTGTCTGCCGGACAAACTTCAACTTCCCCATTCGCAGGTGGGCGTTCTCCATGTTGGGCCTCCTGGCCTCCGTCTTCTCGCGGCTTCTCAGATAGAAGTTCGATGCGGCCATCGGTGAACAGGAGCGTCAACCGTTGGCTGAATCGTTCCTTCTCCCGAATGACCGTCTCCCCGTCGTCGCCTTCTTCCTCTGTTTTATCGACGACTTTGATCGCCTCCCAATGGGCGACATGGCGTTCAGATCCACTGCCGAACACTCCATTTAGCAAACCGCTCACAGCGCACAATCCAACATGGCCAGCGTGCAGGGGAGTCAACGGTCGTCCGAAGAATTGCTTTCTTTGGGCGTGTGTCACTCTTTGGGCCTGGAGCCATGCCGGTGACTTCGCCAGCAGATCTTCCACCAAGTCCAGTGGGAGTCCCCGGTATTCCATTCGCACTGGCCCACTTTGCGGCACAGTATACGTACGATCCGCCTCATTCGGCAACGGCGGGATCTCGGCATATTTGCGCGTCAACTCTTGAAGTTTCCCGTTCGCCTGGTTCACGGCTTGGTCGCTCAACCGATTCTTTTCTGCCGCGGATCGCCGAACGCCGAACACCACGGCCTGCTTGTAGCGCTCTGCTTCCGGCTCAGTCAGCCGGTAAATCGCCTTGTCTTTGAAGTGCGGACTCAAGATGCTCCGACACTCATAGATGCGGTCGAACGGTATCACCATCGCGAGCACGCCGCCGGGCTTGAGCCAGCGAAAGAACTCGTCCAGAAACAGCTTCTCCATTCGCTGATTCTTACCTTCGCCGACCTCAAAATCGTATGGCGGGTTCAGATATAGCAAGGAGAATGACTCCACCGGCGCCTTGGCGTCGAAAGCATTGCCTTGGATCACCTCATCGAGATTCGTTCGCGCTTCCACTGCACGGTGCGAATCGAGTTCGATGCCGTATCGTTTGGAGCCGCTATTCTCCGTGATGGCCAGCAACGCAGCGCCCGTTCCTGCGCACGGATCGAGTACGCTCGCCGGCTCGACCGGAAAGTGTAAGAATCGCCTTATCCGCTGGGCTTCGCGGCTGTCGAGTGGGTAGAATCCGAGCCTCATGCGGCCTTCTAATCGCATTTGTTCGTCTCCTCTCTTAGGAACCCAGCCATTGATAATGGGTGGGGATGGCGATCACATTTGAAGGCGTTCGCAGAATCGCGTTGGCCCTTGATGGCGTGGCCGAAAGCACGTCCTACGGAACACCAGCATTCAAGCTCGGCGGCAAGCTCATCGCCCGATTGCGCGAAGATAGCGAGACGCTCGTCGTTGGTACGACCTTCGAGGAACGCGCGGAACTCATCGCCGTCGAACCGGAGACGTACTTCACCACCGATCACTACTTGAATTACCCGTGGGTGCTAGTCCACCTTTCATGCGCGAACGCCGACGCACTTCGAGACCTATTGCGGCGGGCCTGTCGATTGGAATCAGCGGCGAAGCCTAGTTCGACGGGCCGCCGCCCCAAGGCCGCGCCCGAGCGTAGATCGTAATGATCAAACGATGGCCGACGCCTGGCCAGTGCGGTTCTCAAAGAAGCGCCCGTGGAGCGTCCCCAACTCCGTTTCCAGTTCAGTCCGGATTGCCGCGAGTTCGGGTTGGAAGGCTATGAAAGACACGACCGATCTTTCCGTCAACCGGGTCCGATCGCCCGCGATGATCAATTGATGACATTCCTGGCAGGCGGCCCATTCGCCGACGCTCTCTCCCACAATGCCGCAAGCGGCGTAGCCAATGAAATTCCGCGCCGGATACCGCCATCCGGGATCGGGGGCGGAGCAGAAATCGCAGATGCAAGCCATCGTATCCTCGCATTCGTTCGGTCAGAACGGGACGTCCTCGTCCACCCCGTCAGTTCCATGCGCAGCATCTGTGCTTAAGGCACTCGGCTTTCCGGGATCCGGCCGTTCGGCACTCTCGGCACGCCCCGAGCCCAGAAACCGGACAGTGCTGGGGATGATCTCCACCGAGACTTCCTTGCCCGTCTGCTTCGAATCGTACTGACGCACCTGCAATCTGCCCTCGACGAAAATCCCATCGCCCTTCTGCAGATGCTTCGCACAGGCTTCGCCAACACCGTTGAAGGCGCAAACTCGGAACCAATCCGTGGCCTCCTTCTGATTGCCGTCGCGGTCCTTAAACCGGCGGTTCACGGCCACCGAAAAGTTGACGACGGGGTCACCGCTCGGCAGGAACTTCATCTCTGGAGTACCGCCAAGGTTGCCCATTATCTGAATCTTTGTGTATCCCAACATGTTTGTTTCTCCTGTTCGTTCGAAATGCGAACCCGTCCCCTCGTCGCATGGCGCGCAGGGGCTAGGTCCGGTTAGGTTGTTGATGGAAATCCCAGTAGGCAGGCCGCCGACGGGATCAAGGAATGAGCGGCCGGTCACCTCGGCGGCGGTCCAAAGGCTAGGTCTACGCGGCGGTCGTCCGCTCAGTATCCGGCTGACTACGCGCTGCTCGCTTGCGTGCCAACATCTTCTGCTGATATTCAGTGCTCTGCCGATTCTGGCGCAGCTTCGCGCACTTCCTGCATCGCTCCGCGTTGGGAGATTTGCTCTTGCAGGGAATGCCGCAATCAGCGCAGTCGTAATGCCTGAGCTTCATTTGCGGGTACATGCTCGCCTCCTGCGCCCGCGCCACCGAAGACTGTCCACTGATCCCGATGCCGCTCGACCCAACGCAACGTGTAGCTTTGAAGCCCGCGCAGCCACTCTTTGGGAACTTCAGATCGCACCAATAGCTCTTCGTCGGCAGTGAACCCGTTGTCACCAGCCTGCCGCTCTCGTGACCTCAACATGTACTCCTGCAACTCACCCGTCCATCGCGCCATCGGGAGATACAGCCACACGGGAGTGAGCGCAAACGCCATTTTGTCCGCAAGGCAAAGACGACTGATGGGCAGACCCATGCGTCGGCTCCAATATCGGGAATGGCGCAAGCACTCGTCCTCCCACGCTGGTCCGAAGAGAGCACCCGTGATGCGCGCACCGAGCACGACATGCCCTTCGCCCTCTATTCCGTCCATGTCGCCGCACGTAACATAACCGACGTCGTGCAACGCGAAGGCGGCCCATAGCCGCGGGTCCCATGGGAAGCCGAATAGCCTCTTCCACCCCAATGCAACGAAAAATGGATGAAGAAGAAAGCAATGCGCTCCACCAATTACACTTTTGGTGCCGACTTTCATCGCAGACCTCCTTTCGCGGTGCTATTTTGCGGCCAAGTCCGGAGTAGTCTGTTCCGCCATTTCGGTGTCCTCGTCAACGACGACGACCCGTCGGCGCTTCGGCGCTGGTACGACCTTCCGGTAGAGCGGCCAAAGCAGCACTGTGCCGGTAAGCGCGCCAATCAGAACCCCGAGCTCGTTCGTTCGGCCCGCAAACATCGCGGCCAAGAACAGAAACATGCAGAGCTTCGTCAAGTACTCTTTCATCTTTGAAAACTCCTTGAGATTCAAGACGCGATCGCGATCACTGCCCCAGCCGGGTCCTTTATTTCGGTGGAAGTTGCGCCGCCAAGTAATCCGTGAACGTGCCTACAGTCCACGCATGAAACTCCCGCCGCGACAATCTTTACGGCCTCCAGAAACTCGACGGGGACCGCTCTCACTTCGCCGCTTCGGGTTAAGAAGGCTGGTGCAAGCCCCTGCTTCCGCAACTTCTCGGACAACTGGCCATCGACGCCTCGAAAGATAATTGAAGACTCGACAGGTGGCCGTTTTCCTTCCGCCTTTGGCTTTCCGAGTTGGTGCCTTGAGATCACCAGTTGGTAGGTCTCACCCACGCGCGCCATCTCGACGCCGACCAGAGCCTCACCAATCACGATCGCGTGCACGCCATTCGCGCCAATGCGATCCGCCTTCTGCAGCCATTCCATCCGCGACCCATCCGCCGCGAAGAAGGAGATATAACGCCCGAATTCCTTGGCACTCCCGCCGCTTTCGACGCCCCGCAGAACCCACCGCTTCGCGCGGTCTTGCCGTTCGGCGGTGACCCACGTCTGGCAATAGATTCCAAGGGACGCCAACTTGGTCATCATCGGCTTTGGCAACACCAGTCGAGATTCGTTCGCCATCTCCTCCTCCTAACGCGCGTTCACCGGAGCAGGCGCACCAAGCGCCGCCCGGATCTGTATGTTTGTGCAGCCAGCCCAGCACAAGTATTTTGAGGGCTCGTCAACTGAGACGGCCAAATTGTCCTTGCCGCGATCACGACCCGCCGCCGCGCAACTCGGACATTGCGTTACCCAGTTCCGCCCAACGCGCCGTAACCCTTCGCGATTCAAACAGTCGAGAATCTGAAAGTAAGAACGGTCGGATCGCGAGCCGGTCAGCGGTTCAGGCGACCGCCCTTCCTCGACTACGAGTCCCTCAATCAGATCAGAGAGCTGTATTTCCGTGACGCGTCGCAGTTCGCGCAAGTATTTCATCTGCGCCTCGAGGTCGTGTCTTGCCCCGTAAAACCAGTAGCGTCTGTTAACGACCCGATGAATGCCGAGCGGCCCGCGAATCGCGTTGCCGAATTGCGTGGGTTCGATCCGATCCTGCTTCGGAAATAGTTCGATTCCGTCCGAGGGGCCGGACGCCTTTATATGCACCGAGAGCTTTCCAGCCAAGTGCCGGATGTACACCCGCGCGTGTTTGGCAAGCACAGGCGTTTCGAACAGCATCCACAGATGTCCGCCACGGCGGCTTTGTTCAAGCGCCGCTTGAATCCCGTCCTGCTGGAGTTCATATTGCAATTTCAGCAAGTCGTCGAGAGACCGCTTGTAGTCCGCGTCGATCCCCATCCACTTCACCCGCTGCGTTTCCGGATTGATCGCGTAGATCCCGAGGGTGATCTCGCCGGCCAAGTGACGTCGGACGTCGTCCAGTTCCAGGCCCAGTTTACCGCCGCTCGCAGGGCGTGGCCGGTAGTAGTAGTGCCGCCCCGACTCGGGGTGCGGTCGGTCAGACTGACGCGTGTACGCGAGGCGATTCACAAACCACCGCGCGTAGTCAGCCGCCATCTCGGGCGTTGCCAGCAGGGCTTCCCGCATAGGTATTCTTTACACCCGTTTCCTGGAATGGCAAAACGAGTTGCGGCTACCCTTTCGCCGCCCGGAGGCGGGAGGGTTCTTCGGCAAAGTCCAAAAGCCGGAAGTCCTTGATTTTCTGGCGCATGTCCGCGAGGGCGTACCCGCCGAACACGCTGTCGGCTAGATTCAACAGCCAGAAGCAGCCTTTCTTCCGGTCGTACACATAGAATTCTCCCGAGCGTTCGTCACCGGGGACCATCACGAACAGCAGCAGCCCTTTCGAAAACTCGACCCAGTGGGCGACCACCGCCTCGGCCACCGTCAGGAACGTGCCGACGATCTCGGTCACGTCCCGTCCGGGGCGCACATTCATGTCTCGCGTGCTGAGTACCTCGCTCGCGCTTACGTTCTGAGTTGCAAACATCTGAGTTCTCCTTGTTGTATTGGGTTGGTTGCCGACGACCGTCCCTGGAAGGAAAGTCGTCGAGGTTGTGGATCGGGCATGCGCTGAACACGCCACGCCTATATAAGAGGATGGGAGCGGGTCGAACTCCTCTACGACGGTCAATTCGAATACTTCGCTTGATTGCGAATACTTCGGTTGTGTGATAGTGTTGGTTCAGGACAAGGAGGCACGCAAAATGGCCCAAGGAACATTGGCACCAACTCTTCCCTCGGCGGCGGAAGCTATTATTGCCAAGGAATCGAGCCGCGTCCTGGCCTCACATGTGCAGACCGCGGAGCCACTTCGGCTTCGGATGATCGACGATCCAGCGAAGGAAACGGTCAAGATTCCCGCCTCGGTCGTCCGGATGCTGATTCATATTCTTGAGGAGATGGCGCGGGGGAATGCCGTCACGCTTATCCCGGTACATGCGGAGCTCACTACGCAAGAAGCGGCGGACATGTTGAACATCTCGCGGCCCTCTTTGATCCAGCTTCTCGACGAGGGAAAGATCGAATTCCGCCGCGTCGGGACGCACCGCCGCGTACGATTTGAAGGGCTGATGGCGTACAAGCGCCGCGCCGATGCGGATCGACGAGCGGTACTCGCAGAACTGGCAGCGTACGACCAGGAAATCGGACTCTAGTCTCCGTGGCCGGATTCAGCGCCTTCTATGACGCCAACGTGCTCTATCCCGCGGAGCTTCGGAACCTGCTCATGCACTTGGCCGTCACAGGACTGTTTCGTGCGAAGTGGTCGGCTAACGTTCACGAAGAGTGGATTTCCAGCCTGCTTAAGAATCGGCATGACCTCACACGCGACAAACTGGAACGCACCCGTATGCTGATGGACAAGCACGCTATCGACGCGCTCGTGATCGGCTACGAGGATCTGATTCCGGGTTTACAACTTCCCGATCCAAATGACCGACATGTGCTGGCGGCTGCGATTCGCGGCCAAGCGAATGTGATCGTCACAATGAACCTGCGCGACTTTCCATCCGATGTACTCGCACCATTCGGTATCGAAGCGCAACACCCCGACGAGTTCGTCCTTCACCTCCTCGACCTGGCTCCTGGGGCTGTGGTGGCAGCGGCGGAAAATCATCGTCAGAGCCTGAAGAACCCTTCCAAGACGGTGTCCGAATATTTGGAAACGCTTGAGCGGCAGGGTTTGACTCAGACAGTCTCGGTTCTTCGAGAGTCCATGTTCTGAGAAGGTCGGTAGATGTGGATCGCCAGCGGCGAAAAAACGTCTTCTGCCTGGAACCAACCGCGCCACGGGACCGCACTACCCTGAACATCTTGCACGTGTCCTGTGCCTCATTGATTTCTGCCGGCACCCGCCGACGCGTTCCCAACTGTAACTCGATGTACGTGTCCTGCTGTGCCGAGGATCAAAAGTCGTGAGCGCCGTCACCCTCGGAGTGCGTGACAGGCGCTCTTTATAAGTAGGTCCGGCCAGAGCGTAGTTCATGCGATCTTCTACGCAACCAGTTTCGTGAGCGCCGCTTCGAGAACGGGAGCGTCCGCGTCGGTCAGGTTCTTCAATCGCTCCAGCGTCACCTTGCCGTCAGTCGCATGAGCGATCACGTCGCCGAACTTTGCGGGCCAGCCGGTGCGTCCACTGTCGGCAACTTTCCGAGCTGCTTGAAGTAGCTTTCCGCGCAGTTCCTCGATCGAGCCATGCACTTGTTGCTGGGTGCTACCGGTTGTTGCCGTGCCGACCTCGGCCTCTACGCGTTTCAGTAGCGCGCAAAGTCCGTCGCGGTCGGGGATGTCATCCAGTGAATCGCTGGCGAAGTTTATCTCCCGGCAAATCGCCGCGTAACGTCCCTCGGCCAGTTTGCTCGACGCCGTGCGGAGGCGCTCGATTCCCTTCACCAGATCGGTCAGCTTCTCGAACACCGTCGTGAGCTTCGCGAATCCAATCTTGGACGGGTCCGTCACGCCGCCGTATTTCTGAAGGGTGAACTTGGAGAGGCCAAACCCAACGGTTTCGCACAACTGTTTTACCGCGGCCAACGTCTCCTGCTGGACAAGCCCCTGCCGCGGTTGCGCTGGAGCCGACGAGTGCGGACGGGGCAGCGGTTGCGGCTGCCGCCTTGCGTGGGCGGGAAGCGCCCAATCCGGCAAGTTGGGATTGCGGACAGGACGGTTGTATTGGTCCAAGTCCTCCCAGATCTTGTCGAGGTCGTACAGGTACCGGCCAAGACCGAAGCAGGCGCAAGCGCGCTTGAAGGCCTGAGCTTCGGCTCGCGTGGCGGAATTCTCGTCGTCTGCCCATTCCTCTCCGACTCCGGTGTGGGGCCCAAGACCGTTCACCGATACCGTCGAAACCACGACGACCTTGGCGCAAATGACGCTCTGCTTCTGTCCGTTAGCGCCCTTGTTGAGGCTCCGCTCAAAGTTCTGCGCAACCTGCACATTGTAGGAGCGTGTCCATCCCCACTCGCCAAAGATCTCGTTGAGCCGGTCGGTGTATGCCCGCTGGTCTGCGTATGCCACCAATTGACCCCGCTTCACCGGGCCATTCTTTCTTTGCTGGCTCGACGTTGCCGTCACTCTCCACTTGATCTCAGCCGGATCGAACGGATCGAGCAACTGAATTCTGATCTCCTCAATGCGCGCCGGCGTGAAGCCACTGTGCGCGACCATGCTGTCCATGCCGGGTGCCGTCGCGATAGGCGGCGCCGAATTGTCCTGCGTACCTGCTGTTCCATTCACGTACATCTGCTGTTCTCCTTCAATTGATTTGTTGGACTGACCGCATCACGTCCGGTCAAGGGACCACTCCCTCACCCGTACACGAAGAATTCCGCGCGGGCACTCCCTGGCATCGCCAGTTCGCAAACGCGCTCCCGAAAGCTCCCGTCGTAATCGAACGTGGTTCCACCGAAGAACCGGACGTGCGAATATCCCAGCGCTTTGAGCCGCGGCTTTAACCAGTTCTCCTCGAATCCCAGCATCCACGCGCCCTCGTATTCGCGGTAGTCCACCAGTTCTTCGAGATCCCTGTACCGTGATTGCGTATCTGCAAACGCACCATAAGGCATGCTTGATCTCCTTTCAATTCCGCCTGGCCTCACCGGCGTACCTGGATGCGCTCCGATCTGCGGCCACAGATTGCGCTCAATCCACGCCACCACGGACGCACTTCCCCGTCGACCTGCCATTCACCGGGCAGTGCGAACATGCTCGACACGTTTACTTCAAGGCCACACAGGCGCCACAACCGTGCCACCGCTGCTACGCGCCGCTGCCCAATTACCGTTCCACTCGCACCACCAGCACACACTTCCCGTGCTGCAACTCACCCACTCCAGCCCGCCACCCGGCGCTACGGCAAACCCAATTCTTCATCCACTGGCACTACAACCCACACACCACAACCCTCACTTCATAACCACCAATCCATTCCCCTCACCAGTACTGGCACACACCCCACACACCAACACCCAGTCGGCCAACCCCACAACCCCACTCAAACCCCGTCCGGACAGGCCGATTCAGCCCTCCAGACCGAATACACCCACAAACTACCGGTAGTCAGATCGCAACCTGCTGAGAGCGCGCTACTTCCCGGCGCGGCGGTGCATCAAAGACACAGCAAAAACACACCAATGGCACATCAAAGAGCTTCTTTCTTGAATTTGTTTAGGAGAGGCAGTCAGCGAGCCGATGCTGTGCTTGCTGGGCAACGTCGACGAGCACTGCTTCGGTGGGATGTTCTGCGAATTGCTGAGCCTGACCGACGTACACTGGGCGGCGCGTGCCGCGCAGACCGTTCAACAGGAAGGATTCCATCTGCACGTTGCACACAAGATAGAGGACGGAAGCGACCTTCGTTTCGCGATTGAGGATGTCGCCAATGCGCCTGTACTGCTTGGTCGATTTCGGACTGCGTTCGTATTCGAGCGCGACCTTTCCGGATTTATGCCCGCATCGGAACGTCACGATCGCGTCGTAGTCTTTGGCGTAGCCGAAGCTTGTTAGCTCGTTGTCGGCGCGAATCTCGGGTTCGTACAGCCAGGATGACACGACACCTGCCTGGCGCAACTTCAGTTGCAGATCAAATAGTTCGACGTCGTGCCAGACATGGTCGCGGTTTCCGCGGCTCGAATCTCGCGGTCCGGCCTCGATCACCGTGGGCAAGCGGCCTTGTAGAGACCGGGCGCCTTCGTCTCCTAACGCAAACACCGGCGCGGCCATCCCGTCAACAACGAGGCGAAGGAGGAAATGCCGCTCACTCAGGATGCCAAGTCTGCGGACAAAGCTCTTCCACTTGCTCTCGTCGTGGACGGGATTGAGTGCGCGGTAGAGTTGCCAGGCGGTAACGTGCCCGGCCTGGTACACCTTCCGAAGTGCCGGAACATCCAGCGCATCGGACAGCACGATGGCTCCCTTCGGGTATCGCATGTCACCACCCTTTGACGAGCCAGTCGCCACCTGGCCCGCCTGGCGTAAGCACGGCAGAGCCGAGTTCGCCGCGCAACCAGCCATGGCGACCGATCAAGAAGAGAACTTCTTGCTTGGTCTTCCATTCGGAAAAGGAAACCAGGAGGCTGCCTTTCGGATCCCAGCTTCGCGCATCGAGGGTCCCCACGAGTTGTTCCGTTACGGAAACGAGATACCAGTCAGGATGCGAATTGCGCCTAGCTCGTCGCTGAAGTGCCAGCGTTCGGATTCCCAAGTGTTCCCCAAGGCGGGATGCCTGCCAACACGATCCACTCAAACCTGACGTTCCTAGCGCCTCCTGATACAGTCTGCTGTTAAGTCGGACGTGGCCGAATACCTTGGCCCGGGGCCGCAAGCCGCGCTGATCGAGCACGCCCGAACTATTCCAGACGACGGGCCGTCCGTCATTCGGCTCGCGCCAGTAGCTTCCCAACGACAGAACGCAGACGATCATGGCTTGGCCTTCCGGTCCTTCTTGCCCGCGAGTTCAGACTCGGCGCGCTCCAGACGCGCCACTAGGTCGGGATCAGGATGAGCAGCCTTCCGCTTCAGCTCGGTTTCGAGCGCAGCCAACCGTCCGTCTACCTGCGCTTGTTCGACCTTGTTCTGTTCCAACTCGTGTTGTAATCGCGCACAGTTCGCGCGCGATGCCGCGAGTTCGGTTTGTAGTTCGCGCACCGTCAGCGCCGCGTTTCCAGAGTCCGTCGTTCCACCAATCCCGGATGTTTGTCCTTCGATCACGCGATTGCACAACTCAATGTGCCGGTTGTGGCGGTCGATTGCCTCCAAAGCCCGGCTTTCGGCGTGCGTCCTGGCGTTGAGCGCATCGGTCAGACACTCCGCGGCAACCCACTTGATCTGGCGCATCTTGTCCCACCAGACCCAACACAGCATGAGCAGAATGACGATCAGTCCCAACTGGAATGACGCCAGCCGGAAGTACGGATTGCCGACGGACTGCTCGCGAAGGGTCGCCAGTCTCCGGTCGATCTCCGTTCCCCAATTGATCTGCTGGGGATTCAGCACGCGCAAATAGAACCCGAAGATGGAATCACGTGGTGCCGCCGCGCCAACGGGCATGGGTCGATAGGGCTGCGCGGGATTGACGGCAACTACGCCAGAGCCGCTTTCAACATATCGAATCCCCGGGTCCTTGCCCTTGGGAGTCTGCGCCGGCGGCGCGGACTGGGGCGCTTGGCCGAATGCGTCCATCGCAACCAGGAACACGAGAGTGGCTCTCAATGACATCGTCTACCTCCTACCGGCGCCGTGGAAACGCCACCATCGCCGCCAGTTTCTGATCTTTGAACCGCAGGTTGGCACCTTCAGAATCCTCACGCGACGACTCCAGTTTCGGCAACACGGTCGGCTCAAACAGCGGCACGCGGATATCGCTGGGCGGTCGAACGTGTAGACGGCCGTGCAAGGTTCCCTGGATGGGGTCCGTCATCAGGATTTCCATCTTGCCTTTGCCAAGGTTCTTGATGTGATGATCGAGCGCCCGGAATTCAAGTTGCTCGCGCTCGGACGCGCCCAACGCCTTGTCGTATCGCTCGAATCCGAGGAAATCGTTGCGCCACAACTGCTGCGTCCGCTTCTGAACCGGGACCTGGGAAGACGCCTGCTTGAAATACTTGGCGGTCTCCTCGTCACGGGTCTGCATCAGCATCGTTGTACCAGGCGCCGACGATACGTCCTGTTGGAACCCCTTCCCGACCTCAAGCAATTGTGGCAGCGATTGCAGCGAGAACAGAAACGCGGTGTTGGTGCCGCGCGCCGTGTTCAGGATCTGTGCAAAGTTGCTGTAGCCGAAGGGCGCGAATTCATCCATCACAACCGAGAAGAGGGGTTTGTTCCGGCGCTTCCTTTCGGTCTCCGTCTCATACCGCTTGCCGACGACCAGTTGTAAATTTTGAAGCATCATCTTCCCAAGAGCTTTCACAGGGGCCGCATTCTTGTTGATGTTGAGGCTCACGAACAGGATCAGTTCGTTGTCGATGACGTCATTGATGGACAGCAGATTGTCGTAGGGGCCGGTGATCACGCTCAACTCGTCATCAAGGAACGTCATGCACTCGTTCAGCAAGCCCTGGATCTTCTGTAGGCGCTCACGGTCGCCGAAGGACTGGAACAGGCTATGGGCCGACATTTCGAAGTTCAACCGGCGCTGCGTGGAGATCTCCGGATCCCGAGCCATACACAATCGCGCGATGGCGACTTGGTCCTCAATCACTCCCTGATCGAACGCCATGACCATCACGTCGTAGAAGTTGAACCGCTTCCCCGTGTAGTGGAGAATGCGCACGATGTCGGCGAGGTAATTCAGTTGATGCTTCGCGAAGAACTCATTTTGGAGATTGAACGATCCAAACACCATCGACACCTGCGCCATGTAGTTGTCGTCGTCGGACGCAAACGGGTTGTACTGGACCGACAGGTCTGGTCGGGAGGGATTCAGGAGGCGCAGGTCTGCCATGCGGCCGGCGCGATGTATGTAAGGCAGGAGCGAGTGGAAGAATTCCAGGTCTCCTTTGCCATCGAAGATCACCATCGGGATCTTCTTCCGTTCGCCGGGAGGCCCTACACGACGCATCAAGTCCTGGGTGATGATGTTCCGAAGAAGCGTCGTTTTGCCGCTGCCGGTCTGTCCAAGCACCAACGCCTGCATGACCCGGGTTTCGTCATTCCACTTCCAGGGCTTGCCATGAATGTCGTATCCGAGAACGACCGCGCTCTCTTCGTTCCACGCCTTTTCGACAAGCTCCCGCTCTCCGCGCGGTGGGACGGTCGGTAGCTGTTTCGGCCAAGCTTGTTCTCTGATCGTCCCTGCACGAAGAATCTGTTGAACGGTGATGAACGCCGCCGCAACAATCAGCAAGAGCCAAAGAGTCGCTTCGACAATCTGCTCGTCGCGGATGAACCAGGCGTACTTGGCGATCACCGCAGCGAGAAGGTACGCCACCAGCAACAAGAGCCAGATCAGGAGCGTGGGGTTTTCTTCGATGAGAGACGGGCGGTACTTGATATTTGGGTTCTCTTGCATGGAGGGCTCCCTATCTCAGATGGAAGTAGCTGAAGATTAGAAGTCCGAGCAATGCAAGGCCACACGCCGCGACCACCCACCGCTTTGGATGCCGCTGTTTCTTTTGGAACGGATTTCGTGGTTCGAGAAACGTGTCCCCGATGAGATTTCGCAGTCCCATGTGGTGACGATCCCGAAGCAGCTTCTCGAATTCCGCGTGGACTTCTTTTACCGTGAGCACTCCCGGCTCATTCGACTGCTGGCCGGGCACGGGCCACCTCCGGCGCGGCTGTGGGGTGAAGGACCAGGAGCGCGTCGACTTCACCTTTCGCATCAGCCGCAAACTGCAATCGCAGCACGGCTACGTTGTCCGGCGAACCAAGTGTGGTTTCTTCCAGCACAAGCCAACCCCAGCCCTGACCGCCCGCAAGGACCATCGCAACTTGGTCGGCGTCCACAACTCCCACTACCGTTGCAGCATCGGCCCTAACGCTTCGCGCGAGCTTTTCTCCGAGCTGGCGTTCTCCAGCGGGAATGAGGGACTGTTGAGCGCGGATGCCTTCCAGAAACCAGGCAACCGGGCGAATGGGTACGTACCCGGCGCCTGTGTGGTTAACCACTGCGTACCGCAGATAGAGCCGGTGATTCTTGCGATAGAGGTCGCGCACCGTCACTTCCACGCGTCCGCTCGTTTCCCGCTCGCCCGTCACGGAAACCGGCATCGCTTCCATCAACATCTCAACTGGCAATCGCGGGGCAACCTCGGCCGTGGGCGGCGCGGGGATCGAGGGAGGTACGGCGGCAACAACCTGATCAATGGCGAAGTGCATTTGATCGACGTCCACGGCGGGAACCAGTTCGTAGGTGTATCGGCCTCCGGTGGTCCAGATGAAGAGATTCGTCCTGGCACCTTCGTCGGTGGGCGTGACAAATACCTTGTTCTCGCGGCGCTCGACCGTAAAGGCGCTGCGATTCCCGACCGCCACCATCGTTACCGCGTCGGATAGTTCGATGACCGTCAGATGGTCTTTCGCAGTTTCGACACGAAGGACTTTTGTTGAATCCGGTTTCTGGGTCTCCAGCTTTTGTGCCATCAAGCCCAGCGTCATTGTCGCCGCGGCGACTGAGATCGTCAGAAACGACTTCATATAGTTGGTACCTCCTCGTTTGGTCCGGCAGGGCCAGGAATCACAGTCCCGAAGAACTGTGATCCCTGACCAGCCGGGGTTGGTTATCGAACGGGTTTCGCCGGAGACGCTACCCACGGTATTTGCCGCGATCCGGGAACTTCGAGCTTCCCGTTGCGAATCTCACCCGCGCCCGCACTGTAAGGGAACGGATGAACCCACTGAACGCGACCACCGTCAAAGACAACCTGACCGTCCCGCGTCACCGCCATCAGGAAGGTTGCCTTCGTATACATCTGACCGTCTTCACCTTCGACCTGCTCGACAAGGAAACAACGTCCCTCATCGTCGATTTCGACCATGCCTTCGCTCACCTTCGGTACGGCCAGTTGCACTGGACGTCCGCCGGTTCGCTCGACAATCGCTTTCAACATCTCGTTGGGAAACGCGTAGAACGGAAGAGATCCAGATGCCTGATCACTCTTCGTGCCGCAGACCACCGTGTGGAGCGCCTGCAACCATCCCATGCGATTCTCTTGCTTGTGCCCGGCCCAAGTGCGCACGAGCCAGATCAGTGACCGAATCTCTTCCTGCCACTGTTGGTCGTACGCCCCCAAAACCGCCCGAGCCTGACAGAGTGTATGCAACAGCTTCGACTTCTGCGCTTTGTCGTCTTTACCCAACTCAAACGCAGCTTCAGCTTGCTGAACTGTCCCTAACAGCACCTGCTTCCGCGCGATCCCAGCCTGGATCGTGATGGCCCAGGCTTTGTTCAGCTTTCGGCAGTCATCGGCCATGCCCTGGGTGAAGTCATACCCTTGGACAAGGCCGCGGAACTGTCCTACTGGCATCCGGTTCGCGAAGAAGTCGGTGAGTTCTTTGCGGACCAGGTTGTACATGGCTCCAATACGGTCGCTGGGCGGACATTCGAAGTGTTCCGGCAGATCCTTGACAGATCGAACCTTCTTCGCTCGAAGCCACTGCGCCGCCGGAGTCAGCTTGATCGCGTCGCGGATGGATCGGATCTTTTCCTGGTCGGGTGTTACGCCGTGTTTCAGTTGATCCAGGGCGTTTTGCAGTTGCTCGACCAGTTCGCGATGAAGATCTTCGCGACCAGCCGCTGTGCATTGAGTCATCAAATCGGTGATTGAGCCAATCTGATTTCCCATCGCGCCAACTGCTACCTGCGGAAGGTTCCACCACGGTGAGCGAGCCTTCTTTGCCTTGGTTTTCTCGATTGCGCCGTTGCCTTTGTAGGTGAAACGATGCTCCACAAACCTGGGGAAGCGGTCGCCTTCTACTACGCAAACAAAGTCGAAGTCATAGTCTCCACCATTCTTGGCTGCAGTTTTCGAGTGCAACGTGAAGGTGCCATCGAGTTCCAACTGCGTCGTCGCAATCACTTCGGCCAGGGCGTCTTTTTCGAAACATCCCTGCCGATCGAGTTCTTGCGCGAGCAATTGCCGCAGTTCAGTAGTGGGAATCTTGGTGTACGGGAGCAAGTCTTCCTTCATGCGCACCGGATAGCGAACAACCAACCCGCGAATTGTGTCGAGGGAATTGATCGAGCGATCCTGCGGCATCCAGTCGGAACCGGAGTACACTCTTCCGTCATGCAGAAACAGGTAGCCATCGTCTGCCAACGCGAACGCCGGCATCTCAAAACCACCCGCCGTGCAGACTTTGAACGCCCATCGTGCCAGAACCCGTTGTAACTGATTGTTGACCCAGGGATGCTGAATCAGAAAACCAGTCGGATCGGCTTTCAGTATTCCTTCGAGAACGGAGCGTTCCACGGAAGTAGTGTCGTCGCCTTCAGCCGGAGTCTCATCAGTCAGCGGACGCTGAGTTTCTGAGATTCCGAGAAGGCGGAACAGTTCCGTGAAGTCGCGGCTTTCGAGGAGTTCCTTGAGCTTGGAGGATTGGGCGAGGGCGTGCGGCTTGATTTCGTGAGCGAACGAATCTTCCGGAGCGTGCTGGATGACCGTGTAGCTGGACTCGAAGTTCAGCAGCCGCGAGTATTCACGAATACCAAGGATCATTTCACCAGCGAACGTGCGTGCTTCGCCAGTGAGCCATGCAACGAGCTTGCTGGGACCCTTGTATTCAGGTTTGACGGACGAGACAGGCAGAACAATGTCGGTATCCAAGGCATCGGCGACATCGTCGCACATAACCTTGAAGCTGCCTTTCGCCTGTGTTTGAGCGAACGCGAGACGGAACTGGTAGAAACGGTCGTCGGGTAGAGCCAGCTTGTCAAACAGCGACTTGCGGATCCAGCCACGACAATCATTCGTTCCCAATTCGTGATCCGGCACTACGGTAACGCGGCCTTGTGGAACCTGCATTCTCACCTGGCAAGGAGAGACCAGAATTCCGAAGTACGTCACAGCAGCTTGCGGCCAATCGGAGAAGCGTGCCGCGAGAGGACGTTCAAAACGAGCATCCACCGCGTAGTACTTTCCGCTTTTGGCCGATCCAGAAGCGCCAATCAGCCGGTAGTCGATGCCGTCGACGTTGAACCGCGAAAGAGCGCTTTCCACTCTGGCGCGTTCCACTTGATCGAGAGGCTCCGGCGTCACAGTCACAGATGCGACACGAATCCCTGGGCACAAGGCTTCGAGGAGCGTGTTGTTCAACTGCGCTTGTGGGCTGACGTCGGTCATTTTGCGTTCAATGTTTCCTTCCTTCGTGACCTTCAGGTTGATGACCGTCAGGCCGGAAGTCTTCGTAACGTTTGTAGAGGTTGTCATGGGTTTCTCCTTGTTCGAACGGTTGGTTGTGGAAACAACAGACCGTTCGTGAGGAAATCCCCACGAGCTTGGTTTCCCAAGTTGGCCTGTTGCCGAAACGCTGCTGTTTCGGGTCAGGCCTCTTTTTGAGAGACCTCTATTCCGCTATGTTGCCCAGTCGAGTGTTGCCTGAACCGGGTTTGCTCGTCGTGCTTATTGAAGGCCCGAAGAGCGAAGTCCCACGTGAGGCGTGGGTGCCTTCTACATCAACTTGCGTTGACGGTAGAAACCCGTTGACTCGCGACCGCGGCTGGTTCTTTTCCCAGCGTCACGCGACCGCTTTCGATCCTCTGCGTTACCGTGTATTCGTTGAGCAGAAACAGACTGCCGTCAGTCTTGAATGCCGCGACCAATCCTTCTGCTTCGCTTGCTACCTCCCGTTCGAGTTGTGGTGCCTCATTGCTGCGGCACGGTTTGCCGACAAAATAGCGGACCTTCTCTGGCGCAGTCTGACGCGATCGCCGGCCCTTGCGTTTTGCCTTCTCCTTCTTTGGCCCGACAGGAACGTCCAGTGTTATCGCCATTTCTAACGCCCCTCCTCGGGGTGTTCGCGAACCCGGACCAGGTCCGTGGCGAAGTCCACTTCAACCAGTCCGTTCAGGGATTGCTGGAAGCAACGACCATCCCGATGCAGCAAAAGATACCGGCGCGTGATCGAATGTTTGTAGTACTCGACCCCGGTGTTCGCATCGCCGAACATCCACATGAATTCGCGGATAACTTTGACGTCGCAACGCAGCCGTGCTTCCAGTGGCGCCCAGTTCGCCTCCGTTGTGGCCGTCATTTCGGCACCTCGTCGCCACGGTCCAGCAGCCCGCTCTTTTGGTCCAGATCGATGTCCTTTTCTCCGACCATCTGTTGTTCCCAGAACTCGCCCAGATAGAGGCCCGTTGGGTTGAGCGCGGAGCGGCCCACATAAATCAATCGCATCTGGTAGCGGCACACCATCTTTTCCGTGTACTCAATGCGCTGCGCATTGAGACGGTGGACTTCCTTGGCGGCAAATACTTGAAATGTCCAGGGCATCCCTTGCTGGGGTTCGATCGACCGGATCTTGACGCTCGATGTGATGGCGTCTGCCTTGACCTTGCCGAGAATGTCATCCTCCCGGAACTTGTTCATGGTCAGTTGCCGGAAGTTGAGCGTCATCATGTTGAGTGCGTCAGCGTATTGACGCTCGACGTTCGCTGGGGTGTACGTGAGGTAGCTCGTGAGAAACTTGCGAACAACCGCGCGGCCTTCAACTTCGCTGGGAGAATTCTCCGGGCCGCTCGCCGAGACCTTCAGCAGGCCCAGCAAACCATTCGCGCCTACCTTCACCGTGTCCCCACCAACCACGGTTGCTTCGCCGGAGTTGTCGACGCGAATCACAACCGGTGGCTGCAACCGGACATACGCAAAGAGGGCCAGCGTGCCCAGGGCGAATACTCCGCACGTCATGCCGAGCAGGGCCATGCGATTGGCGTACGCGCGCAACGCACCATCCATCTCGTAGTATTTGGTGAGCTGCTGCTTTTCAGGCAGATCGCTTCGTTGCTTCTTCTTTGCACCGAACATGTCTACGCTCCTTCCTTGTCCTAGACCCACTCGTCCACAGATTCGGTCCCCTGGGGTGGGGCCGACGCGGCTGGAGCGGTCGTGGGCTGGCCGTCCCCGGCGAGCATCTTCCGACCAGCAGCCACCGCGCTTTGTCCGCCTCGCATCGCCATGCCAGCAACAGCCCCTCCGAGCCAGCCTGCCGCGTGAGGAATATTGGGAGACCTAAAATCTCCAGGTCCGCGACCACCACTTCCGCCACCCGCCGGTCCACGCGGCGAACTGGAGCCGCCAGATACGGCCCCGCCGCCCGCTCCACCGCCTGACGGACCGGTTGGAGCAGTATTTGAAGAAGCCGCGGCAACTCCTCCGCCGCCTGAGCCTGCAGCGGCACCACCGCCGCCACCCGCTGCTGCACCTTGCATCCCACCACTAGCTCCTGCCGCGACCGACATCAAGGACTGAGCCATCGTTGTTGCGGCTCCGAGAACAGTCAGCATGGAGCCACCAAGATCCCCTTCGACAATCCGCTTCGCTAGGACCGGAATGAGCAGGATGCAGACTGAGAACAGTATGCTAGCGACCGCCAGGAGTATCTCTTGAGATGCCCCGGCCAGCACGCCGGCAAAGCTGTTAGCTGAAGTCAGAGCGGCCATGCTGTTCACGTTGATCGCAATCGCCAGGCGGCAGAAGATGCCATAGATCAGCCCCCATGAGGCAAAGATCATGACGTTGATTGCGTAACGCTTGGCCAACGAACCCAATCCAAAGCTCGGCATTAAAGCCAGTACAAGGGGGCCGGTCACGAACAGGATGGTGCCGTAGAGGGAGTAGAACACAGCGAACAACGCGTAGGCCACCGGATACACGATCATTGCGATCAATAGAAGGAGCGCGCTGAGCAGTCCAGGAATGCTTCCGGTGACAAGATTTAGGAAGGTTGTCGATAGATTGCCCTGGACGTAGATATCGTTGGCCCAGCCTTTGAACACATCGGTTGGCCCGGCACCCGCCATGGTGTGAGAGATCTGATTGAACGCTGCGAGCACATCGCGGAACACACGCTCATACACCGCTCCGTCGTTCATGAACAGAGCGCCTAAAGCCAGATATTTGACGCCAGCTACTCCCAATGCTCGAACGTCGCCGCCTTTGGTCCACGCCTCGTAGGCACTGAATAGCAAGGATGCCAGCAAGATTCCATAAGCGACCGTCAGGATGGTGCTCATCAGCCCAGCCGACATGATCCCGCTGAGCGCCGTATTGAACATCTGCTCGTAATAGAACATCGGGATCCTCCGCTAACGGCTCATCTGGGTCAGTTTGTTTCTTGTCTCGCGTGCGAACCTTGCTGCGTCTTTCATCTGGGCGCTCTGGCCTGCCAACTCGATGGCCCGGAGCCGCATCATTTCCGCTAATGCTTGTTGGGTGTATGCCTGGGAGCGGACGACCCACGCCCCAGCCTGCGCGCCGATCATTTCGGCGGTGCCCGGGGCTGTGCTTGCCAACGCCGACATCATTTGATCTGCGGCATCTAACTCGCGGTCCGCAATGTCGTCGATCGCCATGGACCGCTTCATCGCCGCTTGGGCGGCGGCATCAGAACTGTCGATCACGTCCCGCGTGGAAGGATGCACCTCGGTCGCGGCGGGCAACGGTGTGTAGACGGCCGAAAAGCGGGCAGCCACCGCACTGATCTGGCCAGCGTCCTTCGACAGGATCACGTTCTCCAGACCTTGAGGACTGACAAGCGTCGCGCTGCGGACCACCGTGCTCCAAATACCGCGGATCGAGTTGTAGATTCCTTGGATCTGGCCGACCAGTGATCGCGCGGAGTTGATCGCGGCCAACGGATAGACATTATTCCGCTGAAAGTCCAAGATCCCTTGCGTGATGTTCTGAATTGCCGACATGGCACTACTGATACCGCTCAACAACGGGCCGATCACGTTCTGTAGCGTGGTGTTCACGGCAGCGAGGACCCCGCTCACCGCGCTCAATCCGCTGAAAACAATTCCTATCAGGCCCGTGATGAAACCAATCTGGGCATTCGCCGGCTGAGGCACCAGCAGAGCCATAACCACCAGCAAGGCGATGATTTGCATTCGGCGGCTTGCGACCACCTTCCAGGCCCGCCCAAGCAGACCAAGGAGAACGGTGAGACTTGCTGGCATATTCCGGACCTCCTATCGATTCAATTCTGTTGCCTTCGAGCGCGATTCCCGGGTGAAGGCCGCGCCTCGTTTGACCGTCATGGTGTCGTGGCCGAGCCGTGCTGCTTCTTGCCGCAGCGCGCTGGCAATCATCTTCTGGATATGTGCATTGCTCTGCAGCGTGGCGATATGCGCGGCGGCCGTACTGTAGGCGGCGGTGCCAGGCGCGACCACCAATCCATGGCCCTGAATCGCTCCAGCCGCCGCGATTGTCTGGTCCGCACCAGCGTCGGCCATCTTAAGCATCATCAGGTGGTCGATCGCCATGGCGTCATCTACGTCCATAAGATCGCGCTCCTGCGGATGCGCATCCGCAGCGGCGGGAACGGCTCCATAGGTCTGGACGAAAGCGGTCCTGAGCCCGGCCAGGTCGCCGGCACTCCTATTTCGCATGATGGATTCAAGCTGGCGCGGATTAGGAAGCTGGGCGCTGGAGACATTGATCCCGTACAGAGTGTTCAGCGCGCCCGAGAACTGAGCGATCAGTTGCTGCACAAGCCCTCGAATCCGGTTGATTTCGGCGATTGGCCATACGACTTGTTCGAAGAAGTTCCGCAACGTGCTGAGAATGTTTTGCACCGCCGAAGAAGCGGTACTGATTGCTTGAAGGATCGGCCGCATCACGTTGTTGATAAAGTTCTGTAGGGCTGCCGTCGCCCCATTCAGCCCGCTAAGGATGCCCGTGATGCCGGACAAAAGACCGCCCTGGGCGTACGCAGGTTGTGGTGCGATCATGACGATCATGAGAATGCTGACTAGTGCTATCGCCAGTACCTTCGTGAGAATTGTGCCCATCGGTTTCCGTCCTTTGCGCCTATACTCCAGCAGCCACGTAGGTCACTTCGCTTCGTTTCGCACTCGCTCTTTGCACGAGCCCGGACACCTCTTCTGGCAGCGCTTCCTCCTCCGCCAGGCCATGCGGGAACCGCGCGGCGAGTTCCTTGTAGAGATCGATCAGCGGCCGTCCGGCGTTTTCTCTGAGATACCAGGCACGGTACGCCCGCTCCCGCGGATACGTTGTCGCCACCCAGTAATCCACTCCGGTCGGCACGAGCCGCACGGTTTGTGTGGTCTCCGACTTTTCGCCGAGGACAAGGAGAATCTCCGCACTCCTTCCCTTGCGTGGAGCTGAGAATCGCTTAATCTCGTTCAGCGCGACTTCGGTCAGGCCCAAGTGATCGATCAGCGGACTCACGTCGCCTGGCTGTTGTCCGATGACCTTTACCGACGTGTTCCGGAGAATTCCCGCACCATGTTCTTTCGGTTTCTGCTTCGTACCGACAAAGTCTTCGAGCGTCTGGCTGATTCCCCATACGCTGGCACCGCGTTTGCGCGCCGTGCGGAACAACTGAACGACGCAATCCGCCAGTACCGGTGAATCAAGCAGTGCCCAGCATTCGTCGAGCACCGTGATCGACGCCTGTCCTGACCGGCCCGAAGACCGCTCCGACATGGACTGCGCAATCAACATGCTCATCGCCGTTTCGAGGCGCGGGTCCGAACTCAGTCCCTCGATGTTGAAGAAAAGCCAGTTTGCGTCTGTACGCATCGTCGTGTGGCGATCAAAGAGCTTCGAGTACACACCCTTCTCACCGGTCCATTGCCGCAGCGACACGGACGCCAGTTGGGCCAGTTGTCTGATATGTTCAATGCGTTCTTCGTCGTTCCAATTGCCAAGCTCGTCCTTCAAATCCGAGTACGTAGGAGTTGTGTTATCTCCTCGAATCGCGGCGCGCTTGTAGACCTCGGCGATCGCCGACGTGAGAATGTTGTCGAGCAGCGATGTGTCGGCCTGACCAAGATCCCCGATCATATGGCGCGTGAGGTTCTTCAGGAACGCGATCTTGTCCTTGGTCGGTGCGATTTCACCGGGCGGCAGATCCCAGGGGTTCAGTGTCTCCGACCCTTCCAGATCCACTTCAATCACGCGCCCGCCCATCAGCTCGACCAGCGGTCGATAGGAGTCACCCCGCTCGACGATGGAGATCAACGGGTTCGAGCGCGCCATCATGAGCAAGAACATCTGGGCCATGAAAGTCTTGCCGCCTCCGGACTTGGCCATGAACAGCATGTTGGCGTCACCCATCGAGGAGTCATAGGGCGAGAAGGGAATCAACTGGCGATACGGCGTTTCGAGCAAGATCAGCGGCGATTGCACCGTGCCACGCCAAGGTGTCTCGATGGGCAGCAGATCCGCCGCGTGCAGCGTGAGCGCGCTCATCTCACGTTGATTAGGCCCTGCCATTCCGGGCAGACTTGATAGAAACAGCCGGCGTTGCGCCAGCGACTCGGGGATGGCGCGGGCGCCATTCATGCGCCCCACAGCGTGGATCACCCGTTCCCGGCGGCGGTTGAGCTCCCTCTGCGCCTCTTCCATATCCGATCGGCTGACGACTGGTTTGGAAGTGCGGATAGTGACGATTAACGAATACTCGCAGACTTTGAGCGAGGAGGAGATCACTGCGGTCAGAACGTCATTGAGCTGCGAGTGCGCTACCGCCGCATCCACGTTAATCATGCGACCGCCTCGTGAGTCGATCTGCGCGGCCTGCATCTTCTTCATGCGGCTCTTGAAACCCGAAATGACCTTGGTCTGGTCCGGAATCGTTACCTCGGCATTGACCACGACCGGGAAATCCAGCACCATCAATTCCCGCAGAATGCCGGGGAACGTTCCGTCCGGCAGGTCCTTCATGCTGACGAAGGTGTATAGGAATCCACCCACCTGAATGTATCCCTCCTGCTCGTCTTCGATGCTGGTGTTGACGATCTGCTCCCTTGCGCTCCGGAAGTCGATCGAATGTTCACCACGCCGGTACGGCCCACGGTCTTCAAACACGGGATTCAAACTTCGCTTGGCCTCGACAAACATTTCGCCGTCCGTCATACGGTGAGTACGCATTCCCGTCGCCCCGAGAGTTTGCTCAACGCCCGCCATCAGCGACGAAAACTCAGCCAGCAGATCTTCATGCTCCCGGTGCTCACGCTGAATGCACTTGTCCGCGGATAGGCTGAACCAGTTCCTCTTCTTGCCTTCCTGCCGGTCCGCCATCTCGTGGTGAATGCGGGGATTCCAGATGAAATAGGCGTGCAGGATGTGTCGGAGATAGAAGCCCCGGGCCTCGTTCTCATCCCACTGCTGCATCCGAATGCGGTCGATGTCCTGCAACACCGGATTTTCGCTTCGGTTGAGTCGCGGATATTGCTTTCGGACGTCGCCGATTCCTTCGGTGATCTCGAAGCGAACCTGCATTCTCATAGACCGCTCCGGGAGCGATCGGACCAAAGCCTCAAAGGCGCGCTTGGATCGATTCCTCATGTCGTCGTCGTGATAGTAAGAATTGAGACCATCGAGTTCGTAGCCTGCGACGAAGCTGCCATCTATCTGCACGGCCACCCCGTCCAGGTAGTCCCGCACGGAGAGCAACTCGCAGAGTGGCGGTTTGTGCAACGCTTTCTTGTGTTCGGACATGGTGGTCGGCATTATTTGAGGTACTCCTTTGTCAGTTCGCGGTCCCGCTCCAGGCCGCAGTAGATGTGGGGTTTGATCTGCCAAATCAAAAGGTCACGCAGGTAGCCTCTCGGTTTTCCATACTTGAACAGCCAGAGACATGGAATGGCCAGGATCGGTACGATCCACAGGAGCAGGAAGCTCAGCGGGATGCCGTAAACCTCGCGGCCAAGAAAGCGACCGATGAAGTTCGCCAGCACGCCGAGTCCGAGTACCAGGAACATGTCTTCGATCTCCAGGTACAGCCAGGTGACGCGTTGGTGAAGGTTGCGGTGTACCTGTGTGACTTCGAGCGCCATTGGGTCCTCCCTAACTGATTCCGCCTGTTCCCTGCCGTACGAAGAACTCCGCCATCCGCAGCAAACCCGAAACACTGAAGCTCGCCATCGCGATGATGATGTGCCGCGCCCACGGAGCGCCGGGATAGATTCTGAATCCGGCGCCACCGTAGTGAAGAAGAGCCATGACTACCTGCAGCACGCCATAAACCGGTAGAAACACGTTCGCCGACCAATTCACTAATCCCAGTAAGGTGAACCACACCTGATCCGGATCATTCCAGGCGCGGACCCGCGAGAACGTTTCGATGCCGCGCAGAATTCCTGAGACCATCAGCGACATTAGACCGGCGTACATCGCGTACTGAAAGGGCGCGCTTCGCGCCGCCCTGAGAATTGCGATGACGAAGAAGATTCCTGCCAGAGTCGGCATGATGACATTGCCGGACCAGTTTGTGAAGTTCGTTAAGCCGGTCAGTAAATCCATATTCTTCTCCGGTCACATCATTCGATTGATCAGAAGCCACAGCGCGCTGACTGTCAGAAAGCCGCCAGCACAAGCGACCAAACGCAGATATCCCGGTTGGTTGAAAGCGAATTGGATGATCGCCCCGCAAATTGCCAACCCTGCCGCGAGCGGAAAGATCCGGCTTGCCAGGTAGTTCCACATCGATTCAAGCCCGAGCACGATCGAGAAGCGGTTACCCACCGGTGTCCACGCGTCGATCAACGCGTGCGTCGATGAGATTGCTAACAGGAACATCGCGCTCAACAGAGACGGCAACGGCCCGGTGCCACTCGCGGTATCGAGAACAGCCCGCGTGACAAAGAAGGCCGCCAGAACCGGAGCGAGGCGCGTGACTACGAAATCGTTGACGAACGTCGTAAGGCCCGTCGTGATTCCTGAAAGCCAGCTATTGCTGATTGCGGCTCCCGGTGGGAAGAATACGGGAAACCCCAAGAATTGGAACCATACCAGCGTCGGCTCGAGCGCGAGAAAGATTACTGTCCACAGCATCCAACGCGAAAACCCGCCACCTATCCAGAAGACTGTCCCGCCTTCTTTTCGCAGGGAGATGCCGGCGTTCACTAAGCAGATGAACGCGGCGGGGCCGGTCAGTGCAAACATGACGCGCATGATGTCGTAAATCAGAGTAGGCATCGGTTCCTCATTCGGACACCGGATGGCGGGTTAGCTCGAATACGAGGGCACCCGCCATTCGGTAACTGCTGAGCGGAGGGCTTATGAAATGCCGCCACCGCCTTGCGCGATCCAGAATTCGAGCAGTCGCGTGACGCCCGAAACTGCCAGACAGCCAATCGCGGTGACGACGTATCGCCCGACCCCGCGGCCGGCCACATACGAGATAAGGCCACCGGCAAGAGCGAGCCCCGCTCCGACCGGGGCAATCACGTTGCCGATCCAGTTAACCAGGTTGAGGAACGCGCCTTCCGGCTGCGCGCCCGTTTGGCCTTGAACAGCCACGTTCACCTGCGGCGCCGCACCCAGATTCTGTGCGAGCACCACGGCCTGTGAAACGACAACAAGACATAGGACGGCCATCAGCAAGGTCGCCGCCCGCTGCCGGTTCGTTCCTGAAAGTTTCAACATGAGAGACCTCCCGTAACGTACGATTTGGATTCGACTCAGGAATGAACCCGAGCACACAAGAAACTTACACGGGATTCCCGGAACCACAAAACGAGTTGCGTGTGCGTTTGGAACCGGCTGAAAGACGAGTAGGTCGGACGGGAGAAGGTCAGAATCGAGGCTGGACTCGGCCGAGGGCCTCATCAAGATCGCCCGGGTTCAGCGGAGGGAGTTCCTTGGCGTTCGGATCCATGCGGCGCATCGCGACGCGCTTCATGGATTGGATCGTGGCTTCAAGATCGGCGGGGGCCATGCCAGTCACTCGTTCGGCCAATGCCTGCACCGTCAACTCTCGTACGAGGCGGGTCTTGCCCAGATACCTCAGCACGAGCTTCCGGTACCCAGCTTCGTCTGGAACGGAGATTACGACTTTCTCGCTGAAACGGCCACCTCGCAGAATCCGCGGGTCAATCCGGTCGAGATAGTTTGTAGTGCCAACGAGAAAGATCTGGTGTTCGGGCTTCAACGCGCTAATCTCGATCAACGCCTGTTCAACCAACTGGACGTCATGCTGGTTCATCTGCCCATGAAGTTCAGGGAACAAGCCATCCATCTCGTCGAAGAATACGATAGAAGGCGCGTTATCTTTCGCCCTTCGGAAGATCTCCGATAACCGCTTAACGGACCCGCCCACCGCGCTGCCCAGAACGTCGCTCGGACTCACGGCGTAGAAACTGCGCTTGGCTTGGGACGCGATCAGCTTTGCTACCAATGTTTTCCCGGTGCCGGGCGGCCCGACAAGAATGAGCCCCGTCGGGGCCGGCAACGACAATTCCTCCGCGCGTCCGGGCTTCATGAGGTCCAACAAAGCACGCAAGTCGCCCACCACGGCGGCGGGCAACACGACGTCGTCCCATCCCACCGGCTCTAGCGATCCCTGGTCACGGCCACCGGTACTTTCCAGTGCCGCAACGAGATGCCGCTCCTCAATCACTTTTTCCTGTGCGCACAGAGCGGCGCGATCCACCAGACCCTTCAATCGCGCCGGGCTCCACCCGGGCGTTCGTTTCGCAATCGCCGTTAGATCATGATTCTTCCAGCGGAACTTTCGCAACTGGGCGGCAAGAATCTCGGCGCGCTCCGATTCACTCGGCAGGTCAAGCCGGATCCTTGCATCAAACCGTCCATCCCGGATCAAGGTCGGTTCAAGCCCGTCGAGATAGTTCGTCGCGGCGACGATGAGAAGGCCGTCCATCTGCCGGTACTGGTCGATCGACTGCATCAATTGCGTGACCAACGAGTTGTACTCGCGGCCACCACCACCAGAATCCGTGCCATGCCCTTGCTCCTGTTTTCGACTGCCGATGGAGTCAATCTCGTCGAGAAAGAGCACGATGGGCCGGTTCGCAGCGGCCGACTCGAAGACATCACGGATGCGTTCCGCCCCGGAGCCGACGTTCTGCCCCACCAGTTCCGGGCATCGGACGTGATGGAAGTTGACGACGAACTCGCCAGCCGTAGCCTCGGCAAGCAGGTTCTTTCCGGTTCCTTGCGGGCCGTAGAGAAGAATCCCGTTCTGAACGATGGCGCTTCGCTGCCTACGTAGGCGATTTGCAGCGATGGCCAACACCTCTTGCTTTGCGCGTGCAATTCCACCGACGTCTCGCAATTTGATCTGGGGAATGTTCGTCCAATGCGCTGCCGGGCGCGTTTCCGAGTGGGCTCTCTGCGGACTGTTTGTAGTCTGCGCCGTGACGCTGGCGTGCCGTCGAAAGAGCGCGGACAACGCCCAAAAGAAAAGCACTATGACAATCAAGAACCACACGGCAAGGAGCGGAAACTTCCACTCGCTGGCGCTTGGTCCACCGTTGTCAATCCCTAGCTCGACGGCGTGCTGAAGCAGACCCGATGTAGTTCCAGCTATTATCAGCCGCGCGCCAAAGAGAGGAAGCCGGGGCGTGAGTTTCGGCAGAATGAATAAGACGGCCCACGAAATTGCGGAGGCAATGGCGGTTTGTACGATCCCGAGGGGTACCAGATAGAGGCACAGCCAACCCTCGGCACCGACGAGAACGCAAGACGTCACGCTTCTCACTATCCAAGCGGATTTCTCAACTCGCGACGAGATCCTCGTTCTTTGGGTTAGATGCCGAAACTCAGCCCAGATCCCGGTCACACCAACCCTGGCCAGCGATCCGACTCTGTAGGCCAGCCAACTCCAGGAGCTCGTGAAACCAAAATACGGCATGGACTTTCCGTTCGAGCACCCTCAGAATATCCGATTCCGGGTCCCACGGAAAGAGGTCCACGCCGCATTTCGGTAACTATTTATCTGCGAACTAGTTCTCTGGTTGTTGTTGGGAAACACTGGAGGGATTTTGCGTCTTGATGAGCCGGTTCATCTCCCGCATTTCGTTCCGGATAGAGACGAGTTCCTGCAACTCCTGAGGTGACATCCCAGCCAACGGCGAGACGGGCGGCACATCCTGCGCACCTGAAAGTGCGGCGGTTCCACCGCGAGCCACAGTGTCCTGGCGCGGCGCGGGTGTGGTCACGCCCGGTTCGTTGAGCACTAAATAGAAGCGTGTGTTGGCCGGCACTGTAACTACGATGTTCTGTTGGAAAGCCAGCATGGCCAACTCCTGCTCGCCCCCCATCGCCACATTGGACGACAGACGTTCGCGCAGCAGGATGGAGTTGTCCACTTGGCCACCCAACCCACGGCCGCCGACCGCGAAGGCGGCGATCGTACCAATACCTGTGAGCGTGCGCGTGAGGAACTTCTTGCCTGTATTCTTTCCGTTGACAATACCGTGAAGTACACCTTGCTCCATGCTCAGCGAGGAACCATTGATTTTCTCTTGTACGCCGTTCGGGTATTCGAGAGCGTCAAACTTGATGGTGACCCAACCTTGTGGGGTTGCCTGCGCTAATGATCCATATGCCTTGGTGCCGGCCGGAATGATGAGATCACCATTCTGCTCGTAGTTGTACTCGATCACCGCGACCACTGGAACCTTCGCCGCCGAACTCACTTCATATTGAAGCCGGGCGACTAACTTAGTCCCTTGCGCGAGGAGCGTGGCCGGCGTTCGTTGCTGGATGGTTGGAACGACACTGGTGCCTACTGCGGTGCTCGCTAGACTGGTCCTGACGTAGACGAACGATGATTTCCGCAACCCTTCACTCGGATTTGAGACGGGTACCGTCGGCACGGGTTTTGGATTCTGCTTGGCCTGATATTCAGCGATTGCCGCGTTCCAATCCGTCACGTCCGTGGCGCGACGGGGCGGCGGCGTCAGCCCCTGTCGGCGGTACGCTTCTGCCAGTGCGGGGTCGTCGAAGTCCACACTGCTCAGTGCCGGATTCGTCGTGCGCCTCGCCGGCAGTTGCTTCGCCGTTGCTACTGGCTTAGGCACGTTTTCCGTTGGAACCGGAGTTCCGCGGTTCCGCATCGTTCCCAACAGATCCTTCTCCGTAAGTTCCCCGGTTTCTTCGTTCGGTTGCTGCGTGACGTTCAACTGCGGAACCAACGACCGGTTTGCGGTATCGGCCGTCGTGCCCGCCGTCTGCGGCCTACCCAGGTTTGGTTGCGTCTTCCGCTCCTTCTTTGAAGAATCGGTAGTCGTTGTGAAGAGTCCGAAGAACAGGAACAGACACCCCATGGCCGTGGCAACCAGAATAAGCGCGCCCCGTAACCGGTCGCCTGATTTCTGCTCCCGGGCCGATTCCACCGGGCGGCGAAACTTGGCCGCGAACTCTTCAATCCTGCCCTTGAAGGTAGTCTCTTCAGGCTCGTCAACGGGCACTGCGGCATCCGGCTGGGCGTTAGGATCTGGATTCAGTTCGGACGCCGCCGGTTCTCGAGTCCCCAGGGGCCGCTCATCTTTTCTTAAGTTATTCGACATGGCTCATCTCCTTCCGGACGGCTGAAACTCCGAATCCAATCGGCGCAAGTGCCGGCTTGTCCACCGCGCCGCTCTCCGCAATCTGGAGAAACAGCGTCTCATTCGATTGCTTAAAACTGGGACGCCCGAACACGACGACACCATCGGTCCGCTCGCCTGGCCCAATCCGCCGCCGCGCCAGCCGGAAGTCCTTGACAGCCAGTTGCTGGCTGGTGCCCCAGTGGCTCCGCTTGACTGGAAACCCCTTCTTCAACTTGCCAGCCAACTGGATCTGCGGTGGCCTGATCTCCACCGCGTGGGCCTGCGGATTGACCACTGAGAACAACACGACGACTTCGCTGCCTTGATCGACAACCTCGGAGATTCCAATCTTGACGAGGTCTCCTTTCCCATCCGGCGTGGTCGTGCGCAACCCATAGAGAGCCGGGAGCTTGGCCCGTTGCTGCCGCTCTAGCAGCAGGGCCAGCCCGTCGCGCTCGGGCGGCTCGATGGTTCTCTGGGTCTCCACCCGCGCCGGCCTAAGAACTTTGTTTGCCGTTGGCCCCGACGCCGCGACCGACCGCCTGGGTACGAGATCTTCCGTTCCGGAAACTTCAGCCGTCCCGACAGTACTCTCCTCGACCAGGAACGAACCCGCAGGCCGGTAGTTCACAACCAAGTCCACGGGTGGCCTCGCGGACGGCCCTTCACTGCGAAGCAAAAAACTCAAATGCCGGCCCTTCACGGTCGTTACCAGGAGATTCGATTCAGCGACGTCTTCGGATACCGGCTTCACCAACACCAGAGTCGGCTCCTTGTCGGAATGCTCGGCCAGGAATTTGACAGGGTCGCCGACAACCACTGAGCTAACCGCTTCCGGTAGTCTTATCGCCGTCGCATAGCGCGGAGCCAAGCGCACGATGTTCACCTGCTCATTCACGGTTCGTTGACTCACGACCGGCTTGATCTGCGTCTGTGCCAACGCCAGCGCCGCGCCAGCGAAGAAAATAACAGGTCTCATTTTGTCTCCACTCCTTCTCGTAGCAACGTCTCCCAACGGTTTCGACGATACAAATACGCCACGCGCGTGACGTAGTCGTGAACGTCTTTCGAATAGGCGAAGTTCAACCCGAGCCGCAGTACGCGGTTCTGGCCCGCGATGTAGCTGGCAACCATCAGCCGCCGGTCTCCACCGCACAGATCCTGCAACCATGCCAGATAGGCAACGCCAGCCCGCACATTGTCTTCAACGTCGAATCGGTTTCGGACTCGGAACACGGCTGCCGTGTCGGGCATCAGTTGCATTACTCCAGCAGCTCCAGCACTCGATATCGCTCGGGGATCTCCACGGGATTCCACCTCGATCACTGCGTATACCAGCTCGCGTTCTACCCCGTACTCAGTGGCCCAATAGTCCGTCCATCGTCGCACCTCGGCAGGCTGCGCCAGGCAGCAGCGTCCAGCCAACAAAAGGGACGCCAACCATCTCATACAGCAGCTCCACTGTTGACTCTCATGGCGGCCAACGCCTCATCCCGATATTTCAGGGCCGTCGCCACCAGACTCTTGAATCCATCCTTAAGCAGCAAACGTTTGACATCCTCCTCCGTTTTAGCCAGGAAGGGCAGCAACACATCACGCGTCTCCGCCCGGATTTCGGTCTCGCCCAATAGCTGCAATGCTCGAACGAACTGCACGATCTCGTCGATCGATGGGGGCTTCAGCAGGTTGTACCCGCGCAAGGCCTGCGCAAGTCCTACGGCCTGGGCCTTCAACTCAAGGGGCGCGTCGACAGTGCGGATATCGAGAATCTCCGCTTCCTTCCGGACGTCCGGATGCTCGATCCTTTTGTAGAGACTGCGACGGCGCAACGGGTCCCCTAAGCGCCGCTCCTGGTTCGATGTCATAACCACAAAGGGAATGGTCTTAGCTTTGACCGTCCCGAGCTTTGGAATCGTGATCTGCCAATCAGAGAGGATCTCCAAGAGGAGAGCCTCGAACTTCTGGTCCACCTTGTCGAGCTCGTCGATCAGCAACACAATTGGCTTCGGTTGCAATAGGGCTTGTAGCAGCGGACCTTGCGTGAAGAAATCCAACGTGTGCAGGCTCGACCGCAGCTTGTCCCATTCGCGGTCGATCACTTTTGCCTGCGTTTCAAGGTAGAGCCGTTGCAGCGCCTCATCGAAAGAGCCAATGGCCTGCTTCTCGGTAATTCCCTCGAAGCACTGCAGCCGGATCAGGTCAGTCCTCGCTGACGCTGCGAATGCCTGAGCCAAGAAGGTTTTGCCCGTTCCTGGGGGACCCTCGACCAAAATCGGCTTCTGCATCTTGGTCGCGAGCCAGATGATCTGCACCAAAACGGGGTCCGTCGCGTAGCCGGCTTCGCGGAGCCCCGAGGCGACGTTCTGCGGTGTTGCGAACATTTGAGAAAAGGATACAGCGCGGTTAATAAGAGACAAACCGAGCTTTCACCTTCTCTCGCCAGGGAATCCTTCGATCACAGAAGGTGCCTGCCCAACACTTGTCAATAGAAAGGCGTAATACGCGGACATCCCACAAATGTGAGACGCCCGTGACATCCCGCAAGGACTTTAGCTGAACACTCGAGACATGCCACATCGGCGCGACACCAGTGGTCATCCCCCAACCTGGAGACGCTCGTGACATCCCTCAGGGACTTCGTGCTGGACGCGCGAGACATCCCACACCAATGCGACACTGCCGGTCATCCCGCAACCGTGAGACGCTGCTGACATCGCTCACGAACTTGATCCTGAACACGAATGACATCCCACAAACGGGAGACCGTCGCGACATCCCGCAGACAAATGTGCCCTGTACGGGCGAGTCATCCCACGAACGAGCGACGGCTCGGACATCACACGGAGGTTTAACGAGAACTGGCATCATTTGGACCTGAATGGGCGTAATATCCTGTGTGACGATTCGCAGCCACATACTCCAACGGCTGACCACGACTTCCGGCCGCGGGATCGAAGACGCGGCGTTGAGTCTTCTGGCGCTAAGGAATTCCGGGGCGGACCCTCACGCATTGCTCGGGACGCAACATCGCTCCGGCGCTTGGTCGGCCTTTCCCAACATGGAGCCGCTGAGCGCTTTTCACACCGCGTTGGCGCTTTTGGCAATTCGACCGTTTCAGACAGCGTCGGTCAGGTATGCGGCCGCACGCGGATTCGAATGGCTTTCGGAGCTGCGGGGCCTTGAGTCTCATTGGCTCTGGCAGTGGAAGTTCCGTCTGTTTGATAAACAAGTCCGATTCGATCCGTCGAAATCTGGGTGGCCGTGGGTTCCTGGTACCGTGAGTTGGGTCGCTCCCACGGCGCTTTCCATCGTGGCGTTTCGGGCATGGTGCCGAGAGTCCACACGCACCGCGCCCGCGATTGCGATGCTCTTAGATCGGGCGTGTCCCCAAGGAGGATGGAACGCCGGCAACTCCGTAGTCTTCGGAGTCGACCTAGATCCACACCCCGACTCCACCGCAATGGCACTTTTCGCGTTGCGCAACGGTAGTCCGGGCCACGAGGTTCTTCTACGCAGATCGCTGGACTACCTTGGGACGCGTCTCGAAGGATCTTCTTCACCGTACTCTTTGGCATGGGCCGTCATGGCACTCTCAGCGCATAGGCATCAAGGCGTTGATCAACTGAAGAATAGTCTCGAACGATGCGCCGCCGCGAGGTTCGATAAGTTGCCTGATCGAGTTCTCGCGCTGGTGGCGCTCGCCTTGGAAGACATCCCATACGCATTTGAAGAGCCCTCCCGATGAATCGTCGTTCACTATTGGGTGCGGCGGGTTTGGCGGCAACGACTGGTCTGGCGATCCATCAATCCAGGGCATCTCATGTCCCGTACCGCAGGCCACGACGCTCCCATGTCGCGATTCTTCACTGTGATCGCTACGAACGGGCGCCACAGGTCGTGGAGCATGGCCTTCAACTGGTGAGACCGTCGATTCAAGGGAAGCGCGTGCTTCTGAAACCGAATTTTGTTGAATACTCACCGGCAGCGCCCATCAACACACACCCGATGTTGATTGCGGCGGTCATAGACGCACTCTATAGGCTGGGTGCGGCCTCGGTGATCGTCGCTGAAGGCCCCGGCCACATTCGGGACACGGACCTATTACTGGACGAAAGCGGTCTGGGAGCCCAGCTTGAGGTTTTCAAACGCGCCAAATTCGTCGATCTTAACTTCGATTCCGTCACGCGCGTCATACCCGGAACCGGCTTGACTCAATTGGAAGAAATCTGGCTCCCCACGACGGTCCAGTCTGCGGACGTCGTGATCTCCATGCCGAAGATCAAGACTCACCATTGGGCAGGCGTCACGTTGAGCCTTAAGAATTCTTTCGGAATTCTGCCCGGCTCAATCTATGGCTGGCCAAAAAACGTTCTGCACTGGCAGGGCATCGACAACTCTATCGTCGAGCTCGCCGTGTCCGTTCCGATTCACTTTGTTATCGCCGATGGGATTGAGACCATGGAAGGCAATGGGCCGTTGCACGGTCCGATGAGGCGTCTTGGCTGCCTCGTCTTCGCAGACGATCCTGTCGCCGCTGACGCAACGTGCTGCCGCTTGATGGGGATTGATCCCGGTCGCATCCGCCACCTTCAAATGGCGTCGCCGCTTGGGAATCTAGATATTGCGAAAATTGAACAGCGTGGTGAGAGCGTCGAGCGAGTGATGCAGCGATTCGAACTGCTTCCGGAGTTCGCACATCTTCGACGCTGACCTCAGTCAAGAAGCCCCCTAACGCTGGGCCGTTTTACAGACAGCGAAGTATCCGGGTATCCATTCAGAACTAGCCATTCCCTTTGATCGCGTGGGAGCGTCGAGTATGGAATGGCTTCTGGGTGCTCGCGTAAGAGGTCGCAGAACGACGTCTCTGCCACGCCGCCCTTGAACCGCCGGAGAGCGCCGCGTTTAAGCAAGCGATACACTGACGCTCGGGACAGCCCGAGATCAGCCGCCACCTGTGTGACCGTCAGCGCCGACCGCTCCGAGTCCTCATCCGAAGACTCTGTCCGGCCGTTGTAGTTGTGACGCTTGGCGTACTGCTTGATTGCCGCCGTCGATCGGGAAGGCGGATTTCCTCGATCGAACTGAAGGCCAGCGATCTCATCCTCACTCCATCGGGGTTTTTCCGGCCAGGGCCTTTGGCCCTCTGGCAATACTCGTCGCAGAAATTCTTGCACCGCTCGCGCGGACCGGTTCAACCGCTCCGCGATTTCGTCAATGTGGGATCTCTCTTTTTCTGGTCCACGTGCCCACTCAAGAGCCAGCTTCGCTTCCTTGGTGGTCCAATTTCTCATGGCCGCCTCCATTGATGGCAGATGGGTATCTCCCTCCGCGCATCCACAAAGGCCTTTAGGCAGACCTACGGCTGTAGAGGTTCGGGGGAGGATGAGTTTGTCGACCGGGCAAACGCCCAGCTATCTTTTCAATGCTGTGAAACTGCGTGAATTAAAAGCTAAACCGGGCGCCGAGCTGAAAGGCTCTGGGGCCACCCGATCCGAACACCTGCGTGGCTCGGCCGGCAGGTTGGCCGAAGGCCGAACTCTGGAGGAGATCCGTGCTGTGCCCGGTGAGGTTCGCGATGTTGAGGAGGTTGAAAGCCTCTGCGAAGACGTTCATCTCGTACCTTTCGTGGAATCGAATAATCTTACCCAATCGAATGTCGGTCGAGAATACTCTGTCGCCAAAATTGAATGCCGCGGGAAGGGTGATTCGTGGAATCACTTGACCTGTCGGAGTGCGAGTTCCAGCCAAACGGCCGTTGTAGTCGTCAACCAGGCGTCGCAGATCAGCTTGGTCTAGGCCCCGATTCAGTTCGTTCCACTTCGTCCCAGGCAATAGATCGTTAATGGTTCCGTCTCCGTTGAAATCAATCCCGGCGACTTGTGCACGGAAAGGAGGCTTGCTTAGAAAAGTCGAGATTGAGGACAATCGAAGGCCCCAAGGCAGATCGACGATGCCTGAGATGGTGAGGGAATGCCGTCGATCACCTGCCGTCGGCCCGTAACTTTCGAACCAATTGTCATTGCTGATGATCCGGTTCAATCCGACACTGCTCGCCAAGGCATAAGCGGCCGTAAATTGGAATCGTCGAGACCACCGGCGATCTAGCTTGATCAGTAACCCTGCGTACCGTGAATTGCCAGCGCTCAGTTGGACCTCGATTGGTCCGGTCGAGCAACGCGCCTTTGGGTCAAGCGCCTGCTGTCCGACGCATGCTGGAATTACGGGTCCGTTAACACTGTTCCATCGATTGAAGTCGATGGCTCCGGTGTCCATATGAACGAAGCGGCGCAGTACAAAATCCGCGCTGAGGACGAGATCCGGTGAGATCTCCCGCTGTATTCCGACATTGACGTGCACTGAATAGGGCGATACGAAATCCTGCGCCAGTATGCCGCTACCCTGCTTGAAAACGTCAATGTTTCTGATAGCGAGGTTGGTGTTGTCCGGATTGCCGAACTGTCGAGTGAGGTTGGCTCGAACGCCTGGCAGAATCGCGAGAAGATTTGCGCCCGTAAACTGCGTCGGCCCAGTCTGAAAGTTTAGCGGCCGCCCGAGAGGGACTGTGGGAAGGCCTGGGATGGGATTCGGAATAAGTGATCCGTCAACAACAACTCGGCCCGTTCCTAGAGGGCCGATTATTGAGCGTTCTAACAGACGCGTCGAGGACAGGGGCAATTCATAGTAGACGCCAGCGCCTGCTCGCAATACAGTTTTGTGATCACGCGTAGCCGCCCAAACGAGCCCCAGCGACGGGGCAAAGTTGTTTCCATCCCTCTTCGTAGGTGCCAACCCAGCGGAGCCGAGAAGCGGAGATAGGTAGTCAGGCTTGCTCAAATCGTGGTTCGTCAGATTCGTTTGATAGTGGTACGCAAGACCGTAGTTAATATTGAACCGCGGTCGAATGCGCCACCGATCCTGCCAGTAGAACCGTATGACGTGGTCATTCCTCGCGTCATCAGCATTAAACGACGGCGGCTGGCGAGGATCGCCAAATCCAATCGAAGCCCCGAGCAACGGCAGTTGCAAGATGTCGTTAAGAGTGCGGAATGAAGAGGGAATGGGAACCCGGGCCTGGGCCGGCACGCGTGGATCTGCATTGAACGCCTGCACGATTTGAGGCGAATACAACACCATCGCTGCGGGTTCGAAAAGGGTCAGGAACCCATTGCTTCGGTCGAATTGCCACTCGAATCCGAAGCGCAATTGATGCCGCCCCTTCTGCCATGTCATGTTATCGGCGGTGTGGTAACGACGGGAGTCTCCGCCCTGTGGCACCAACGGGTAGTTTCCGACCGTGAAATCGGTTCCCAGAATGCCGATCTGTGGCAATCCAAATCCGATGCACTCACCCGGGCACTGTGCGCGGGTCGGCGGTAGATTTCGCGTGTGCCAGTACCAATAGGAGAACCGCAACTCATTTGTCAGATTGGGGCGCAGCGCAGTGGTCAAGGAGCCGATACTTTGATCCGCCCAATTACTGTTCACACTCCAATTCGATGGGAGGCTGCCGGTTCCAGTTCCCGGGATAAGTCCGTTATTGCCGTCATGCGAATAGCGTAGGAAGAAGCTGTTCGTCTCATTGATCCGGGCATCGAGACGCGCCGTGACTTGGTTGCCAGTGAGGTTACTGGGAAAGATTCCGCCTAGACCCGAAAGTTCGGGAGTCCGAGATTGGATAGTGACGGCGCCATCCTGATTGAGATGCTCGAAGGTGGTGAAAAAGAAAAGGCGATCTTTCTTGAGCGGTCCGCCGAAGTGAAGGCCCGCCTGCCGTCGGGCGAAGAACGGATCCTGATTCGTGGGCTCGCGGCGCAACGCTGGATACGCGGCCATGTTGTGGTCGCGGAAGAAGAAGAATCCGCTGCCGTGGTAATCGTTACCTCCGTAACGTGTAGCCACGTTGATCGCTCCCGATCCCGTCAATCCGGTGCTCAAATCAAAGTTCACAGTGGAGATTTGGAATTCCCGGACGACTTCCTGCGAGAAATTCTGAGGAGTGCCTCCAGTCGCTGGGCCGTAAATCGGACCGCCGTCCATCGTGGTCCGCGTTCGCTCAGCGGGCGCACTCAGCACCGATACGTCAAATTGGCGGGAGAAATAGCCTGCGGATGGTGCGGCCGCCACGCCGGGTTCCAGGACGGCCAGTCGCAGAAATTCCCGTCCGTTCAGTGGGAGGTTCTCAATCTGGAATCGTGACACGACGCCGGCAATCCCATGCTTGTCATAATCGAGCGGTGGAATTCGGTCGATCGCCTCGACAAGCTGCTGAAGCACCCCAATCGGAAGGAGCAGTTCGACTCGGCTGCTGTTTCCTGTCCGGACCGTCGTGGTCTGAAGGACGTGCGAAATCCTTTTGCTTCTGCTCTGACTTCGTAGGGACCCGCCGGCAGGCCTGGCACCAGGAACATACCGTCCTTACCGGAGGTAACCAATCGTTGGAAAGCCGTGTCTTGATTGGTGACGGTAACCTTTGCATCTGGAATCACGGCCTCCGACTCGTCGAGGACCGTACCTCCGAGACTTCCGGTGGGAACTTGACCGAAGGTAAGGATTGCAAGAGCAGGGATAAGGAATGTCACCTGAAAGAGGAAATTATGCCGACACTTTGCCCATCGAATCATAAGAACGCCGCCTCCTGAATGAAAGAGGCTTTGAGGCGGCGAAACCTCAAAACGCGTTAGGAACTCATGTGTAAAGAATGGGTTGCGAAAGCTTCGCCGCCGCCGAAAATAGTTTTGAGGTCTGCCATCCACCCGGTCTCTTTTGATATGTTGGGGCTTGAAGTCCCCTTTCGCGCCTAGTCCTGGGGCGGGAGGCAATCGGTGGTCTCATGGAGCACGTGAATGTCAGCCCCCCGCTATGGATTAGCGGGACTGATGAAAACGGCAAACTCGTCAGCCGGGAGGTGATTCAGGCCGCCCACCGGATCTGGACGCGTGTGCTCCAACATCTTCGGTATCACGCGCAAGATACCGCGCCAGCCGCAGAGATTCTCGAATCTGCTTGTCATTGCGTCTCGAGGGCAATTCGGCGGAAGCGCTGCGGCAATCACATTCGTAGTCTTGAATCTTATTTGTTTTGGGCTTTCGTCAGAAAGTACAACCGCCAAATGATCCGGGAGGGCCGGATACAGTACGTTGAATCTGTTGAAGTGTTCGCGGATCGGGCGATCGAGCGGGATAGTAGCTGGGTCTCAGCGCTGGAAGACGAGATCCAATTCAAACAACTACTTGGTTTACTGGACACGAAAACGAGGCTTATACTGATGCGTCGGATCTCCGGCGATTCGTGGGCCGAAATTGGCAAGAGCCTCGATATCAGCGCCCATAACGCTGAAGTTCAGTTTGGAAATGGAATCAAGAAGGCCAAAAGCCGCATGTTAGGCCAAGGCGCTGACAGCATGGGACGGGCAAATCGGTGAATCGAAGACTTCCAGTTTCACGAGATTCAGAGGCCGGAAAACTTCCACGGCAGCAGGAACACGAAATCCTCGCGGCGGCTTCTAAAGCTTTCCGCACGGCCTTCCCGAATTCTGAACGGGCCGGGTGCCCGGCTCAGACCACCTTGCGTTCGGTGGTTCGGAAGCGATGCGAAGCCGGTGAAGGAGAGAGAATTCTCGAACACCTAACGTGTTGTTCAACATGCTTTCGCGAGTACGAAAACCTCTTGCGAAAAGAAAAGGTCTCGAGAAATCTGAAGCTACTGACGCTCTGCGCGGCGCTGGTGATCACAATTGGTGCGGCGATCTGGTTCAACGGGTTCCGAGGTGCGTCGCCAGTCCGGCCATCCGAGCCACTCATTGTTCAAGAAGCACCGCCAGCAACGCCAACTCCGCCAAGGCCATTAGAAGTTGCAATCGTTGATCTTCGAAATCGTTCTCCTGTCAGGGGGGAGAACGGCCCAAGTTCCGGAGACATTGTTGTGGCATCTCTTCCTGCGCAGCCGCTTGATCTATCGATTTACTTGCCGATCGGGAGCGAAGAGGGTAGATACGATGTTGCGATTCTTCATGCTGAGGGCAATTCTTTAATAGCCATGAGCGGCTCGGCCACTCTTCAGAATCGCAAGGTCGCGCTGCACCTTCGGACCGATTTCACCGGCTTTGTACCTGGACGATATCTCCTCGGCGTGCGCAAGGCTAATTTTCGGTGGACCTACTATCCACTTGCCCTAGCGAAATAACGCCTGCGGGCGACCTGAACAAGGCGCGCAGTTTGTACTGCGAATAAGTTATTGAGGCTGCGAGGTAGTGGCGGCCCTACATTTCTTTGACTGTTTCAATTGCAGTATCGAGCTGATTGTCCCGCCCTGCCGCGACAGCGTCATAGGAAAGGGGCACCTCAACTTGGGGCTTAATTCCTTCCCCTTCCAACCGCTTGCCCTGCCAAGTCACGTACGCACCGACCGGGAGGATCAGGAAGTATCCGTAACGGAGTTTGAAGGGCTTGCTGCCTACCAGTCGACCCGGTGTGGATGTCCCGACGATTCGCGCCAACTGGTTTTCCACGGCGAAGGCAGCGACCATTTCACTAGCGCTCGCGCTATGCTCATTCACGAGCAGGACGATCCGGCCGTGGAATTTCTGAGATCCCAGACCTTCTGTGAACAGAGCGATCGAATGATCGACAAAGGCGTAGCGGAAGACAAGCCACAGTAGTCCGATCTTGCGAGCCGGTATCCGGTCAAACCGCGTGAGATCTTCCTTTCTGTACCCATTCTTTGCCCGCACCCGGCTAAGGCTGTAGCCGATCGGCAGTTTTCCAGGTGTCAAGTAACTCATGAGCCTCAGCCCACCTATACCCCCACCTGAGTTGCCCCGCAGGTCGACGATCAACCGGTCGCAATCGCGAAAGGACGCTACCGCCCGATCGATATCGCGAGCCACATCAATGCCCACGATCCCTGGAAACATATTGATCTTCAAATAACCGATGTTCGATTGCAGCTTAGAACTGAGGACCGCTTGCGGCGTAATGAACGGTTGCTTTGACTTGAGCGCGGGGATGTTAACCGCGATAGAAGCTTCGGCGCCATTGGCCTTGCGAATTTGGAGCGTGGTCGAGCGGCCGGGCCGTAACAGCACCCGGTCAGGCGGTCGAACCCCTTCCGCATCAATTCCCACCAAGAGATCTCCTTTACAAACACCCGCTTGGTGGGCCGGCCCGCCCTCCTGAACATCCTGAAACATCCAACGAAGGCCATCGGTCGTTTGGCATTGCTGAAGCGTCGCGCAAATGGACTGGCGCGGTGGGACGGGACGCCAATTTCGGTGATAGAAAGCGGTGTGGCTTGAGCCCAACTGCATGACTAGTTCGTGCATTCGGTGCTCGAAATCTTCCGCGCTCCCACCGTTCAGAATCTCTGGTGTTTTGGTTTCGATCAAAGCTCGCCACTTCTCGGCGCTAAATTCAGGATTGAAGTACTTCTTCTCTACGAGGCGTGAAACCTGTTGGAGGATCTCCTGCTTTTGGCTTTCGTCAACGATCATGCCCATTACTCCGAAAAGTTGATGTGTTTCGAGCCGTCCCCAACCATAGTGAAACCTGCCCAGAAGAACGGCACTGCGTCATCACCAAATTGTTCGATGAGGTCGAGCTTGGCCTTCTGCAAAGCGGTACCTCTATCAATGCCCTTCGCCAAGTTCGCATAGAACCGTTTCATGAGCGAAGTCGTGAACGCATCATCTGCGGCCCAGATACTTGCGACGACGCTGCGGGCTCCGGCGTAAAGGAAGGATCGCACAAGGTTCACGATACCTTCCTGCCCTACGAGTCGCCCGGCGCCGGTATCACATGCTGATAGCGTCACAAGTTCGGCTGCCAGGTCCATTTCGGCGATCTCTCTCGCTTGCAGCAATCCGTCGTCCACATCGTTGGCACCGCGGCCCAGTACTAGGGCGGCACGCTCTGGTGCCGCGATACTGGAAATTCCATGAACAGCCAGGTGCAGCACTCGAACCTTCTCAAGGGGCTGCGATCGGAAACCAGTCTCAGTAGCCGTTGGTCCCGCCAGGACGATGCTGTGAGCACCCGCAATGGCAGCGATCGATTGCACCTCTTCGGCGGTGCCGGGCAACGGAGGAAGCTTTTCGCCTGTCAGATCGTAAAGACCCCTCGTGGGGGAGGATGTAGCCTTGCCGCGCCCACTGTTGCTTGCGACGAGGTTTCTTTTGTCACCATATGTCACGTCCCCTATTGCCAAAAGAGGCACATTCGTAGCTCTATTCGTGGGCTGAGTTTTCAAGAGGTGAAGCACCGTGGCAGAGGGCGCGTAGGTGACGACATGACTCCTGAGGACATAGTCGCCTTTCTCATTGATCAAAGCGTCGAACGGCAACAGGTGAAGCTTTCCGTCGGGGACCACAATTAGCCGGGTCTTCGAAACATCAGTGTGAAGTGGCCCAAGCAGAATCGAGTGGAGTTCTTTCGCCACCCCGGCCGTATTCTTCTTGGTGCGAACCTGAGCGAGGTATGAATCCACGAGCGACTCGATACGACTACCACTTGTGAGAGGAATGGTGCGGATCGTCTTGTTGTCGATCACCAAGCAGTGGGAGCCCGGTTCCCCCAGAGCATATTCCAGAACCACCTCATCGGGCCGCAGACTTCGTTGCAGCTCTGACAGTTCGACAGGTTTGCCCTGTTTCATCAGTCGCGGCACATCATGCAGTTTCTTCCCCGATAGTCCTTGTTCTTCGTCAAACAGTTTTTCAAGTATTTGCCGACGATCAGCCGGCGTGGATGCCCGCATGAGACGAATTTGAAGGCGAGCGATCTCACGCTCGTGGGCGGATTGAACACCAGAGCTCTTGCGCGGAATCGACTCTTTGTTTCGCAAGATGTCCGCAGCTGTTCGTCCGCGAGCCCTCTCAAGGACCGCGAGCGCTTTAATCGGATCGTTGATGCGATCAACCGCGAGCGCGAAGTGATCGATGTAGATCTGACTCATCGCCCCAATCAGTGATGTCCGGGTACCAGGGCTCGCCACCGACACTAATAGTCCGTCGACAACGTCTTCCGCCTGTTCATAAAGCCGATCCGATTCTTCGAATTTGCCGCGGTCAGACCGAAGTCTTGCCAAGAACGCCAACCGCTCCGGCAATTCATAGGTCTCTCCAACCTTTTGACTCGCCTCAACGCCTTTGGCCGCTCTGTCTTCCGCGTTTTGGAGGTCGCCCGCGTCTCGGTATAGCTTGGCCAAACCGAACATCGCCATCGCCGTGACACGGTTGAGTTCGCTGCCGGCAGCCAGCGCGGCGGCCTCTTCGTAAAATTCGATCGCCCGGGCACGCTCACCGGCCTGGCTGCTTACCTTTCCGAGTTCGGTCAGGATCGAAGCAGCCAGCCCGCGACGATTCCTAAGGCGTGCACGATCAAGGGTCTCCTGGAAGAGTTTTTCAGCCTCAGGTCGCTTATTCAGCGCGATGAGCGCCTTCGCTTTGCCTGCCACAGCCATCACTGAGGTGTCCAACTCAGGTGTTGATCGCACCAGTTGCAGCGCGCGGTCATAGTAGCGGATCGCATCCTCCGGTCGGCCAAACAGCGTGAGGCCGTTTCCCATCAAGTTCAGATATCGAATGTGAGCACCAACATCCTTCAGTTCGATAGATGTCCTGAGTGCCTCCCCCAGCAGTTGCATCGCGTCGCCTGTTCCGCCATCCAGAAAGGCGATGATGCCCAACTCACCCGAGGCTCGTGCCTCCCGCGCCGTGTCTCCCAATTTCCGCGCGAGTTCTCGGGTTTCTTCATACACTTGGCGGGCCGAGGCGACGTTGACTTCAAGGTCCACAGTGCCTTTCGCGTCGAGGATCCAGAGGCGGAGTTGCGGATCGTTTCGGACCAAGGGAGATTCGAGTTCTGTCGCCAAATACTCCGAGACCTCGGGGAAGGACATCGTCTCCCATTCGGATCGGAGCCGGCCAATCTTTGCATAGAGCGCGTTACGAGAATCGCCGGCGTGCTCAAACTGCATTTCGGCTTCGGCGTAAATCGGCCCGGCGAGATACCAGTTGTAGAGCCAAGCGAGCCGGTCGGCCTTCTCAATCAGGCGTTTAGGATTGGATTCAGGCGGGCGTGATTGGGCCGCAAGCGGGGCGCAGAGGAACGCCACAACGGCAGCTACCGGCAAGGCTGAAAATGCGGCCAGGCCCATGAAGAAATCGTACTCCATTTTAAAGCGAGAGGCTTGTTCTCTGGAACGACTTGCCAAGTCTTAGGCGAGGCGAGTCCTATACGGACTCCTCGAAGTGGCTCCCATATCGTGCCGTGGCGCTCCTCCGCGAGTATACGACCAAACTCGTTTGGTGAAATCGCGAGTATGCCTTACAAACGGGCATGAGACAACGCCTCCCCCATGTCAATACTGGCCAAAACAGGCTGCCAGATCTCGCCCTTGCTCGCGAAGAACTTCCATCGCGCGGGCGGGAAGCGAGGGCTAACCAATCTGAACAGCCGCCGGAGCCCATGGAGGCCGCCATCCCCAGAATATTGAATCTGGCCGAGGCCGCGACATTCGTGCGGTGCTCGCGAGCGCATCTCTGCAACATTATCAACGGCAAGGTTCGAGGCATCCCCAACCTCCCAATCGTCCGGATAGGCCGACGTGTGCTCTTTCGGCGAGAGTCGCTGGAGCATTGGCTTCGCGAAGTCGAGACCGCCGGGCCAAAGCGATTTGCCAGCTAACAAAAAGTAGCGGCTGGGAGTGCTACGATGCGAATCGGACCAGAAAACACGACGCCAGAGACGCCGGGAAGGACTACCGTGCGTCGAAAGCGATATCAACGCGGCTGTGTGCGAAAGGTCAAGCATGGTCGCAGATGGGTATGGATTGGAAAATACTACGAAAACGGAATAGGGAGGACAAGAGTCCTTGGCCGCTGTGCCGAACTCACCGAAGGGGGAGCTTGGGCCAAAATGCAGGAGTACTTGCGCCCGCTGAACGAACTGGCTGGGCTGCGTCATGCTCTGCCGACGAATTTCAGAGCGTACGTCTCAACGGTATTCCTCCCGCAGCGGCGGAAAAAATGGAAGGACTCAACAGACACGACCACAACAGAACGAATCGAAACACATTTATTTCCTGCATTCGAGGACTTCGACCTCGGCGATCTCACTCGGGATCGCCTCCAGCGATTTCTCGACGACAAGGTGCGGGATGGATTATCAAGAAGCGTTGTGAGCCACCTCCGATGGGACTTGAACGCTGTCTTCAAGATGGCGAGTGAGGACACGATTGTGCAGGGCAATCCGGCCATTTCGCTCGTCACTCCAAAGGGCGCCAAAACTCTGGCCAAGCTTTCGATGAGCTTGGACGACGTTCGGTTGGCGCTATCGGTGTTGGATCTCCGAGATCGGATCGTGTTCCTGCTCGCGGTTCTGGTTGGAATGCGGCCCGGCGAAATTTTCGCTCTTCGCTGGGGCAAGGTTGATTCGGAAATGATTGACGTTGCTGAACGAGTCTACCGCGGCCTGTCGGACGATCCGAAAACGGATCGAGGCAAGCGGCTAGCCGCACTTCCGCCGGATCTTTCGACCAGCATCAGCGGCTGGCGGGAGCTTTCGGCAGACACCAGTCCAGATGCCTTGGTGTTTCCGTCCGAGCGTGGCACCTTTCTCTCCCGGGACAACTTTCTCCGCCGCAACATCCAAAAGAAACTCGATAACGTCGGGCTTGGCTGGGTGAACTTTCAGGTTCTACGGAGAACGCAAGCAAGTCTCGGCCACAAGGAGGGAGTCGATCCGAAGGTGGCAGCAGACCAACGCGGCCACGCAATCGGCGTAGCGATTGACACGTACACAGAAAGCGACCAAGAAAGTCGGCGAGAAGCAGTCACGAAGCTGGAGGTTGCCTTTGGGACCCGCATGCCAGCGAACGCGACCGGAACGGCGCATCCGGCGAACAAACAGGGTTTTCAAGGTAAACGAGGTAAGACGAAATGACCTAGAATAGGCTAAGTTATTGAAAAGATGGAGCGGGAGATGGGATTCGAACCCACGACGTCCAGCTTGGGAAGCTGGCATTCTACCACTGAATTACTCCCGCTCAGGGTTGGCTTTAATACGCCGATCTGGACGTCAGACCTTAATATAGCAAACTCGCGTGCCGCTATCTTCAGGGTGTCCAACAGACGAGTCAAGGCTGGCGCCGATCCTTACTGTTCTTTCTTCTCGCCGTAAACAACGCGATTCGCTTTTCCGGCTTCGATCGTTACCATCTTGGTAAACTCGCCGTAAATCTGCGACACCACCTTCAG
>Ga0163150_10000943_pt1 | contig 51364 bp, 46 predicted proteins | sample OliLakLV19P2IB_FD_148628 | JGI IMG/M metagenome (GOLD analysis project Ga0163150, IMG submission 148628) | Freshwater microbial mat bacterial communities from Lake Vanda, McMurdo Dry Valleys, Antarctica - Oligotrophic Lake LV.19.P2.IB | ecosystem: Environmental > Aquatic > Freshwater > Lake >...
GGCTGGAAACCGTCCTTGGCGAGCCGCGCGGCGATCTCCTCCGCGCGCGCACGGTCCTGCTCCGGCCCGACGCGCACGCGGTAGAGCACCTTGCCTGACGCGCGGTATTCGAGCAGGAACGCCGCGTATCGCCGCTTGCGCAAATCCGCGACCAGCCGCTCGGCCTTCTCCCGGTTCGAGAATGCGCCAAGCTGCACCGCCCAGGCGGGCGTCTGGACGACGGCTTCCGGTGGCGGCGGATCCGCCACCCGTCCGGCAGGCTGCGTTGCCGCCGGTTGCGCCGCAACCGGCTGCGGCTTAGCGCCTGCACTTGCAGGCTCGGCGGATTCGACCGAGGTGCCGGGCACCGGCGCGTCAGCCAGTGGCTCCGGCACGAGAACCTGCTCCTCCTGCTCAGGCACAGCGTCGCCGAGGGGAACTTCCACGCGTCGCGTGGGCTGTGCGGGCGGCTCCGAAGGCGCGCTGCCACGACCCGTCAGGACGGCCGGCACGAGCAACACCACAATGGCGACCAGCACCAGTGCCCCAACCAGACGCTCGCGCACGCGCACTTCCATGACGAGCGATTGTAGCCTCTCAGGCTGCTATGAATCGGCGCCGAGCGCGGCGAGTGCCGGCCCGACAGTCAGAAAGGAGCCGAATACGACGGCGCGGTCGCCGGGGCCGCATTCGACGCGTGCCTGAGCGAGCCCCGCCGCGAGGTCCGCGACGGCAACCACTGATTGTGCCCCGGCCTGACCGATCCGGCGCGCGAGTTCCGCCGGCGCAAGCGCCCGCGGCCCGTCGAGTCCCACTGCAATCCAGCGCCGCACCTGCGGCGCGAGTGCCGCGACGATCGCTTCGACGTCCTTGTCGGCCAGGATGCCGCAGACGGCAATGGTGCGCCCCGCATGGGGCCGTGCAGCAAGGCTTGCGGCGAGCGACGCGGCCGCTTCGGCGTTGTGCGCGACGTCGAGGATCCATTCCGGCTCGCCCGGGATCACCTGGAACCGGCCCGCCAGGCGGACCGAGGCGAGGCCCGTTCGCACGGCCTCGTCGGGCACCAGCAATGCGGGCTCGACCGACTCGAGCACGGCGAGGGCGACTGCCGCATTGCCGAGCTGGCTCACGCCCGCAAGCGCAGGCAGCGGCAGCTCCCGGCGGCGCGACCCGAGGCCGACGTAATCCCAGCCGTCCGCGCGCTCCACGTAGTCGAAGTCGGTACCGATCCTGCGCAGGCTGGCGCCGATCGCGGCGGCATGGGCGGCAACGCTGCGCGGCAGGTGCCTGCCACCGAATACGGCAGGCCGCCCGGCCCGGAAAATGCCCGCCTTCTCGAAGCCGATCGCCTCGACCGTGCTGCCGAGCCATTCGCGGTGATCGAGTCCGACCGAGACTACGGCCGCTGCATCGGCGTCAAGCAGGTTGACCGCGTCGAGCCGCCCTCCCATGCCGACTTCCAGCACGGCGACGTCCACCCGTGCGCGCGCAAAGGCAACGAACGCCGCCAGCGCGTTCCACTCGAAGAACGTCAGGGAGGTTTCACCGCGGGCGGCATCAATCTCGGCAAACGCCGCGAGCAGGGCTCGGTCCTCGATCTCGCGACCGCAAACGCGGATGCGCTCGTTGTAGCGCGCGAGATGCGGGGAGGTGAACAGGCCGGTCTCGTAGCCCGCCGCCCGGAGGATCGAATCCAGGTAGGCGCAGGCGGAGCCCTTGCCGTTCGTGCCGCCGACGGTGAGCACCGTCGCCGCCAGCGGCAACCGCATCCGGCGCCAGACTGCGCCCACGCGATCAAGACCGGGATCCACCTCGACGGGATGCGCGACCTGTTGCCAGGCGAGCCAGCCCGCAAGCTCCGGGAATCTCACCTTCAGCCGGAGGCCGCTGGACGGCGCAGCAGGATCCTCAGCATCGAGGCGATGCGTTCGCGAAGTTCCCGACGGTCGAGAATCATGTCGATGGCGCCATGGTCGAGCAGGAACTCGCTGCGCTGAAAGCCCTCGGGGAGGGTTTCACGCACGGTTTGCTGGATGACCCTCGGCCCGGCAAAACCGATCAGGGCCTTCGGTTCGGCGATGTTCACGTCACCAAGCATGGCGAGGCTGGCGGACACGCCGCCCGTCGTCGGGTCGGTCTGCACGGAGATGAACGGCAGCCGCTCGGCAGCGAGTGCCGCGAGCGACGCGCTGGTCTTGGCCATCTGCAGCAGCGAGAGCAGCCCCTCCTGCATGCGCGCGCCGCCGCTCGCCGAGAAGCACACCAGCGGCGTCCGGTGTGCGATCGCGTGCTCGACACCCCGCACGAAGCGCTCGCCGACCACCGAGCCCATCGAGCCGCCCATGAACGAGAACTCGAAGGCCCCGGCCACGACATCCATGCCCTCGAGCGTGCCGCTCAACACGATCAGCGCGTCACGCTCGTCAACGGATTTCTGCGCCGCGGCGAGACGGTCGCGGTAGCGCTTGGTGTCGCGAAACCGCAGCGGGTCTTCGGGCGTCAAGCCGGCGCCGATCTCCGTGGAGCTCTCCGGGTCCAGGAACTGCATCAGCCGTTCGCGCGCGCCCATGCGCATGTGGTGGGCGCACTTGGGGCAGACCTGCAGGTTGCGCTCGACCTCGGGCCGGTACAGCACCGAATCGCAGGCCGGGCACTTCATCCACAGGCCTTCCGGCACGGAACGCGTGCGGCGCTCTGTCTTGATCCGCGACGGGATGATCTTCTCGAACCAGGTCATCTAAGGAACCTCTGATTTACCCTGGCATGGATCATGGGCAAGGCGAGCAACACAGTCCCGCCAAGGCCCGCGCGTAACCCGCCGGGACCGGGCGATATTCGTCCCTGGCTGCGTTGCTCGTCACTCATGTATCACCTGATACACATCGCTCCTCGCGCCTTGCCAGGGACGAATGTCGCCACGGTCGCGCCCATGCCAGGGTGAATCAGAGGTTCCCTACTCCCCGGCCAGGCCCGCGATCATAGCCCAAGGGTGATTCGGCGCGTTTTCAGGGATCTGCAGCGATTTCGGGTAACGCACCCGCATGAGGTAGAGCCCGCTCGGCGGGGCCGTGATTCCGGCACGGTTCCGGTCCCGGGCAGCAAGGGTCTCGGCGATCCAGGCCGGCGGCTTCTCGCCGGCGCCGACCGTCATGAGGGTCCCGGCAATGTTCCGGACCATGTGGTGCAGGTAGGAATTGGCGCTGATGTCGAGGGTTATGAGCGGCCCGTCGGCCTTGACCGAGATCGAGTCCACGTGACGCAGCGCAGTGGTCGACTGGCATTCGACGGCACGAAAGGAGGAAAAATCGTGCTCGCCGACCAGTGCCTGGGCACCCTCGTGCATGGCCTCGGCATTGAGCGCAGCCCGTGTCCAGCACACCTGGTGCCGCAGGACCGCGGGCCGGGTGGCGCGCCTCAGGATGCAGTAACGGTAGCTGCGGCCCTGGGCCGTATAGCGTGCATGGAACGAAGGCTCCACCACCATCGCCCAGTTGATGGCGATGTCCGGCGGCAGGTGACCGTTGGCGCCGAGGACCCAGCCGCGGACCGGGCGCAAGGCAGTGGTATTGAAGTGCGCGACCTGGGCCAATGCATGGACGCCCGCGTCGGTGCGGCCCGCGGCCGTCACCGTGACCGGGTGGTCGGCGACTGCCGACAGCGCCTTCTGCACGCAATCCTGGATCGTCTGCAGGCCAGGCTGGTGTTGCCAGCCGGCATACTGAGTGCCGTCGTACTCGATGCCGACGGCCAGGCGCCGGACCGGGCTGCTCACGCTCCCGGCAGGGAATCGATCAGCCGGCGCGCCTCCTGCTTCTGCGAGCTGCTGCCTTCGGCGAGCACCTCCTGCAGGATGTTGCGGGCGCCGTCAGGGTCGCCCATGTCCATATATGCGCGGGCCAGGTCCAGCTTGGTGCCGACTTCGCTCATCGTGACCGGTTCGAGATGCGGCATCTGCTCCGTCACCTGCGTGCCCCGGGTAGTCGGCGAGCTGTCAGGCGAGCCGAATGAACCGACGTCCAGATCGATTTCGTCGAAGTTGATTCCAGGCATCAGGGCGGTGTTGTCGTCGTCCTCCCGCGGCAGCACCGCCGTTGCCTCGTGGCTGCGCTGCGCAATCTGGGTGACTTCGTCGTGCATGCCGGTTGCGATCGCCGTGGCGTCGTCGATATCCGGAAGATTGTCGAGGTTGCCGAGGTCGAGGCCGAGGTCGTCGATCGCCATCTCGGCGGTGGAATCGGTAGTCGCCGGCTGCATGCGGTCGCGCGCCGCCTGGCCGGCCTTGAGTGCCGGTGTCTCGATCGTCGGTGTCTCCGACGATGGCAGCTCGAGGGTCGGCATCTCGACCGTGCCGCCGCCTTCGCGCCCGCTGATCTCCTGGGTCGTATTGAATGACACCGAGCCGTCGCCGAGGTCGAATTCGAGCGCCTCGCTCTCGCCCGTCGCTTCCGCCTCGGCGGATGCGGCGGCCACTCTACCGAGGTCGAGGTCGAGTCCCTCATCGCCATCAGGCGTCGACAACAGGTCGAGGTCGACAAGATTGTCGCCACCCTCGAGCGACAGGTCCACGCTCGCGTCGTGCACCGCCCCTTCGAACAGCGGCTCGTCCGGCGCGAGTTGCCGGCCCATGATCACGATCCGGTCCCAGTCGCCGCCGGCGCCTATCGAGCGCTTGAGGTCGCGTGCGACGGTCAGGAACTGGTTGGTGTCACCCGCGACGAAATGAATTTCCGCGAGCTTGAGCTTGAGGTCGTTGCGCTGCGGCTCTCTCTGCAGCGCCATCCGCACCAGGTCCACGGCCTGGTCGTAGAGACCGTAGGCCATGTGGAAATCGGCCTCGGCCAGCGGGTCCGCCGTGTCGAGGTCGAGCGCCGCCTCGGTGCTGATCGTTTCCTCGTGACCTGCGCTCGGGCGCGTCGTCTCGGTCCTCGGACGCGCGACCGGCCGCTCTTCGACCACGATGTCCTGGTCGTCGTCGTCGCTGTCCTCGAACACCGGCGGCCGGATCATCTCGGCCGTCCGGTCGCCAGTCGCGAGTGCCCGCAGGCGCATCGTCTCAGTCGGGATCGGGGCCGTTTGCGGCAGGTCGAAGCCCTTCAACGCGCCGTCCACGTCCTCTTCGCGCCGGCGGCGCATGAAGTTGAAGCCCAGCATGCCGAGGATGACGAGCGCGGCTGCGCCGAACAGGATCATCCAGTTGTCGGCCAGGGTGTCGAAGAACGACGGCCCGGCATCTGCCTCGGGAGCGGGTTTCGGCTCGGCAGGCGTCGGCTTGGCGGCCTCCGGCGGTGCAGCGTCCGCCTGGCCCATGTCGTCCTCGGGCGCGACGGCCGTTTCGCCGTCAGGCTCGGGGGTCTCGACCGGCGCAGGCTCCGGCGTTGGTTCCGGCGCGGGCGGCTCCGCAGGCGCAGCCGCCTGGGCGCGTGATTCCGCGAGCTTGCGCTGCAGGTCGGCGAGCTCCTGATTGCGCAACTCAAGCAGCCGCTTCTGTTCGGCGATGTCGTTCTGCAACGAGCCAATCTGGGATTCCACTCGGCCGCTCGCGTCCGGCGCGGCGGCGGCTTCGGCCTCGCCCTCCGGCGGCGTGACGAGCTGCAACCGTCCCGGTTCCTGGCTCCCGGTCGCGGCGCGCCAGGCATCGGTCTGCTGGCGCACTTCGCCCGCCGCTTCGCTTGCGGCAATGTTGGCGACTTCGTCAGATGACGGCATGCGCAGGATCGCCCCGGCGCGAAGCACGTTGATGTTGCCGCTGAAGGCTTCCGGGTTGGCACGGAAGATCGCGATCATCGTGCGCTGGATGGTCTGGCGGTCACCGCCGGCGACGCTGCCCGCGATGCCGTAGAGCGTGTCGCCGCGCGCGACCTGGTAGGTCGAACCGTCGGACATGGCCGGTGCCGACTGAGCCACCGACCCAGGCGGCGGAGCCGAAGCGGGCGCCGGCTCGGCGGCGCGAACGGGTGTCGCAGCTGCCGTGACCGGCGCTGCGACGGGCGCGGCAGTCGGACTCTCTGTGGCGGATAGCATCGCCGGGGGATCGAGCAGCACGGTGTATTCGCGCAGCAGGCGCCCGCGCGGCCAGCTGACGTCGATCAGGAACGAAACGAACGGCTCGCTGATCGCGTCGCGCGACCGGACCAGCAGTACGCTGCGGCCGTCCTGCCCGCGTCCGACGGTGAATTCGAGCGAGCCCAGGAATGCCGGGCGGTCGAGCCCGTAGCGGGAGAAGACCTCATTCGAGGCGAGGTTCGCATCCAGCGCGCCGAGTTCTTCGGGAGTCGCGGCGACGAGATCGATCTCGGCCGAGAATGGCTCGTTGAGCGCCGAATTGAGGCGGATCTCACCGAGACCGAGGCCCAAGGCCACCGCCGGCGACAGGAGAAGCGCCGAAATGAGGACGCGCAATTTACCAATCATCATGACTCCCCAAGGCCGCGGCACGCCAAAAGATGGCCGCGAGCTTGCGAATTGGGTGTGAATCCGGTCACAAGTGCCTGATCCTTTGGGACTATAGCTTACACGCCGTATTTACCAAAATCTTGCCCCGCGTCACGCAATGACCGGCGCTGGAGGGACCCTGCCAGGTCGGACGCTATGCGTTGATTCGCCGGACATCAAGCCGTGATGACCGGGGTCGGCGATGCCACGTCGGCACATTGCGCCCGGTGCCTGAGTAAGTGGTCCATGAGTACGAGCAACAACATCGCTTCGACGATCGGCACTGCCCGGAGCCCCACGCAGGGATCGTGCCGGCCGGTAGTGACGATCTCGGCGGGCTGCCCATTGACGTCGATGGTGCCGCCCGCCACCTGGATGCTCGAGGTCGGCTTGAACGACACGTGCGCGATCAGGTCCTGGCCGGAGCTGATGCCGCCCAGGGTCCCGCCCGAATGGTTGGAGCGAAACCCGTCGGGCGTGAGCTCGTCGCGATGCTCGGTTCCGCGTTGGCCGGCCACCGCAACGCCGTCGCCGATCTCGACTGCCTTCGCCGCATTGATACCCATCATGGCGTAGGCGATGTCGGCGTCGAGGCGGTCGAACATCGGCTCTCCCAGTCCCGGCGGAACGCGCGTGGCCCGCACCGTGACGCGCGCGCCGGCTGAATCGCCGTCTCGGCGCAGTTGCCGCAGGTACTCCTCGAGAACCGGCAGCTTCGCCGGGTCGGCGCAGAAGAACGGGTTGTTTCGCGCCGCCTCGAGATCCACACAGTCGAGGCGGTGCGGACCGGCCTGCGACAAGTATCCAGCGACGGTCATGCCGAGTTGCTCGCGCAGGTACTTGCGCGCAATCGCGCCCGCCGCGACCGTCGCGACGGTGATGCGGGCCGAGGCGCGTCCGCCGCCGCGGTAGTCGCGGAAACCGTACTTCTGCTGGTAGGCGTAGTCGGCGTGCCCGGGACGGAAACGGTCCTTGGTCTTCTCGTAGTCGCGCGAACGCGCATCGACGTTGTCGATGATGAGCCCGATCGCGGTCCCGGTCGTGCGTCCTTCAAATACGCCTGACAGGATGCGCACGCGGTCAGGCTCCTGGCGCTGGCTGGTGTGCTTCGAGGTGCCCGTGCGCCGCGGCTCGAGATCCGCCTGGAGGTCGGCTTCCGCGAGCTCGAGACCCGGCGGGCAGCCGTCCACGATGGCGCCGAGCGCGGGACCGTGGCTCTCCCCGAAGGTCGTCACGCAGAACGAGCGGCCGATGGTGTTTCCGGACATGCGTCAGTCCGGCAGTTCAGCGGCGTGCAGGAGGAAGACTTCGGCATGGCCATGCTCGAACGCGAGCCAGGTGAGCGGCAGATCGCGGAAGCGGCGGCGCACTCGCGGCGCGGCATTGCCCACCTCGACCACCAGGATGCCATTCGGCGCCAGGTGGCGCTTGGCGCCGGCGACGATCCGCTCGATGACGGCGAGCCCGTGGCGGGGGGCGCGCAGGCTGGATGCGGGCTCGGCGCGATGCTCGCGCGGCAGGCGGCGCATTTCCGCGGCCGAGACATAGGGCGGGTTGCTCACGACGATATCGTAGCGCCGCGCTCCGAGGCCGTCATAGACGTCGGCTTCGAGGACCCGCACCCGGCCGCTCAGGCCGTGCCGCCGGACGTTCCCGCGGGCCACCGCGAGCGCCGTCGTCGAGACGTCCGTCGCGTCCACCCTCGCCTTCGGCAGAGCGAGCGCCGCCGCGATGGCGATGCATCCCGACCCCGTACCGACATCGAGCACGCGCTCCACGCGCGCAGGTGCGACCCAGGGCGCGAACCCCGCGCGGCAGAGCTCCGCAATGGGCGAGCGTGGCACCAGCACGTCCGGCGTCACCCGGAATGCGTGGCCCGCAAACCAGCTGATGCCGGTCAGGTAAGCCGATGGCAGGCGTTCGCGCACGCGCCGCTCGACGAGTGCGAGCGCGCGCCGGGCGCCCCGCCCGGTCACCGGCAACCGGTAGCTGGCGGGCGCTGACTCATGCGCGAGCCCGAGTGCATGGAACACGAGCGCCGCGGCTTCGTCGCGCGGATTGTCGGTACCGTGGCCATAGTGCAGGCGCGCCCGCGCGAGGCGCGCAGTCGCGGAGGCGAGCAGCTCACCGACGTTCGCGAAAGTGCGGGCGGCGCCGTGCGGCCTGGCAGTCATTGGCCGCAGTCTAACCGGCTGCGCGGCCTGGGCGCGGCCGTGGAATAATCCGGCCCATGCCGCGCCTGCTCATCGTCGCCGTCGTCCTCGCGGGAATCCTTGCCGGTGCCGCTGCCGCGCAGTTTTTCTGGCGCGCGCGGGGCGCACCACCGGATCTCGAACAGGCGGTGCTGTTCTCCGAGACGCGTGCCCTGCCTGGATTTGCGCTGGTCGACCAGGCGGGACGCCCGTTCGGTCCTGAGCAGTTGCGCGGGCTCTGGACATTCCTATTCTTCGGCTTCGTGAATTGCCCGGACATCTGCCCGACGACGCTCGCGACGCTTGCCGCCGCCCGCCAGTCGCTCGCGGACCTGCCGGAGGCCGAACGGCCGGCCGTGACGCTGGTAAGCGTCGACCCCGGTCGTGACACGCCGGAGGTGTTGGCGCGCTACGTCGCGCACTTCGATCCGTCCTTCAGCGGCATCACGGGCAACGCCGAGGCGATCAACGACCTGGCCAGCGCGCTCGGCGTCGCCGTCATTGTCGGTCCGGCTGCGGCCGACGGCAGCTACACGGTCGATCATTCGGCGGCCATTTTCCTCGTCGAGCCGGAGGGGCGTGTCGCCGCCCTGTTCGGCACACCGCACGAGGCCGGGACAATCGCGCGCGACTTCCGGCGCATCCGCGATTCGATGAGTACAGGCGCGCGATGAGCGGGCGAAGCCTGGGCGAGCGCGCATTCATCGGGCTCCAGTACCTGCTGCCGCAGAACCTGCTGTCTCGACTCGTCGGCTGGATCGCCGAGTGCCGCATCGGCTTGGTCCGCATGGCACTGATCCGCATGTTCCTGAACCGCTACCATGTGGACCTCGCCGAGGCCGCGCGACCCGATCCCGCGGCCTACGCGAGCTTCAATGACTTCTTCACCCGCCGCCTCAAGGCCGGCGCGCGGAACCTCGATGCGGACCCGCGCGCCGCCTTGAGTCCCGCGGACGGCATCCTGAGTCAGGCCGGACCGATCGCGGGCGATACGCTGCTGCAGGCCAAGGGCATCGATTATTCAGCCGCAGCTCTGCTCGGCGGCGACAGCTCGCTGGCGGCGGAGTTCTCCGGCGGCGCGTTCGCGACCATCTACCTCGCCCCGCACAATTACCATCGCGTGCACATGCCCCTCGCCGGAACGCTGCGGCTCGCGCGATTCGTGCCGGGTGACCTGTTCAGCGTAAACGCGGCGACCGCCGCCAGCGTGCCGGGCCTGTTCACGCGCAACGAGCGCGTCGTCTGCATCTTCGACACGATGTCGGGACCCATGGCCGTCGTGCTCGTCGGGGCGCTGTTCGTGGGCAGCATGAGCCTCGCCTGGGCGAACCGCATCCGCCCCGCCAGCGGGAGCCGCATGTTCGAGCTGCCGGCGCATGACCCGATCATCGCACTCGACCGCGGCGCCGAGCTCGGCTGGTTCAACATGGGCTCGACCGTCGTCCTGCTGTTCGGGCCGCGCGGACCGGCCCTGGTCGAGGAACTGGCGCCCGGCCGGGCGCTGCGGGTCGGCGAGCGGATCGCGCTGTCGCGATGACGGGCGCTGACTGGCAGCCGTCGGCGACGGTCGAGGTGCTCCGCGCCCGCGCCGACATGCTCGGGCGGATCCGCAAGTATTTCGCGGCGCAGGAAGTGCACGAAGTCCAGACGCCGGTACTTTCCACAACCGCCGTCAGCGACCCGGCGATCGAATCGATCGAGGCGATTACCGCGCGCGGCAGCCGCCATTACCTGCAGACCTCGCCCGAGTATCCGATGAAGCGGCTGCTCGCCGCGGGCTTCGGCGACTGCTACCAGGTCTGCCCGGTGTTCCGCGACGCAGAGTCGGGCCGCCTGCACAACCCGGAATTCACGATGATCGAGTGGTACCGCTTGGACTTCGGCGTCGGCGAGATGGAACACGACGTCGACCGCGTCCTGCGCGTCGCCTGCGCGGAGCTGCGCGATTTCCCGCCCGCGCGTGCCCTCAGCTACCGCGCCGCGATGCTCGAAGGCTGCGGTATCGACTGCAACGGGGCGACGATCCCGGAGATTCGCGCCGCCCTCGCGGCGCGCGGCATCCTGCCGGTGCAGGCCGAGGGCTGGGAACGCGACGATTGGCTCGACCTGCTGATGGGTGCCGTCATTGGTCCCGGGCTGGGTCACGGAGCGCCTGTATTCGTGGATGATTATCCGCCCTCGCAGGCGGCGCTCGCGCGCCTGCGCGAGTTGCCGGACGGCTCGCAGCTCGCCGAACGATTCGAGCTGTATGTGGATGGGCTCGAGCTCGCGAACGGCTTTCGCGAGCTCGGCGACGCGGCGGAACAGCGCCGACGCTTTGAACAGGACCAGGCTACAAGGCAGAGACGCGGGCAGCCGCAGCGCCCGCTCGACGAACGCCTGCTCGCAGGGCTCGGCAGCGGGCTGCCGGACTGCGCGGGCGTCGCGCTGGGATTCGACCGGCTGGTGATGGCTGCCCACCGGCTGCCCGCACTGGAGGCCGCCATGGCATTTTCGGCCGCGCGGGCCTGAAGGGAGGATGCAGGTGATCAAAGGCAGCGCCGCGGACCTCCTGAAACTTTCCGAGGGCGCATTTACAGGCGAGCGCGACCCCTGGGCGAATGCGGCGAACGCGGCCGCGCTCGTGTTCGAGTTCCTGCCGGACCTCAACTGGGCGGGATTTTATTTCCTGCGCGGTGGCGAACTGGTCGTTGGACCCTTTCAGGGACGCGTCGCATGCGTGCGGATTCCCGTCGGTGCGGGAGTCTGCGGCGCCGCTGCGCTCCGGCGCACCACGATGATCGTGCCAGACGTGCACGCATTCCCCGGGCACATTGCCTGCGACAGCGCCTCGAACTCGGAAATCGTCGTGCCGCTCGTCGCGGGTGAGCGCCTCATCGGCGTGCTCGACCTCGACAGCCCGCGGCTCGACCGCTTCACCGCGGACGATGCGGCCCTGCTCGAAGCGCTGGCCGGGCAGATCGTCGCCGCCTGTGACTGGCAACTCGCCGGAATCGACGGCTTCTGATTGGTGCCGGGTCGTAGGTTTCGTAGTTTGCGAAGTTCGCAAACTACGAAACCTACGACCCGGCACCAGCCTACTTCGCCCGGGCGATATACGCGGCGCTGCGAGTGTCGACCCTGATGACTTCGCCCTGGTTGATGAAGAGCGGGACCTTCACCACTGCACCGGTCTCGAGCTTGGCGGTCTTCGTCCCGCCGGTAACCGTGTCGCCGCGCATGCCAGGATCCGTCTCGATTATCTTGAGCTCGACGTGCGGCGGCGGCGTGACGGTCAGCGGCTGGCCGTTCCAGAGCGTCACGATGCAGACGGTGCCGTCCTTGAGCCACTGCGCCGCATCGCCGACCGCGGTCTCGCCCGCCGCGAGCTGTTCATAGGACTCGGGATTCATGAAGTGCCAGAACTGCCCGTCGGCATACAGGAACTGCATGTCCGCATCGATGACGTCTGCCGCCTCGACGGTATCGCCCGACTTGAACGTGCGCTCGATGACGCGCCCGGTGCGCAGGTTCCGGATGCGCACGCGGCTGAATGCCTGGCCCTTGCCCGGCTTCACAAACTCGTTCTCGACGATCGAGCAGGGGTCTTTGTCGAGCAGTATCTTCAGGCCCGACTTGAAATCATTGGTGTTGTAGCTGGACATCGGGGATCGCCGTCGCGGGGCCCGGTGCGGCCGGGCGGGTAGCACTTGAGGGCCGCGTATCATAGCCGCTGACCTCCTTAGCGGCCACCCCGCGCCGTAGCATGACGCGGGTCGCGATTTTGGGCGTTTTCAGGGTGTTACTATCCCCGCCGCCACCCCCGCGGCAGGACGCCCCCGGAATCCGATGAAGCCCATTTCCGCCGTGCCGATGATCGCCTTGACGCGCAGTCAGGACAACGTCGAGGCGATCAACAAAGCGCTGCGGAACGCAGGCCATCCGGTGCACGTGACCTGGCTGCCCGATGCCCGGGACCTGGGCGATGTCCTGACCCAGGCGTCGGCCGAGATGCTCATGCTGTTCGCCGACGAGGGCATCGTCGACCTCGCGAGCGCCATGGATTTCCGTGCGCGCTTCGCCCCCGACGTGCCGGTCCTGATCGTGCGCGACAAGGTAGACGAGGTCGTCATCGCCGAGGCCCTGGCCCTGGGCGCACAGGACGCCGTGACGCTCGCGAATGTGCCGCGCCTGCAACTCGTCGTCGGCCGGGAACTTCGCACCTATCGCCTCGACCGCGCGCTGTCCACCACGCTCGCCTCGGCGCGCGAGGCGAAGAAGCAGCTGCAGCACATCGTCGAAGGATCGACCGACGCCATTGCACTGGTACAGGAAGGCATCATCGTCGACGCGAATCCCGCCTGGCTCACGCTGTTCGGCTACTCGAATCCCGAGGAAGTCGTCGGCACGCCGTTGATGGATGCCTTCGACCCCGACGACCATGCCGCGATCAAGGGCGCGCTCGTCGCCTGCATGCAGGGCAAATGGTCCGGTCACACGCTGCACGCCTCAGCGATGGTCGTCAGCGGCCACCACCCTTCGCTCGAATTCCAGCTGGTGCGCGCCGAGTTCGACGGCGAGCCGTGCGTCCAGGCCGTGGTCCCGGCCCGGGTCGCGGATGCAGGCGAGTACGAGCGCAAGCTCGAGGATGCAATGCACAGCGACCCGACGACCGGCTTCATGCATCGCGGCCACTTCATTGACAAGCTGCGCGCCCGGCTCGCCGAGCCGGCCCGGGGCGGCGTGCGCTGCCTGGTGTACGTCGAGCCCGACAAGTACGAGGCGCTGCACGAAGAGCTTGGTGTCCTTTCCGGCGAGGATTTCCTCGCCGACTTCGCGCGCCTGCTGCGCGAGCAGTTGCAGCCCGGCGACCTCGCGGGCCGGTTTGGAGGGCATGGCCTGATGCTGCTCGTCGAGCGCGGCAACACGCAGGACGTCGAGGCCTGGTCCGAGCACGTCGTGCACAAGGTTGCGACCGAAGTATTCCAGGCTGGCTCCAAGTCGATGTCGACCACCTGCACCATCGGCCTCGGCCCCGTGCCGGCCGAGGTGCGCACGCCCGAGGGGCCGGCGAACGACGCTTACCACGCGCACCGCCAGGGCCGCGAGATGGGCGGCAACCGCGTTCAGCTCCTCGAGCACACGGGCGCCATGCTGCGGCTGCAGGACCAGGATCGCCTCTGGGTGCAGCAGATCAAGTCGGCACTGATGGAAAACCGTTTCCGCCTGGTGCAGCAGCCGATCGCCAGTCTGGTCGGCGACGACCTCGGCATGTACGACGTCCTGGTCCGCATGCTGGACGCGCAGGGCCAGGAGGTCCTCCCGTCGGTGTTCATGCCGGCGGCGGAGCGCAACGACCTCATGAAGAACATCGACCGCTGGGTGATCGGCGCGGCGATGTCGTTCTGCGCGGCGCGCAAGCCCGGCGCCCTCTTCGTCCGCCTCTCGCAGGACACGGTTTCGGACGCCGCACTTCCGGGATGGCTTGCGGAGCAGCTCAAGAAGATCCGGATCGAGCCGGCCCGGATCGTGTTCCAGATCCGCGAGGAAGTCGCCGCGCAGCAGATCAAGGAGTCGATCGCGCTGCACAAGGCGCTCTCGGCTCGCGGCTTCCGGTTTGCGCTCGAGGGCTTCGGCATGGGGCGCGACACCGAACAGCTGCTCAATCACCTGAAGCCTGACTTCGTGAAGATTCACGGCGCCCTGATGCAGGGCCTCTCGGCGGACCAGGACAAGCAGGCGCGGGTCAAGGCGACGGTCGAACTCGCGCGCAAGTGCAAGGCGATCACGATTGGGGAACGCGTACAGGATGCCAACACGATGGCGGTGCTGTGGCAGCTGGGCGTCGAGTTCATCCAGGGTTATTTCGTCAACGCGCCGGAAGAAGTCGTACTCGGCTGATCGCCAAGTCGCTTTCGCCCGGCCGACTTCACCGAGCCGGGTTTCCTCGTTCGCTCCGCCGGAACTTAGTCGCTCACTCGGAACCCGGCCCGGCTCGTCGGCCAAGCGATAGCGTCACTCGACGGTGAGGCGGGTGACCTTCCGGTAGTTGCGGGAGAGCACGGCGCCGCGCTGGCCGCGGGCGCCAAGGTGGTGCTGGAGATCCTTCCAGGAGAGAGTCATCTTGCGGTCGTCGCAGTGAACGACGAGCGACTGGTCGGGCGCGACGACCACGGTCGCGACCATGAGCTCCTCCCCCGCGCGCGATTTCTTGCCGGGAATGCCGAAGATCAGGTTGCCGCGGCCTTTTTCCATTTCGGGCAGGTCTGCGACCGGGAATGCCAGCAGGCGCCCGTCGCTGTTGACCGCAGCGACCAGCGCGCCGCCGGCTGCAGGCACCGGCGAGGCCGGCAGCACCTTCGCGTTCTCTGGCAGGCGGAATACCGTCTTGCCGGCACGGTTGCGGCCGGTAAGCGCCTCGAGGCGCGCGATGAAGCCGTGGCCGGCATCGCAGGCGAGCAGCCAGCGGTCCTGCGGGTCGCCGATCAGCACTGCAGCGAAGGTTGCGCCTTCCGGCGGGTCGAGGCGCCCCGACAGCGGCTCGCCCTGCCCGCGCGCCGAAGGCAGCGTGTGGGCCGGCAGCGAGTACGCGCGGCCCGTCGAGTCGATGAACACGGCCTGCTGCGTGCTGCGACCGGGCGCCGCGGCCTGGAAGGCGTCGCCGGTCTTGTATGAAAGCGCCGTTGCATCGACGTCGTGCCCGCGTGCCTGTCGCACCCAGCCAAGCGTCGACAGCACGACGGTGACCGGTTCGGCCGTGACGAGCTCCTCTTCCGAGATTGCCTGTGCGGCCGCACGCTCGACGATCTTGGTGCGCCGCGCGTCCCCGTACAGGGCGGCGTCTGCCAGCAGTTCGTCGCGAACCAGCCTGGTCAGCTTCGCCGCGCTCTTGAGCGTCTTCTCGAGCAGGTCCTGCTCCTCGGCGAGCTCTTTCTGCTCGCCGCGTATCTTCATTTCCTCGAGCTTCGCGAGGTGGCGGAGCTTGGTCTCGAGGATCGCCTCTGCCTGCAGGTCCGTGAGCTTGAATCGCTTCATGAGGACCGGCTTTGGCTCGTCCTCGCGCCGGACGATGCGGATTACTTCGTCCAGGTTCAGGAACGCGATGAGCAAGCCATCGAGGATGTGCAGCCGCGCGGTGACCTTGTCGAGCCGATACCGCAGGCGGCGCTTGACGGTCTCCTTGCGATAGCCGAGCCACTCCGTCAGCAACTCCCTGAGCCCGAGCACGCGCGGCCGGCCGTCGAGCGCGATGACGTTCATGTTCACGCGGTAGCTGCGCTCGAGGTCGGTGGTCGCGAACAGATGCGTCATCACCTGCTCCACGTCCACGCGGTTGGAGCGTGGCGTGATGACGAGGCGCGTCGGGTGCTCGTGGTCACTCTCGTCGCGCAGGTCCTCGACCATCGGCAGCTTCTTCGCGCGCATCTGCCCGGCGATCTGCTCGAGCACCTTGGAGCCCGATACCTGGTACGGCAGCGCCGTGATCACGACCTCCCCGTCTTCGATCTCGTACACGGCGCGGGCGCGGAAAGTGCCGTTGCCGGTCTTGTATATCGCGCGCAACTCCGACTTCGGCGTGACGATCTCCGCGCCGGTCGGGAAGTCCGGTCCGTGCACGTGCTTGCAGAGCTCCGCGACCGTCGCCTCGGGGTCGTCCAGCAGGTGCACGCAGGCGGCCGCGACTTCGCGCAGGTTGTGCGGGGGGATGTCCGTCGCCATGCCGACCGCGATGCCCTGCGTTCCATTCAGCAGCACGTTGGGCAGCCTGGCCGGCAGCAGCTTCGGCTCCTCGAGCGTGCCGTCGAAGTTCGGCTGCCAGTCCGCGGTGCCCTGGCCGAGCTCGGAAAGCAGGACGTGCGCGTAGGGCCGCAGGCGCGACTCCGTGTAGCGCATCGCGGCGAAGGACTTCGGGTCGTCCGTCGAACCCCAGTTGCCCTGCCCGTCCACGACCGGGTAGCGGTAGGAGAAATCCTGGGCCATCAGCACCATCGCCTCGTAGCAGGCGGAGTCGCCGTGCGGGTGGTATTTGCCGATCACGTCGCCGACCGTGCGTGCCGACTTCTTGGGCTTGGAACCGGCCGCGAGGCCGAGTTCGCTCATCGCGAAGATGATGCGCCGCTGTACGGGCTTCAGCCCGTCCGCGAGCTGCGGCAGCGCCCGGTCCAGGATCACGTACATCGAATAGTCGAGGTAGGCCTTTTCGGTGAAGGTCCGGAGCGGCTGCTTCTCGATCCCCTCGAAGTCGAGCGCCTGCGTCTTCATTCCACGGTCGCCAGGTTGCCCTTGGTCTCGAGCCACTCGCGCCGGTCGGCCGCGCGCTTCTTGGCCAGCAGCATGTCCAGCATCTGGTCGGCGCCGTCCTTGGCCTCGATCGTCAGCTGCACCAGCCGCCGCGTGTCCGGAGCCATCGTCGTTTCGCGCAGCTGCAGCGGGCTCATCTCACCGAGGCCCTTGAAACGGGTGATCATCGGCTTGCCGCGGATGCCCTCGGCCTGGATGCGATCCAGGACCCCCGCCTTGTCGTGCTCGCCCAGCGCGTAGTAGACGTTCTTGCCGACGTCGATGCGGAACAGCGGCGGCATGGCGACGAACACGTGCCCCGAGGTCACGAGCGGCCGGAAGTGACGCAGGAACAGCGCGCAGAGCAGCGTCGCGATGTGCGCGCCGTCCGAGTCCGCGTCGGCGAGGATGCAGACCTTGTGGTATCTCAGGCCCGACAGGTCCGCGGAACCGGCGTCGACGCCGAGCGCGGTCGTGATGTCATGCACTTCCTGCGAGGCGAGCACGTCGGCGGCCTCGACTTCCCAGGTATTCAGGATCTTGCCGCGCAGCGGCATCACCGCCTGGAATGACCGGTCGCGCGCCTGCTTGGCGGAGCCGCCCGCGGAGTCGCCCTCGACCAGGAACAGTTCGCAGCGCTCGGGCTCCTGCAACGTGCAGTCGGCGAGCTTGCCAGGCAGCGCCGGCCCCGAGGTGATGCGCTTGCGTGTCACCCGCGCCGCCGCCTTGGTGCGTTCCTGCGCATTGCCGATCGCGAACTGCGCGATCCTCTCCCCCATTTCCGGGTGCTGGTTGAGCCATAGCGCGAACGCGTCCTTCACGACGCCCGACACGAAAGCCGCCGATTCGCGCGAGGACAGCCGCTCCTTCGTCTGGCCCGCGAACTGCGGGTTCTGCATGCGCACCGACAGCACGAAGGCGACGCCGGTCCAGACATCCTCGGGAGCGAGCTTCAGTCCGCGCGGCACGAGGTTCCTGAACTCGCAGAATTCGCGCACGGCATCGGTCACGCCCGAGCGCAGGCCGTTGACGTGCGTGCCGCCTTCCGGCGTCGGGATCAGGTTCACGTAGCTCTCGGCAACTGGCGCAGCGGCATCCGGCGCCCAGCACAGCGCCCAGTCCGCGCTCTCGTTGCCGCCCTTCACCTTTCCGGTGTAAGGCTCCTCCGGCAGGCGCTCGCTGCTACCGAGCTGCTCGAGAAGGTAGGCCGCGAGGTCGCCCGTGAAATACCACTCCTCCGTCTCGCCGCTCGCCTCGACCGTGAGCTTGACCCGCAGTCCCGGGCAAAGCACCGCCTTGGCCTTCAGGACGTGCTTGAGGCGCGAAACCGATATGTTCGGCGAGTCGAAGAATCCCGTGTCCGGCCAGAAGCGCAGGTTCGTGCCAGTCTGGCCGCGCTTCGCGGTGCCGACGGCCTCGAGTTTCGAGGCGACCTTGCCGTTCTTGAAGCCGATGTTCCACTCGCGGCCGTCGCGGAGCACATTGCACTCGAGATGCTTCGAGAGCGCATTGACCACCGATACCCCGACGCCGTGCAGGCCGCCCGCGCTCTCGTAGTTCTTGTCCGAGAATTTGCCGCCCGCGTGCAGGCGCGTCAGGATCAACTCGACACCGCTGACCTTTTCCTTCGGGTGGATGTCGACCGGCATGCCGCGGCCGTCGTCCTCGACCGAGACCGAGCCGTCCTTGTGGACAGTGACGGCAATGTGTTCGCAGTGGCCGGAGAGCGCCTCGTCGACGCTGTTGTCGACGACTTCGTGCACCAGGTGGTTGGGACTCCTCGTGTCGGTGTACATGCCCGGGCGGCGGCGCACGGGTTCGAGCCCCTCGAGAACCTCGATATCCGAAGCGTTGTATGACTGCGCCATGCGGGCCGGGATTCTAGCAGCCACCTGCGCAATTTTTGGAACCCGTTTTCACCCGTGAAGTACACTCAGCACCACCGTACGGGCGGAATCATCGCGTGACTCGACAAAAGCAGGCCACACCCGATTTCGAGGCGGCCCTCGCCGAGCTCGAGGCCATCGTCCAGCGCCTCGAGCAGGGCGAGCTTTCGCTCGAGGAATCACTGCGCCAGTTCGAGCGCGGCGTCGTGCTGACCCGCAGCTGCCAGAAGGCGTTGCAACAGGCCGAGGAAAAGATCCGCGTGCTCTCGAAGGGCGCCGATGGCCAGCTCGTCGAACGGGATTTCGAGGCCCCGGACCAGGACTGAGGGGAGCCGATGCAGGCCCTTGCCCCAGCCGGCGACTGGCAGTCGGCGTACCGCGAGCGCGTGGAAGCGGTGCTGCGCCGCGTGCTGCCCCCCGCGTCGCAGCAGCCGGATCGGCTGCATCAGGCCATGCGTTATGCCGTGCTCGGGGATGGCAAGCGCATCCGTCCGCTGCTCGTGTATGCAACCGGCAGCGCAGTCGGCGTGACGCCTGAAAGTATCGACGCGGCGGCCGCCGCCGTCGAGCTGATCCACGCGTATTCGCTCGTGCACGACGACCTGCCGGCGATGGACGACGACGACTTGCGGCGCGGCCGCCCGACCGCCCATCGCGCTTTCGACGAAGCGACGGCGATCCTCGCCGGCGACGCGCTGCAGGTGCTCGCCTTCGAGCTGCTTGCCGAGGAGCCGATGCCCGGCGTCGCTGCAGAGGAGCGCATCGAGATGATCCGCGAGCTCGCGTCCGCGAGCGGCACGCAGGGTATGGCCGGCGGCCAGGCCATGGATCTCGCGGCCACCGGCCAGACGCTTACGCCGCAGCAGATCGAGTCGATGCACGCCCTCAAGACCGGAGCGTTGATCCGCGCATCGATCCTCATGGCCTGCGCAGCGCGCCCGCGACTCGCCGCCGCGCAGCGCGACTCACTCGACCGCTACGGCCGGGCCATCGGGCTGTCGTTCCAGATCGTCGACGACCTGCTCGACGTGCTCGGCGATCCCGCCGTGACCGGCAAGCTCGCCGGCGCCGACGCCCTGCGCGGCAAGCCGACTTATCCGGCGGTGGCCGGCATCGCCGCGGCACGCGCACGCGCGGCCGAGCTCGCCGAGGAAGGCGTCGCCGCGCTCGCCGGCTTCGGGGCGGAGGCGGACATGCTCCGCGGGTTCGCCGGCGACCTGGTCCGGCGCAGCCGCTAGCTCGCCTCACGGCGCCCGTATGCCCCCCGCCGGCGCTCCAGTAGACTCTCGCAATGGGTGAAGAAAGGCCGGGCGGCCTGCTCGCCGCGATCGAAACGCCAGCCGACGTGCGAGCCCTGTCGCGCAGCGACTTGCGCCCCCTGGCGGACGAACTGCGCGGGTATCTCATCGAGACCGTGGGCCAGATGGGCGGCCACCTCGCTGCAGGCCTCGGCACCGTCGAGCTTGCGGTCGCACTGCACCATGTCTTCGATACGCCCTACGACCGGCTGATCTGGGACGTCGGCCACCAGGCGTATCCGCACAAGGTCCTGACCGGGCGCCGCCGCCGCCTGTCCAGCATCAAGCAGCGCGGCGGGCTCTCCCCGTTCCCCGCGCGATCGGAAAGTGTCTACGACAGCTTTGGTGTCGGCCACTCGAGCACTTCGATCAGCGCCGCGCTCGGCATGGCGATCGCCAACCGCCTCACCGGGAGTGACCGGCGCGTCGTCGCCGTGATCGGGGATGGCGCGATGAGCGCGGGACTCGCCTGGGAAGCGCTCAACCATGCGGGCAGCCTGGACATCGACCTGCTGGTGGTACTGAACGACAACGACATGTCGATCTCGGAGAACGTCGGCGCGCTGTCCAAGTATTTTGCCCGGCTGCTGTCGGGTCGCACCTACTCGCACCTGCGGGAGGGCGGCAAGAAGGTATTGCGGAAGATGCCGGCCGCCTGGGAACTCGCGCGGCGTTCGGAGGTGCATGCCAAGGGCATGGTGCTGCCGGGCACGTTGTTCGAGGAGATGGGCTTCAACTACATCGGCCCTATCGACGGCCATGACATGAACGCGCTGGTGACGACGCTGGGAAACATGCGGCACCTGCCCGGCCCGCAGTTCCTGCACGTGGTCACCCAGAAGGGCAAGGGCTACGCGCCGGCGGAAGCGGACCCGATCAAGTGGCATGGCCCGGGCCCGTACGATCCCGCGAGCGGGACCCTGTTCAAGGAGAAGTCCGCGGGCCCGACCTATTCCCAGGTGTTCGGCGAGTGGCTGTGCGACATGGCCGAGCTCGATTCGCGCTTCGTCGGCATCACGCCGGCGATGCGCGAGGGCTCCGGTCTGGTCGACTTCGAGAAGCGCTTTCCTGACCGGTACTTCGACGTCGCCATCGCCGAGCAACACGCGGTGACGCTCGCCGCCGGACTCGCCTGCGACGGGATGCGCCCGGTGGTCGCGATCTACTCGACATTCCTGCAGCGCGGCTACGACCAGCTGATCCACGACGTGGCGCTGCAGCGCCTGCCGGTAGTGTTCGCGATCGACCGCGCTGGCCTCGTGGGCGGCGACGGCGCGACGCACCAGGGCGTCTTCGACCTGAGTTTCCTGCGCTGCGTACCGAACCTGGTGGTGATGGCGCCGGCCGACGAAAACGAATGCCGGCAGATGCTTTATACCGCGGGCCTCCTGGACCAACCTGCGGCAGTGCGTTACCCGCGCGGGCGTGGCGCGGGCGTCGCCGTCGAGAAGACGATGCGCCCGCTGCCGGTCGGCCGCGCGGAGCTGCGCCGGCAGGGCGGAAGCGGGCTCGCGCTGCTCGCCTTCGGGACGATGGTCGATGCCGCCGCCGCGACCGCCGAGGCCCTCGACGCGACGCTGGTCAACATGCGCTTTGTGAAGCCGCTGGACGAGGCGATCATCGGGCAGGTCGCCGCGACGCATCACGCCATCGTCACGCTCGAGGAAAATGCCATCGCGGGCGGCGCGGGTTCCGCCGTGCTCGAGTACCTGCAGTGCATCGGCAGCACGGTCCCGGTGCTGCAGATCGGCGTTCCCGACGGATTCATAGAGCACGGCTTGCGCGAGGAAAACCTCGCGACTGCGGGACTCGATGCCGCCGGCGTGCGAACGGCGGTCGAGCGCTTTTGGCGCGGCCGCGGCATCGCCCGCGCGGTGCCCGCCGGCTAATCAGGACCAATATGGTATGATTTCGCCATGAATGCGAAGACCGCCGGGGCGTCCGTCGCCCCGCTCATCGAGGACGTGCAGGGACGCGCGGACACGCGGCGAATCCCGATCGACCGCGTCGGCATCAAGGAAATCTTCCACCCGGTGCGGGTCAAGGACCGCTCGGGCGGAGAACAGCACACGATCGCGAACTTCAGCATGTACGTGCACCTGCCGCACAACTTCAAGGGCACGCACATGTCGCGCTTCGTCGAGATCCTGAACGAGCACGAGCGCGAGATCTCGGTCGAGTCGTTCAACGGGATGCTGGACGAGATGACGACCCGCCTGAACTCGGGCGGCGGCCATCTCGAGATGAGCTTCCCCTACTTCGTCATGAAGAAGGCGCCGGTCACGCGCGTGCAGAGCCTGCTCAACTACCAGGCGACGCTGGCCGCCGAGCTGAAGGACGGGCGGATCGACACCTGGATCAAGGTCCTCGTGCCGGTGACGAGTCTCTGCCCGTGCTCGAAGCAGATTTCCGATTACGGCGCCCACAACCAGCGCTCCCACCTGACGATCTCCGCAAAGATCCGCGAGCACGTCTGGCTCGAGGACCTGATCGACGTCGCCGAACAGGAAGGCAGCTGCGAACTGTTCGGCATCCTGAAGCGCCCGGACGAGAAGTGGGTGACGGAACGCGCCTACGACAACCCGAAGTTCGTCGAGGACATCGTCCGGGACATCGCCACGCGCCTCAACCAGGATGAGCGGATCCGCTCGTACGTCATCGAGGCGGAGAACTTCGAGTCGATCCACAACCACTCGGCGTATGCGCGCATCGAGCGCGACAAGGACGCCAATCCCGCGTGACTGTGTCGCTGGCTGTCGGGCGGGTTCCCTCGCTCGTTCCGCCCGAACTTAGTCACTTCGCTCGGGACCCGCCCGACAGCCAGCGAGCCGCCATGCCGGCTCCGCTGGACCGCGACCAGCGGACCGCGCCGTCAGCCGATTGCGGCGCCGACCGGCGCGGCGGGCCGTCTTGCGAGCGACTAAAGTTCCGGCGGAGCGAGCAAGCGGCCCGCCGTGACGGGAGGCTCCGGGGACTCAGCTGACAGTGCGGGACTCGCCGTTCTGCAGGCGCGAGATGAGCGCCTTGAGGAACACCTTGTTGAAGCGCAGCTGGCAGGCCGAGGAGGCCTGCTCGAGCAGCGTCGAGCTCACGCGCAGGATGGTGACTTCGTTGCCCGCAAGCACGGCCGCCTGGCGCTTGGCGCCGCGCAGGTAGCTGGTCTCGCCGAAGCAGTCGCCCGCCTCCAGGCGGCCGACGATGCGATTGTCGCGCTCAACCGTGCAGGATCCCGTCACGATCACGTAGAAACGGTCGTCGGTGCCGCCCGCGCGGACGATCTCGTCGCCCTGCGCGTGCGTCTGCCAGGTGCCGGCGCGCAGCACTTCCCAGATCTCGCCGGACGAGAAGTCGTGGAAGAACTTGAGCCTCCGCAGGAGGTTGAAGTCCTCCTGGCGGTCGCTGCGGTCCGTACCTTTGCGCTGCTGCGCGTGCACCCGCGCGATCGCATTCGCGAACTCCGCGCCATTCGGGTAGCGCTTGTCGGGCTCCTTGTGCATCGCCATCGCGACCACGTTCTCGAGTTCGGCCGGAAGGTCTGCGCGGATCGACAGCATCGGCGGCGGGGTCGCGTAGACGATCTGGTGCAGCAGCTTCGCCAGCGCGCCGGCCCGGAACGGCCGGTGTCCGGTGAGCAGCTCGTACATGACTGCGCCGAGCGAGTAGATATCCGAGTGATTGGTGAGCTCGATCGACTGCACCTGCTCGGGCGACATGTAGCTCGGGCTCCCGGCAATGCCCTCGATGCGCGAGAAGTCTGCGTCGTTGTGCAGCGCGATGCCGAAATCAATCAGCCTCAGGTCGCTGTCAGTCGTCAGCATCAGGTTGCTGGGCTTGATGTCGCGGTGGATCACTCCGCGTGAATGAGCATAATGCAGTGCCTTCGCACACTTGAACATCAGGGTCATGACATCGTCGACCGGCAGCAGGTTGTCGGGCCGCGTGTATGCCGAGAGCGTGCGGGCGCCGTGGATGAACTCGGTAACGACGTAGTAGTAGCCGCATTCCTCGCCCGCGTCGTAGATCGGCATGATGTTCGGGTGCTGCAGCATCCCGACCATGTGCGCCTCGGACAGGAACATCTTGCGCGCGACTTTGGCGCGCGCCGGGTCGTCGTCCGCGGCGACGCGGTAAGCCTTGATCGCGACGTCGCGCCCGTAGAACGGATCGTGCGACAGGAATACGGTGCCGGTAGAGCCGCGCCCCACCTCGCGAATCACCTCGTACTTGCCGATGAGTTGGCCGATTCCCGGCCCGCTTTCTGCGGGTCGCATGATCGTCGGCACGGTTGCGGTTGCGATGGCCAGCTCCTCATCGGGATCGACCGTGAGGATATTTCGTCAAACCGGGAGGAACCGTGAACCGCTTCGCGCTTCGCCCGGAGCCCGCAGGCGCTCAGCCGAAGTGGTCGAAACCGTGACCGGCATCTCGCCCGGGCAGGGCGCCGTCGACGAGCACGCTCCCGGACTCCGTTACCGTGCCGATGCGGCGCAGCACCACCCCGGCGTCGAGCGCCGCGATCCTGGCCTGATCGGCAGGGTCCGCCGTGAACAGGAGCTCGTAGTCGTCACCGCCGCCGAGCGCCCAGGCAATCCGCGCCCCGGGGGCTGCCACCGAGCACAGTCCCGCCGAGAGGGGCAGTTCGCGGCTGGCGACGTCGGCGCCGACGCCGCTGGCGGCGCAGAGCTTGGCGAGATCGCCGAGCAGCCCGTCGGAAACGTCGATGCAAGACGTCGCGAGACCGCGCAACGCCGCCCCGAGCGCGACCCGCGCCTGCGGCAGCTGGAAGCGCGCGAGCAGCGCATCCCGCGCCCTTCCCTGCGCATTCAGCCGGCCCTGGAGGATTGCGAGGCCAGCGGCTGCGTCGCCGGGCGTTCCGCTGACCCAGAGATCATCGCCGGCGCGCGCGCCTGCCCGCTGCAGCGCGCGACCCGCAGGCACCATGCCGGCGAGCGAAATCGTGACCGTGAGCGGCCCGCGTGTCGTGTCCCCGCCGACCAGGGCGACGCCGTGCCTGCGCGCGAGCGCATCGAGGCCAGCCGAGAATCCGGAGAGCCAGTGCTCATCCACGGACGGAATCGTGAGTCCGAGCAGCGCCCAGGCGGGCTCGGCGCCCATGGCCGCGAGGTCCGACAGGTTCACCGCGAGCGCGCGATGGCCGATGAAGCGGGCATCGAAACCAACCGGGAAATGCACGCCTTCGACCAGCGTATCGAGCGCGAGCACGAGCGTACCGTCCGGCGGCGCAGCCACGAGTGCGGCGTCGTCGCCGACGCCTGCGAGCACATCTTCGCGCCGCGCGCCGCGCCCCGTGAAGTGCCGCTCGATCAGTTCGAATTCGCCGGGCATTGGCAGCGCATTCCTAGGCGACTTCGCCGCGCTCCGCGCTGCGGTGCGTCCGCGACGCCCGGTCGAGCACGGCGTTCACGTAGCGGTGGCCGTCGGTGGCGCCGAAGCGCTTGGCAAGCTCGATGCCCTCGTTGATCACCACGCGGAACGGCACTTCGAGTCGCGTCATGAGCTCCCAGAGCCCGAGGGCGAGGATCGCATGCTCAACCGGGTCGAGCCGCGAGGGCTCGATGTCCGAGTGACGCGCGAGCTCTTCGTCGATCCCGGAATTCTCCGCGCAGATCGCATTGAGCGCCGCGCCGAAGTAGTCGCGGTCTGCCTTCGCGAATTCCGGGGACGACTCGTACTGCGCCGCGAGTTCCGCGGCCGGCAGGCGCGCGATGTGCCACTGGTAGAGCGCCTGCACGAGGAGCTTGCGCGCCATCGCCCGCGCCTGCACCCGGTCGCGGCCGGCGGAGCCCATCGTCAACGTTCCAGCGTGCGCATCAGGTTGGCAAGCTCGACGGCGGCCCGGGCGGCATCGGCGCCGCGGTTGCCTTCCGCGCCGCCCGCGCGGTCGAGCGCCTGTTCCTCGGTGTCCGTCGTGAGCACTCCGAAAGCGACCGGTACGCCGGTTTCGCTGGCGATGCGTGCGAGCCCCGCCGCGCATTCGCCGGCGACGTAGTCGAAGTGCGGGGTGTCGCCGCGGATCACCGCGCCGAGCGCGACGATCGCATCGAAGCGCTGCGAGAGGGCGATGCGCCGCACGACAAGCGGCAGGTCGAACGCGCCCGGTACACGGACCAGCTCCAGCGACTGCAGGTCGGCACCCTGCGCGGCGAGCGCATCGACGGCACCCGCGACCAACCGCTCCACGACCGCCTCGTTGAAGCGTGACGCGACCAGCGCGATGCGCAGGTTGGCGGCATTGAGGCCGCCCTCGAGGATACGAAGCGCATTCACGACGCAAGTATATCAGGCGCTGCCGTGCTCACTCCTCGTAGCCGTCGATCTCGAGCCCGAATGCGGAGATGCCGAGCAGCTGCCGCGGCGCCGACAGCACGCGCATGCGCGTGACGCCGAGATCGCGCAGGATCTGCGCGCCGATCCCGTAAGTGCGCAGCACTGTGCCGCCCTCGCCCGTGTCGGCCCCCTGGTCCCGCGCGCCGGTGCCGACGATCTCGGAGGGCGCCTCCTCGTGCCGCAGCACCACGACGATGCCGTGCGGCTCGCGTGCAACACGCGCCAGCGCGGCACGCAGCGTCCAGCCACCGTGCTCGCCGCGGATGCCGATCAGGTCGCGGGGCGTGTCGCGCAGGTGCACACGCACCAGCGGCGGTACGTCGCCCGGTTCCCCGCGAACCAGCGCGACGTGCAGCCTTCCGTGCACACGGTCCGCATACCAGCGCATGCGGAACGTGCCGGACTCGGTCTCCACCTCGCGGTCCGCCACGCATTCGATCGAACTCTCCTTGGCGAGCCGGTAACGGATCAGGTCCGCGATCGTGCCGATCGCGAGGCCGTGCTCGCTGGCGAAGCGCTCCAGGTCGGGCCGGCGCGCCATCGTGCCGTCCTCGTTCAGGATCTCGACGATCACGGCGGCCGGCTCGTAGCCGGCGAGCCGCGCGAGTTCGCAGCCCGCCTCGGTGTGCCCGGCGCGGGTCAGCACGCCGCCCGGCCGCGCCATCAGCGGGAACACGTGGCCCGGCTGGCGCAGATCCTCCGGCCGCGCGCCCGGCGCGACGGCCGCCTGCACGGTGCGCGCGCGGTCCTGCGCGGAAATGCCGGTGGTCACGCCCTGCGCGGCCTCGATGCTCACGGTAAAGTTGGTACCGTGCTGGTCCTCGGACTCGCGAACCATCAGCGGCAGGCGCAGCAGGCGGCAGCGTTCCTCGGTAAGCGTCAGGCAGATGAGGCCGCGGCCATGACGCGCCATGAAGTTGATGTCCTCGGGACGGACGCAAGCCGCAGCCATCAGGAGGTCGCCCTCGTTCTCGCGCTCTTCGTCATCCATCACGACGACCATGCGGCCGGCGGCAAGCTCCGCGAGCAGTTCCTCGATGTTGTTCACGCACCCCTCCGGCTTTCGATGAGTCGGTCGAGGTAGCGGGCGACGAGATCCACTTCGAGGTTGAGCTCGCTGCCCGGCGCAAGTGCGCCAAGCGTCGTCACCGCGCGCGTGTGCGGCACCAGATCGATCACGAACTCCGCGTCGGTGACCCGCCCGATGGTGAGGCTGACCCCGTCCAGTGCAATCGAGCCCTTTACTGCGACGAAGCGCGCCAGCGTGTCCGGCGCATCAATGGTCGCGGTCAGCACACCGCCCTCCTCGCGACAGTCGCGCACCCGCGCCACGCCGTCCACGTGGCCGGTGACCAGATGTCCGCCGAGCAGGTCCGAGGCGCGCAGCGCCGGCTCGAGATTGACGGCGGAGCCCGCCGCGAGCCGCCCGAGCGTGGTACGTGCCAGGGTCTCGCCCGAGAGTTCGGCTTCGAATTGCCCGTCCGCAAGGCTGACGACCGTCAGGCACACGCCCGCCACAGCGATACTGTCACCGCGTTGCCAGCCGGCAGTCGCGAGCCCGCCGGTCGCGATCACGAGCCGGCGCGAGCCGCCGCTCCCGCCGCCAGCCACAGCTACCCGACCGACGGACCTGACGATGCCGGTGAACATCAGCCCTGACCTCGCCGGGGCCGCAGCCGCAGCAGCAGGTCGCCGCCGACGTCCTCGCGCCCGACAATCGCAAACTCGAGCCGGTCGGCCATTGAGGCCGGGGAGTCGATGTCTGCAAGCGGGCGTGCCCCGCGGCCGAGCAGCATCGGGGCGAGATAGAGCAGCAGTTCGTCGACCAGACCGGCCGTGAGCAGCGCGCCGGCGAGACCTGCGCCGCATTCCACCAGGAGTTCATTGACCTGTCGCGCAGCAAGCAGCGTGAGCGCAGCCTCGAGATCGACGCTGCCCGCCGCTCCGGCGACAGCCACCACCTCCGCGCCGGCGGCACGCAACGCCCCAGCGCGCGCATCGTCCAGTTCCGTGCACAGGATCAGTGCCTGGCCCGGCGCCGCCAGGATGCGCGCGGCAGGCGGCGTGCGCAGCCGCGAATCGAGCACCACACGCAGCGGCTGGCGGGAAGCGCCTGGCAGGCGGACGTCGAGCCTTGGATCGTCCGCAAGCACCGTGCCGCTGCCCGTCATTACCGCCGAAGAGCGTGCACGCAGCTGCTGCACGTCCTCGCGTGCCGCCTCGCCGGTGATCCACCGGCTCTCGCCGCCCGGCAAGGCCGTTCCACCATCGAGGCTGGCAGCGAGCTTGACGGTCACCCAGGGCCTGCCCCGCGTCATGCGTGCAATGAAGCCCGGGTTCAGCTCGCCGGACTCGCGCTCGAGAACCCCGCCCTCGACCGCGATTCCCGCTGCGGCAAGACGCGCCGCGCCGCCGCCGTCGACGCGCGGATTGGGATCGCGCATCGCGTAGACGACGCGGCCGATCCCCGCGGCGATCAGCGCGTCGCTGCAGGGCGGCGTGCGCCCGTGATGGCAGCAGGGCTCGAGCGTGACCCAGGCCGTCGCGCCGCGGGCCGCCCCGCCGGCCGCGGCCAGCGCCACGACCTCGGCGTGCGGTCCGCCCGCGAATTCGTGCCAGCCCTCGCCGACGATCCGTTCGCCGTGCGCGAGCACGCAGCCGACGCGCGGGTTCGGGTCGGTCGTCCAGAGTCCCAGGCGCGCGAGCTCGAGTGCCCGCGTCATGTGGCCGGCCGCGGGTCCGGGAGCGGCCGTCATTGCTTGTCGCGCGTGTCGCGCGCCTGCGATGGAAGCAGCGACATCTGTCCGGCTTCCGGGTCATTGCGCCGGCGCTTGTCGAGCTGCTCGAGTTCGACGCGGAAGGAATCGACGTCGTGGAATCGATGGTAGACCGAGGCGTAGCGGACGTACGCGACCTCGTCGAGATGCCGCAGCTCCTCCATGACGATCTCGCCGATCGTGCGCGATGCGACCTCGCGCTCGCCGAGCACGCGCAGCCGGTGGCCGATGCGTTCGATCGCCGCCTCGACTGCCTCGCGGCTGACCGGCCGTTTCTCGAGCGCCTTCATGATGCCGCTGCGCAGCTTTCCCTCGTCGAAGGGCTGGCGCGAACTGTCGTTCTTGACGACCTGCGGCATGACCAGTTCCGCGGTCTCGAAGGTCGTGAAGCGCTCGCCGCAGGACAGGCACTCGCGGCGGCGGCGGATCTGGTGCCCCTCGCTCGCGAGGCGCGAGTCCGTCACCCTGGTGTCGTCGTGATTGCAGAACGGGCAGTGCACGGCATGGCCCCCGGCATAGTCATGCGTAGACTGGATGGCGCCCGCAGAGATCCAGCACGGCCTCGCGTACGCGCAGCACGGCGGACTCGTCGCCCATCCCGTCGAGCACGTCGGCGATCAGGCCGCCGACCAGGCGCGATTCCTCGAGGCCGAAGCCGCGTGTCGTGATCGCGGGCGTGCCAATCCTGAGGCCGCTCGTCACGAACGGCGGCCGCGGGTCGTTCGGCACCGCGTTCTTGTTCACGGTGATGTACGCGCGGCCGAGCGTCGCGTCGGCATCCTTTCCCGTATAGGCCCTGCCGACCAGGTCGAGCAGGAAGAGGTGGTTGTCGGTCCCTCCGGAGACGATGCTGTAACCGCGGTCCTGCAGCGACTTCGCCAGCACGCGCGCGTTGGCGACAACCTGCTGCTGGTAAGTCTTGAATTCCGGCAGCAGCGCCTCGAGCAGCGCCACCGCCTTTGCGGCGATCACGTGCATCAGCGGCCCGCCCTGGGTGCCCGGGAAGATCATCGAGTTGAGCTTCTTGTGCAGCTCCGGGTTCTCGCGCGCGAGGATCAGGCCGCCGCGCGGACCGCGCAGCGTCTTGTGCGTCGTCGTCGTGACGACGTCCGCGTGCGGAACGGGGTTCGGGTAAACGCCGCCGGCGACGAGACCGGCCACGTGCGCCATGTCCACGACGAAATACGCGCCCGCGGCATCGGCGATGGCGCGGAATCGGGCCCAGTCGATCACGCGCGAGTACGCGGAGAAGCCGGCGAGGATCATTTTCGGCTTGTGCTCCGCGGCGAGCCGCTCGACGGCCGCGTAGTCGATCTCGCCGGTCTTCGGGTCGAGCCCGTACTGGATGGCATTGAAGAGCCGGCCGGAGAAATTGACCTTCGCGCCGTGCGTCAGGTGCCCTCCATGATCGAGGCTCATGCCGAGGAAGGTGTCGCCCGGAGTGAGCAGCGCGAGATACACGGCGGCGTTCGCCTGCGAGCCGGAATGCGGCTGCACGTTGGCATAAGCGGCGCCGAACAGCTGCTTCGCGCGCGCGATCGCAAGTTCCTCGACGACGTCGACGTATTCGCAGCCGCCGTAGTAGCGCTTGCCGGGATATCCCTCGGCGTACTTGTTGGTGAGGACGGAACCCTGCGCCTCGAGCACGCGTGGGCTGGTGTAGTTCTCGGAGGCGATGAGCTCGAGGTGCTCCTCCTGGCGGCGGCGCTCGGCCGCGATCGCGCCCGCGAGGACCGGGTCGAAGGACTCGATTTTCATGCCGGATCCGAACATGGAGGGGGCGAAGTCTACCCGAAAGGCACCCTTCAGGCGGCCTCGACGAAAGCCGACACCACCCCGGTCCAGGCGCGCGCGATGTTGCGCCGGTTGTAGCCGCCACCGCCGAATCCGAGGATTCGACCCGCGCAATGGCGATTCGCGATCGCGCACAGCCGCGCGGCGGCATGGACGTGCGCCGCCTCGGTGAGCCCGAGGTGTGTTATCGGGTCGCCGGCGAGGCTGTCGGCGCCGCACTGGAACAGCACGAACTCCGGCGCGTGGCGTTCGAGGTGAGCCTCGATCGCGGGCCAGGCCGCGAGGAACTCCGCGTCGCCCGCTCCCGGCGACAGCGGCACGTTGAGCTTGGTGCCCACCGCGGCGCCGGAACCGATCTCGTCGGCTGCCCCGGTGCCCGGGTACAGGAAGCGGCCGTCCTCGTGGGTGTCCGCGACGACAACGCCGGGATCGTCCTCGTAGGCATAGTAGACGCCGTCGCCATGGTGCGCGTCGATGTCGACGTAGGCGATGCGCGTGAGTCCGTGTTCGCCCTTGAGCGTCTCGATCACGACGCCGATGTCGTTGAAGACGCAGAATCCGGCCGCGCGGGCACGCCCGGCGTGGTGCAGGCCCGCGATCGGCACGAATCCGCGCCGGGCCTGGCCGGTCAAGACGGCATCCAGTGCGACGAGCGAGGCACCGACTACGTCACTGGCGGCCTCGAAGACACCCTTGAAGGCGGGCGTGTCGCCGCCGTCCAGGAAACCTTCCCCGCTCGCGGAGCGGGCGACGACGAACTCGACATAGGCCGGGTCGTGGAACCGCTCGAGCTCCGCGCGAGTCGCCGTGCGCGGCGCGCGCAGCAGTACCCGCCGGTCGAGACCCTGCGCCACGACTTCACGCCAGAAAGCGTCGTGGCGATCCGGGCCGAATGGGTGCCCGTCGGGAAATCCGTAGCGGGCGATACGCTCGCCGGCGACGACACAGGTACCCGTTCCGCCGTCTTCAGCCACGCGATACCGCCGTCAGGGGTGGAGCTCGCCGAGCCTAGCACGGCTGGCGGCAAGGGCCGGCATCGCAGATAATCCGCGGCCCCTCGCAAGCTCGGATGCTCATGGCCCAGTACATTTATACGATGAACCGCGTCGGCAAGGTCGTCCCGCCGAAGCGCCACATCCTGCGTGATATCTCGCTGTCGTTCTTCCCCGGCGCCAAGATCGGCGTGCTGGGCCTGAACGGCTCGGGTAAGTCGACGCTGCTGCGGATCATGGCCGGCACCGACACTGACATCGAGGGCGAGGCGCGCCCGCAGCCCGGCATCAAGGTCGGCCTGCTGCCGCAGGAGCCGCAGCTCGACCCGGATGCAGACGTGCGCTCGATCGTCGAGGAGTCGGTGCAGCCGGTGAAGGACGCGATCGCCCGGCTCGAGCAGGTCTACTCGCTGTACACCGAGCCGGATGCGGACTTCGACAAGCTCGCCGCGGAACAGGGCCAGCTCGAGGCATTGCTCGCGAGCGTCGACGGCCACAACCTCGAGCGTCAGCTCGACGTCGCCGCGGATGCGCTGCGCCTGCCGCCCTGGGACGCGAAGGTCTCGCAGCTCTCCGGCGGCGAACGCCGCCGGGTCGCGCTGTGCCGCCTGCTGCTCTCGAAGCCGGACATGCTGCTGCTCGACGAGCCGACGAACCACCTCGACGCCGAATCCGTGGCCTGGCTCGAAAAGTACCTCGAGCAGTACCCGAGCACGGTCATCTGCGTGACGCACGACCGCTATTTCCTCGACAACGTCGCGGGCTGGATCCTCGAGCTAGACCGCGGCCACGGCATCCCGTGGCAGGGCAACTATTCCTCCTGGCTCGAGCAGAAGGAGCACCGCCTCGCCCAGGAAGAGAAGCAGCAGGAGGGCCTGCGCCGTACGCTCGAGCGCGAACTCGAATGGGTGCGCGCCAACCCGAAGGCACGCCAGGCCAAGAGCAAGGCTCGCCTGCGCCAGTTCGAGGAGCTGTCCTCGGTCGAGTTCCAGGAACGCAATGAGACCAACGAGATCTACATCCCCCCGGGCCCGCGACTCGGCGACCTCGTCATCGAAGTCGAGGGCCTCAGCAAGGCCTACGGCGATCAACTTCTGATCGACGGACTCTCCTTCCGCCTGCCCCAGGGCGGCATCGTCGGGATCATCGGCCCGAACGGGGCCGGCAAGACCACGCTGTTCCGCATGCTGACGGGCGTCGAGAAGCCCGATGCCGGCACCGTCCGCACCGGCCCGACCGTGCAGATCGCCTACGTCGACCAGTCGCGCGACAAGCTCGACGACTCGAAGACGGTCTGGCAGGAGATCTCCGGCGGGCAGGACATCATCAAGGTCGGCAACTACGAGACGCCCTCGCGCGGCTACGTGGGCCGCTTCAACTTCCGCGGCAACCAGCAGCAGCAGCGGATCGCCGAGCTTTCCGGCGGCGAGCGCAACCGCCTGCACCTTGCGAAAGTGCTGAAGAGCGGCGCAAACGTATTGCTTCTCGACGAACCGACCAACGACCTGGACATCGAAACGCTGCGCGCGCTCGAGGATGCACTGCTGAACTTCCCGGGCTGTGTCGTCGTCATCTCGCACGACCGCTGGTTCCTGGACCGCATTGCCACCCACATCCTCGCGTTCGAAGGGAACAGCGAGGTGATCTGGTTCGAGGGCAACTACCAGGAGTACGTGCAGGACCTGAGGCGCCGCAAGGGCGATCACGCCGACCAGCCGCACCGCCTGCGCTACAAGCCGCTGCACGCGTAAAAGGGGACGCACCCCTTTACGAATATGAAGGGGTGCGTCCCCTTTACGTGCGGCGTAAACTCCCGTCCGTGGCCGTCTACATCGACTCGTCGGGGCGCCTGCATCACGACCAGGAGAGCGGGCTCGCCCTGAACTGCCCGCACTGCCAGGTACTCGCGCACATCGCGCCGGTCTCGGTCCCGGACTTCAACGTACTCCAGCAGCACAAACCCGCGCAGGTCGGGCTGGTGTACCGCTGCGAGTCCTGCAATGCGCCGATCTTCCTGCGCTTCACCGTGAAGCTCTACGGCGGCAGCCGCATCGATCTGGCACCGGGCTTCGCCGAGCTCGAGCGCGCGCGGGAGAAATTCAACTTCACCTACCTGCCCGAGGACACCGAGGCGCTCGTGAAGGAAGCCTTCGCCTGCTTCACCGCCGGCTGTTACAACGCTTTCGCCTCGATGTGCCGCCGGGTGGCGCAGGCGACCTTCGCCGATCTTGGACCGCAGGCGCGCCTCGAACTGTTCGACGAGCTCGCGAACATTCGCCGGCTCGCCGAGCTCGACGACGATTCCTATGAGCTGGTGCGCAGGGTGCTGTTCGACTTCGACGAGCAGGGGCGCGGCAACCTGCCCGTCCTCGAGGGCTTCGGCGCGGGCGTGCTGCTCGAGGTGCTCAAGGACCTGCTCTACCAGGCCTACGTGCGCCGTGGCCGGCTGCAGCAGTCCATGATGGTGCGCCGCTACTTTGCCGAGGATTCCTCGAACGTCACCGCCTTGCCCGGCACTCAGCCCTGACAGGTTCTTAATCCGGCGCGCGTACTTCGCCGGCGGGACCACCTTCGCTCGCTCGGAAGAACGGACACTCGCTCGCTCCGGGGCCCCGCAACGGCTCGCACGCGTGCCGAAGCGTCGCAGCGCGCGGGCGAGTGCCGGGCGGGTCCCCGAGCGAGCGACTAAAGTTCCGGCGGAGCGAGCGAGGGTCCCCGCCCGGCGCGAAGCTCGCGCGCGGTAACATCAGGTCAGGCGAACTCAGCCGATCCAGGCGCGAGCGTTGCGGAACATCCGCATCCAGCCGCTATCCTCGCCTGCCGCTGCCGGGTGCCACGAATTCTGCACGGTGCGGAACACCCGCTCCGGATGCGGCATCAGGATCGTCACGCGCCCGTCCGCGGATGCGAGCCCCGCGATGCCCTGCGGCGAGCCGTTCGGGTTCGCCGGATAGCGCGTGGCAATGTGACCGCGATTGTCCACGAAACGCAGCGTCACAAGCCCCGCTGCCGCGGCTTCGTCGGCGGCGCTCGCGAACTCGGCCCGGCCCTCCCCGTGCGCCACGGCGATCGGCAACTTCGAGCCCGCCATGCCGGCAAAGAACGGCGAGCGGGTCTCGACGATCTCGACCAGCGACAGTCGGCCTTCAAACTGCTCTGAACGGTTGCGGCGGAATCGCGGCCAGTGCGCCGCCCCCGGAATCAACTCGGCGAGCGCGGCGAGCATCTGGCAGCCGTTGCAAACGCCGAGCGTGAAGCGGTCGCTGCGCGTGAACCAGGCCTCGAACTGCGCGCGAGCGCGCGGATTGAAGAGTATCGACTTGGCCCAGCCCTCGCCCGCGCCCAGCACGTCGCCGTAGCTGAAGCCGCCGCAGGCGACCAGTCCGTGATAGCCGTCCAGTGTCGCGCCCGCGTCCAGCAGGTCGGTCATGTGGACGTCGACGGCGGTGAATCCGGCACGGTCGAAGGCGGCCGCCATTTCCACCTGGCTGTTGACGCCCTGCTCACGCAGCACCGCGACAAGGGGACGCACACCGGTCGCGATGAACGGCGCCGCGATGTCTGCCTCGGCATCAAAGGCGAGCGTCCAGGAGAGACCCGGGTCGGCCTCGTCGAGGCGCGCATCGCGTTCCTCGTCCGCGCAGACGGGATCGTCGCGCAGGCGCTGCATGCGCCAGGTGGTCTCCGACCAGGCAGCGCGAAGTTCGACGCGGTCCGCGTCGATGAGCAGGCGGCCGCCGGCCGCAATGCGAACCTGTCGGCCGGCTGCAACCGTGCCAATGCTGCGTGAGAACGCCGCCAGTCCGTGGCGCGCGAGGATGGCCTGCGCCCGGGCGAGGTCCGCCTCGCGCAGTTGGAGGATGCCTCCCAACTCCTCGCTGAAGAGCGCCGCGATCGGGCGCTCGGGCGCGCCGAGGTCGACTTCGATGGATGCACGCCCGGCAAAGGCCATCTCGAGCAATGCGATTGCGGTCCCGCCGTCCGATCGGTCGTGATACGCCAGGACGAGGCCGGCATTGGCCAGTTCGCGTACGGCCGAGAAGTAGGCGACGAGTCTTGCGGCATCGTCGAGGTCCGGCGGGACGTCGCCGATCCGGCCATACACCTGTGCCAGGCACGAGCCTCCCGTACGGTCGCGCCCGGCGCCCAGATCGACGAGCAGCAACACCGTGGGACTCGACCCGAGCGCGAGCTGCGGCGTCAGCGTCCGGCGCGCCTCGCCGACCGGCGCGTAGGCAGTCACCACCACCGAAAGCGGTGCCACGACCTGTCGCTCGCGACCGTCCTCGCGCCAGGCGGTGCGCATCGAGAGCGAATCCTTGCCCACCGGGATCGCGATGCCGAGCGCCGGGCACAGCGACTCGCCGAGTGCGCGCACCGTGTCGTAGAGGTCGGCGTCCTCGGCGGGATCGCCGCAGGCGGCCATCCAGTTCGCCGATAGCTTCACGTCGCCGAGCGCGCGAACGTCCGCCGCGGCGATGTTGGTGACCGCCTCGCCCACCGCCATGCGGCCCGAGGCCGGCGCGTCGAGCAGCGCGATCGCGGGCCGTTCGCCGAGCGCCATCGCCTCGCCCGTGGGGCCGGCGAGGCCCGAGGAAGTGACCGCGACGTCGGCCACCGGCACCTGCCAGGGGCCGACCAGCGGGTCGCGGCTGATCATCCCGCCGACGCTGCGGTCGCCGATCGTGATGAGGAAGCCCTTGTCGGCGATCGCGGGCAGGCGCAGCAGCCGATCGAGCGCATCGCGAGGATCGAGCATCTCGGGATCGAAGCCGTCGCCGCGGCGAATCCGGCGGACTGCGTCGCGTTGCATGCGTGGCGGCCGACCGAGGAGATCGGCGATGGGCATGTCGACGACGGTCTCGCCCGCCCTCTCGTCGGTGACCACGAGCCGGCCGTCGTCGGACGCCTCGCCGATCACCGCGAACGGGCAGCGCTCGCGCCGGCAGAGCGCAACGAAGGTGTCGAGCGATCCGGCTTCGAGCGCGAGTACGTAACGCTCCTGCGCCTCGTTGCACCAGATCTCGAGCGGCGACATGCCGGGTTCGTCGCTCGGAACGCGCGCCAGCTCGATGCGCCCGCCACCCGGCGCGAGCACTTCCGGCACCGCATTCGAGAGCCCGCCGGCGCCGACGTCGTGGATCATCAGGACCGGGTTGCGCTCGCCCAGCGCCCAGCAGGCGTCGATGACCTGCTGCGCGCGCCGCTGCATCTCGGGATTGCCGCGCTGCACCGAGGCGAAATCGAGCGCTTCGCTGCCGGCGCCGCTTCCCTGCGAGGACGCCGCACCGCCACCCAGGCCGATCAGCATCGCCGGTCCGCCAAGTACCACGATCGGCGCCTGTGCGGACACGGGTAGTTTATCGACGTGCCCACGCCGCACGTTGCCGACACCGCCGGCGATCATGATCGGCTTGTGGTAGCCGCGCACGACGGACTCGTCATCGCCGGCGATGCGCTGCTCGTAGCTGCGGAAGTACCCGAGGATGCCAGGGCGCCCGAACTCGTTGTTGAACGCCGCCGCGCCGATGGGACCCTCCAGCATGATCTCGAGCGCGGATGCGATACGGGCCGGTCGCCCGTGGTCGGCTTCCCAGGGCTGCACAAAACCCGGGATGCGGAGGTTCGAGACCGTAAATCCGACCAGGCCTGCCTTGGGCTTCGCGCCGAGGCCGGTCGCGCCTTCGTCGCGGATCTCGCCGCCGGAGCCGGTCGCGGCTCCGGGAAAGGGCGAGATGGCGGTCGGGTGATTGTGCGTCTCGACCTTGAGCAGGATGTCGATCGTCTCGTCCCGCCACCCGAACTCGCCCCCGCCAGGCGCAGCGAAGAAGCGTGCGCCGCGCGGCCCCTCGATCACCGCGGCATTGTCGCTGTAGGCGGACAGCACTCCCGCGGGGCTCCGGTCCTTGGTATTACGGATCATCGCGAACGGCGACCGCGCCATCGCCTCACCATCGATGCGCCAGTCGGCGTTGAAGATTTTGTGTCGGCAATGCTCGCTGTTCGCCTGCGCGAACATCATCACTTCGACGTCCGTCGGGTCGCGGCCGATGCGCGCAAACACGGCCGCGAGGTAGGCGATCTCTCCCGCGGAGAGCGCGAGCCCCATCAAGGCATTGACGCGCGCAAGCGCACCCTCGGGATCGCTGCCTAGCACGACCCGGCGCAGCGCGCCGCGCGCGTGCGTCTCGAACAGGCGCCCCGCCTCGTCCGCGTCGAGCATCAGCGCCTCGGTCATCGGGTCGAACAGTGGCGCCGCGAGCGCCGCGAGACGCTCTCGCGACAGCGTCTCGCCCGCGTCGATCCGCCAGGTCCTGCCGCGCTCGATGCGCCGCACGGCGTCCAGGCCGCAGACGTGCGCGATGTCGGTCGCCTTCGAAGACCAGGGTGAAACGGTCCCGGGCCGGGGCACCGTGAGGAGCGGCGTACTCAGCGGCTGCGGCGGCGCGCCGGCGTCGAAGTCGAGCAATCGCTGCAGCACGGTGAGCTCGCCCGGCGCAAGCTCACGCGCGACATTCACCAGGTGCAGGTATTCGACGGAGACGGCGCGAACCGCGGGCTCGATTCGCCGGAGTGCCGCGAGGAGGCCCTCGATCCGGAAGCTGGAGAGTGCTGGCGCGCCCCGGAACCTCAGCATCAAGCGGTCAGCGCTTTACGCCCGGGTCGCTGCCGGACGGGTACAGGGTGACCGGGAACTGGGCGACGTTGCCGCCTTCCAGCACGCTGATCTTGCTGACCCCCTGCTTGCGCACCTCGTCGACCCGGATGACGGAATGCATCGGCAGGTAGCTGCGCTTGACGCCAGCGAACTCCGACTTGATGCGCTCCTCGGCCGGGTCGACAACGACGCTGCTGCGTTCCCCGAACACGAGTTCCTCGACCTCGATGAAGCCGAACAGACCCCCATGGCTCACCTTCCGGGCGTAGATCTCGTAGACCTTGCCCTGGTTGATGAAGACGATCCTGAATATGTGACTCGCGGCCATGATCCGGGTAGGGGTCGCCTTGGCGTGGGCGCGCTATTATACGTGCGATGGCGCTCAGGCTGAAAATCGTCAGCAACAACGCGGCGTCTGCGGGCGACCACCCTCGGTGGACCTTCGGCGTCAATGGCGGACGTATCGGCCGCCACACCAGCAACGACTGGGTACTGCGTGACCCGGACCGCTTCGTCTCCGGCCGCCACGCCGAGATCGAACACCGCGGCGGCATCTGGCTGCTGCGCGATACCAGCACCAACGGCACCTTCGTGAACGACGCCGACGAAGCACTAGGCCCGGACCGCGCGCACCAGCTCAGCAATGGAGACCGATTCCGCATCGGTGAGTTCGAGATCGAGGTCGAGATCGGCGGCGGCAACGATTTCCTGCCGCAGGAGCAGGCACCGGTCACCGATGCCGACCTCGACGCCTCCTTCGAGGTGAAGAACTTCATCTCGACCGGTCGCCGAGAGCGTGAGGCAAAGGCGCCCCCGCGGCCGCCGCGCCCCGAGCCCGCGCCGCAGCGCACCGTGCCGCCGGCGCCGCAGCCACCGACCGCGGGCAGCGCGATGCAGTCCTCGCGTTCGCAGGACCAGGAACAGTGGCCCGGCCTTGCCGCCTTCTGCAAGGGCGCCGGGATCGACCCTCTGGCGCTACCCGCCGAGGTGCGCGGCACGGCCCTCGCGCAGGCGGGTCAGCTGCTACGCGAGGCGCTCGTCGGCTTCTCCGAGCTCGCGCGCACGCGCGCGGATTTCGCCAACGAGTTCGGAATTTCCTCGGGCGCGCGCCGCCGCGACGCGACCGGCGCGTTCGCGCGCATCGCGGCCGTCGAGCAGATACTCGAGCATCTGCTGGCGGGCCGCGGCGCCGGCGACGGACGCGCGATCGATGAAGTCCGCGCGCAGTTCGCGCGCGCCAGGCAGCACGAATCGGCGATGACCTCCGCGCTCCGGGAAGCGCTCGCGGCCGTGTTCGAGAAACTCAATCCCGAGGCGCTCGAGGAACAGCTCGGGCGCCGTGCACAGGGTGTCGCGGGCGCCGAGCTTCAGGCCCGGCTGTGGAACCGCTACCTCGAGCTCTACCGCGCGACCGCGCAATCAGGCGACGCGGGACTGCCCGCGGTGTTCCTGATCGCCTTCGCGCGCGCTTATGAGTCGCTGGCGGCCGGCGGCAGCCCGCGCGATCCCGGCGACCGGGAATAAACGAAGGGGACGCGCACCTTCATAGTCTCGGAGTCGTGCGCACGCTCCGCGACCATGAAGGTGCGCGTCCCTTTCTTTATCTGGCGGAGAGGGTGGGATTCGAACCCACGTATACCTTGTTAGATATAACTGGAATTCCAGTCCAGCGCCTTCGACCGCTCGGCCACCTCTCCGTCGAAGGGGGCACAGCCTACTGGAGCCGGGCACTTTGCGGCAACCGACGCCGCAGTCCCGCTCAGAATCCCCAGTTCAGGATCAGCTGGATCGCGTCGAAAGTCGGCGTGCCGTCGGCTTTCGGAAAGTCCACCCAGTTCATCTTGTAGCTGCCGCTCACCGAGAACTTTGGATTGATCTGGTAACGGACACCCGCGCCCACCTGGTAGGCAAACCCGTCGACGCTCCTCGTGTCCTGGAAGTCCTCGCAGATGTATCCGTACCAGGGGTTCCACCAGCAGCCGACCTGGGGCGGAGCCGTTGGGATATTCGTGTCCACGAAGTTCCAGCCCACGCCGGTCGTGACGAAGGGCCTGATCCGGCCGGTCAGAAAGTAGTAACTGAGGTCAAACATCACGCCCATGGATTCGAGATCGCCCTTGACGGGGAACCTTTCTCCCGGGGCGTCGCCGGCAAGACTGGCCTCGTAGTCGCGACTGTCGTACGAAAAATTCGCGCCGATCTCGAGGTTTCTCGACAGCTCGTAACCGAGTCCGACCAGGAAACCGGTGCTGCTGTTGAATTCGACCGTGGATCCGCCGTCGAAATCGACCTCGGTCGTGGGCTGGTAGTTGACGCCAAGCCGCCCTTGCCACGGACTGCCGTCGTCCATCTCAAGTCCCTGCGGACGACTTGCTGCCAACGGCTCGGTGACGCCCGCGGTCCCGCTTGCCGGGGTCCCGGCCACGCCTGCCAGGGATCCGGTCCCGATGGCCGGCGGGTGCTCGAGACAGGTGCCCGGCTCGATCGGCAGTTCAGGCGTCTTCAATTCGGGAATCCTGAGCGCGTTGCGCGTATCGGGCAGGTCCGCGCCCGCCGGCACCCGCAGCGGCTCGCTCTGCCTCGCTGCCTGGTAGGGCCGGGCCTCCTCACAACCCGTGTAGGCGTCAGGCAACCAGCCGCAGCCGCCGAGCGGCAATGCCGCCGCCAGCCAGACCATCCGCATCGCGCGTCCGCTCATTCAATCACTCCGGCGCGGCGCATCGCCGCGAACACGGTTGCATGGTACGACTCCGCTAGGCCCACGAGCGGCAGGCGTATGCCCGGCCCGATCAGCCCGAGCCGCCCCAGGGCCCATTTGGCGGGTATGGGGTTCGACTCCACGAAGAGCGCAGTGTGCAGACCCGCGAGGCGGTCGTCGAGTTCCCGCGCGCTGTCCTGATCGTCGAGGAGTGCCGCCTCGACCATCTCGTGCATCAGGCCCGGCGCGACATTGCCGGTCACCGTGATCACGCCCTGTGCACCCGCGGCGATCAGTTCACGACAGCTTGCATCGTCGCCGGACAGCAGCAGGAAGTCGTCGCCACAGCGTTCGAGGATTTCCCGGCCGCGCCCGACGTCTCCGGTCGCATCCTTGATGCCGATGACCTGCGGGTGTCCCGAGAGCCGCTCTACGGTCTCCGGGAGCAGGTCGCAGGCTGTTCGCGAGGGCACGTTGTAGAGGATGAGCGGCACGCTCGAGGCATCCGCCACGGCACTGAAATGGCGGTACAGGCCCTCCTGGGGAGGCCGGATGTAATAAGGAGTGACCACGAGTACGGCGTCGACGCCGAGCTCGCATGCGGCACGCGTCCGCACCACCGCATGCGTCGTCGAGCTTGCGCCAGTTCCGGCAATCACGGGCAGCCGGCCGCCGAGCCGCTGCACGGCGACCCGCAGGAGCTCGTCCGACTCCGCGGCAGTGATCGTCGCCGATTCCCCGGTGGTACCGCCGACGACGATGCCGTCGCTACCCTCGCGCGCATGCCAGTCGAGCAGCCGCCCGAACGCGACGTGGTCAACATCGCCGGATTCCGTCATCGGCGTCACGAGCGCGACCAGGCTACCGCGGAACATCTCACCCCCCGGCCTCACCGCCGGCTTCGGAGGCGGGATGGTACGGGCGCGTGCCGATCGAGCGCAAGACTCACCGGCCGTGCGATATCATGGCCTGCCCGACCCCGGTACACTGCCGGTCACGCCCGCCTTTCCCGCATGAAACAGTTCATCGCAATTTCTGCCATCGGTGACGATCGCATCGGCCTCGTGCACGACCTCGCGAAGGTCGTGGCGGACTGCGGCGGCAGCATCAGCGAGAGCCGCATGACCGCGCTCGGCTCGGATTTCGCGATTCTCATGCTGGTCGCCGGCAACTGGCACTCGATCGCGCGCATCGAGACCGACCTCGGCAAGCTGGCGGAAGCCTCCAGCGTCACCATCCAGGTGCGCCGCACGGCACAGCGCGCGGTGCGCGAGGACATGGTCCCCTACTCGGTCGACGTCGTCTGCATAGACCAGGCCGGCATCGTTTCGGGGCTCTCCGGATTTTTCGCGGCGCGCGGCATCGACATCGGCGAACTCTCGACCCGCAGTTACGCGGCGGCGCACACCGGCGCGCAGATGTTCTCCGTGTACATGGTCGTCAACGTCCCTTCCCGTATCCACGTCGGCGCGCTGCGCGAGGAGTTCATGGACTTCTGCGACCAGATGAACCTCGACGCCATTCTCGAGCCGGTCAAGAACTGAGAAAATGGCGAGCGGCAAGCCCGCGGCGAAGGCGCCGAAGTTCACGATCCAGACCACGGGCGGGGAGTTCCGCCTCGGCGACCAGGGCCGCGAGAATCTCGTCGTCTACTTCTACCCGCGCGACAACACGCCCGGCTGCACGCTCGAGGGCAGCGCCTTCCGAGACCTCGCCGCGGCCTTCCGGCGGGCGCGGACCCGCATCCTCGGCATCTCGACCGACACGCTGGAGTCGCACCGGAAGTTCAAGGACAAGCTGAAATTCCCGTTTGAGCTGGGTTCGGACGAAAGCCACGCGGTCGCTTCGCTATTCGGCGTCTGGAGGCAGAAGAACATGTACGGTCGCAAGATGATGGGCATCGAGCGCAGCACCTTCCTGATCGACACCGAGGGCCGGATCCGGCACGAATGGCGCAAGGTCCGCGTCAAGGATCATGCCGCCGAGGTCCTCGACGCCGCGAAGGAACTCTGAGGCGATGCTGAAGAACCGGCCTGCCAAGGGCGCCCGACGCGCGTTCGTGCTCGACACGAACGTCCTGATGCACGATCCGGCCGCGGTGTTCCGCTTCGAGGAGCACGACATCTACCTGCACATGGACGTGCTCGAGGAACTCGACGCCGGCAAGAAAGGCCTGTCCGAAGCGGCGCGCAACGTACGCCAGGTGAGCCGGTTCCTCGACGAGTTGATGGCGAACGCCACCAAGGAGGAGATCGACAAGGGGCTCGAACTGCCCTCCGGCCGCTCGGGAAATCACGGCAAGAAGCCGCCCTCGGGGCGCCTGTACTTCCAGACCCGCCGGCTGTCGGCCGGCCTGCCGGACACCCTGCCCGGCCACGGGCACGGCATCGACAACGCGCTGCTCGGCTACACGCTTGCACTGCAGATGGAACTGCCCGGTACGCGCGTCACGCTGGTGTCGAAAGACATCAACCTGCGCATCAAGGCCGCGATCCTCGGCGTGCACGCGGAGGACTACTTCAACGACCGCACGATCGAGGATGCCGACCTACTGTTCACCGGAGTCACTGCGCTGCCGGCGGATTTCTGGGAGACGCACGGCAACAACGTCGAGTCCTGGCACGAGCAGGCGCGCACCTACTACCGCGTGCGCGGGCCGCTGGTCGGCGAGTGGCACCCCAACCAGTTCCTCTATGACGCCAAGACCGACGGTTTCGAGGCGATCGTGCGCGGCATCGACGGCGAGGTCGCGACCATCGAGGTGACGCAGGACTATCGCAGCGAGCGCCACGCAGTCTGGGGAATCACGGCACGCAACCGCGAACAAAACCTCGCGCTCAACCTGCTGCTGGATCCGGACATCGACTTCGTGACGATCCTCGGACCCGCCGGCACCGGCAAGACGCTGCTGACGCTCGCGGCGGGCCTCGCACAGACGCTGGACACGAACCGCTTCAGCGAGATCATCATGACGCGCGTGACAATCCCGCTCGGCGAGGACATCGGCTTCCTGCCCGGCACCGAGGAAGAGAAGATGGAGCCCTGGATGGGCGCACTGATGGACAATCTCGAGGTGCTGACCCAGGGCCAGGAAGGCGGCAGCTGGGGCCGCGCCGCGACCCAGGACCTGCTCCGCCACCGGATCAAGATCCGCTCGCTCAATTTCATGCGCGGCCGGACCTTCCTGAACCGCTACCTGATCCTCGACGAGGCGCAGAACCTGACTTCGAAGCAGATGAAGGCGCTGGTCACGCGAGCGGGCCCCGGCACCAAGCTCGTCTGCCTCGGCAACATCGCGCAGATCGACACGCCCTACCTGACCGAAACGACCTCGGGCCTCACCTATGTCGTCAACCGCTTCCGGGGCTGGCCGCACGGCGGTCACGTGACGCTGATGCGCGGCGAACGCTCGCGGCTCGCCGACTTCGCCTCCGAAGTGCTTTGAGCGAAGGGCCGCGAACCATGCGCGCGCGAGGCGGTCAAATGGGGATTCCCGCCAGGAACTGCCCGATGCGCGCCCTCACAGCCGTCCTGATCCTGCAGCTCGCCGTGGGCCTCCCCGCGGCCGGCGCGCAGACGACCGGCAGCGAGTTGCCCGACATCGGCACGCCCGCCAGCACGACCCTCTCCCTCGCCGACGAGTACAAGATCGGCCTGATGATCGTCCGCCAGCTGCGCGAGTCCGGCCAGATCATCGAGGACCCGGAGGTCAACGAATACCTCCAGGCAATCGGCATGCGGCTTGCGAGCCAGGCGCACGAAGGCGCGCACCGGTTCAAATTCTTCGCGGTGCGTGACTCGGGGATCAACGCCTTCGCATTGCCGGGCGGCTTCATCGGCGTGAATGCCGGGCTCGTCACCGCGACCAAGAGCGAGGCCGAGCTCGCGGGCGTCCTCGCGCACGAAATCGCGCATGTGACGCAGAGGCACATCGCGCGCTCGATCCAGAACGCGAGCAAGGCCAACATGGCGTCCATGGCCGCCATGCTCGCCGCGATCCTGCTCGGCGCGACGACGGGCATCCCCGGTGACGCGGTGCTCGGCGGCGTCACCGCGGCCCAGGGCCTCGCGGCCCAGAGCCAGATCAGCTTCACGCGCGCGAATGAGTCCGAGGCGGACCGCGTCGGAATCGGCATCGTCGCGGCCTCCGGCTTCGATCCGGTCGGCATGCCGGACTTCTTCTGGACCATGCAGCAGCGCACAGGGGGCGCCGGCCGCAACATCCCGGATCTGCTTCGCACGCACCCGGTCACGATCGAGCGCATCGCGGAGACACGCGACCGCGCGAGCCGCATGGAGCGCCCGCGCACGCCAGACAGCATGAGCTATGCGCTGATCCGCGACCGGCTGCAGCTCGAGACCGTGTCGGAGGAATCCCGGGTGATGGACATGTTCCCGGCCGCGAAGAGCGCGGATTACCCTTCCACCGATGCTGAGCAGTATGGTCGCGCGCTCGCGCTCATGCGCGCCGGCTCGCCGGTCGAGGCAATCATTGCGCTCGAGGCGCTGCGCGACCGGCGGCCCGACGTGACCTTGTTTCACACGGCGCTCGGCCAGGCCGAGCTCGCCGCAGGACGCGTGGAGGCCTCGCGCGAGACGCTGGAAGAGGCGATGCGGCTGTTCCCGCGCAACGTGCCGGTCACTGTCCGCTACGCGGAGACGCTGATGCGCGCGGGCGACTTCAAGCGCGCGCACGTCGTGCTGCTGGACCTCTTCAACAACGTGCCACCGACGGCCGAGCAGGCGCGCTTCACGGCAATCGCCGCAAATTCCGCCGGCGACGTCGCCGACTCCTACTACTACATGTCCGAGTACCACATCATCAGCGGCGACCTGGGGCTCGCGATCAACCAGCTGCACCTTGCGCAGGCGGTGCCCGGAATCAACTCGGTCCAGCGCGAGCGCTTCGACGCCCGCATCCGCGAGCTGCAGGAATACCTGCCGAAGGGCCGCCGCGCCCGCGAAGTGGCGCAGCCGCAGGGTCCGTCCCCGGAGCCGGACAGCGGCAGCTAGAATCGCGGTTGCATTTCACGCAAGGGATCTGCCGATGACTGTCCTGATCCGCGCCGGTGCGGGCGCCCTGCTCCTCGCTATGCTCGCCGGCTGCGCAACGACCAACATGGGTACGCCCGGCGACCCCCTGGAGCGCATGAACCGCGGCACGCACCGTTTCAACGACGCGGTCGACCGCGCGGTGCTCCGTCCCGTCGCAGTCGGCTACCGCAACCATGTGCCGTCGCCCGTCCGCACCGGCGTCAACAATTTTCTCGAGAACCTCTCCTATCCGACCACGATCGTCAACAACCTGTTGCAGCTCAAGATCAAGGACACGCTGAGCGACATCGGTCGCTTCGCGCTCAACACGACGATCGGCATCGGCGGCCTGTTCGACCCCGCGTCGCGGTTCGGCATCCCCAAGAACGACGAAGACTTCGGGCAGACGCTGGGGCGCTGGGGCGTGTCGGCCGGGCCGTACGTCGTCCTGCCGTTCTTCGGGCCCTCTTCGGCGCGGGACGCGCCTGCAATCTACGTCGACTGGCAGACTGACCTGCGCGTCGGCGATCAGGTCGACCCCGCAGTCGAATGGACGCTGATCGGCCTTTCGCTGGTCAACCGCCGCTCGCAGTTCCTGGAGTTCGACGAGACCTGGCAGACGGCCTACGACCCGTATGCCTTCATCCGGGATGCCTGGGTGCAGCGGCGCGAATACCGCGTACGCGACGGCAATATCGGCGAATCGGATCCGCTCGAGGGACTGGAGGATCCCGAGCCGCTCGAGGACCCGGGCCCGGCCGAAGTGGCCCCGCCTTCCGGCGCAGCGTCCCCGGATCAGCCGCCCGCGGGGGGCGAGATCAGCTCCGCGACGTCACTGATGCCCGCGAGCGAGGCAACCGCAGGCGGCACGTTACTGTAGGAAAGCAGCCGGCCCGCGGCGCGGGCGGCGAGCGACCACTCGATCAGCAGCGCGAGCCCCGCACTGTCGACGTGCGTGACGCCCGCGAGGTCGACTTCCACAGCCTGCAATGTCGCGAACGCCTGGTCGCCTTCGACCAGCAGGCGTGCGGCATCGTCGAAGCCGACTGTCCCGGCCAGCGCAAACCGGCCCTGGCCCGCGGGCGCGAGCCGGCCGGCCTCAGCTTGCGGTCGCCGTTCCGCCACCGGGGCTCTCGGTTTCGAGGCGCTTGATTACGGACTCGAGTCCGGCCTGTTCCACTTCCGCGCCAACGTCGTTCCTGAAATTGCGCACGTAGGAGATGCCTTCGATCGTCACGTCCCAGGCTTTCCAGCCCTGCGGCGTCGCGTGCAGCGTGTAATTCACGGGTACGCGCTGGCCATTGCTCCGCTTGACCTCGGTGCGCACAACTGCCTGCCCGGACGCCGGGTCACCACGGAACGGCAGCACCACCAGGCGGTCCGCCGTGAAATCGGCGAGCGCCGAGCCGTAGTTCCTGAGTAGCGACTGGTAAAACGCATCGATGAAGCGCCGGCGTTGCTCGGGCGTCGCGGTCCGCCAGTGCTTGCCGAGCACCAGGCGCGCCGAATAATCCGTGTCGAAGTTCGGCAGCAGGATTTCGTCCACCAGCGCGCGCACGCGCGCCGGGTCCTTCTTTGCCTGCGCCCGGTCCGTGTCGAGCGCTTCCAGGAGCGCCCGCGCCGACTTCTCGATGAGCTCCTGCGGTCCAGGGCCGGGGACGCTCTCCGCGGCACGCGCGACGGCGAGGAGCACGGCGGGCAGCAGCAGCGCTGCAATGGCAAGTGCGAGGCGTCGCGTCATGGGGTCGATTCCTTGGCGGGTTCTTCCGCCGGCTGCTCTTCCGCGGCCTTCGAAAACAAAAACTTGCTGATCAGGTTCTCGAGGACGATGGCCGACTGCGTGAACTCTATTCGATCACCGTCCTTGAAAAAGGTTTCCGAGGCGCCCGGTCCGATTCCCAGGTATTGCCCCCCAAGCAGCCCCGCGGTGAGGATGCTCGCGTCGCTGTCGTCCGGGATCCGGTCGTACTTGGGCTCGACCCTGATCACGACGCGCGCGCGGTACTCGTTGAAGTCGTAGGAAATAGCCTCGACGCGACCGATCGTCACGCCTGCCATGGAGACCGGCGCGCCGGGCTTCAGCCCGCCCACCTGCTCGAACATCGCGGTGAGCCGGAAGCCCCCCTCCCCGAGTCCGAATTCGCGGCTCGTGATCTGGGTGACCAGGAAGAAGAGCGCGGCAAAACCGAGCAGTACGAACAGCCCGGTCCCGAGTTCTATGGCGCGCGTTTTTCGCATGCAGGACTCCTCAGAGCATCACGGCGGTCAGCATGTAGTCGAGCAACAGTACGCTGACCGAGGAAATCACCACGGTGCGCGTCGTCGCCCGGCCCACGCCTTCCGCGGTCGGCAGGGAATGATAACCTTCGTAAACGGCGACGAGACTGCAGGCGACGCCGAAGACGACGCTCTTCAGCACCCCTTCCATCACGTCGTTGAGCTCCACCGCCGCGCGCATCTGCGACCAGAACTGGCCCTGGTCGACGCCCATCAGCTGCACGCCGACGAGTTGCGCACCGAACAGCCCGATCATGCTGAAGATGGCGGCGAGCAGCGGCATCGAGATCACGCCGCCCAGGAATCGCGGCATCACGACGCGGCGCACCGGGTCCACGGCCATCATCTCGATCGCGGCGAGCTGGTCGGTCGCCCGCATCAGGCCGAGTTCGGAGGCGAGCGCAGTTCCCGCGCGGCCCGCGAACAGCAGGGCCGTGATGACCGGCCCGAGTTCCTTCAGCAGGCCGAGCGCGGCAGCCGTGCCGAGCGACTCCTCCGAGCCGAAGCGCTGGAGCAGGTCGAAACCCTGCAGCCCCAGCACCATGCCGACGAACAGGCCGGAAAGCATGATGATCACGAGCGACAGGGCGCCGGCGTTGTGCACCTGCTCGACGACCAGCCCGAACCGCAACAGCGCACGCGGCGTTTCGGCGACCAGCCTCGCGCCAAACAGCGTGTAGCGGCCGAACGCGCTCAGCGCCTCCTGCAGGCTGTCGCCGAGCTCGCGGATCATTGCCGCCACCATTCAGCGTACCTGCCGGGCCTGGTCGGCATAATCGGGCGCCGGGTAGTGGAACGGCACCGGGCCGTCCGGAAGCCCGTGCATGAACTGGCGCACGTCCTCGTGCGTGCTGGCGGCGACCTCGGCCGGCGGCCCGCTCGCGACGATGCGGCCGCCCGACAGCAGGTGGCAATGGTCCGCGACCGCGGTGATCTCGCGCACGTCGTGGGACACGACGATGCTGCTGACGCCGAGCGTGTCGTTCAGGCGCCGTATCAGCCGCAGCACCACGCCCAGCGAGATCGGATCGAGCCCGACGAAGGGCTCGTCGTAGATGAGCAGTTCCGGGTCCATCACGATCGCGCGTGCAAGCGCCACGCGCCGCCCCATCCCGCCCGAGAGCTCGGCCGGTTTCAGGCGGGCGGCCCCGCGCAGCCCGACCGCCTGCAGCTTGGTCAGGACGAGATGCCGCACCAGTCGTTCCGGCAGTCGCGTGTGCTCGCGCAGTGCAAAGGCGATGTTCTCGTAGACGTCGAGGTCCGTGAGCAGCGCGCCGTTCTGGAACAGCATGCCCATTCGCCGGCGCATGCGGTACAGCGCGGTACGAGGAAGCGCGGCGACGTCCTGCCCGTCGAACTCGACGGTGCCGCGATCCGGCCGTGCCTGGCCCGTGATCAGGCGCAGCAGCGTGGTCTTGCCGCTGCCGCTTGGGCCCATGACCGCAGTCACCGCGCCGCGCGGAAAATCGAGGTCGACGCCGGCGAAAATCTCGCGCACGCCCGCACGGTAATGCAGACCGCGCACGCGAACGATGGCGCCGGATCCGCGGCTCACTTCGCCTGACAAGCCGGGATCCCGCCGGTCGTTCAGGCCGCGGCCTGTTCCATCGCCGCCTCGTAGCTGCCGTCGCGCGCGAGGCCGTTGAACCTCGCCCGCCGCAGGAAGGCCTTCTGCGCCGCGGCCACGTTGCCAGGCTTGCCCTTCCATGCGTCGAGGGTGCTCTGCTGCAGCGCGCGCCCGTAGCTGAACGACAGTTCCCAGGGCAGGTCGCCCAGGCGGTTCATCAGCGAGAGGTGCAGCGTCGCATCGGTCTCGCTCTGGCCGCCGGAGAGGAAGGCGATGCCGGGCACGGCCCCCGGCACGCGGCGACGCAGGCAGCGGATGGTCGCCTCGGCGACCTGCTGGGGTCCGGCCTGCTTCGCGCACTTCTTCCCGGCAATGACCATGTTCGGCTTGAGCACCATGCTCTCGAGGCGCACGCGGTACAGGAACAGGGCATCGAAAACGGTCTCGAGGGCGGCGTCGGTCACTTCCTCGCAGCGCTCGATCGTGTGATCGCCGTCCATGAGCACCTCGGGTTCGACGATCGGCACGATCGTCGCCTCCTGGCACAGCGCCGCGTAGCGCGCGAGCGCCTCGGCATTCGCGGCGAAGCAGGCACGGGTCGGGATCCCGGCGCCTATGTCGATGACGGCGCGCCACTTCGCAAAGCGCGCGCCCAACCCGCGGTACTCCGCCAGGCGCTCACGCAGTCCATCGAGCCCCTCGGTGACCAATTCGCCCGGAAAGCCCGCCAGCGGCTTGGCGCCCGCGTCCACCTTGATGCCTGGCAGGATGCCTCGCTCGGTGAGGAGCTGCGGGAACGGCTTGCCGTCCGCGGCCTGCTGGCGGAGGGTTTCGTCGTAGAGGATGACGCCCGAGATGAACTTCCCGGCATCCGGTGCGGTGAACAGGAGCTCGCGGTAGGCACGGCGGCTCTCGAAGGAGGATTCCAGGCCGATATTGTCGAAGCGCTTCTTGATTGTCCCCGTCGACTCGTCAGCCGCGAGGATGCCCTTGCCTTGCGCCACCATCGCCGCCGCGTTGGTGTCCAGTTCCTTGATGTCCATGCTGATCCAGACCCTCCGATTTCCGGGCGCGCAGGATACCAGTTGGGCGCCCCGACCCCCTACCGCAAGCCCGTTAATAGTACTAAAATTGTACTGTTTAATACCAGGCACCCCGGAGGACAGCCATGCT
>Ga0163150_10000945_pt1 | contig 51265 bp, 42 predicted proteins | sample OliLakLV19P2IB_FD_148628 | JGI IMG/M metagenome (GOLD analysis project Ga0163150, IMG submission 148628) | Freshwater microbial mat bacterial communities from Lake Vanda, McMurdo Dry Valleys, Antarctica - Oligotrophic Lake LV.19.P2.IB | ecosystem: Environmental > Aquatic > Freshwater > Lake >...
TTCCGATCAGAAAGCGAACCTTGGTTTTTGCAATCACTCAGTCCAGTGTTTTCCTTGTATTTCACGGCTAAAATCGATTGCGGATCACGAAAACCACCCACAGTTTCTGCGGAAGAGCCTATAAACTTATCGTATAATGAACCAATATGCAGAATCCGAAGTTGTTTTTGAACGATCACTTTGTTCGATCGCTCCTAAAAATTGGTCTATATGTCATGCTTCCCAAATACTACCTAAACCTCGGTACAAAAAACTCGCTCGAGCGATTAACAATCGCGTTGTCTCTAATCTGCTCGACCTTTACCATCGCCGTAAATGCTGAAGATATTGCGAAGCGTCCGAATGTCGTTGTCATTGTTGCCGACGATCTTGGATATGGCGAGTTAGGGTGCTACGGCGGCGACCTCTCCACGCCGTATCTCGATGCGATGGCGAAAAGCGGCGTTCGATTTACCAATGGTTATGTAACGGCACCTTTTTGCGCAGCATCGCGAGCCGCCTTACTCACGGGGCGTTATCAGACGCGATTCGGATTTGAATTTAATCCGATCGGTGCTCAAAATTCCGATCCGACCATCGGATTGCCCATGGGCGAACAGACGATAGCCGATGCTATGCGTGAAGCAGGTTACGCGACGGCATTGATCGGCAAGTGGCATTTGGGAGGAACGGCCAAGTTTCATCCACAGCGACGAGGGTTTGATGAGTTCGTTGGTTTCCTACACGAAGGACACTATTTTGTTCCAACGCCTTGGTCGGGCCACGTGACTTGGCTTCGTCGCAAGGCCTTGCCAGACGGAACACGCGGACGTTGGTCATCATCACCGAATGGACGCGTCGTTTGGAGTTCACACATGGGAAGTTTCGAGCCTGACTATGACGCCGACAATCCAATCCTTCGTAGTAGCCAACCGATTGAGACTTCGCTCAACTTAACCGATCTGTTTACTAAAGAAGCCGAATCGTTCATCGAACGGTATTCATCGCAACCGTTTCTGCTCTGCTTAGCCTACAACGCCGTTCATAGTCCGCTTCAAGCTGCCGATGTGTATCTCGAAAATTTTAAACATATCGAAGATATCCAACGACGGATCTTCGCGGCGATGCTGGCTCATCTCGACGACGGAATAGGACGCGTGATGAATCAATTAGAAAAAAGCGGCATCGATGATCGGACGCTGGTGATCTTCGTCAGCGACAATGGCGGACCGACTCGCGAGTTGACATCGAGCAACCGACCTTTGAGAGGCGAAAAAGGAGCATTGCTGGAAGGAGGGATACGAGTGCCATTCTTGATGCGCTGGCCGACTGGTTTGCCGACACCCTATGTCGAGACTCGAGCCGTTAGCTCGCTCGATATTTTTGTTACCGCAATTCAGCTTGCTGGCGCATCGCAACCGAAAAAGCTCGATGGGATCAACCTTATACCTTGCCTCACTACTTCAAAAACCGACGCAATTCACCAGGAGTTGTATTGGCGAGTTGGAACCCAGTCCGCTTTCCGAAACGGAGATTGGAAAATCTTTCGGCCTCGTGAAGCGGATGCTCCTTGGGAATTGTATGACTTGCGAAATGATATTGGCGAAGCGAATAATCTTGCGAACGACCAACCTGAAAAATTGCGTGAATTGAAAGTTGCCTGGGAGCGAATGGATTCTGAAATGATAGAACCGCTGTGGGGAGGAAAACCGAGCTCTGGTCGCAAGCGATGAATCACAAGGAAAAAAAGACACTTCTCGCGGATCGCCAACACGAAAACGCTCGTTCCCACGCTCTCGCCTGGGAACGCAATGTTGGGAGACTCCGCCTCGTGTACCGTTTGTCGCCACTCTCGATCAATTGTCATGTCTGCAGGCGGAGCCTGCGCTACAGTGGATTCCCAGGCAGAGCCTCGGAACCAGATGGCGACACTCCGCGAGCATTGCGGATTTCGCGAGCTGCGGTCGCCCAAAAGCATGACATGCACGCAATCAATGCGGCGCTATAAAGCACGTCGCCTGCTAATAGCCAAACGCCGATCGCCATGCCGAGGCTCGCAAGCAATGCCAAGGGGACAACCTTGGCGCGAAGTAACAACGCGATGGCAAGTAGATGAAGAGCGAGAAAGGTGTCAGACAAAATGTTAATAAGATAAGGTTTTTCGCTTAAATCAAACTGACTAAACCAAGGACTTAGTCGCCCTGACACTAGCCACCATGGTGCGATCCCCGACCACCATATTGGTTCGGCAAGATGACCCAAAAAGCTAATCATCAGCCATAGCACGACGTGCATTTGAACGAGTCGCAATGCAAGACAAGCTGACCAACGCGATGTCCGATCATCCAGACCGATCTTGAACCATGTGTTGGTCTTTCCAGTATCGATCACCAAATAGCCCATGATTCCCGTAAACAACAAATCGCCCGGCCCTTGAAGCATCGGAACTCGATGAACGATTCCAAGCGTAAGGATCCATGCGAATGCCGCAACGACCCGACCTCCGATTCCCAAGCCCATCACGATGCAAAGAATCATCGTGAGAATCAAATAGCCGACGATCGAAGATTTGGATTCGACAAAATAGAGCCACGACACACGACTCATGCTGCCGGTACCCTCAATATTGTTACCGATAAGATAGCGAGTCACCGATGCATTCAATCGCCCCTGGTCGGCTATCCATTGTTCGAGACTCCCAATCCAACTTGCGGCATAGACCGCCGCCAGAACTCCAATTGCGACTCGAACGTAGCCGATTCCGATCGTATCGCTTGGCGTAAACCAAAAGCTGTCCCACCGTTGAATGGAGTCCACCATCGTCTGCTTCAAATAATTGACAAACTGCCCAATCATGGCTCGCTCCTTTTCGGCGCGTCCATTTTATCGTTTTGCGAGATCGACTTAGACGACCGTCGTTCCTCCAATTGTTTTAAGAGCGAGACCTGCCCGTCGCCTAGATCGATAATCGAAGCCGAGTAGGCGACTTGAGATTCAAGATTGTCAGATAGCTTGGTCAAGTCATTCGAATTCGCAATCTCTTGAAATTGCTCGATGGTCAATCGCGGCGCAACCGTGATTCGAACCTGATCGAAACTGGCTTTCGCTTCGTCTTGAATGCCAAGCATAGCGGCGATTAACATTCGACCAACACCGTCATCGTTGTCAAAGACCAACAAACCACTCAGTTGTTGAAACCACATTTGATCGAGTCGATTCTCGTTGTTCAGTGATTGATGGTGTCGGCGACTCTTGACGTTTTCGATAACCGGATAAGCCGTCCAAGTATCCGATTTAGAGTTATGCCACTCGACACGTACGACCTCGCCATGTTGGTTCGCACTGGCTATCGGCAATGGACTAAAATCCATTCGCCAATTGCCTAAAGTCGTATAAGGAGCGACAAACGAAAGAACATCATCGTGCAAATACGAAGCACCGCGATGCGCCATGAGCGCTAGGCCGATGATGAATAGATGAATGACAAGTACGCAGGATACCAGCCATCGAATAAAGCGCTGGGGCACACCCCTTTGTTGAGATTTCTGTTGAGATTTCATAGTAAACACTAGACTAATCAGACTTGCCCAATAAAAAAGCCGCAGCGACGTCAATTGCTTCAATTGACTTCACTGCGGCTCAAAATAAGTCGAAATCGAGACCTCTTCGTTCGACAAATTGTCAAAACTCAAGAAGACTCGCTATTCGAAAAAACTAGGCCTTTGGAGCATCGCTTGGGGAAGCTGGTGCTGGGTCAGGCATTGGAACTGGTGCCGGTGGAACAGACGACGAGCTGTTTACCGAACCGCTATCAATAACGGTCGATCCGCAGCTTGCACAACCCGAGCTAACAGCAGCTGCCGAAACAACGGTACCGCATCCGCCACAGCTCGATACTGGAGCCGAGCAACCGCAGCTTGGAGCTGGAGCTGAGCAACCGCAGGTCGAAACTGGAGCCGAGCAACCGCAGCTTGGAGCTGAAGCACAACCACAGCTAGGTGCTGGGCAGCAAGTTGGTGCTGGAGCTGGGCAGCAAGTTGGTGCTGGAGCTGGGCAGCAAGTTGGTGCTGGAGCAGCACAGCAAGTTGGTGCTGGAGCTTCGCAGCAGCTTGGTGCTGGAGCGGGGCATCCGCAGCTTGCCCTTCTAGCGTGAAGGCGAGCAAACAAACCTTGACGACCACCACCGCAACTTGGAGCTGGCTCACAGCAAACGGGAGCTGGCTGACAGCAAGCTGCTGCTGGTGCTGGGCAACCACAGTTGCCACGATCCGAATGAAGCCTGGAAAAAAGTCCGCCACCGCCGCCGCAATCGCCTCCGGCGTTCCGCTTTGATAGCAAACCACCACAACCTGCCTGGGCTTCAACTGTCAACCCCATGCCAGCGACAAACAACGCGATGGCAAGCGTCTTCAACATACTACGATTCATGTACTTACTCCTGGTAATAGTACGCGGACATGACGCAGAGGAGGCAATTTCAATTTTAGTCGAAAGCCAACGCGACAATCGACCAGCTCCCAGCAACTACGACCGCACAAAACTCTTTATAAAACTCAACCTTGACGGTTAAGGCGTTTGCGCAAAATGGGCAAACCACGCAATAAGCTAGCCAAATGGATCTTTCTGTCAACCGTCCACGAGACTCCAAATCGTGCTTTGCTCAAAAAATATTGGGTCCGCCAGCAAACGATTTTCAAATAGGGGCGAACACGCTGGCAGAGCCCTCTAAGGGAGCTTATTTTTCCATTCGATTCACTAGTAACGTTGCGATTTATTTTAGATTTGTCTCCACGCTCCTCGAAGACTGGGCGTGCCTCTCAACTTTCTGCACCAAAAAATTCTAATTTGGACAGACCGCCGGAGCGAAAAAGGCGAGATTGCAACAATCGTCGATCATTTCGACGGCAGGCCGTATAGCGGAAGATGGCGGTAGTAAACTTCCAAGCAATACAGCGAAACGCAAGTCGAAAAAAGGCGCCCACCCGAGGACGAATGTTCGTCGTTTTGAGGCGGCCAACTTCCTCGGTCTTTTCCATCTTTCACTTGCATTCTTGGGAGCTCGACCCGCATCGCTTTGTTCCATTGCTGCCACGCATCACCGCCAAAATGATGCAGCGTTTGAGTCGCGTAATACCAATAGTAGTAATATCGCTGGCGGCTATCACTTTGAATCAGCTCCTTGGTCAACTCTTCGCAGCCCCGAATCAACCGCACATCATCGCGCTGCCAACCCAAATATTCACGACACAGCAACGCTTCGGCTGTCATCGTTAAAGAAGGTCGCGACAAAGGCGTATAAGCATATTCGGAGCCGCCGGCATACTGGACGCTGTCCAAGAATCGATCGACGCCTTCGACAACTTTTTTATTCGTCGATAAGCCCGCCATTCGGCCGCTCATCAATGCCATTAAAAACCATCCGGTCACGGAGGTATCGCTATCTTCACGAGGTTGATATCGCCAACCGCCTTCGTAACTCTGCGAGTTTTCAGCGAAATCGATGGCTCGCTGAGCCGCTGCACGCAGCGTTCTGTCGCCAGTCATTCCATAGAGTTCGCAAATCGCAATCGTACATTGTGCTTGGCCATACATTTGCTGGTGCTCGGGTGCACCGGTTGCAAAGAATCCGTCCGCATCCTGAATGCGAATCAAAAAATCGAGCCCACGTTTGACTTGCGTTGAATAGTTTCCCGATATATGGGAATTGCCCGCACCCGCCAGCGCCAACAAGGCCATGGCGGTTGCCGCCGATTTATTTTCCGAGATTCCACCGCCACTATACGGACCTTTGAGACTCCACGAACCGTCGGCCCGCTGTTGTCGAACGAGCCAAACCAACCCATCTTCGACGGCTTTTTCGGTTCCCTCTGTTCCGCCGTAGGCTGCAAGCAACGCGCTTTTGACCGAGCCGCTGCGTCCGCTTAGTGACGGGTCAGCGTTGGAATTCGCAGCCAAGACGCCCGCCATCTTCGATTCGACAACCTCGTTCAAAGTCGATTCGATCTTCACCATCGACTCGACATTCAACGCAGGTTGCAACAACTCGGAGCTCTCCACCAACGCGTTGCTGTCCATATTCGAAATCTCGAACGGCACCGGCTCTTCGTTCGTGCCAAGCGTTCCCGAGACAATAAAAGGAATGTCCAGCTTGCTAGCCAGGGGAATCAGAGCCAGAACAAGAATCGCCGCGACATGGAGTACGAGACTGACAAGCCAAGCTGGAATTCGAAAGCTTTTCCGCTCGTCGTCCAATGGCACAGCGGCTGGCGGCGAGATCAGTTGGGTTTGTGCGGATGAAGCGGAATATTCCAATTGCCAACCGCCTGAAAAGACGACAAAAACAAGCCTTGAAGCAAGAGTGCCTCAATCCTACCTCATTGTATCCATCCGACGAGATTTAGGCCTAGACATTCAATCGCCAGTCGTTATTATTCTTGTGCGGGATGGAGCAGCCCGGTAGCTCGCGAGGCTCATAACCTCGAGGTCGTCAGTTCGAATCTGGCTCCCGCAACTTCTCTGTTTGGTTAGGAAACTGACCGCAGTAGGTTATTCGATAAAGCCGGTGTCTTGCAGCAACGCAAAACACCGGCTTTTTTCGTATTTTCCTGCAATATCTCGCCCCGCGACAGTTCCCCAGAGACTCGTTTTCCTGTCTCTACTCTCCCCAAATCGACCCCTCTCTGGGGGCCAACCAGAGACAAATACTCTCAGAGTCTCTGGGTTATGAAAACCGCCGGGTTAACGACTCTGGGTAATTCCCTTTCCGACTCACTCGGGATTCTTTTTTTCAGCTAGTCCGACTTGCAGAGAAGCACCAATTTGCAAACTTTTGGCAGCGGGTAATGGGACGCGCGACGGACGGATTGCATAGATAGCTCTGGAAGGGATGCCACTTCGGTTCCCTCAGAGGTCTTTCCATGGAGCCGGAACCATCGACGCTAACTCTCTCGACCCTCGTCCCGACGACGACGATCTACCTTGCGATTCTGCCTCAGTTCGTCAGCGGGCTATCGCTGCGATCCTTCTCCGAGGCATCCGTCGGTGCATCGCCGCCGATCGTGAACCAATTGACGATTCAAGCCAGATTTCGGCGCAGAACGAACCTGTTTCGGGCAATCTCGCAGACTCTTTACCCGAGCCGCTTGATTTCGTTTTCGATAAACCCCTCTCTGTGTCCCACGTCTCCGAAACGTCGGGTTTTGGGACAGTTCAAGACATTCAGAAAGGAGATAAATAGTGAGCCACGAAGCGAGACACAGAGACATCGCGGCGCTGTTGGCCAGAGGGGTGATACGAGTCAAAAAGCAACCGCTGGTCGCCAAGGCAATCGAAGCCAACATGCAGAACGGCGATGGAACATCGATCGACAAGCCGCTGGACGCCGAGGAAACGCAAGCGAATGAAGCGGGCCAAGACCAAGTTAATTTGGCTGCTCAAATTCAGCACGGAGGTGACCAATGAGCCCAAAAGTAACACTCGAGATCGCCGAGTTGCACGACAGAACGGTCAACCAGTTGGTCGAGCGCTATGAACAGGTCTTCAACGAAGAATGTCGCAGTCGCAACAAGCAATACCTGGTTCGGCGCATTGCTTGGCGATTGCAAGCGAACGAGGAAGGCGGACTTTCCAGAGCGGCGCTGAAGAAGGCAGACGAATTAGCCGTTGACGCTGAGACCCGCGTGACCGCGCCTCGCAAGCACAGCAACGACGGCGTAAAGCTGGTCGTTCCAGAGCCAACCGCATTTGTGGACTGGGACCCGCGATTACCACCGCCAGGCAACATCGTGGAACGGCAATACAAAGGCAAGATGATCCGTGTGATCGTCCTGCAAGAAGGATTTGAGTACGAAGGCCTTCGCTACAAATCGCTGACCGCGATCGCGAAAGAGGTCAGCGGCTCCCACTGCAACGGATTTCTATTTTTTCGACTCGGGAGGAAAGCATGAGCAACAAACCAACCCCGCGCCCCAGAACGATTCGCTGTGCGATCTACACTCGCAAGTCGACCGAAGAAGGACTCGATCAACAATACAATTCGCTCGATGCACAGCGCGACGCCGGAGAATCTTACATTCGCAGCCAAGTAAACGAAGGCTGGGAAATCGTTCACGATCGATACGACGATGGTGGATTCTCCGGTGGCAACATCGAACGACCAGCGCTCAAACGGCTGATGGAAGACATCCAGGCCGGCAAAATCGACTGTGTGATCGTCTACAAGGTTGATCGCCTCAGCCGTTCGTTGCTCGACTTCGCTCGCGTGATGGAAACGTTCGACAAATACAGCGTCTCCTTTGTCTCGGTGACTCAGCATTTCAACACGACCCATTCGATGGGCCGGCTGACGCTGAATATCCTGCTTTCATTCGCACAGTTCGAACGCGAGATCATTGGCGAACGCATCCGCGACAAGTTGGCCGCCCAATGCCGGCGCGGGCAATGGACTGGTGGCTACCCAGTTCTTGGCTACGACGTCGATCGCAGCGAGCGAACGCCAAAGCTGGTGATCAATTCAGAAGAAGCCACCAAGGTGCGTCGCATTTTTTCACTTTACCTAGAGCTAAAGAATCTCTTGCCCGTCGTCCACGAGCTCGACGAACGTGGCTGGACCAACAAGTTGTGGCATTCAAAGAAAGGGCTACCCAAGGGTGGTCGAGTCTTTGACAAAGGCAGCGTGCATGCGCTACTGACCAATCCAATCTATTGTGGAAAAATCAAACACAAGACGGATCTCTATCAAGGCCAACACCAGGCGATTGTCGATACCGACATCTTCGATCGCGTTCAGGCACAACTTCGGGAGAACGGTTTCAACCGTGGCAATCGAATGCCCAGCAAGCACGGTGGATTGTTGAAGGGAATTATTCGCTGCCCACACTGCAATGTGGCGATGGTCCACAACATGACCAAGCGAAACTCGATCGTCTATCGCTACTACACTTGCGTCCGAGCCATCAAACGCGGTCGTCAATCGTGTAGGCATCCGTCTTTACCAGCGGGCGAAATAGAAGCTGCTGTAGTTGATCAAGTGCGAGACATCTCCCGAGACATCAAGCTCCGAGATGAAATTATTCGCCAGGCGATGGTTGCCACTCAACAAGGTCGATCGGAGCTTGAATCGCATCACGTTCAACTCACGCGGCAACTAACCCGCGACCACGGCGAGATTCGTGAACTGGCTCTAGATCAAAAGCCAAACAACTCGATTACTCATCGCATCGTCGACATACAGGAGCGAATCGAGAAGGCAGAGCTCGAACTGGCCAAGGTAAACCGCCAACTGTCGGATCTTGATAAGCAACAGCTAACGACTGACGAGATCCAGGAAGCATTCATTGACTTCGATCGCATCTGGGACGCAATGACAACGCGTGAAAAATCGCAACTGTTATCGCTGCTCGTTTCGAAGGTCGAGTTCGATCAAAGCGATTGCACGATCGCAATTACTTTTCACGCCAGCGGAATCGACACGCTGGACCAACAATCACAGGAGGTTTAATTGGTTACCGTCAAACGCAAATTGAACGTCAGTATCGCTTCGCGAGGTCGCGTCGCAATTCGCCCCATCGATCCCAACGCGGAGCCACCGCGACCCAGACCAACCAATCGTACCCCACGTATCTCCAAGCTGATGGCGCTCGCCATTCGCTTAGATGAAATGCTCCGCACTGGCGAAGCGTCGGACACAATTGAACTGGCCCGCCGTGGACACGTTACCCAGCCACGGATGAGCCAGATCCTGGCTCTCAACCAGCTCGCGCCGGATATCCAGGAAACCCTACTCAATCTGCCAGCCACGAAGGGCAAACCCGAGATCCACGAGAAGCGGCTGCGCCCCATCGCTGCCATGCTCCACTGGGAGGACCAGCGGGGGGCGTGGAGGCAGATTTAATGCGAGTTTCATTGTCATTCGAAGGATTTTGAAGAAGTGGCTAGCAAGTAGATGTCTTTTGCCAGAAACGTCGTGCTTCAAAACGTTCGCAACACATGCTTTTTCCCAACTCCAACGTGATACGCCTAAGTTCCCGTTGAAACGATTTTCTGAGTTTCGTCAGATCTTGATCAATGGTCTCAGGCTGACGTGCGAGTTGCCAAAACTTAGCGCCACGCAACGCTCCGGGGGGCCCAACCGGTGCGAGTTAGCAGTTGCCGCAGAAATCCCGGGTTTAGCCAATTAGCCGACGGTTAATAGTAGTCAGAGATTCTCCAAGCAGCGGCATCGCTGCAACAGACTGCACATATTCTTTCACGCGTAGCAGTGTGGCCGACCAGTAAGCCACGTACTTTGTAGATCCAGAGTTCGAGAATGCTGCGGATAGGGCGACGTTGAGCGAGTTGATTCGCGGCGTCTGTGGACAGTGCGGTGAGCGATCTACCACCTGCGGATTGTGCGCGTCATTTCTGGGCGTCAATCTGAGTAGATTCGGCAGAGGGTTCGGAGCAAAGTCTGTCGCAAGTTGTCGCAGCGTTCGGCGCACTTGTGCGCAGAGGCGCTTGGTACGATTAAGGGTTTGCGGCAACTGTTAGGCTTCCGACTTTAGTTGTGTCGGTCCTCGCCTTGATCAAAAGACCGTAGATCGTGGGCCAGTTTTGCGGAGCGCATGTCACACAGCCGAGCGAAACGCGTCCAGGGTGAAGGTAGCGATCGCCGCTGGTTCCCAGCCGAAACCAAACCGTTCCACAGGTGCCGTACTGCGCGCCACCGGGATGCGGGAAATCGGGAATCTGCACGTCGTGCGATCCGTTGGCTATCGGATTGTCAGGGTCGGTCTTAGCGGGGAATGTCTGCACCGCACCCAATGCGGACGTGATCTTCAATTCTTTGTCGTACTGTTGTCCGCCAATGTTAACTGGCCCGCCAGGGCGATTGTAGAAGCGAAGCGCTGCGGCACCGAGATGCGGGTTTGTCGCAGTCAATAACCCAGCATCGCTACGGATACTCCCCTCGGTGCCAGCAAAGATGCCCTCAGAAATAGTGAACAGATCCCTGCCGCTACTCTGTCCCGTAACAGAGACCTTCAAATGTGAGGGCAATGACCGTCGCGCGCCCGCTTGGTCAAGCGTAACCACCCAACCATCGCTCGTTTGGGTAAACCAATTTGTCGCGGCCGTGGCAGCGAACTTCTGCTCACCGGTACCGTAAAACAGCGCATGCTGGAGCCTCTCCTGCATTTCGCAGAGAGTGTCGATTTGCGACTGCAGGTGCTCGATTTCTTTATCGGAGGACCGTTCGCCCGCAGGCGTATCATCAGCCGCAGAAATCCTAAACCCGGATCCTCCTCGGCGAATGACTTCGGGCAGAATTGGTACTCGGGTGACGCCCAAGGGATGAGTCAGTCGGGCACTAACGCTGCTACCGAAGGAGTTCGGGAGGATGCAAGCTGGGCGGAGCTTCGACGACAAACTTCGCATGTCCAAGGCGGGCATGGTATTACCTTGATGGTGGAGGGTTGGGGATGTTGACATGACGACAATGCTCAAGGCTCGTGCGTTCCGCCAATGCCGTGAGTGCAGCAGTAACACTGGCATTTGTATTTCACGTTTACCACGATGTGTTCGCGCAACAAGTGTTTGTTTGGCAACTGAGCGAGTATGGCCGACATCTGCGCTGGTGACTTCGTCACGCCTTCTATAACCACTCGTTCACCGGTGCCGTAGGATCGGGCCTTGAGATCTGCGCCGTTTGGCTCGTTATAGCTCTTGAGGATTTTATTAACACGATCGTCATCCTGCTTCACATGAACGGTACAGTTGAAGACTCCTTGTGTTGGTGTTTCCCCTGCCGTCTTGTAGGTGCATACTAGCGACGCCGTACCGACGCTTTTGCCCGTTACGAAGAAAGTCGCGACGCCGTTCAGTTTCTCCATCCGGACAACCGACAGCACCTCCGGATTGGAAGCAGCATCCTGGACGTTGCCGGTTTCCTCCGGCCACACGACTGAAAAGCCCTTGTCCCTGACGCGTATCGCCACAGTTTTTCCGACAGCGACGAATACAGTCGGCGAGTCGGGATCTTCCGCCGTTCCGGCCGGACTTTTCGTCGTAGCGGCAGCGTCTTCTGCTGTGGCGGCCGAGGACAGCGGCGCGTTGACGACACCGGTGATCAACAACAAAGCGACCAGCAATGCCTGGTCGTGCAAACAACGAACTGCTATGTACTTGACGCGCATCATGGAATTAATCTCCCGGAAAGTAAGTTAGTGTTGGATCTACGGCTTCGGAATCGTTCGGACCAGGGCGTGAATCATGTACACGATCCCCTTCGACGGGAACGCCGCCACGGGGGTGCCCGTGCCTTCGGGTATCCAATCATCGCGGATCAGCGTTTCTACCGGGTCTTTCTTGTGAGCAGGCTTTCCATCCGGCAAGAGGAAGATGTAAGACGGAGCCCAAATCTTCAATTGATCACCGGACGTTTGGGGAGTGTCTCTCAACCGCCGCAACATTTGAAGATGGACGGCACCCTTACCTTGCGGATCGGCGAACTCGATAGACGGAAACAGCGACACTGGGTTAAGTGTGATTTCCCACTTGGCGAGTTCCATGATGTCGTTTGGGAGCTTGCCGGCGGCTTGAAAGTTGTGGGTGGGGGAATCGCCGCTGAGATAAATTGACAGGATGACTAGTTCTTCTTTGTTCATTGCGTGGGATTCCGAATAAAGGGGTTTAGTTTTCTTGTTGCAATTCTATCGGAGGACTGACTGAAACGACGCGAGCGGTTGCGTCTTTGGTTTGCGGCTCAGGTTGTTCGGCAAACAGGTGCGACCATGGGCCGAATTTCAAAGAGTCCTCGGAGACTGCTTCGTCGGCGTGGACGAATTGAAACTCGATAATCCGAATGCGCAGCCGCCGCATCTTGCGAATTTCTTTAGGTCGGACGTCTGGGAACTGATGAGTAACGTCGAGCGAGCAATCTACCGCATTCGTGGCATCTGTAAACTTAAAGAGCCCCAGGTAGCGTTCCTGCCCGAGTTGCCCGCGGACGTCGGAGATCATCTCGGTGAGCAAGGCAAAACGGCGGAAAGTGATGTCGCCGAAGGCCTTCCTTTCGTGCTTGCTGAGGCGATCAGTGACGTAAGTCCACTCACCGTCGTCTCCAAACCGGCGGCGAAGTTTGGCCTTCAGCGGGTCGTCATCGTCTCCCTTCCACTCGAGCGAGAAATCCCAGGGCCGCCCCATGCGCGCGTCGTCGTCAGTCACCAAGCGCCGCAACAGCAGCGAATCCGGCAAGAACTGAACCCATTGCGGATCGGTGTAACTGCTCATGCGGGCAGGCAGGGCCTGCGGAGTGGCGCATTGAACGTTGCCGGTGGCCGAGAGCTTCCAGTGTTCCGGCCAGGCGTGGTCGTCGTCCGATGCCCAGTTGCGGCGCTCGAGCAAATGCCAAACGCGGCCCGGCGACGCCGGCTCCATTCGCTCGCCCACAGGTCCAGTGGTTGCTTCGTTGCGAACCGCGCGGATGCGATACTGAACGCTCGAGTGGCGAGGCTGGGGTTTGCGGCTCGTGTCGCCCGGAACTTCAGGCTCCGGAACTTCAGGCTCCGTCTTAGTGTCGAGCACATGCACCACACGCAAATCGAGCTCGACTTCGTGCCAATTGGCTGCTTTGATTAGCAACGCCTCGTTCGGCAAGTCAGCGTCGTCGGCCGGACCGGACGAAAGGTCCAGCCTGTCGCCCGACTGACGGATGCGAACTACGCCGAAGAGACTCGACGACTCAAGCTTGATCTTGAAGTTGACGACGGTTCCAGCGGCACGCGTGATCAGAATCCGGGGCAGATCGACCACCCAGCCGCGATCTTTGGCCAGCACAAAGTCGAAAGGCTGTTCAGCCGAAATGGTGATCTGCGGGCCCGTGCGATAGTCGGCCGTCGCCTCCGGCAGCAGCACGCGGCGGAAGCGGACCTTGGCGAAGTACCAGGCAAGCGAATCGCCGTACCAGGGATCGGATTCTCCGGCGGCAGTTCCCTGGCCATCGACCGCGTCGACGCCGGGAGGTCGCAGGATGAACGATGTGGCATTGAAGAGCGGTGCCTCGGCGCCCGTATCGAACGTGTGGCCGATCGGCCCGACGATTTGCATCGAAAGCGCCTTGGAAGGAGCCTCGAGTTCGTCGGGAGCCCCCTCGGCGGCTTCGCCGACGTCGACTTTGGTCCAGCCGCGGTTGGTCAAGGTCGGGTCGGGACCGAACTCGGGGCGAAACACGACCGGCTCCAACGCGGGTTCATCGCGATAGTAATCCGAGGCCATCGAGATCTCGGCTTCCAACGCTTCGGCCAGGCCGCCGTAGGAGAACCAAGCGTCGTCGAGCACCACCAACAAGCCAGGAGTGGTCACGGGACGGCTGTCGTCTTCCGATTCCGTTAGCGGAACAACGAAGCGGACTGCGGGTCTGGGGAGTTCTTCGTCTCGCCGTGTTGGTACGAACAGACGTCGCCATGCATTGGCCACGGTAACTTCCTGTTTCTTCGAGTCCTGCCATTTGGCTGTTTCGGAGGCCTGACATTCTAGTCGTTCGCCCGGAAATAGAGCAGCATAGCGCCCCGTGGCTTGGGCACCAAAGCGAAAGTAGAGAGCCCGACGATCGCCCGCTAGGTTCTCGGTATAGAGCGTTGCCGAAGCGTTCGCGGCGGCGATGCCCGTGGTTTGATCCAATAGATCGGTGGTGGAACGGTCGCCGAAACCGATTGCATCCCACAACTGCGGCAGGTCGGGAGCGTGTCGTTCGGATTGCGTGAGATATGGCCCATCCGCATCGGGAGGGAATGCGTCGATGAGCGCTGGCGCGGCCGCGTCGGCCGGGAATGGCGGCACGGGCCGACCTCGCCAGCGCCAGACTTGCCGTAGAAGCCGAACCTCGCTCACGTAGCGGAAGCACCATGGAGCTGGCTTTTGCAGGCGAACGGCGATCCGCGAGCCATCGAACCGCGGAATGATCGAATCGAGCAACGTTTTGCGTGCCACAGTCAACTGTGGATCGAAGTCGGGAATCTTGGGCAGACTAGAGATATCGAGCGGCACGATCACTTCCGGAAGCACCACCTCGCGGGTAGCCACTTCGATTACGGCTTTCCAAGCGGGGCCAAGTCGGTAGTCGTCGTCGAACTCGGTGCCGGGGCCGTCGTGTTGAATCAATAAGCGTTCGAGGAACGCTGAGTGGAAGCGTTGGCTGCCCGGCTGCATTTGGGATTCATCGGTGGTCTTGGTGAAGTACTTCTCCCTGATTGCCGGGTAGATTCGTATTTCCCAGATTTCCTGTTCTTCAAACAAAACTGTCAGCGGATCATTACCCGAGCCGACCAGTCGCGTTTCATTCAGCTTATCTCGGAGAATTTCGGGGGTGACGGGCGAGCCAGCTTTTGCCAGCGCGACTCTTGCGGCAAAGCCGTCAACCTTGGACGTCACCTTAATGTCAAGTTGACGAAGCTTGCGTTGCACTTCGCGCATCAGGTTCGCCGAGTCGTCGTTGTCTTGGGGATCCCAACTGATTCGCATGACTTCTTGTTTGCGTGCCGTGCGTAGCGGCACGAGTTCTAGCACCAACAAATCAACCGCTCGGTCGTCGATCGTTGCATCCTTCTTTTCGTTTCCGGGCTGGTGGTTATTCCCTTCCGTCAGCGTATGGTATTTCCAGACCCGCTCGCGAATCTCCGTCGATGTTTCCGGCTTTCCCAAATGCAAATCCATGTCAAACCACGACGTCCACGTCGCCAAGTCAATCGCTGGCGGACGAATGGCGATGCGGGCGAATGGGTTGGGTCCAGACCATTTATTGAGGACTTCGGTAGCGGTGGTCAGGCCAGCCGCGGAGTCGTCGGCTATCGGCGGCGGCGCGACGACGGTCACTTGGCGATCGTGCGCTGCAAGATCGCGGAGCGCCAAGTCATCGTCGACCGGCCGATCATTTCGAATGACAACGTTACCGGTCGCGAAACGGGGACCGCCCAGCGTAATTGTTGACTCGCCCGACACCGATGGAGTCGTGGCTGTGCGAACCAAGGCGGCGTCTTGGCGGCGGATGAGCAGCCGGCAAGCTGCAGTGGGTGCTGTTGCCGGACCGAGGAGTTGACCGCTTTGCGTCCCATCAGCCCAAGGCTCGTCCCGATCAGAGCGGCGCCACGCTAGGTAGAAATTTCCATCGGCCAGTGCGAGCCGCAGATCAATGGAACCGCTTTCCAAGGGCCCTCCGGCGGGCGAAGTGAGCGTGATGTTCGACGTCGTGCCGCCGTGCGTGACCGTGAGCTGCTCTTTGTCACGTTGGATTCCGAGTCCACAAGACCCGGACAGATTCGACTCATCGTTGGTGTTGGTGAGACCTGCCCACAGGTCGAATTCAGCGACGGCATGTTGGTTGGCGTCACCGGTATCAGTGTCGGCCGCTCCGCACACGGCGACACGCGGAATTACGAGCATCCAGTTGGCCGCGTCCGCGATCGGAAGCTCGTTGCGATGCAGGCCAGCGTCGTAAAACTCGCGGAGACTGCGCTCAGTGTGGGTCAGGCCGCGAATATTCCAATCGCGTGCCAGCGGTATGACTTCGCGCGGGGAAGAGGGTAGGGGAGGTTTCTTGAGATCAAGCGATGGGAGACCATCCTTTGTCAGGGCAAACGCGCGCGGCGCGCCGACGCCGACCGAGCGTAAGTGAACGATCCGCCGTATGTAATCGGGTCGGTCATGAATGCCGTCGCCATCGGAGTCGGAAGCGGGGCTGTGGATCGGAAGATCGGCGTCGGGAGGCGAGTCGACACGCAATCGGGCCGGGTGTCCGTCGGCGAGCGCCTTAGGCAACGCGCCGCCGTTGCCTATCACGAATGGCAAGGCTTGATACCACTGGCCATACTTCAGAGCGGGAAGCAGCCCCCAATCGTGTCCCGTAGGTGCGCCGGGAACGCGGCGCAACAACGGCGCAAGTTCATCGGGCTTGGCGTTGCCGAAGCCGTAGACATCGGCAATCTCCGTCAGCGGACTCGATGCCATCAGGTGCCGATTTTCATAACTGATCATCGTCTGTCGGACATTGTCCTGATATTGCAACGGAACGGGAGCCGGCTGCAGTTTCAGCGAGTCGGGCACTGGATACGGCTCGTAGGGATCTTCGACATTGCCGGGAGCCGGCGGATTCTCGACGAGGACGCCAACGTCGACGCAGTTCAGCAGCCGCCACGGCTGGTCGAGGAACCAGTCATCGGGTCTTGTGGCGCCACTAGGACGCGACTTCGGGGCCTGTCGCAAGAGAACCCCAAAGCCGGAGATCTTCCGGAGCAGGTCCAAGTCGACGGCACCGTTGGAATCGGCGAACGTGCCGGGCCGGTCGACCTGGAATTGCAACGGAGGCGACTTGGGCACGGGAATCGAATCTTTAGAGTGCTCGGTGTAGCCGGTTGCGTCAACCTCACGCTTGCCGGGAAGGGCAGCTCTGGCCACGAGCGTCAGGTGTTCATCAATGAGTTTCCAAACGTCAGCGTTCAAGGCTTTGCCGTCGAATCGGGGCTCAAAGTCGCGATAGATCGACGACTTCAGATGATCGGCATGGTCGAAGCGTTGACGAACGGATGCTTTGACCAACTCTTCGAACTTGATCTTGATGTTTGCGAGGAAATCCGGATGGGCAAGATTCCACTCCTTGTTCCAGACTGGGAAGAAACGGGCGATTTGACCGAGCGTAAGCAGTTCGCGGACGTCAATCTGCGAAAGCACGCGGTCGATCGGGGCGACGTTGGGCTCGGTGCTGGAGACGGGTTTGAGCCCCTCGTTCCAGAGTCGGAGGCCGGGGTCGAAATCCTTGTACCAAGTGTTGCGCAGGAGCGTGATTTCTGGACTTGAGTCGGCAAGCGATTTAGTCGCGGTCAGCAGTGTGGGCGAGGCGGCCGACAAAGCGGCACCAGCCGGCAAAGTGATGTCGGGGGGCGCTGCATTGCGGACGCGCAGGCCGAGGCGGGTGAGATTCGCGGCGTTAACGATGATCTGCGGGCCGTCTCTCCAGATGATCGAGCCGCGATTGCCGGTGCCAAGAAACGCTTGCGCCGAAAAGTGAAGCGGAGCCGAGGTGTCGCGCGAGTACTCGACACGAAGGTGAACCTTTTCTCCGGCCGTGACCGCCGTGGGTGGAACCAATGTCACCGGCAGGATCGGCGTCGGCGCACTCAAGAAATTCGTCTCTAGCCAGGTCAGCTCGACTGCGGGTCCGGCCTTCCACTCGGCGCAGAGCACGAGTCCGGCAGACCCTGCGACCGGTGAGCCATTTAGGTCATACTCCGTTCCGAACTCAAGCTCAGTAATGCAGCCGACATCGTTACCACGGCCGTAGCTCAATTCGGCCACAGTAAGCACCCAAACCCGGCCATCGAGTGGCCTGATTTCGCCAAGCGTTTTTGCGGTGACTGGCGTACTCGGTATCTCAGAGACGTCGGCAAAGACGCTCACATACCAGGCGGGCGACGTATCGCCGGCGGCGACGCCGAGGAACCGCGTCGCGTGTGCCGCCCAGACGGGGCGGATTAGACGGATGAGATTCTCGTCGCGCTTTAGGTCGGTGTGAAGGCGCACCAGAGAACCAAGATCATCGGAAACTCCGGCGTGAACAAGCGACATTGCGCTTTCTCGGTCGGCGGTTCCATCGTTGGTGACAGCAACATAACGACCGGCGGACAGCGGTTTGTCGAAAACCGCGTCGTAAGCGTCAAACGTGAACGAAGCCCCGCCGTCGTCTGTTGCCGAGCGACGGCCTGGGACGAGCCCGGCGTTCATCTTTGTCTTTGTCGTGCCGTCGAAGTAGAAGACGTCGAATTGCGGATCACCAGAACCCAAGACGTGGGCCACACCAAGATCGCCCGGCGGCCAGGTCAAAGCGACCGGGCGCGACGGTCGAGGAGCGTACGTCGATATCGGCCGCGGACGGCTGGCGACAATCCCGCAATGGGCACGGACGAGGGCCTGCACATAACGAGCAGGAACCGCCGGCGCAGGGGCCAAGCCGAAGCTCTCAAATTCAAAGTAAGCACCTTCTTGGGCGACTCGGCGCCAGCGTCCAGGCACATTCTCGGCGGTCTTTACCGGAGCCTGCGATGTGTCGGCGGTTAAAAACCAGGAGACATCGAACGAGATCGGCGGATTGGTTTCGTCAAACGCCTGATCAACTGCCGGTGATTTCGGCCAGAACGCTTCGACGGGGTCGGTGTTAAGCACCGGGAACAACCCGCGGAGCACGGCATACCATTGCTTGAGCTTCGTGTCGTTGGCGTCAGGACCGGTTGTGATCGGCTCGTCGACGCGCAGCTTAGCCCTCAACGAACTCAGCGACCCCTGACGGACCAGGCTTTCGACCGTGGTCGCGGGCTCGAGTGTCGGGACCGCCAACTGCAGGACGTACCTAAGCAGCCCTTCGCCGTCGGGCGTATCGATCAGACCGAGGCCCGCACGATCGCGCAGAGCAGCCACGATCATGTTCCAATAAACGTCGAATGTAGGAATCGAGACGCAGTTGCGGACTGCGTCGAACAAGTGGCGAGCGAGATCCCATGACTCACTCACGCGGTCATTGACGACAGTGGGCCAGTGGACGTTCGGGTCGGGCGGATCGACAGTGGAGCCACCAGCCGAAAGCTGCGAACGGACCCAGCCCGATTGCAACTCAATGTAGCGGCCATCGGGATCGGCGACGTCAGAATCGATGGAGAGAACGACGCCGTCCAGTGCCGGCCCGGAACCGACGGTTCGATCGTAATGCCAGATGCCCGCAGCGTCAGGACCGGTGGAGTTTGGAACGTATGTGGCGTCACTGGTGAAAGCCGGCAAGATTCCAGCGATCGAACGTATGCGAAGATGCGGCAAGGCGAAGAGTTCGGAATTCGCTGCCAAGCGGTTGTTTCCCGCGTCCCACATTCCACTGGGGAACAAAGCGAGCGGGACTTTGACGACGGCACTCAAGCGGAGCCAATAGCCGAGCATGCCTACCGTACGTTGCGTATTGCTCTGCAATTGCGTGACATGTCCCTCCTCAGGTGGTAGCACGTCGGGGTTGTGAAGGTCGATGGTGAACGACGCCGCGCCGACCTTCGATCGCAGATCAACGACACGGACATGTAGCGGTGCGTGTAAGGCGGTCCGCTCGGCCAACGTCAGGTCGGCAGGAATCGCGGCAACCGTCAAATCGGTCGTACTGTCGTTGATTCCGTTCTTGCGGAAACATAAGCGGACCTGGGAGATCGCATCTTGCCAGCACCACGGCTCGACCCACAGCAGATCCTGGTCGTCTGCAGCGTCGAAATCCTCGGCCCAAGCAACGTGCCAAATCAAGCCTAAAACGAGCTCGTTGGCACCCTCGTGTGGGGCGAGTCGATCGACTTGGCAGCGTAAAGCAATTCGTTCGCTCATGGTCTTCCCATAGTAATTCGGTTTATGCGGACCGCTGGAGGTGCCCGCGGCAGGCTCGTTCGACGCGATCCTCATTACTTGCACCGGCCGGCGCGATCGCCCGTCGGCTACTTTCGCCGGCGAATTGTTTCTCGACTGTCTTGTTCACACGGACTGTGAGGAACCAGCAGACTTTGACCCGGATCGACAAGGTGCCTCGGCCGATAAGCGAGCCGCTCTCCCCCTTGTACTCCAGTTCAAGCAACAGTCGGATCGAGACGGTGATCAGGCCCATCACGTCAACGTCGCCGCCAAGGATGATTCCGATCCGGATGATCAGTTCCTGCGAACCCGGCGATCGCGAGTCGCTACGGAATTCGCCCTCAACGAAGAAGAACGCGAAAACGCAACCATGCACGGGCCCGAAGTTAACGGCCAGGATGGCGCCAGCGTTGATCCCGATTGAAACGGCGGTGGTGGTGGCCTTGCTGGAGGGGAGGTAACGGGCTCGGGCGTCGAACCAGCCGCCGCCACCAAGGATCAGGATCGCGACGGTGAATGGAAGCATTTTCTCGCCGACATGCACCCGCAGCCCGATTGCAAACTCCGGAAACGCCACCAGATCGAGTTCGGCGCCGAATCGGAGATTGGCCAGCGTGAACGCGCCAGCCGTCAGATCGGGCAGCGGCAGCAACAAAATAGCTTCCACGCCAACCGGAAGACCATTTTCCTCCTTTAGTCGGAGCGTGAAACCTGAGTCTGGGTCACTGACGGTTTTCAGGACGTCAGACAACATCGCCAGCAGGCCGTTCATCTCAATCTTCGACGGATCGAGCGTGAAACGGGTGCGGCCCGACTCGTCGAACGAGAGTTCGGTTTCATGGAACGTGACCAAAGGTTCTCCGCCGAAGATGAGATCCCAGGTGCTGAGCAGGCGACCGAACTGCGTGTGCTTTACTGCGCCGGACAATCCGGCCTCCATGCGGATCTTGGCGTATAAGTCGATCAGGCGCAAGCTGACCTTGATCGGGCCCGCGTCGAAGAGGGTTGTCGGCTCATCCTGTTTGATGATCACTTCAGCCTGAGCCCAGCCGCGGCCAGTAGCGCGGTCGAAGTTGTTCGTGACCTTTACCTTGTCGCCTAGCGCGTCGGGTGCCTTGAGCTCGGGGAACAGATTGTCCAGCTTGAGGCCCGCGAAATCGGGAAGCAGCTTGCCAAAATCAAAGTTCTGCAATTCCGGGGGCATGACTTGATCGAGCAACTGGCCCGAGGGGAGGCTGATACCGAGTCCCTTGAGGTGTTCGCCCGCACGATTTATCAGAGCCGTTGCCGCAGTCATGTCGATCGGAGCGCCGAACTTGGCCAACTCGGGCTGAAAGAAGTAGCCCAGGCGTTGCCGGTTGAACTCCATGCCGAGAACCTTCGGCGCGTCGCCGAAGGCGCGGACCAGGCGCAGCGTATTGCTCGCCTTCTGGACAAGGCCGTCGGGAAATTTCTTCGCAAGCTCACTGCCGATGTTGGCCGCGACGAGTTCCACTTGCGACTTGACCCCGTCGAGGGCCTCGCGAATTTTACCGCGGATTCTGTCGACATTTAGATCGGCAAGGTCGAGCTCAGTGAGGTCCTCGGCGAGTTTGAGTAGGTCGTCTAGCTTTACTTTGTCGAGGAAATTGACGAAGTCCCCTTTGATGCTATCGACGAAAGCCTTCGGGTTAGCGGCGAGTATGTCGTTCCGGAAACCCTCTAGCTCGGCGACCTTGTTCTTTAATCTGGTTAAGGCGTCTGAAAGCGAACCGGCATCGTCGATCGCCGACTTCAGCGTCTCGAACTGCCTTTCCAGTCCACTTTCCTCGATCAAGTCCTTCAGCTTTTTCCCTGTCGCTCCGACGTCAAGTTCCTGGAATTTTTTCAGATGGGTTCCGATGAGAGCGTTGAACGCATCCGTTGCCTTATCCGCAGCGCCTTTCAGATTGGTATTTAACTCGATCGCCGACCAAACCGATTCCAGTTCGTAGAACTGCTCGAAGATTTCGTCGACTGGTTTCGATACGACGCTACGCCATTTGCGAACCCAACTGGTCAAGTCCTTCTCGACGTCACGAACGAAAGCCTGCAGGAGATCGTTGATGGCCGGAGGTAAGTCGCGTGCAATGCGCGATCGGACCTGCTCGACCATTTGATTCAGGCTGGAGACTACGTCGGCGTCCAGGCGGTCGCCGAAAGCGAGCAGTGCCTTTTGGAGTTCGGGTTCGGGGACGACGTCGTTCAGCAGATCCGCCAACAGGGCGTTGACTTCCGTGGCGATCCGATCGAGCAGTGAGTCGAGCCGCCGCATGACCGTGGAGGGAACATTGATAGCTTGCCGCAAGCGATCTTGAATTTCGTTCAGTCCGCAATTGAACGGCGGAACCGCCAACTGATAGACGTCCCAGGTTTGACGCAGCGCCTTGAGGACTTCGCCCTCCATCTCCTCGTTCCAATCGGCAGCATCGGGGACCATGTCTCTGATCCGCGTCTCGAGAGTTCCTAGCGTATGGGCAGCGGCTCGGTCCGCAGCCCCTTTCCAGGCTTTCGCGCCCTCTCTGAATCGCTGTTCCCAATTATGCGGATCAGGAGCTAGGCCGACTGTGTCTTCAAACTGTTTCTTGAAATTCGAGTCGCGCAGTTTGGCTTTCAGCTCGTCGAGCGCCGCTTGAACCTCGGCGCGCGCCTTACTGTCGGTGAGCGGTTTGGCTAGCGCCGATTTCAAAGCGTTCAACCCGGCGCGTGCCCCGGAGAGACCCGTGCGGACCGCGAGCGCGTCGCGCATGGCTTTCTGAGAGTCGCCATCTCCAGGTGGCGATTGCGGATCGGCTCGCACCAGACTCACGTTACGCAACATAGCGCCCATCGTCTGATTGCTACGACCGGCTACAAGGTCGGCAGCGGAAGGCGCCGTTATGGCATAGGTGAACTCTTCGTAGCCATCGGCGATATCAATCTCGTCGGGCAGCGGAGCCTCAAGCGAGGCCGGGTCGGGATTAGGCTTCGGCGTGCTGGGGAACGAATAATCGGGATAGTCCACGCCGCGCACTGCGGCCCAGCGGTCCGTGTTGAAGTCGTCCCCTGACCCAGACGCTCCGGCCGCGGCGCCTGCTTCGGCCGCTGAAAAGAACATCATCTTTTCAGGTTCGTCTTGTGTGCACGCCAGCACTTCGTCCTTACCGCCTGCGCCGGCAACCTTTAGCACGATCTGGGGCTTGGGATAAACGGCCGGGTCCGCGTCGGTTTGCCACAATGGAATTACGTAGCCGATCGCTTCGCCGTTTGGACCGAGCAAATCGCGGCCCCAGCGTCTGGTGACGGGGATGATGCGGCTCTTGAAGTCAATGCCCAGAACGCAGCCGCGGGTGACGTCAGCGTCGCCGAAATCGGGATAACTTCGGGCGGGCTGCAGCAGTTCGATGAATTCGCGCACCTTGCGGAGCACAGGCCGGCCGGCGTGGTGGTCTTGCTCGTCGCGAAACTGCTTCGCTGTGCCGACGGTTCGTTCATAGATGACGACGTGCTTGGCGAAATTCCAGGCACAGTTGATCCGGCCCCGCCGCTCGACGCTGTAGAAAAATGTCCGGCCCATCGCGGTGTCGGAATAGATCGTCGTCAGGCCGTTGTCGAACACCGCCTTCTGATAGCCCCAGCCCCCGAGTGCCGAGAGTGCTGGTCGACTGAGTTCGCCGAACGTGGAACGTCGGAGCTTCGCCTTCTCGACGAACGGGCGATACTGCGATTTGAACTCAAAGCCCCACAACGCGCCGCCGGGCAGCATCTCTTGGTCCACGGCATTGGAGTTCGTTTCCGCCGGATCCTGCATGAAAGATTCGGGGGGGCGGATGACATACGACACGCCGTCGCGCAGCGTCAGCCCCCGCGGCTGCGACTCAAGCCAAGGCTGATAAACTCCGAGCCGCGATGCGAACGATGCGAACTGACGCGACCAACGAAAATTGAGCCAGCTGAATACGTCCAGTTGAAGTGGGTGGCCGTCGCGGTCAATTCCGAACGGACGGCTCTGACGCTGTGGCAGCTTGCCCGGCACCGCGCCCAGCTGCGAGTTCAACTCAGCGAGTCGCAAGCCGTCAACCCGGACGGCGCATCCCATGCCATACAGCAACTCGAACTCGAGCCGGCGCATTCTCGCGCCCGGCGCCCGCTGACCGGGATAGCCGAGAATCCGCCGCAGGTTCCAGGTAGCCTCCATGAAGTTCTGGCGAAAGAAAGATGAGAACAGCTCCAGATGCGTCGTCGGACTGAGTCGCGCCTGAACCGGATCCGGATTATCTCCGGGGTTGTCTTTCGACAAAATGTCGGCTCGTTTGCGCTTCTCCATCCCTTCGCCCAGCGCTTGTGGCGCGAAGTGGGCGACAAAGCCGTCGGTGGCGCCGGCTAGCTCCCAGGAAGCTCCTTCAAATCCGTCGGCCGACCAGTTGCCAACTTCCAGGTTGCCATCGGCGCCTCCTAGACCAATCAGCGGCGGCGCCCACACTTGCGCCACTAGAAATGGCTGGCGGTCGATGATGAGCAACGGCTTCAGTGACTCAGCCGCCATCGCTCCCCAGTTGAACAGATTGATGTCGATTTGCCGTGACTCGCTCGCGGCGGTCCGCTCGAACACTTGCAACAACAGCGGCGCGTGCGTCGACGTATTCGTCAGCGGGATCACCAGGGCAGGCTCGCGAATGAATCGCGCGCGGACAGCGGATGGCGATGAGTCGTGGTCGTGGCGCGTCCGGTGATCGAGTATGTCGGTCGAGAAGAACGGCTCGTCGGGCAAACCGTCCTGCCCACCCGGCATGGCATGATCGACGCGAAACCGCATCTGGACGACGACCGACGGAACTTCCTGGATGAAACGTCCGCGGCCCTTACGCGTCCCCGCGACGACCAGGCTCCGCTGCCGTTCTTCCACCACGCTCCGATCGCGGGCACCTCGACCAAACAGATTGGCGCTGACGTCCTCTTTGGTTTCTTTTCCGTCGAAAGATTCGTGCGGAATCGGATCGAGCGGCCTGGCGAATCCGAAGTCGAGCGCTCCGACTCGGACGTATTGCCGCTTCGACACCGCGTCGGGCTCGCTTTGACGACGCGATCCGTCAGCTTCGTTTTTCTGAAACAGGCGTTCAATCCGAAACCAAAAGCCACGCCAGATGCTATTGAGGCGACGTTCGAGGCGGCCCTTATCATCACGAGGGTCGTCGGCGAATATGAATGGCGGGCGGAGGATGTAAGAGTCGATCGTCAGTACGCCGGTATCGACACCGTCGTCGGCCGTAAAGGCCAAAAACTGCTCGCCTGTCATGGCGGGAGACCATTTCTGTGGCGTTGGGCGGAAGTCGTGGCGAGCCAAACCGGGAAACCAAGTCCGATACGCCAGCCCCATTCCAGACGCAACGTCGATGTCGGCGGGAATTGCCGCGCGAAACCTGACAGCTAAAGGCCGTCGCAGTTCGAGGATCAGCTTGTCGGTGCTCGAACCAGCCGGCTCTGAGTCCCAAACGTCAAGCGAAAGGACCCACGGGCGGCGCAACTCCATCTCGGCGAGACGGGCCTTGTCGGGATCAGGATCGAACGCGCGCATACGGTCCCAGATGCGGTCGTCGAACAGCGGAACGCCGGAAATCGGACGACCATCATCGGTAGTTTCGAGCGAAGAGAAATAGTCGCCGGCCAGTCGATTGTAGGAACTGAGCACGGCTGCCTGAGGCAGGCCCTCGATGCGGACCACCCAGTCGTTCAGTTCAGGGCTCAATTCTCCGTCGCCATCGAACGCGTTGAGCGTCTGCACGAGTTGGATGTGTCCTTCGACTGATCCAGTGGCTGGCAGGTTAAGCCGGGCTCGCTCGACCACTTCACGATTCATTTCCAGCAGCAACCGGCCCACCGCCACGCGCTGGCGTTCTTGGGGCGAGAGCGGCGACGACAGCGTGATCCGCTGACGAAACTGCAGTACAAGCGACTCGTCGGCAGGCCGCGCGTCAGTGAACAATTGGTCGTCAGTTGCTTCTTTGGTGATGTCGCGTGGGGCAGGGAGAAACGCCGTTACGAAGCAGCATTGCACTCGCGGCCGGTCTCCCGACTTAAGGCCCACGGCGGTCAGCAGGGCTGATTCGCCCGCCGTCGTTATCGGTATTTTAGTCGTCTGGTCGAACGGGAGGGAAGTTCCAGCAATGCGGACTGTCCACTTCCAGCGCGCCTTCACGTTGATCTCCCCGGTGAGCCGCACCGAATGCGAAGGAGTGGCGCCCAAATAACAACGGACGTCGCCGACAAGTGACGCCGCAGTGACCTCAAGCTTTCCGCTGGTCCCAACCGCAGCCGTGAGTTTGAAGGCATGGTCGGAAGAGGGACCGGTGCGGCTGCGCAGGACATCAAAGACTGCGCTCGACGGCGGTGTGCTACCCGTCGACGATTGGTACAACACCACACGGCCGAAGGCTATACGCACGGTCGCGGCGGCGGCTTCCCCGGAAACAATCAAACGCCCCATCTCATCTTCTTCGATTCGAAGGATGGGGACCCCGCCGGCGTCGAAAACGCGGCATACCGGCAGCATATTGTTGTACATAGGAGGTTGCTCGGTCGAGGTTTCCTGGATGGACGGTTTCTCTTTTAGCTCGGCCGTCGTTTTTTATCGAGCTCCCAGGCGGCGTTGTCGTCGACCTTGGGCGGACTCAAAAATGACTCGACTTCACTGCGACTCGCGGTGAACGACGGCGTGTGACCAGCGGCCGTTACGGCAGTTCGTATCTCACCGATGTAAACGCCGATATTGGATCTGGTGGCCATGTTGAGGTCGTGAAACAAGACGACAAGGTCCTGCGGTCCCGACTTCAGCGCGAAAGCGATACCTTTGCGAAGCGCCTCGCGCACTTCGTCCGGGTTCGGCGTCCGATCGAGCCTGTTCCCCTCGACCCAATAAGCTTTGGTATTGTCGAAACTGTCGACGTTGATTCCCATGTGGCCGAGCTGGGAATCAGCGTAGATATCCAATAATCGCTTTTTTGTGGCATCGCGGACTTTCTTCGTCGCTTTTGGATTCGCCAGTTCAAGGCCCACAGCGCGTATCGTCTTGGGACGGCGGTTCGTCACCTTTTCGATCGCTGCGACGGCTTTAGGGAGATCTTGGGCAAGCAGTTCGGGCTTGACCCAGTGCTTTTGATGGTCGACCGTCCCGGCCGTATGGATTTCGATGACGTGTTTGACACCATTGGCTTCTTGAATGACTTTCCTGCCTTCGGCGTCCGCCATGCGATACGCTACGCCTGTCTGGATGTAGAAGGCTGCAATGATTCCGTTCGCTTTAAGCGCCTGGAGAACCGTACGCGTACCATTGAGCGCGCCTGGGGCGGCGTGTGGGCCGTCATCGAATGTGAGCAAGATTTTCACCAGGCCCATGTGGTATCTCGGTTAACTGATAACTTGGATTTTACAAAGCGAAAAGGTTTTAATTTCAACTTGAAAACATGATTATATCAACTTTGCACTGCATCTTCATCAAATTTTCGTCATTTATTGTGCAGACTTGGGCGCCTTGAGCGCCCCAAGATGCATCGATTCGTCTGTCGTCGGAGTGCAATTGGTTGAGCGCACAGCTCGCGGTTCAAAGTCGAAACCCTCATACTATCTTTTCCTTCGTGGCATTTCACAAGGCGAAAATGTCGCAAGCAGAAAAAACAGATAATTCTTTCAGATGGGAATTAGCAAGACAAAGGCCGCTTAGAAAGAACTATGAAGATTGAATGAATTACATAGGCTTGAGTATGCCACCCTGCGATTTTGACTGATTCTCACTTGCGACTGAGAAACTGTCCGATAAAAACGGCAAAATCCTTAGCCAATCCACGCTTGGCCAAGATTATCTGATTCGTTCGATTTCGGATGCACCTGATCTCGTCACTTGGTAGATACTGTCTCGTCCGAGCGGTGCGTGTTCTAGACAACGAATCGACTCGATTCTACTCGTTCATAGTAACTTCAGACATCACAACACTGGTCAAATGCGAATGCGTCCTTGGTCATGAGCTTATTTCGATTTCTATTGGCATCATAATCAACGCAAATTCCTGAACGTTAAACTGTGGGAAAAACAGCCTCTGGTTACACGCTGGTCAATTATGGTAAGGCGCGGTAGTAGTAGCGAAGTTGCTTTCTTGCTGGCGAAGGGAAACTATAGTTCATCCCCTCACATTGTTTGCCCTCACCACCAAGCGTTCCCCAGTAGCCTCGTGGGTAGTCAATTGCGTCACCAACACTACGCACCTTGTCACCACACGTTATCACTGATACATGACCATTGTCGCGATTCATGTCGGTAGACAGCAACCCAGCCACGACAAAACTCCCAGCAACCGACTTCGAATGAGCGGTGTCATGTTCGCCACGATCCAGTTTCGTCCAGCCCGACGGTGCGCCCTCCAGATAATTGATTATGGAGTCGGCGTTTCCTAGCGACGCGAAGTCGCTAATACCAAGCTCGTTGGCAACAGCCTTGAGAAATTTATTACAGTCGGCCTTGTTAGCTTCCCAGTGCTTTTCACAAGCTTTTACGACTTTTCTTGCATTGTCGTTTGATGCCTTTTCAAGGCAATTGCTTTCGACCAATTTTTTTTCTGTATCTGACGTTGTGGTCATTAACTAATCTCCTTTACCTAGTTTGATCGAGACGAAAGAAACTACGCTAGCGAGTAAATTGGCATCCCGATAGCTAGGGAGTGACTTCATAACAAAAAGGATTGTAACCGCTCCTTGGATGCTACGAAGTTGGACTAATAAATTTTCTTGGTTGTGGGGATTTCGCTGCCCCCGGTCATTGCCGCGAGCATCGACGAAAAGCTACGCGTACACGAATCCGCTCGACCTACTTGCAACGCCCACTGATGTGCAAAGGAAAACAGTTCCGCCAACGCTGAGGTGGCGACGATAGCCTCCTTCTTGTCGCTCGTATCGTCGAAGAGCCTTACCGGTACCATTCTCACAAGACCAAGACCAACGAGTCGAGTCCCCGTATTTCGAAGTCGATGTCGCTCGCAGTCCGCTTTGATGAAATGCTCCGCACTGGCCAAGCGTCGGACACGATCGAAATGGCCCGCCGCGGTAACGTGACCCAACCTCGGATGAGCCAGATCATGGCACTCAACCAACTCGCGCCGGACATCCAGGAAGCCCTACTCAACCTGCCAGCCACGAAGGGCAAGCCCGAGATCCACGAGAAGCGGCTGCGTCCAATCGTTGCCTTGCTGAACTGGGGAGACCAGCCGGGGGCGTGGAGGCAGATTTGCGCCGAGGTTGACCTCCAAAGCGACGCTTTGGCAAGGTCTGCGGATCAATTCTGAAAAAATAATTGTGCGGGATTTTCCTGCAAAACATGTACTTTTCCGAAATCTTCCATTTTGCTGTGACCAGACGTGTCACAGGGGTGCTGTTCAATACTCCCACTACATTAGTCAAAAGCTAGCAATTCAGAGAAGCTGGTCTTAAACGAGTCTCAAGGATGCGTTTCAACATGAGTGGAAGAGTGATCGCCTATGCCTACTTACAACCCAAAGCAACTCGGTGAACCAGAGGTCATCCGAGAAATCAATCCGACTGTTCTCTATGCATTCTTGCAGCCGTTCGAAGGATATCTTCGATCGCGCGGACTTGTGATCAAAAAGGAAAGTCGCATCGACAACTCCACCATCGAACAGTTGGTGGAGATTTTAACAAACCCTTCGATGAAGACGCCCCAGGCACTGCTCAATGCGGTTTTCTATGTCGAAGAGATGTCAACGCCCTTGGCCGCTGACTCGCTGCTAAGCGCTGCACAACAAGCTGGAATGCCGTTCGATGAAGATGGAAAGCACTCGCTGGCTGACGTCGTCATGCAAGCCTGGTTGTTCGATTCAAAGATGGTCGAAACCCAGCACGCTTGGCACACTTGGAAGACCCCGCGGCGCATGGAGTGTTTTCAGGCTGTGCAACCGTTCGGCATTGCACCGATCGCGATCACAGACGAGCGATTGAACCAAGCGATCCAGGACGCTGGGGACTGGTTTGCAAAGAACAATCGTGGTCGCAAGTTATTCATGACACCTCGGTTCTCGGGCAAGCAAATCCAGATGAGCATTCGTAGTGGTGATCCGTTCAGTCGAAAGCCAACGATTGATGATGATGGAATGGACACGATCACGTTTCGCGAAGCTCGCAAGGACTCCATGATCTTCGACATGAACGAAGAAGTCTTGATGCTCAACTCGAGCTTGAAGAAGACGTATCCAGTCTACTGTCGCATCTTCGGTAAATTGCTCTACGACAACCCCAATCACTTCGGGATCTTCACGCGATACACGCTGGCACCGTTGTCGGAACTTGGCGAAGACGCTTTGTCGCCAGGAGAGATTGATGCAATCGAAGAGATCGTTCTGCTGAATTATCGAGTTCGCTTGGGTGGGCCATTCAATCGATACATCATCCACGGAGCTGACGACTTCTTCGCTGACCTCAAGTGGCGTGGCGGCGTGTTCCAATCGGAAGGTCCGCTGGATCGCGCGACCTTTCGAATCAAGTACCGCCATGTGAAAGCACCTCGGACCTTAACGTTGTATGCAGGAATCTCATCCTCATACACGCGAGACGAGAACGCTCATCACGCTGAGCAATGGTTGCTTCTGCGCAACTTTATTATGAGGACCGGTGCAAGGGCAGAGAAAGGATCGAACAAGGATGACCAAGCTTTGGCGAACTATTGAGGAATCGCCACTGCTCATGGATGTCAAGGATGTTTGGCGTGAGCGGCTCGGGATGGAGTTCGAGCCGCTAAGCCACTTTCTCGAAGCGACGAATATTGTCGCGACGAGATTGCCAGGTCGTAATCCATGGACATCGTATAAAGTCGTTTCGAACGATGAAGGCTTCGCTGCGTTCTGTGAAAGTACTGGTGAATCAAGGGAGGTTCCGCGCGCCGACGTGATTTGCCATCAGCTAAACAGCAGGCAACTCGCAGCGGAGTTGAACGCTGCGCTCAGCTTGGGCCGAAAGCCGGAATGGCTAGACAATAGTCGCCGAGTGTGGTTTCTGGGCAACTTATCTCTGGAGCTTCAATCGCGACCTGTCTACATGTCACTTCATATTGCAAGCGACATGATCAACGACGCCCTTCACGCCGCAGCTGCCCACGCGAGATCGACGTTTCTTCTGCTGGATCTCAACAGTCGACGTCGTGACCAGAGATTTGACGCGAGTGCCAGGATTGTCGATTGCAAGCCAGTGGAGATCGAGCAGCTCATTAGCGTCACAGCAGACGGTCGTTTGCTGGCCAAGTCGAAATCGCGAGAACTCATCGCATCGATACTTGGCGTGACACTAGAAAGTCGGCTGTCGGGTTACGTCTTCCAGTGCAAAGGTAAACATCGAATGCTCGCGTTCAACAGCGAGATCGAAATCACATCGGAAACGAATGGGAACTGGTACATCGAGCAGCTGCTCGCCAAGCCCAACGTTGCGTTTCGCTGTACGCACCTTGAATCGTTGCTGGCCGGCTTAGCCGAGGAGACTTCTACTGGTTCGATCGGCGAAGTGGTCGACATGGAAACTCTCAAAGGCTACCGCGATCGCCTGCAGGAGATCGACGAAGAGCTTGAGGAAGCGGCCAGTTTCAACGATCCAGCGCGTCAGGAGAAGCTTGGCGATGAACGCCAGGCCATTCTGGATCAGATGAAATCGGCCCAAGGCATCGGTGGACGCGTTCGCCAGAAGTTCGATGCCGAGCGTTCGCGGAAGACGGTTTGCAAGGCGATCTCGCGATCGATCGAAGCGATTGAAAAGGTGCATCCCGAACTGGGACTGCATCTACACAAGTCCATCAATCTCGGTCTCGAGGTCAGCTATAACCCTGACGTCGTCATCGACTGGTTGTTCTGAGGACCGGTCGCTCTCTGCTCTGCAGCCCCCATCACTGGGCGGCTTTCTGCTGCGATAACGCTGGCTCCTCGCCTTACCAAAAATCCCCGTTGATCCAAAACCCAGGAAAACACTGGTTTTTCTTCACTTTCCAAATTGCGACACGTTCTGTCGCGATGCGTCACGACTTGTCGCGGCTCGTCCTCGGTTGAGAGGACGTGAATCGCCCGACTGACCGTTACCTGCGTTTTCCGTGAGTCGGTCTCTGGCGCATTTTTGGTAACGGCTTCAGCGGCTGTGGTCATGCCATTCCTCCAGCCGGAGGAAAAAAATTGACTGCACCTGATTACCAAAGCCAGATGGTTCCCTTCGCGATGGAGCTGGCAAGTCGCATTTCGCTGCGGCTCGAACATCACAACTCGCTGACGTCATTTGAGACCGAGGACATCGAACAAGAACTGATCACCTACGTTCTTGAGCGAGCCTCGCAATTCGATCCGACCAAGGGAAGTGTCGAGGCGTTTGTCACGCGAATCATGCGAACGGCTGCCGCAGGTCTCATTCGCGGATCGAATCGACAGCGAAGCAATCCGCCAGCCGGCTCTGGAATCGAATCACTTTCGAAGATGGTTGAAAGCCCTGATCGCAAATCCGAGGAGCTCAACCGCGGGCTCACGTCCTCTGATGGCAATCGACGCCGCCAGACTGAGCATCGAGATCCACTTCGTGACGTCGAACTGGCTGATGCCGTTGAGCATCAGATCCAAACTTTGCCCCGTCGATACCGCCGTGTCGCTCGCCTTCTGCGAACTCACAACCAAATCGAAATCGCAAACAAACTTGGTTGGTCAAAACGAAAAGTTTCGCAGGTTTTAGCAGGGATTCGTGAGCATTTTGCGAGTGTCGATTGGAGCGATTCAGGATTTTTTTGTGACGTCGTCGCTCCAGATTGCATAGCTAGTTCTGGAGAGGACAACGTTTTTCAAGCCACCCAAGAATCTGCATGGAGAAATCAGGATGAGCGCACCCACCATGGACATCGAGCAGCGCGTCACCGTCTCGCTCGCATTGCAGCGATACCTGCGAGCGGTCGAACGCTTCGAAGCCGCTTCCAACGAATTCAACGAATCCTGCCAGACGATTCGCCAGACGCTGCGTCGTGAAAGCCGCTTCGTCGCCAACATCTCGCACCAGCACTATCTGGTGACCAGCGACAACGAAGGCAACTTCGAGGTCGAACAAGTCGACACGGTCTGATTCACAACTTGTCATCACCCTCTTTGACCTACTCGCTGAAAGAGCCGCTGACCATGTCAACGCGACTATTGCCCAATGAACTCGGCGATCGGAAGTGTCTGAAGTGCAACGAAATGTTTCGTTCGAAGAGCGCAGCTAACCGCATTTGCAAGAAGTGCTCGCAGGTCAATGCGTCACTGAAGGTGAGTGAGGCACAGCTCGCTCGAGAACGTGGCGCGAAACGCCTCAATGGCAATCTGATCGAGGAACAAGACACCTACGAGATGAACTTCTCGTAAGGCGCTAAAAGCAATCAAACGCACCCATTTTCAGTTCGAAAGTCTCATGTCTCAAGCGACTCTACCCCCCGAAACGAGCGACAAGAACGTGCTGACCTACTCGGCGCTCAACACGTTCCGCAATTGTCCTCGAAAGTATAAGCATCGTTACGTGGACATGCTGCGTCCTCGTGTGAAAGCTGAGTCACTCTCGTTTGGAAGCGTCATCCACAGCGCCATCGAGCATTGGTATCACGCGGTCAACGATGCCAATCGTTTGTGGATCGTGCTTGACTTCATCGATCGGAGTTTCCCCGAGCGTGACAGCGATGAATACCAGCAAGCGAATTGGCACTTAGCGCGTGCCATCATGACGGGTTATGCAGCTCGCTATGCCACAGAGGACTTCACGATCATCGAGATCGAGAAGTCATTCATCGGAAACATTCGCAATCCAGACACGGGACGCTGCAGTCAAACGTTTGTGATGGCCGGCAAAGCCGATGCGATCGTCCAGCGTGCTGACGGCATGTACCTGCTCGAGCACAAGACCGCCGCCTCGATCGACGCCAACTATCTCGACAAGCTATGGACCGATACGCAGATCGCCTTGTATTGCTACTACCTGCGTGAACTGGGCTACCCGATCGTCGGCGTCATTTACAACGTGCTGCTCAAGAGCCGCCTCAAGCAAAGCAAAGGCGAAACGCAGGAAGATTACGAAGCTCGCCATGCGGAACTCGCTGCCAAGAACAAAAGCGGCAAATCGACTGCCAAGCGGCAAATGCCTGAAACGAACGAAGAGTTTCAAGGCCGATTGGCAGCCTGGTACGCCAAACCAGAGGCGTTCCACCGCGAGTTCATTTATCTCTCCGAAGATCGTCTCGCCATGCTGCAAGACGAAGTCTGGGAGATCACCCAGCAATATCTCGACGCCCGACGTCGTGGCAAATGGCTACTCAACACATCGAATTGCTTCTCGTACCAGCGACCGTGTGAGTATCTGCCTTACTGCCAATCCGGCTTCAATCCAAACGTGGTGGACAACCTCTATGAGATCAGTCCACCGCACGAGGAACTCAATTCAATCGATTCTGACGCACCCGTTTTTTGAAAGGAATAGCACCCGATGTCAATTTCATTACCCACCGAAGCATCCAAGCCCGTGACCGAACTCGGCAAGCAAACGATCCTGCTCTATGGCAGCCCCAAACTTGGGAAGAGCTCCTTCGCAAGCAAGGCTCCAGGTTCGCTCTTCTTCGAGTGCGAGCCGGGACTCAATCACTTGGAGGTTTTCAAGATCCCAACCTACAAGTGGGAAGATTTCCTCGAAGCGTGCAAGCTCATTGCCAAGGGCGATCACAACTTCAAAACGATCGTGATCGACACCGTCGATAACGCATTCAAAATGTGCTCGGACTTTGTCTGTGCCAAGCATGGCATCGAGTACGAGGGCGACATGGGCCACGGTAAAGGCTGGGCTCTGGTCAAGAACGAATGGCATCGCGTGCTGACTCGATTGGCCAGCCTGCCATACGGATTGATCCTTATATCGCATGCGGTCGACAAAACGATCGAAACTCGTACCGGCGAATACACCAAGACGCAGCCGAGCCTGCCCGATCGCGCTCGCAACGTGGTGTTAGGTCTGGTCGACATCATTCTCTACGGCGATTCGATCGCCAAGAAAGATGCCGCTGGCAACGTCACCATCGAGCGTGTTGTGCGCACCAAGCCGCATCCAACTTACGAGGCCGGCGATCGTACTGGTCGTCTGCCTGAGTTGCTCCCTCTCGATTACGAGCAGTTCGTCAAATCTTTCAATTCTCCCGCTCGCGGCTCGGAAACCGGCACCAGCAGCGCAGCGAAGAGTTCCACGCCGGCAAGCACCCCCTCAGGAAAGGCTAAATAGTCATGAGTGAATACGAATCATTCGAACCTACCGATTCGCAAGTCGACCTCACATCGTTTGATGACGAGTTCGAGACGGCAGACGCGCCGAGCTACGATGAGGTGCCCGACGGCAAGTACCAAGTGAAGATCCAGACCGCGAAGCTCGAATCGAGTCAGAAGGGTGACCCGATGATCAAGTTCGATCTGTTGGTCATCTCAGGTTCGCAAGCTGGACGGCACATCTTCAAGAACTCGGTCATCACCCAGGCATCGTTGCCCTACGTCAAAGGCGATCTTAAGACGCTTGGGTTGGAACTGGCCAAGTTCAGCGAGCTGGCGGGGCGGCTCGAAGAGTTGCTGGACAAAACGCTCGAAGTCACCAAGCGTACGCGAGGCGAATACACGAACGTGTATTTCAACCGTCGGTTGAATATCGCCTCCGCTCCGAGCGGTGGAGTGGCGGACGAGGACTTGCCGTTCTAAGTCGCTGGTCGGCTACCAGCGTTAGTCGTTCCCTGTGAACGGGTGCGGCCGAGGCGGGATGGCGTAACAGGGAAGCAACTCTCAGCGATGTGGTTCTTTTGCCGGGTCCACTTCGCGCTTCCTTGTTCAGACTCCCCGTGCCTGCCTCGGCTCTTTCTATTTCATCACTCGGATTGGGTTGCCAGGAAAACATGGATTTCCGAATCGTTATCGACTCGCGAGAACAGGAACCTTACACGTTCGCGTGCGAGGTAGTGAAAGCCAAGCTTGATGCCGGTGATTACTCGGTGGTTGGCTTCGAACAGCGAGTGGCCGTTGAGCGCAAGAGCCTGCGTGATTACGTCGGCACCGTCATCCACGATTTTGATCGCTTCGCTCGCGAGCTTGAAAAGCTGTCCGCGATGGAAGCGGCATGCATCGTGGTTGAAGCCGATCTAACCGCAGTGCTTTGTGGTCTGCACCACGACGCACTCAGGGCGGTCGCGCCACAATCTTTGCTGGGCACGTCCACTTACATCGGCATCAAGTATCGAGTTCCAGTTTATTGGTGCGGATCGCGACCAGCAGCGGTTCGATTCACTGATGCCTATCTGCGATCGTTCATCCGTGTGATCTCCAACGCAGGAGCTCTACACCATGAGTAATCGCATCAGTGGTACGGTCGATCGAGTTTTCTTCACCAGCGCCAAGTTCTCCGCCGGCGCACTTGTTCGCGACGACGGCGATCGTGTGCGTTTCCGTGGGCCATTCTGTGTGAGTGAAGGCGAGTTGGTCACACTGACGGGACAGTGGAAAAGCGATCCCAAGTATGGCCCGCAGTTCGACGCGAAGAGCGTGAGCTACGATCTGCCGGAAACGCCTGAAGGTTTGGTTCAATACCTGGCCAAGCATCCGGCGTTTACTGGAATTGGCGAAACCACGGCGCGGAAGATCGTCGCGTACGTCGCCAGCGCGGAACACCTCGATCGAGTGATCCGCCAGGACGTTCAGGAATTGAACCGCGCCCTTCGAATTCCCAAACGTACACTCCAGTCGCTACGTGAAGCGTGGATCGCCAACAGTGCCGAGAACGAAGTCCGATCCTACCTTGCCAGCTTCGGACTGTCTCATCACCAAATGGAAACGCTACTGGAGGAATTTGGATCCTCGGTGGTCGGCGTTCTCCGGGCGAATCCGTATCTCATCATCCGATACATCAAGGGCTATGGCTTCAAGCGGGTCGACAAGATTGCGCGATCGATGGGCGTTCCCAAAGAGCACCCGGGCCGGCTTGAATCCGCCCTGTGTTTTCTGGTTCGCGAAGAGGCGTCCGATGGTCATACATGGATTGCCAATGACGAACTGATTCGCAAGGCGATCGAACTGCTGCTGCTCGACTCGCTCGATAGTCGTTCGATCATCGAGACGGCCTTTGAGCGAGTGGTTGACGACGGTCGCCTGATCGCCGACGGAGATGCTGTGGCGCTACCGCATTATGCTGAAGCAGAACGGCTGATCTATCAATGCTTTGAGTTGTACGGGCACGACGCAGATCCAATTGGTATTGAACCAGCCTACGGAACCGGGCTCAAGCGAGCTCAATTTGCTGCTTATGAAGCTGCAATGCGACACGCGATCGTTGTGATCTCCGGTGGGGCTGGTACCGGCAAGACGCATACGCTGGCTCGATTGGCTCAGACTTTCGAGGAAGCCAATCTTAGGGTTGCTCTCTGTTCACCGACTGGTAAAGCAGCGAAGCGAATTGAGGAATCATTGCGGGTCCAAGGCCTCGATCTCAAAGCCAAGACGATTCACCGTTTACTCGAATACAACGGACACGAGTTTCAACGGGAAAGTCTTTCGCCCCCGGACGGTCAAGGAACGGCTGGCATTCCAACGGGCGACGGATTCGATGTCGTCATCATCGACGAATTTTCCATGGTAGACGTGCCACTGATGGCTGAACTACTGCGTCGCATCGATCTCGACAAAACGCGACTGATCCTCGTCGGTGATCACAATCAGTTGCCGCCCGTCGGCGCTGGCAACGTTCTTCGTGATTGTATTCATCACAAGCTTGTTCCGACCTTCATTCTCGATGAGGTCGTTCGTCAGGCCGGCGTGCTGAAGACCAATAGCATGGCGATCCTCTCGCAGCGTGTAATGCCTACCGCGGTGGGCGATCCCGCTTGGAGCGTTATCGATTCACTCAAAGAACCAATGCAGATCCAGGTTTACCTGCGTGACCTGGTACTGAATCGCATTCCTGATCGGCTGGGTCTCGACCCAGTGAATGATGTCCAGATCATCACGCCAACGCATCTCGGCCAGCTCGGCACCAAGGCGATCAACGAGATGATGCAGTATCTACTGCACGGCGCGGTTGATCGCAAGTTTGCGGTGGGCGACAAGGTCATTCAGACAACCAATGATTATCGATTGGGAATCATGAATGGCACGATCGGTGTCGTGTCGGAGATCGAGACTGCGGGAGGCACGAAATACATCGTTGATTTCGATGGGGACGGTCGTCGGCAGATCGAGGACGACCAGATTCTCAACCTTCAGCTTGCCTATGCGCTAACTGCTCACAAAGCCCAAGGAAGTGAGTTCCCTTGCGTGGTGGTTCTTTGCCACAAGTCGCATTTCTTCGCGGATCGCAACTGGCTGTATACCGCGGTCACTCGCGCTTCGAAGTATTGCATCGTGGTTGGTGACCGCTGGGGACTCGGCAACGCTGTGAAGAAAAACAGTGTTAGTCAGCGACGAACATTCCTCGATCGTTGGGCGAGAAAGGATATCTCATTAATGGAGGTGCAACATTGAGTTCCATCCCTCAACCACCACTCGAAGCCATCGAACGTAACTGCCCCGGTTGCATTCGTGATCGTAATCAGTGGGTTTCCTGGAAGTACGTCGAGCGCGGAGGCAAGCCCACTAAGGCTCCGATCAATCCACATAACGGTTCGCTGGCTTCTTCCACTGATGCATCAACATGGGGAACCTTCGCTGAAGCGATCGAAGCTTGCCGGCGCAACAGTGCGCTCGCTGGCGTCGGTTTCGTATTCACGGCTGATGATCCGTATTGCGGTGTGGATCTCGATGATTCCGTCGATGAATCCACAAGTCAATTGAAGCCATGGGCTCAACAGATCGTCGACAGTCTCGACAGCTATACCGAGATCAGCCCTTCAGGCTCAGGCCTAAAGGTCTTCATCAAAGCGAACAAGCCTGGTTCTCGTTGTCGCAAGGCATTCGAGGACGGCGAAGTCGAAATCTATGATCGTGATCGCTTCTTCACGGTTACCGGCAATCGACTTTCAAACCTCCCCAGTGAAGTTCACGTTAGTCAAGAGTCGCTCGGGGCCGTTTATTCGCAAGTGTTCGGGACTGACGAACCAGGCACGAGTTCAACTCCGACTGCCCGTCGTGGTCCACAACCAAGCGATAGCGGTTCGGTTTTGCTCAGCGACGATGAAATCATCGATCTCGCATGCAAACGTCGCTCCACAGGTTTGAAGTTTCAGGCTTTGTGGAATGGCGATTGGAACTCGCACTTCAATTCGGCCAGCGAAGCAGACTCGTCCGTTGTCTTCACGCTTGCGTATTTCACGAAAGATGCCGCTCAGATCGATCGCATCTTCAGGCGTTCACAGTTGATGCGAGACAAATGGGATCAGAAGCATGGCAGCGAAAGCTATGGGCAACGGACCATTGCCAAAGCTCTTAGTAAGGTCACTAAGCAGTACGAGCCCAAGACAAAGCGTCCTGCCGCACCCAAGCAACGAAGCCAGCCACCTGCAAATCTTGGCTTTCCCAAGGCCGCAATCGACTGGGATTTCAAAAGCGATCAAACCGAAAACGCGATGGCTGTGGAGTTCATCGACGGTAATCAAACCAAATTGCGATATGTGCCATCGTGGAAAAAATGGCTCGCCTGGGACGCGAAGCGATGGAAGGTTGATATCGATCAAAGTCGAACGACTCGCTTAGCGCGGAGGCTGGTTCGAAACTACTGGGATCGGCTGCTGGCTATCCAGACTGAGAAGAAACAGAAGGAGTGGGCCGATTTTTGTCGCTGGGCCAACCGCAAGACCACGATCGAGAACGTCGTCTCTCTTGCGCGTTGCGATGCAAGAACGACGATCGATCATGAGCTGTTGAATCAGAACACTTACTTTCTGAATCTGCAAAATGGAACCCTCGATCTTGCGACATGGGAGTTCCGAGATCATCGCCAAACCGACTCCATCACGCAGATTGCGAACGTTGCGTACGATCCCAAGGCTCAATGTCCCAAGTGGCGAGCGTTCATCGATTTGATCTTCGGAAGCGACGATGAAGCCAAGCGATACATCCAGGCATTGCTGGGTTATTCGTGCTCCGGTGACGTTGGAGAGCATATCTTACCGATCTGCTATGGGTCTGGTGCCAACGGTAAGTCGACGCTGTGGAATGCAATCGTCGAGCTGCTTGGCGACTATGCCATGCTCGCACCCAGCAAGCTGTTGCTGGGCACGGCGAACGAACATGACACAGTCATCGCGTCGCTCTACCAGCGGCGTTTGGTGGCCATCAGCGAGCCCGATGAAGGCTCAAAGCTGCGTGAGGCTCGCGTCAAGGAATTGACTGGCGATGAGCAGATCACCGCTCGGCGGATGCGTGAGGACTATTGGAGCTTTCGCCGGACGCACAAGTTCTGGCTCAGCACGAATCATCTGCCGCAGATTAACGGCACCGATGAAGGCATCTGGCGACGCATCAAGCTGATTCCGTTTCGCGTCGACCTCCGGCAGGTTACTGAGCCCATCCCTGACTACCACAAGTTACTCGTGCGTGAGGAAGGACCTGGCGTTCTGAATTGGCTTTTGGAAGGGTTCAAAGACTGGCGAGCCAACGGCTTTATCGAGCCTCAATCGGTCATCAATGAGACCAAGTCGTACCGCGGCAAGTCGGATGAGATCGGACGCTTCATTGATGATGTTTGCAACGTTTCGCCGGAGCTAGTTGTCGTCTCCAGCGACCTCTATCACGCCTATCGCCAGTGGGGTGGTGAGCAGTCGCAGACTCGTTTTTCGACCGCAATGCAAGCGCGATTCGTGTGCGCAAAACGCACCTTTGGACGCCTCCGAAACAAGCGTGTTTTCGAAGGCATTTCAGTCGCAGAAATGGATGAAATGGAGTAATCGCGTCATGTCAGAAAACCTTCAAAAACATTGGGATTTTCGGAAGTGCGCCGGGTTGCGCAGGGTTGTTTCATTATCTTCCATGCGCGTGCGCGCATGGAAAACAACCAAAGTACCCAGCGCAACCCGGCGCACTCGATGCAATCGATGCCTCTTAGCGACCCAGTGTTCGAGTCCTGTTCGGTCACCGAACGAGACGCTTCGAACCGTCGGATGCAGCCATGTCATCGATCTCAGCTTCGGCATGGATGCGTTGCGACTCTCGATAACCTTTCACCCTTGCACGACGTTGCCCCACGTCGCGAGATCTCTACCGAGTCGCCCAACGCATCGCCCACCGCACTCGATGCGTCAGTGGGCCAACGGTGGCCCCACATCGCGTCTGCCAGAGTGGTACTCAGTCGCAAGTTGCGACGAAATCGCGAGCCCCCAACGGATGGGTCCTCCCCCGGAATTTGACGCGTCATTGGGCTGCGGGAACAGCCGCGCTAGTCAATACAGTTTGTTTGTTTTGTCCGGGCGACTTTCGCCCCCATTTTCACAAGGAGATTTACATGAATTGGGATACAGCCTTGCAACGGGAATTGAAGCGATTCAACGCAGCTGGCAAACGCGCGATTGCCAAGCGCGAAGCGGGCGAGGTGACTTCAGTCGCTCCCACCCCTCAGCCAACGACATGGAATGAAGCCTTGAAACGTATGCTTCGCAAAGCACGAAGGAAAGCGGCGCGAATGGTCAATGCCAACTCGCTGCTAAGCCAAGATGAACCCGTTGAGGCCAAGTAAAGCACATAGGTCAACAAATCAACATCAACACGAATCCGTCACGGAAAGAATTAAGTATGTCAACCGTAAATGCCCTGCAGATTGAAATGTGGACGCTCGATCGCGTTCGACCCTACGAGAACAACCCTCGCAACAACGACAAGGCCGTTGATGCAGTCGCAGCCTCGATCAAGGAGTTTGGTTTCTCACAACCAATCGTCGTCGATAACGACAGCGTCATCATCGTCGGCCATACGCGATTGAAGGCCGCACAGAAACTCGGCCTCGAGCGAGTGCCGGTCGTTGTCGCGACGCACCTCACTCCGGAGCAGGTGCGTGCTTATCGCATCGCCGACAACAAGACGGCTGAGATCGCCGAATGGAATTATGATCTGCTGCCAATTGAGTTGTCGGCATTGCAAGAGGCGAATTATGACCTGGGGTTGCTCGGGTTCAGCTCCGATGAGCTGGCGAAGCTCATGGACACCGGCGTCAACGAAGGCCTCACCGATCCCGACGATGTTCCACTGCCACCAGACGAAGCGATCACGCAACCTGGTGATCTTTGGATCCTCGGTAACCATCGGTTGCTGTGCGGTGACTCGGCGAACCCGGAGCATCTCGATCGATTGTTGGCCGGCGCGCCGATCCATCTTGTCAATACCGATCCGCCTTACAACGTAAAAGTCGAACCGCGCAGCAAGAACGCGATCGCGGCCGGCTTGAGTTCGTTCACCAACGATGCGGCTTCATCGAAGCTGAAGAACGACCAAGGCATGGCGGCGTTCACGCATGCGATCAATCAGAAGAACAAGGCCAAGGCCGGCGCGTCAGCCACTGCGACTGCTGACGCACCTCGGCAAAAGATGCGAGCCAAGGATCGACCACTGGTGAATGACTTTGTTACCGACGACGAGTTCGATCGACTGCTCGATGCGTGGTTTGGAAATATTGCTCGCGTACTCGTGCCTGGTGGTTGTTTCTACATCTGGGGCGGCTATGCCAATTGCGGAAACTACCCGCCGTTCCTGAAAAAGCATGGTTTGTATTTCAGCCAAGCTATCATCTGGAACAAGATGCATCCGGTTCTGACTCGCAAAGATTTCATGGGTGCGCACGAATGGGCGTTTTATGGATGGAACGAAGGGGCCGGTCATAAGTACTACGGTCCGAACAACGAGACCGACCTGTGGAACGTTAAGAAGATCCCGCCACAGCAACTCGAGCATTTGACGGGCAAGCCGGCCGAGCTTGCAGTTCGATCGATCCAGTACTCGTCGCTCCCAGGCCAGAACGTGCTCGACCTCTTCGGTGGCAGCGGATCAACCTTGATCGGCGCGGAGCAAACGGGACGCAATGCGTTATTGATGGAACTCGATTGCCCCTACGCGGACGTCATCGTTGATCGGTACCAACGATTCACTGGTATCCCCGCGGTTTTGGAAAGGACGGGCGAATCTCCGATCCCGATGAAGGCACGTGAGGAGAACATGCGATGAGCGTGTCAGTTCGATTGATGCGATTCAAAGAATTGAGAGATCTCCCGCTTGCCGGCGCTGCCCATCGAGACAGCGAGGGTGAGGTCGGAGAGCTCGCCACTTTTGGCTTCAATCGAAATGCCATTGATGTCAAGAAAGACCAACGCTGCTGCAGTACCAGTCCGTTTGTTCCCGTCAACGAACGGATGGTTCATCACAATGTGAAACAGGTAAGCAGCAGCCATATCAAAAGGAAATGCGTGCAGATAAACACCATCGAAGCTTGCACGAGGTTGCTCAATTGCAGATTCGAGGAGGTTGACATCACGAATCTCACACGCGCCACCATAGAGTGCGGTTTGATTCGCATGAATCTGCATTACGTCGCTGAGCTCAAGAAAGTCGACTTCTGGCATCTATTGAGCCAGCCTTCGCAAGTCGTCTTCAAACTTCGCGTTGATCTTTTCGAGACTAGCGTCGATCTTCTTTTGACGTGTTTTGTCACGGCAAGGTGTAACAAGGAGTTGGTCCCCGTTGGTGCTTATCTCGAGCGGAGTATCTGCGGAGATTTGAAGCATGTCCAGGATTGGCTTGTCGATCACGAGAGCCAAGCTGTTCCCGTGTTTGATCAGCATTTTTTGCATCGTTCTGTCCTCTTGCATATGGTATCACAAAGTGTATACCGCAATTCGATGGAAGTCAAGCTGGGCCTAGATTCTCAGGCACTCCCAACAATTGTTCTCAAACAAATACACATACTCGGTGCCGCAGTTCCTCGCGAACTCGTGGAGGGCGGCTCGCGTCGGCATGACAACAGTGCGATTGCCATCGGTGAATCGTTCGGGCGTTCCGTCGTTAGCGAGCGATCGAATATCGCCGCCAGCGATAAGCGTTCGCGTCAACTCGATCGACGTATAGTTCTGCTTGAGGACTCTGCCGGCATGATCTGGGTAGCCATCGAAGTGCAGGTAGATCGCTGCGAAGCGACCATCGTCCTGCTTGCAGGCAATTGTTGCTCTTGTGGACATGGGGTGGTCTCCTTACTTCGATGGTTCGTGGTGGTTAGGTTCGACGATGGCGACACAATCGTCGGGCATCGTCAGCATCAGCGAGCGACCGTTGTCCCACGCGACATCGAGCTGTGCCCACTCGCGATGGTCGTGGATGGCGACGACAGTGCCGAGCGATCCAACGGGAATCGGATCGGGATCTTGCGGCATCGATACCAGTCGGATGCGATCACCTATCTTCAATCCGGTTTGCATGGTCTTGAGTTCCTTATTTCATTTCGAGGTCGTGGTGAGTTTGTCGAGCAGCTCGCCGGCTTGAGCGAGTCGCGCGTTGACCTGGGCCATCGTGTGAACATTCCGCCAACGCAGCGCCGGGTCGTCGGGCGGTTGCAATGCGTCGAGCGATTGACGCAATCGATCGAGGTAATCGCGAGCTACAAGGTGAAGATTTTCGTACGGAGCTGCGGGTTCGATAGCAGGTTTGGACATACATGGTTCCTGGTTGTTGTGGAAGCGAACGACGGTCCCCAACAGTCAGCCAGCTTGTCGAGAAAACATCAAGCCAACATGCGAGCATGTTTTGCGGATTTCTTCAAAACATGGAGATGCGCCGGAGAACCGCAGATTCGCAACGTGTCGCGTTGGGTTACGTGTTGGGCTTATGTTCGCACCAACGAGAAAACGCCCACACGGTGCGAACGTGGGGCGATTGGTGGAAGGGTTGTTCTGGTTCTATCAGCGACTCGGTACCAACACGCAGGCCCCCTCTCCGGTTATCGGGTATTCCTTGTTGTGATCGGTTTTCGCAAACAAGCAATCGCTTCGACGAATCACATAGTCAACCACAGCAAAACAACCAACCTCATCGACTCGTCGCAGTCGATATCGAACGCCGGGCTCCGGAACCGCGATCTGCTCGACGAACAAATCATCGATCGTCGTCACCTCGGAGATGTAAGGACCGGCAGGCCGTATAATGTTCAGCGTCGACGCAAACTCAATTTGTTCGCTTGTCGCGTTATTGTTCGCAACGACTCTCGAAGTATCGCCGGCTTTCGCCGGAGCGATAACTTCATCGATCGTGACGATGATGGTTGCGCCGCGATGGCGAGCTACGTATCGCTCGCCAATACGAATGTCTTTCGATCGCATGATCTAGCCTCGTACCGTGAAGCGGCCGCGTTCCGTTTTGACGAACTTGCTGTCGTCACCCTTGGCCAGGTCGCGAAGGATCGCGCTGTACAAGGTCGCGTGGGGAGTCTTGCCACCGGGGCTGGTCCAATAGCCCTTGGCTTCCATTGCGGTGATCAACTCCTGGGCGTTCATCGGATCGCCCGATTCGCTAAGAACCTTCAAGGCCGCAGCGACGCAGCTCAATCGCTTCTCGCCGGCGTCTGCGGCCTCGCTTGTCGTTGCCTTCGCTTTGCGGGGCTTCTTGAGAACCGCAACCGCTGTGGAAGTCTCGCCGCCGAACGTTTCAACCGTCGCCGGCTCGTTTTCGACCGATGGGATAGCCACAAAACACGCTAAAACGGGTAAAATCAACAAAATTGCTATGCCAGGCAGATCATTTGATCGGTTTTTTAAGTTGACGATCCCGATCGCAGATCATATGATCTGGTTATGGGCTATATTTTCCTGAGAGCGAGAAGATGGGCGATGATGTCGAGAGTATTCGCCACCAACTGGTGGTTCTGTGCCGGCGCAAAAAAGCCCGCAAAACCGAATGGTCAGTCCAATGCCCGACTGAATGGCAGCCTTCGACCGTTATCGATCCACAATCATGCTTGCCCTTCACAGATGCAGGCGCATGGGAATTCGTGGCAGACAGGCTTGAAGATGGGTCACAGCTTGAGTCGGTGCAACTGGATATACCGCCAGGTTCGACTGGTTATGTCCTAAAGATTCCGCTCGATAGTCGGAAACTATACGTGAAGCTTCAACTTGGTTCCGGATCGGTTATTGGTCGCAGCTTTCATTACAGCAAAGAATCCGAACACTCCCAAAGGGAGGTGAATAATGAATGATTCTAAAATTAAGCCCTCGGAAACATGTTGCCCTGCATGCAGTTCCGGTAATGTCCAGGCACAAATCGTCAACACTTCGTTTCCTTACGGTGAAGGCGAATCGGCTGTTACACTTTCCGTAAGCTTGCAAGCATTTCAGTGTCGAGACTGTGGCCTGGAGTATTTGGACGATAGTGCTGAAGATCTAAAGCATAAAGCGGTCTGCCGCCATCTAGGGCTATTCACGCCTGCGGAAATCGAGTCAATCCGAGACTCCTTGGGGATGAGTCGGTCTAAGTTCGCTCACCTAACAAAGATTGGAGAGGCAACGTTGGGGCGATGGGAACGCGGCGCGTTAGTTCAAAATGCAGCGTATGACCAGTTCCTTTACTTACTGACGTTTCCCGAAAATGTTCTGTGTTTGCTAAATCGCGAGCAACTACAGAACGCCGAGAAACCAAAGATAACTCAAAGTACTGAGGCAGTTCAAAAAAGGTTTAGAGGCCTGGGCAAGACGGCAAGACTCGATGCAGTTATGAAAAAGGCCGCTAACTTCCGCTTATACGATCCGGAGGCGGCTTAGCCATGTACATTACGACGTTTTATTCATTCAAGGGCGGTGTTGGGCGCACTTTTGCACTAGTAAATGTTGCAACGGCACTCGCTCGAGCCGGTAGAAAGGTCTTGATCGTTGATTTTGATCTCGAAGCTCCTGGTTTGCAAACCTTTGACGAACTCAAGCCCAACAAGGCATGCAAAGGAGTTGTCGAGTTTGTTTCTGATTACATTGCAATAGGCAGTACTGCCGACGTTCGCGATTATGTCTACGAAACCGAAGGTGTTGCAGCGAATGGCGGACGCCTGTGGGTGATGCCAGCCGGAAGTGGTGATTGCAACTATCGAAAGCAATTGTCAAACATTCACTGGCAATCGCTCTATGCTGAACAAGACGGTTATTTGATGATTGAGGATCTCAAAGCACAGTGGGAAGATTCATTTAACCCCGACTATGTTCTTATCGATTCTCGGACTGGGCACACGGATGTCGAAGGCATTTGTACTCGACAACTACCAGACGCAGTCGTCTTACTGTTTTTTCCTAATGAGCAGAATCTTGCAGGCTTAAAAGAGGTGGTCGAGGACATTAAACGAGATCGCTCTCGCATTGATAGATTGCCAAAGCTCCACTTTGTGGTTTCAAACGTGCCAGAGCTTGATGATGAGGATGATGTGCTAAAGGGAAGCATGCATCGTTTTCGCAAATCGCTCGGGTTTACATCGCACAATTCCATTCGGCACTATCCAAGCCTTGCGTTAGTTGATCAGTGTATTTTCGTTCTCAATCGCCCTAAGAGTCGCTTGACGCGCGAATACTTGAAGCTGAAAGACTCCATAATTGAGCACAATATGCGCGACCGTGAAGCCGCGGTAGATTATCTTCGACGAGGCGTTCGTCCGTATGGTTTTCGCTTTGAAAGCGCTAAGCAGGAAGTTGAATTGCGTTTAGAAGAGATTCGCAAACATCATCCAAACGACGGTGAAATCCTCTTCTTGATTGCAATGCTTCGACGTTCCGAAGGTAGGACGGACGAGGCATTGCAGTTGTTGGATAAGGCAATTGAGAACGATTTTAAACAAGGCAAAGTCTTTCTAGAGCGGGCTTCTGGTCGGCTTTACACAGGCGCTAAGTCCAACGCTGCTGAAGATGCGCTTCATGCACTCAGCCTAACTGATTTGTCCGACACCGAAGTCGCGAAGGCAGCAAGGCTATTGGGTGTAGCGGAGGAAAATCGCTTGGATGCTGTATGGGAAAGCGTGGCACTGCAAAAAACTCCAGTTTCGCAACGCGGGCCTATCGTTGAGGCACTTATGCGTTTCCGAGAGGGACTTCCTTCTGCAATCAAGATTCTTGAAAATGAACTTGAAACGACTAACCAGGCTAGTTCGGCAAAGAGCGCTGCGCACAATCTTTTAACGCTTTGCCTGATTGGTAATAGGCGGTTTGAAGATGCCATGCGACGGCCTGATGCCAAGATTGAATCTTCGGTTGAGGTCGACATTTCTGATCGATTCAACTTTGCGATGTGCACTTGGGCAAAGTCAAATGCGCAGCCAGGTGAGCTACTTACAGACCTTGCGGAAGAATTTGAACGTAATGAAGAAAACGCTCCCACGGGTGCAAATTATCCGCAATGCTGGGCACTCGTTTTGGCTGCAATTGGTCGAAGCGACGAGGCAATCAACCAAGCAGAAGAAGCAAAAAGGCGAATCGAAAAATCTGGGGAAATGGCGTTTAGTTGCTGGCGTTATTTAAACGCACTTCCGAAGGACTTCTCAGAAGACTGCAATTCAATTATCGAGTTTGCGAAATCTGGGATCCCTTCTCCGATCTTCATTTCGAGCTAAGCTTTCTCGCGGAAATCGTCGCAAGATCCTTTCCGTCAGGATCGCACGGACGGAAAGCGACGACGGAGCAAGTGCTTAAATTGTTTGCGGCCATAATCAAGCTTCCGCTGCGTTTCTGCCTCCGCTTCCTCGCTTCAGATTGCAAAAATAATGTGTAACCCGAAGATTGTCACGATCATCCTTCCCGCCCTTTGCTAATGGAATACGATGATCGACTGCCAATTCATCATGTATGAAGAGCTTGTTAGCGCAGATTGGACACAAATTGCCTTGGCTCTTGATTAATCCGTGCTTTTCATCTGTGGTCAGTCGAATCTTTCGTGCGTCAATCGCATAAGTGTCGCGAAACTCGTCAACCAAAGATTTAAAAGTGGCAAGCGATTGCTCAAGTTCTTCATTTGGATCTGCACTTTTCATCAATTCTAGAAGTGTACGCATCTCACTCTTCATCGCTGCTCGATGCTTGAGTACCATTTCGCTTGTAAGCGCATGGCTTAAGTACCAGAGCGAGTAATGGTCTTGCCGCTTCCTAGCGTACGTCTTCCTGCCAAGCCAGTTCGAGAACTCCTTCTCAAGCCATTGGTCAATGTTGTCGTTTTCGTCAGTGTCAAGCAAAATCGTTCGTAATCTACGGATGTACTTGTCTACGTTTCGAACGGATTCGCAGACATTTCGTAAGACGCCTTCGTCTCCCGATGCTGAGTTTAACAAATTGGTAATATCGCTTTTCTGTTTAATTCGCACTCCGACCGTTGTTTGCCTTCGAAATAGATCAATGAAATCCGCTGACGAAGCTTGCTGTGATACACATCGCCTCCAACTGTAGTCCATGTAAGCGAGTGTTGTGACCAATTCCTCATTGCTCATGCGTGAGTCGTTTTTCGGGTTCGTCAAGTAAAACCACCCTTCGTGTCGACGGGTGATGTGCTTCACTTCATCAATAAGTTGCTTCGGAACATACGAATTCCACATTTCAAAGCTGTGCTCTTTGATTGGCAGTGGGCGACTGTTGAGCCGAATATACAAATCGACTGGTTCAAAGCCAGGGTTCGATTGCTCTTTAATTACGATTAACGTTAGTGGGAATTCCCAGATTTTGTTTTTAAGATCATCACTGAGTTCAGCAAATGTTTTCTGCTTGAGTTCGCCCAGAATACGTAGGTCACTCAGGGCAAATCCATCCTTGGTAGAACGCAATTTAGTTCCATTCTCATCCTTGAATGGTACGCTCAAGTAACCGAGTATCGACAGCAATCGTTGCTGTCCATCAACGACTTCTTGTGCACCGTCGGTTCGCTCAAAGATGAACAAGGGAGGTAACTTGATTCCTAGTAAGATGCTCTCGACGATTGCGCTTGACTTCGCCTTGTTGATGACTTCATTACGTTGATATACAGGGCGAAGAATAAACTTCCTTCGGACCAGCATTCGAGTGATATCGTCGACTGATCGTGTAATTGGGTCTTGCCGTTCCAGGCGCAAGAGCAAGTCATCGTTGCTGTTGGTTTCTACGTGCTCTTCTCGCCCTCTCGCGTTCACATAAACTTCAAAACTACAATCAAACATATCGCCAAGTATCGTGGCAACTGATCGATAACGCTCAACGTACTGCTGATAGAAGAACGCTGCTTCCTCATTCACGAATAAGGAAATAGCTTCGTTGTAGTATGTCAGAAGTCGGTTTTTTTCCGAATCCTCTTCAAGCCGAGTGAAAGGCTTGCCCTCTTTCTTCAATACCGATATTCCCCAGAACAACGCATACCACCATTGCCGAGTTGTTGCTGCTCCATTCTGGACAAAGAATGACTCCACTGCGAGCATGATCTTCAAACGTTGAGCGAAGTCTCTATACACATCGCCTGCATCATTCGCCTGTTCGGAGAATCGTTCGTAGACTTGATCAACGGTTTGGCGTTTTCTTGCGGAAATAACAGAAATCTCCGCTGAGATTAGGAGGTCGCGCACAACCTGACATGCTTTTTCAAGCGTGTCGGGATGATCGACTTTGTCCTTGTCCGATTCGGCCATGAAACAGCGTACAATAGCGGTAAAGACTGTATGATTGCGTTTCAGTTGCTTTTTGAAGTGATCAGTTATCGAGCTGCACTTTAGGCAAACAATTGTAGCGTGATTTTTCGATTGCTCTTGCAAAAAAAATGGCTCTGAAGGGATAAGGTGGTTGCTAAAAGACACCAAACCCAGGAGAGCCAAGGATGGCAAAGCGTAAACGATCCCCGAAGCCACCGCAACTTCAACATGGCGAAAAATCGACGCGATCGCAGCACGATAAGCGTAAGCGGTT
>Ga0163150_10000947_pt1 | contig 51229 bp, 48 predicted proteins | sample OliLakLV19P2IB_FD_148628 | JGI IMG/M metagenome (GOLD analysis project Ga0163150, IMG submission 148628) | Freshwater microbial mat bacterial communities from Lake Vanda, McMurdo Dry Valleys, Antarctica - Oligotrophic Lake LV.19.P2.IB | ecosystem: Environmental > Aquatic > Freshwater > Lake >...
GACTGGTTCGGGCCATGCGTAGACGTATACCACGCCTACATCCAATATGTCTATCTATTTAAGGGACACTACACTAGAGTGTCAGCCCACGTGGCGATGGTTTGGGCTACCTGTACCTCTTCCCCGGCATACATGTGGTCGGCGTTTTGAATCATGATCGTCTGCACACGGCTGGGGCCGCTCGACTGACGCTGGATGGAGGATTTAAGTAATTCCAAATCCGCCTCTGTTCCGACATCTCCTTTTGTGCCGAAGAAGGCGAGAAGCGGACAGCGGATTTGCGTGACGGCCGCGTTGGGCGTCTGGACTCCAAAAAAATCTTTGAATTGCGGTGGCGTGCTGGCGATATCCATAAATGTGGCTGCGCTGATGAAGGATGGGAAGGATCGTTTTGGATCGCGCACCAAGTCCTCTCCTTGACCATCGGCCTTCAGGCGAGTTGCTTGCGCAAGCTGTTCCGGATCAGTCGGGCGAGTTTCTGCTCGAACCGCCCCGGAAGCCAGAACCAACCCGGCAACACGTCCGTCGTGCTTCTCAGCCTGGTACCTGCGAACTGCAGCCCAGCCTGCGCTGTGTCCAACCAGCACCACCTTCTTGAATCCTCTATCCTCTGCGAAGCCGATCCAGGCCGCGAGGTCTCGTACTTCCTCACTGGCCACCCCCCAATAACCACCGCCGCGGATTCGTTTTCCCCCCGCCAACCGGCGACATTGCCAAGGTCATGCATGCGCGTATTCGCCGTGATGCAGGTATAAGCTCGTTCCGCGAGCGCTCGGCCAATCATCACGTACGTCGGATAGTAAAAGTTTACTCCCCATCCGTGAATCCAGATGACGGCGATGGGTTTGGCTAGGTCCTTCGGCGGCGTGAAGATCGCGCCACCATTGACGATGTCATCCTGCGACCGAACGTAGACAAGCGCTTCCGGGAACTTCCCAGCTGTTATCGCTTCGACACCCGGGACGCGCCATTTCCACCATTGCCAAAGAACGAAAGTTATCCCTAGCAGAACGACGACCACAGCGATCGCAATAAGCCGAGGCCGTGTTATCAAGGGTTGTGGCTTGATTGCTTTCATCCTTCGAATTCCTAGCATTGCCGTCGAGCGAGTCTACGTCCTGTGGCGAGGAGGCTAGTTCCCCTTTTGTAAGGCAACTCTTTTAAGGAAGTTTGTGTCTTCGAAGATGATCGACACGACTCGTCGATACTCGCCGTCAGACCTCACGGAATTGCTGACTTCGAGGAAACTTACGAGAAGCTCTTGATTGTTCACACACTCTCCTGCCATCGCAACGAGCAACTCCGCTTTCTCACCGTCGGAAGAAATCCCTCTGGTGGATTGCAGTATCGACTGTAGCGTTTCGACCGCCGGCTTCCGTGCCACCAGCTCAGACAAGACACGGCGGTGTTCCCCATCTGATCGCAGCGTGGCGGCAGCTTTGAAGAACGCGGCGCGTAAGGCTGCATCCTCCTGATAGTGCTTCGTCATTTCCACGAGCAAATTCGCCTTTTCCCCGTCGGAAGAAAGCCGGGCGACCGATTCCAGCACTTCGACCAGATCTTCACGACTGAGCTTGGTATTGCGGAGAAATGCGGACAAAGTCTCGCGCCGCTCGCCGTCTGAATGCATGGTGTTGAGGGCTCGGAAGAAGGCCATGCGCACGGGATCGCCGCTGCCGTACCTCAAGGCTACCTGCTGAAGGAGCCTCGACTTTTCACCATCGGAAGAAATGCGTGCGATGACACCCAGGATTGGTTCCAAGTTCTTGGTGGATGTGGCTGGCTTCTCCAAAAAGTGCGACAGAAGCCTTGCTTTTTCACCGTCGGAATGCACGGAGTTGACCGACAGGATCAGGTTTTCCCGCAGGTTAACGTCGCTCCAGAAATGAGCCATCAACTCTTCAAACAGCTGAGCCTTTTCTCCATCAGACGAGATTTCTTCGGATGCCTGTCGGATTATTCGTTGCTTCACCGCCGGGTCCAAGGCGCCCGACTTGGCGAGTTCCGCGAAATAGATGCTCTTGACGTGATCACGCTTGATCCGAGTAATTTCGTCCAGAACGGCGACCGGACCCAGGCGCTGCAGAATGCGTTGCGCTCTAACGGGCGCTCCGTACCCGCCGTCCCGGATCAATCCCTGTAGCAATTCCCCAAACCAAGCGCGCGCGTCGTCGTCAAACGGACGAGGCTCGCCCCGATGGGTATAGGATCGTGATAGTTTCCCGTCGGGACCAGGCTCGATCTCGAGTTTGCGTGTGGTCAGCCCCTTCTTTTCCTGGATGACAAAATGACCACCCGCAGAGATGTGCTGAATGTCGTGTTCGTCCTCCGTGAATTCAATCTGACCGGTCGAAGCGACCTGCAGTCTGCGGAACCCATCCGATGAGCGATGTTGAAACTCGCCGACCAGCCTCTCATCGAATCGGCCACAGCCCACCGACAGAAGCAGCACCAGCAGCATCGGAAGGTTCCGGCCACGAAAACGTCTCCTCATTGAACCTCCTGTTGTCCTGCCGGCCTCGCCGTTTTCAGACTCGTTCCCGTGAAATCCGTGGTCGAGGCTCAGAAGCGAAGCGGCGGCCACCAAGCCCAACGTCAAGATACCGGCGACCGAAAGCAAGCCTGCCAAACCTGCCTGGGACACGAGAGATCCCCATCCAGTGTTCAACCACGTGATCGCTCTCTCCAGCAAAGTCCACTTTGCCAGCAAGCCAAAAAAGAGCGCCAGAGCTGAGACTCCCCAAGCCACACGCTGAAACGTTTCCACTGGCTTCAAAGCTTCGGCTGCACTCGCTCGCCGTTGGGCAAGTTGAGCCTTGAGCCAGATCACCTTGGCATCTGGCAACGGGCGAGGATTGTCTTCCACGACGGCCAGCGAATGCATCCAGCCAGCGATTTGAACGGTCTCTTGACAGCACACACAGCTGCTCAGATGCATTCTCAATGCGTCTGTCCAAGTCTCTGTCTGAACGGCGGCGATAATGGCTTGTTCGTGCGAACACGATGTGGGTTTCATGGCCTTGCCTCCGGACTCAACCCCCGGCGCTTCAAAATCCGGGCGAACTTCTGGCGGGCGCGAAAGAGCAGGACACGAATGCTTTTCTGCTTCAGCCCCAACGCCGCAGCAATCTCTCGATGTTCCGATCCTTCAACGTAAGCCAGCCAGAGAAGCGAGCGTTCAATCGGTTTGAGTTGTTGAAATACTCGCGACAGGTCACGGCTAACAATCACAGCCTCGACAGCGTTCCGTTGATCTGATGGCGCCTCCTCGTGAAACTCCTCGTCGGAATGACTGGTCACCACAAATCGCTGTTCCCGGGCCGAGGTGCGCCAATGGTCGGTCATCAGGTTTGTGGCGATCTTGTACAGGTAGGCTTTGCGAAGCGCAGCTTCTGGCTTCAGGTCGGCTGCGCGTAGAAAGCGAAGGTAGGTTTCCTGCAGGAGGTCGTCTGCCAGCTCCGGCTTGCCGCACGCCCGGCAAATGTACGCCCACAAAGGCCGTGCGGTCTCTTCGTAGAAAACCTGGAAGGCCGCTTCGCTCATCACCAAAGGTCGTTCGGTTGTTGCGAAATCGTCGGCAGGTTCGTTGGCCAATGCACTTTCCACGAGAATCTGAGGCCAAATCATCATGCAGTGCATTCCTGTGAAGGTATTCAGCTCTTCCGGAGGTCTGTCAGACTCTATCACTCACTTGCTGTCAACGAAGTTCCAAGTTCGATTCGAAAGCAACTCGCTCTCCCGTTTTTGGGGAGAGGGGTGAACGCTTGAGAAGCGTTCACAAGGCCGGGTGAGGGGGCTCACGGCCACTAGTAGGAGACGCTGCCCTCAGCCGTCCGAGGGTTCTCACCAAGGCGGGGCTACGACTGCGAAAACAGCTCCTTGCTTCTTGCCGGCTCACTGTTGGCGAGGAGACCCATGGATCTGGACAATCGGTAGGAAACGCCTGCGGAGAGCAAGAAGCCGATTCCCAGAGAAAGTCCAACAACACCGATCACCATGAAGACGTCTCCTGGGTCATCCCTATGATACTTCCAAGCCAAACTGAGAAACCCCAATCCGAGGAGCGTCAGTATGATGCCTTTCTGAATGGACCCGAGAATCCGCTCCGTAGGCGACCCTTTGGAAGCCGGGCTCTCGATGGTTCCCATGGATAGGGCCTCGATGAACTGCTTGCCACCCTCGGTCTGGCAAAACTCAACCACTTCGCGGCCAGATCCCAGCCGGTCCAGCAATTTCGTTTGCAGATCAGCTCTGGCCCGAATCAACGCGCCTGCCTTACGTCCGCTGAATCCGGCTGCGACGATAAAGTACAAACCAGTCATGAAGGAAACAAGAACAATCGTAATAGCGAACGCTTCGTGCATACTTTCCTCCGACCTTGATTAGATCACTCCAACCTGTTTTGGGAATTAGGGCTTTCGGTCGACAGTTCCTGGCCAGGCGACAATCGCCACTCTAAATAGCAAAACGTTGGAGTCGTACCAAAGGTTAACAGCTAAATGGCGCGTGTAATAAAGTTCCAGGAGAGCAGCCTACAGTCCTCGGCACAAACCGTGTACAGAGCGACAGGAGGCGTTCAGCCGCGGCCGAAAGACAAGAAATACTTTTGGGAACCTGCCAATCTCATTCTGCCGCCCTGCCGCCATGCCTGGCATCGATAAAGCCGCTTTGAAGAACTCGCCGCCGGTTCTATACTGCATCGCCGAAGAACCGTTTTGTCACACCAGTGGGTTAGGCTTGCCGCGAGCCATGGGATAGCCAGCCAGACTGTAACCGCTAGCGTCATTCCCGCGAAAGCGGAAATCCAGCCTGATGGAGTCCAAGCATGGATTCCCGCCCAGGCTTACTATCCGCCGTGGTGACGTTCTTTCGCGGGAATGACAGGAATGTGCGAGGGAATCGAATGCGTGAAAAAAAGGCGCGAGTATCCCATAAGACACGCCGAGACTTTTTGCAATCGGCTGCCGCGGGATTGACGGGCCAGGCCCTGCTGGCAGGTAAAATCTCGGCTCGACCTCAGGCGGCCAATCGCTCAACAAGGGCCGCCTCGTCTCCGGCCACAACCGATTCCGACGTGGGTTCGCTGTTTCCATTCATCCAGAGTCAGGCTCCCAGCGATTTCAAGCTGTCTTACTTGCGCTCGGAATACAAGTCGGTCGCGAACTGGAAAAAGCTGGCTCGCGGAAAGCTGTTGGAGCTGCTGCATTATTCTCCGGTGAAGTGCGATCCGCGCGCGGAAACCGTGGAAAAGGTCGACTGTGGTGAGTATGTCCGCGAAAAGGTTTACTTCAACACCACTCCAGAGATCCGCGTTCCTGCATTTGTGCTGATCCCGAAAAATGCACCCAAGCCCGCCCCTGCCATCGTGGCCTTGCACGACCACGGCGGATTCTATTTGTGGGGCAAAGAGAAGATTGTGGAACTGGAAACCGTTCATCCGGTTCTTTCGAAATTCAAAGAGACGTACTACAGCGGCAAGAGCATTGCCTCGGAGCTGGCTCGTCAGGGATACGTGGTGATCGTCATTGACATGTTTTACTGGGGCGAGCGCCGACTGCTGCGGGATGATGACCCGCCGGACTGGCGCGAGCGACCCGCAAGCATCACCGCGGAAAGAATTCGGGCGTTCAACCAGCGGGCAAGCCAGAACGAACAGCTCTTGGGCCGGACTATCTATTCCGCTGGGTTTACCTGGTCAGGCGTCATGTATTGGGACGACGTTCGCACCGTGGATTATCTGGTGACCCGGCCAGAAGTGGATAAGAAGCGCATCGGTTGCGTCGGCCTGTCGATGGGCGGCCTGCGTACTTGCCATCTGGCTGCCTTGGATGATCGCATCAATGCAGCGGTCGCGGTGGGATGGATGGCCTCTTTCCCAGCTCAGTTGCGCAAGCACATCAGAAATAGCATCGGCTTCACCAAGCTGGTGCCCGGTTTGTATCGCTACCTTGACTATCCGGATGTGACGTCGCTGGCGATGCCTGCAGCCTTCATGGTGATCAACGGAAGCAAGGATGCTCTGTTTGAGCTGGATGGCGTACACGCCAGCTTTGGCAAGTTGAACGCCTGCTACAAAAAAGCCGGTATCCCGGATAAATGCCGAACCCGGATGTATGACACGCCGCATGAGTTCAATTCAGAAATGCAGGCCGAGGCGTGGGCCTGGTTCAAGAAATGGCTCTGATCAACAAGCAAGCGAAAGATAAGGTGTGCTGCGCACCACTGGACTTTCGACAGTGGCGAGGACCACTCGGGTCCTTTGTCCCCCTTGCCAAGGGGGACGCCGCGCTTTTTGCGGCAGGGGGTCTTCATTAGTTCGTAATACACCCCCTGTAGTCCCCGTCCCTTGCCAAGGGGGACAAACCTCTGGCCTTTGGCCCTACGAATCCAGGTTGAACTTGACTAGAAGGGAGCCCCTTATTGAACATTCCGGCGATCTCGCTGACTGCGCTGTTCGTCGCCATTGTGGTGAGCTGTGTCTCGCGCCTGAACGTGGGATTTCTGTCGTTAGCTTTCGCCTTTGTCATAGGGTTGGGTTTAGCAGGGATGAAGGTTTCGGAGGTGGTAGCGGGCTTTCCGGTCTCGCTGTTTCTCACACTCGTCGCCGTCACGCTGCTTTTTGCACAGGCGCGAGTGAATGGCACGCTGGACAAGCTGGCGAAGCATTCCCTGAGATTGTCACGTGGGAACGCCGGCCTGATTCCCATGGTCTTTTTCGGGTTGGGGCTACTTCTGGCCATGATTGGCCCGGGCAACATCGCTGCCACGGCGCTGCTGGCGCCCATCGCGATGGACGTCGCGGCGAAGGCTGGCATTCCCGGATTTCTGATGGCGATCATGCTGGTTAATGGCGCCAATGCGGGCGGTCTTTCACCGTTCTCGCCCACTGGTCTCATTGCCATTGGCTTGTTGAAAAAGATCGGCCTCCAAGGCGTTGAGTGGCACAGCTTCTTGAATACTCTGATTTCGCACTCGATTGTGGCTTTCTTGGGCTACTTTGCATTCGGTGGAAGCAAGCTGTTTACGAAAAAGACAACCGAAGCCGGAGATCTTTGCCGGGCAAGAGTGGAGCCTTTTGATAGCAAGCAACGCCTCACGCTGTGGGTGACTGGCGGGTTGGTTGCGAGCGTCATCTGTTTTCGCGTGGACATTATGATGGGCGCGTTTGTTGGCGCTGTCGTGTTGTCGCTGCTGAAGGCGGCCGATGAGGAGCAGGCCATCAAGGCAATCCCCTGGGGCGTCATCCTGATGGTTTCCGGTGTGACGGTGTTGATTGCCCTGATGGAAAAGACGGGCGGCATGGACCTGTTCACCAGTCTGCTGGCGCGCTTTTCCACGCAGGGAACCGTGACCGGCATGATTGCGTTTGTGACGGGAGTCATTTCCGTTTACAGCAGCACCTCGGGCGTGGTCTTGCCCGCATTTCTGCCCGTGATCCCCGGACTTATTGTGAAACTGGGAGGTGGTGACCCAATGGCCATTGCTTCCTCCATTATTGTCGGAGCCAACCTCGTGGATGTGTCACCGCTCTCCACGCTGGGCGCGCTCTGCCTTGCGCACGCGCCACTAAGCGAGGACCGTACGAAGCTCTTCAATCAGCTCCTGGCCTGGGGACTTTCGATGGCGGTGGTGGGAGCGATCGTCTGTTTTGTCCTCTTCGGGATACTTTGGTAAGCTCCACCAAGGGCACGAAGAAGCACGAAGAGTGTGGTACAGCGCTGGTCATGGACAGGATCGACTGTGGAGAACCAACCCGAGTTCTGGAGACTTTCGGAATACATAAGTGGTAGCTAAAGATGCGCGAAGTTCCATCCTATCAGCGCCGGTGGCAAGAATATCGGAAACGAAATACGCTGTTCTGGGTTATCGCTCTGACCTACATGCCTGGTGTTGCATTAACAAGCATCCCGTTGTCAGGCACCTTCGACTCTCAAAAGCCAGTGTACGTGGTCGCAATGCTGTGGATGGTAGCTGGCACTGTGGTTGGATTTCACCGCAACAACTTGAAATGCCCACGTTGCGGGCATCCCTTTTTTCGCAAGACGTGGTGGTATGACAATTGGTTTGCAAGAAAGTGCGCTCACTGCAAACTGCCAAAGTGGGCGACGACAGATTCCAGAGCCGCATAAGGAAGGTGAGAGTTGTTAACAGGCGTAGCTGGCGAGCCTTTACTAAGGTGTCTCCGAGAAAAGTGGAATGACTAATGACGAAGCACGAATGACGAAAGAAATCCGAAATCCGAATGACGACAAACTCGAACTTAGAGATTAGGACTTCGTCATTCTTTCGTCATTAGGACTTAGTCATTCGTCATTTCGTCCAGCGCTTCGGCTTAAGTCGTTTGATTATTCGTTCACCTTTGTGGTCCTTCGTGTTCTTCGTGGAAAGACCTAATGACCACCTCTCACGCTGACATCGAGCGAGAGCTTCAGAATGAGATCGAAGGCGAAGTGCGCTTCGATGCTTACACGAAGGCCCTTTACAGCACCGACGCCAGCATTTACCAGATTGAACCGATTGGCGTGGTGATTCCCAAACATAAACAGGATGTGGCCACTGCCGTGCGGCTGGCCGCGAAGCACCGCTTGCCCATACTGCCCAGAGGCGGCGGTACCAGCTTGTCGGGCCAGACCGTAGGCCACGCGATTCACCTGGATTTTTCGAAGTACATGAATGAAATCCTGGACTTCAACGCGGAAGAGCGCTGGGTGCGGTTGCAGCCGGGCTTGGTGCAGGATGTGCTCAATGCCTTTCTGCGTCCCAAGGGTTTTCTGCTGGGCCCCGATACCGCCAGCAGCAGCCGGGCAACACTCGGTGGGATGATGGGGAACAACTCCGCCGGCGCTCGCTCTGTTCTATATGGCAAGACGATCGATCATGTTCTCGAAATGACGGTGGTGTTGAGCAACGGCGAGGAAGCTCGGTTTGATCCTGCCCAGCCCCAGGAACTGGCCGCCCGAATGAAAGGTGACCGGTTGGAGAACCGCCTGTATCGTGAGGTACAAGCCCTTGCACAACAGCACAGACAGGAGATTGAGCGGCGATATCCCAAACTGATGCGACGCGTCAGCGGCTATAACCTGGATGAGTTCACCAAAGACCAGCCATTTAACCTAGGCAGGGTGGTGATTGGCTCGGAGGGAACGCTGGCTGTGGTCACCGAGGCCAAAGTGAAGGTCATGCCGCGGCCCAAGCTCACCGCTCTGGACGTTGTGCACTTCGGGTCGCTTGTCGAAGCCGTTGAGTCGTCCCAGGAAATCCTGGCGTTTCGGCCGGCTGCCATGGAGTTGATGGACAAGATGATTCTCGATTTGGGGCGCCAGTCGCTGGAGTCTTCGCGCCGCATGGGCTTTGTGCAGGGTGATCCTGGCGGGATGATGATTGTCGAGTTCTACGGCGACACCCGGGAAGAACTGGAAGCGCGGATGGACGCTATGGAAGCAAGGCTCAAGCGGCAACGCATGGGCTATGCCTTCACGCGCGCCATGGAAGCGGAGCAACAGCAGGACATCTGGAAGTTTCGCAAAAGCTCGCAAGGGCTGCTGATGAGTGTCTTGGGCGACAAGAAGCCGATCGCCTTTGTCGAAGACCCAGCCGTGCCCGTCGAGAACCTGCCTGAGTTTTTGCGCCGCTTTCAGAAGCTGCTGGCGGGTTATGACACCACCGGCGGCTATTACGGTCATGCGTCGGTAGGCTGCATCCATATTCGTCCGCTGATCAACCTCAAGCAGGCTTCGGAAGTTGACAAGATGCGGCGCATCACCGATGAAGTCTGCTCGCTGGTGATGGAGTTTGGCGGCTCGATGAGCGGCGAGCATGGCGATGGCCTGGCGCGCAGCCATCTGAATGAAAGGCTCTTCGGGTCTGAATTGTATCAGGCGTTTCGGAAGATCAAGGCGGCATTTGATCCGCACAATCTCTTCAATCCGGGGAAAGTCGTGGATGCGCCGGCCATGACCGAAAACTTGCGTTATGGCGCTGCCTATCAAACGGTGCAGATTCAAACTCACTATGACTTCACGCGCGAGGGAGGATTTGCCGGAGCGGTGGAGATGTGCACGGGCATGGGGATTTGCCGCAAGACGCAGGAAGGCACCATGTGTCCATCTTACATGGTGACGAAAGACGAGGAGCATTCCACGCGCGGCCGCGCCAACGCGCTGCGTGCCGCACTCTCTGGCCAGTTGCCGCTGGAGGAACTCACGTCGAAAAGAATGCACGACGTGCTCGACCTCTGCCTCGAGTGCAAGGGATGCAAAGGTGAATGCCCGGCCAACGTGGATATGGCCAAGATCAAATACGAGTTCCTCGCCCACTACCAGGCAAAGCATGGCGTGCCGCTGCGCTCGCGGATGTTTGCCCATATTGAAACGCTCAATCGCTGGGGCAGCCGGTTGGCACCCGCGTCGAATTGGGTGATGGGCAGCGGCCTCACCAAGCAGCTTCTGAAGCTTGTGGGGATTGCCACCGAGCGAACCTTTCCGCCCTTTGCGCGGGATACTCTGCACGATTGGTTCCGGCAGCGTCCAAAATCGGCCGGCGTGGCAGACGGCAGCAAGGTGGTGCTGTTCAACGATTGCTTCATGACTTACAACTACCCTCACATTGGCCGTGCTGCCGTTGAGCTGTTGGAACATTTGGGCTGCGAAGTGATCTTGGCCGACAAAGTCTGTTGCGGACGGCCCATGATTTCCAAAGGACTGGTCGAAGACGCTCGCCGGTGCGCGAAGCACAATGTCGAAGCACTGAAGGACTATGCGGCACAGAATATTCCAATCGTCGGTTGTGAGCCCAGTTGCCTGCTGACCCTGCGTGATGAGTATCTGGATCTTCTCAGGGGTGAGGCGGTGAAAACCGTGGCGCGACAGTCGTTCATGCTGGAGGAGTGGCTGGTGAAGATACTTGAGGCCGGTCGATGGAGTCCAAGGCAACAGCACAACGGTAAAGTGTTGTTGCATGGCCATTGTCACCAGAAAGCCCACATTGGCTCGGGCCCATTGGTACGTTGCCTGAAGGAGCTTGGCGGCTTCGAAGTCGATGAAGTGGATTCGGGTTGCTGCGGCATGGCAGGCTCGTTTGGTTTTGAGGCAGAGCACTATGGACTGTCGATGGAGGTCGGGAAGCGTCGACTGTTCAAAGCCGTGGAAGCGGTAGAGAAAGAAGTCGCGGTCGTGGCTGCGGGCGTCTCGTGCCGCCAGCAGATCGAACATGGCACCGGCAGAGTGGCCCGGCACCCGGTGGAGCTGCTGGCAGAGGCAGTGCGGAACAGATAGCACCTGGAAGCACCTCCCGCCCGCGTCTCTGGCCGAAGGCCAGGGGTTTGTCCCCCTTGGCAATGGGGACAGCGCGCGAAGCGATGCAGGGGTGTGCTACGAACAAAGACGACCCCCTGCCGCAAAAAACGCGGCGTCCCCCTTGAAAAAGGGGGACAAATGTAGAAACTCCGGGTCCGGCCAGCCCTCCCAAGGTGGCGTGACGAAGCGTCCCATGGTGCGCAGACCGTGCTGTTTTGGATCTGCGGTTTTTCGATTCTGAGTAGATGAAAAGCCGCAAACCTCCCTGAAAAGCGGGAGGACTGCGCTACATGTTGTCTTTTTCGGGGGAGAAGATGAGATCCAAGAAAACCTTTGCCTTGATTGCCGCCGGTCTGGCCGCCTGCCTGGCATGGTGGTTGGTCGCTAAGCGTCAGCCCTCATCAAGCCTGACGGTGGCCGACGGCTTTGAAGTTGAGCGTGTTGCCGGCCCTCCACTCGTCGATCGCCCGATTGTGGCAGACTTCGACGAGCAAGGCCGTCTCTACGTGGCCGACTCGTCAGGTTCAAACGACAAGGTCGAAAAGCAACTGGCGGAAAAACCGCATCGCATCGTGCGGCTGGAGGATACAAACGGCGATGCCCGATTCGACAAGAGCATTGTCTTCGCCGACCGGATGATGTTTCCCGAAGGCGCCTTGTGGTACGACGGCTCGCTCTACGTCTCGGCGCCGCCGAGCATCTGGAAACTCACAGACACTAATGGAGACGGCGTGGCCGATCAACGTGAGGAATGGTTTGAAGGTAAAACGCTCACCAACTGCGCCAACGACCTGCATGGTCCGTATCTCGGTCCGGACGGCTGGATTTATTGGTGCAAGGGCGCGTTCGGGGAGCAGACGCACGCGCGAGAAGGCAAGCCGCCACTCGTGACGCGGGCGTCGCACATTTTCCGCCGCAAACCGGGCAGCTCTCTTGCCGAGCCGGTGATGGTCGGCGGGATGGACAATCCGGTCGATGTGGCCTTCACACCCGGCGGTGAGCGGATACTCACGGCTACGTTCGTGCAGCATCCGGAAACCGGGCGGCGCGATGGCTTGATCCATGCGATTTACGGCGGCGTTTACGGCAAAGTGAATGATGTCGTGAACTCTCATCCGCAGACCGGCGATCTGATGCCGGTGATGACGCACCTCGGCCCGGCTGTCCCGTGCGGGCTAACGCGCTATGCGTCGCGCGTGTTTGGTGAGGACTATCAGGACAACTTCTTTGCCTGCCTTTTCAATCTGCACAAGGTGACGCGCCACGTGCTGTCGCCCGCGGGGTCGACCTTCACCTCTCAGGATAGCGATTTTCTGGTTTCTTCCGATCTAGATTTCCATCCTACCGACGTGCTGGAAGACGCCGACGGCAGCCTGATCGTTATCGACACAGGCGCCTGGTACAAGCTGTGCTGCCCGACGTCTCAGCTCGCCAAACCTGACGTACTGGGAGCGATCTACCGCATCCGCCGGAAGAATGGACCTCGAGTCGAAGATCCGCGCGGGTTGAAGCTGGATTGGGCCAGCATGAAAGTGGCCGATCTCGTGAAACTGCTGGATGAACCACGTCCCGCCGTGCGCAGCCGGGCGATCGAGAGTCTGGGCAAGCGAGGTGGGGAGGCAGTGACGGATCTGGCGGCGACGCTCGGCGCATCTTCTTCCGTTGAGGCCAGGCGCAATGCCGTATGGGCGCTGACTCGCATTGAGGGAGCCTCCGCCCGCGAGGCCGTCCGGCGGGCTTTGAGCGACCCGGAAGAAACCATTCGGCAGGCGGCTTGTCACTCTGTGGCTGTATGGCGCGACGCGGGAGCGCTGCCGCGATTGCTGGTGTTGCTCAAGGAGGGAACTCCAGCGGTCCGCAGGGCAACAGCCGAGGCACTCGGTCGGGTCGGCGACAAGCAGGCCGTTCCCGAGTTGCTCGCCAGTGACCCCAAGGATCGCATTCTGGAACATTCGGCAACCTATGCGCTGATTGAGATCGCAGATGCAGCGGGGACGGCGCTTGGCCTGCAGTCATCCTCCAGCCAGACGCAGCGGATGGCGTTGATTGCCCTCGACCAGATGGGAAGACAAGGTCTGGATGCCGCCCGGGTTACTCCGTTGCTTGCGTCAGGAGATCCAGTTCTGAAGGAGACCGCTTCCTGGATCGCAGGTCACCATCCGGAGTGGGGCCCCAGACTGGCTGGTTTCTTCCGGTCGCGGTTGGAAGACAAAGGGCTGAGCCCGCAAGATCGTGACGACCTGCAACAGCAACTGGCCCGCTTCGCCAAGAATAGCGCCATCCAGGCGCTGCTGGCCTCTGCCGCACAGGACTCAGCCTCCCAAGAATCGCGTTTGAGCGCTCTGCGCGTCATGTCCAAAGCGCCGCTCAAGACGATGCCCGCCAGCTGGTGCCTAAGCCTGGCTCGTGTGATGGCTGAAGGCAATACGGATCTGGTGCAGCAAGCGGTGCTGGCGGCGCGCGCATTGCCGGTGCCCAAGGATCAAACGGCCGCGGTGAATGAGGGACTGCGGCGCGTTGGAAGGGACGCGAAGGTGCCGCAGGAGGCGCGCCTCGATGCTCTGGCAGCTATTGCGGGCGGCATTGGAACGCTGGAGCCGGAACTCTTTGATTTCCTCAAGGAAAGCGTGAAGCCTTCGCTCTCGGTTGCTGCCCGCGGGTCGGCGGCCAGCGCCTTGAAGAAGTCCACTCTATCGCCTGAACAGCGGCTGTCGCTGGTGGACTCCGTGCGGGAGGCGGGACCCTTGGAGCTGCCGAGTTTGCTGGCGTGTTTTGAAGGCGCTTCGGATGAAACGCTCGGAACCAAGCTCTTGAAGGCTTTGGAACAGTCGAAAGGACTGGCCAGCCTGCGGTCTGAGGTTTTGAAACCCGTGCTGGCACAGTTTCCGGCGTCGGTTCGAAAGAAGGGAGAGACGCTGCTCGGGTCGCTGGAGGGGGATTCCTCCAAGCAGAAGGCGCATCTTGAAAAACTGCTGGCCAGCTTGCAAAGTGGTGACGTGCGCCGCGGCCAGACTGTGTTCAACAGCGTGAAGGCGGCCTGTTCCGCATGCCACGCCATCGGTTATCTGGGTGGCAAGGTGGGGCCGGATTTGACAAAGGTTGGCCAGGTGCGCACAGAACGCGATCTGCTCGAAGCCATCGTGTATCCGAGCGCCAGTTTTGTGCGCAGCTATGAACCGCTGGTGATAGCCACCAAGTCCGGCGATATGCACAACGGCGTCGTGCGGCAGGAGGACGACGACGAGATCCTGCTGGCTACCGGGCCACGCACGGAAGTACGTATTGCTCAAGAGGACATTAAAGAGATGCGACCCGGCACGGTGTCGGTGATGCCGTCGGGACTTGAGGAACAGATTACCCGCCAGGAGTTAACTGATTTGCTGGCGTTCCTGAAGGGAACGCGCTGGGGTGCCCAGTAGCCCTGGGAGCGCGGACGTCTCGTTCGCCATCGTGCGCGAAACACCGGTGCGGACGAGACGTCCGCGCTCCCAGGCGTGGCTTCGCCACTCCGACCAATGTCCAAACTCCAGATTCCCTCTTTCGCGGGAATACGACAGTTCCTCAGTCCCAGCATCTTCGGCTTGGGTTCAGGTCGTGGAATCATCTTCCTTTTTCTCGTCGTCTTTTTCTGCTTCTTTCTCGCCGAATGTAAGCGCCTTCTTGAATGAAGTGATTCCCTCACCCAAGGATTTGCCCAGTGAAGGGAGCTTCTTGGGGCCGAAGATGAGAAGCGCAATCACCATGATGACCAGCATTTCCGGCAAACCGAGTTGACCAAACATCGCCGACCTCCCAAAGAGCTGACACAGGCAGTCCGAAAAGCCAATTCCAAAAACAACTGCCAAACAATCTGCATTATAAGCGCGAACTCGGCTGGCAGTGCGAAAACTTCGAAAGCCTCTGACCAACTACTTCTTGGCTCCCTTGCCTTCTTCCAGCTTCCTCGCCAGACGGTTCGCCGCAATGATCGAGGGATCTCCCTAGTCGTCTTCAATGACGCTTTTTGAACTCTGCGCCATGAAAGAAGCGAGGGAGCCGTCGGAACGTGTGCTATTCGAGCAAATAGGCAGCGTGGAATCGCTGCCGGCAACAGGTCAGTTTCGCGGTGGCGTCCTGGGAGTCTACGGTGCAATGAGTTTTCTGTCTTGGCGGGGCTCGGGATCTGTCTCCTCAGAGTTTGCCGTCGCGCCAACGGATAGAAGCTCATTGAAAAGTGGAGCACCTGTAGGCTTGTTCTTCGTCCATAGGTGGTGTTCTTCGTCATAGCACCAGCCGTGCTGTCTAATCAGATCCATAAACTCGTTCTTGCTGATGTTCAACGATCCAATCGCACAACGATTCCAGGCTTCAATGACGATCTTGTTAAAGAGGTATTCGCCATAGATCTTATCTGCAGTCGTCGAAGACAGAATTCTCCCAATTGAATCTGAAACGTCGAACTTTTCATTCTTCCCAACTCGCCGCGGTGCTCCAGTCTTGCAAAAAGTCAGGATCATCTCTCCCGCGAGCACGGATTGTCTGCTCTTCTTCTTGTGCATTGACCAGATCGGATCGCCGATTTGTGAAACCGCGGCTGAAAGGCTTGCTCCAGACTCAGCTGCTGTGGAGAGGATTGCGTCAAAATAGGCGACATTCCAATGTTGAAACACCAGCGACAGCCAGCGGCCTTTCTTGAGCATTTTGATGCAAGCGCCGACACTGGTGCCTAGACGTTTAATGTACTGTTCCTCACTGAGTTTCATCTCGCCGCCCACGATCAACTCTCTCTCTCTGACTTTGACTTCCGGCAACTGATTCAACCAGACGTTCCAGAGGATAGAAAGATCGAGGTAGGAGATATGTCCTCCGTAGGGTGGATCAGTGAATATGTAATCCACTTGCTCGTTCCATTCAGCGCTCAATTCTTCAACATCGGTGGCGCACGTTTGAAACTTGCCTCGCCAGCCCTGCGTTTGGCGTTGCAGTTCAATGGCGCGATCAATCTCCTTCTTGGCCGCAAAGACATTTAGTGCGCGCTCATGAAAGGTCTGCCAGGGCGGCAACTCAATCGGTTCCCTGGCGACCTTGTACCGATAGATACTGAAGATGCTCGATCCGCCGCGAGATTCCGCCCGACCCTCGGCCGAGAGGAAGGTCTTGTTAAGCTTCGCCAGCGTTGCGGACCATGCGAGCAACATGCCCTTGCCTGCGGGCGGAGCGCCGATCTTTGCGATCGCTTCCTTCAGGATCGAGAGTGCGGCCAGCTGACGTGGGGAGAAAAGGTCATGATATCTTTCGACATCTGCATTCCTCGGCAGATGTACGTTCGCCGGCAGCTTTAACGTTCCGAGCAGATTCTGCAACCCCGCTTCATCGAGCGAGTGAAGCTGCCCCAGCTGGTTTTCACAACTGTCCTTCAAGAAAGAAAGCGCTTCCTTGTAATCGGATAGATTGCCAAGCCGAAGATCGGCAATACCTTGCGCAATGAAATTCGCAAGTGGGTTGATGTCGTTTTGAATGCCAACTCGATTCTCCAGGCACGCTTCGATGGCGGTTACGCCAGATCCGCCGAATGGATCAAGTACCCGATCACCCGTACGCGAGTAGTGAAGAATGTACTGCCTTACGACGTTGTATGGGCGACGAGTGAAGTAGGGATGGACGCCGTAGTGCCTCTTGGCGCCTTGCCGATCAGCTGGGATCGGCGATTCAATTGGAACAATGTCTGAATAGGCGATCATTATTGAATTGGTTGGTGAAAACGACGAGCGTATTGACACATTGCTTCCAGCTCGATCACGTCAATGTTGCGAGGAGTCTGGAGATGGTCGTGGGTTGCGCATAACACCACTGCGCGCGAAAGTTCTTCTTTCCCATACTTGCGTTGCTGATAACGGAAATCGCGACTGTTGCGCTTGATTTCAACAGGGACTGAATAAGCCGGATAACTCAAGAACGAGAACTCAGTGAAGCAATCATAACCTTTCCCTACGTAACCTCCGAGAGACACACCGAGATGCTTCAGTGCTCCGGAAGCTCGCAAGATGTCTGTTTCCTGAATGTGGGCGAGCCGGGAACTGGAGCGGTGGTCTTTGACACCCCGACAAATTTCTTCCAGCGACCAAGATACCAAATCTGCCCGTTTCCTGCTCAATTGTACCAACTGCTCCACCCACAAGGGGCTAACATAGTCCCGCGTAAAGGTCAGCGGCCGTTCAATTCGTCGAATCTCTTTCGCCTTCATGCCGCTTGCATACTTGTACTTCAAAGGTGCTAGGTAGAAGGCGTCGTCAATAACATCAACATCAATATCGATGCGCTCGAAATCACTTGGCGCAAGTTTGTACCAGACCCTGATGGCCTCACCGATGCTTTCTCCAGCGAGGCCTTGTTGAATTCGGTCGTGGCCCACGTTGCCAGGGACTGCTCGTTGTTTGGCCCCTAGTTTGTGATCCTTGCCTACCGCGAAATAGTCGGACTTGGTCGCTCCATAAGGAGTAACTAACGCAACTCTTACCGCACCTTCCTTTCGCAGGTGATTTTTCACTGCTCCAGTCAGATTGTGAAAGTAGTATTGCGGTCCTCCGGTTCCGCGACTTCCACGCTTCGTTTGTTGAAGGTGCATCTGATAGCTCCTGTGCTTCCAGTCAGTCTTCCTCGCCAGATTTCCGGGGTGCAGGATTTCTGTTGGGCAAACGCGGATTATACGGACAATGCTTGCCACTAACGCCAGCGGCGCAAGCCTAGCTTCCTTCCCTGTGCAGGTCAACCTGCAACCATTTGCCGTCGGTGCTAATGCGAATGGCGCCATCGCGGTCGGTTCGAAACACCGGCACCCGGCGCTCTTCGATCCGATCAAGAACCTCTGCATGAGGATGGCCGAAAGGACTGTGCTCGGCGACTGAGATCAGCGCCCAGACAGGGCTGACTTGATCCAGAAACTCAGGCAGCGACGACGACCGGCTGCCGTGATGGGCGACCTTGAGGAGATCTGAATCCAGAATTCCGGGGCGGTTCAGGATCTCGGTCTCGACGCGCCGCTCAATGTCGCCTGTCAACAAAAAGCTGCGTTGACCAAATTGAAGACGGAAAGCCAGAGAATCATTGTTAGCCGAAGCCTTTCCCTTGCGAGACGCGTGGGCCGGATTCAGGAACTCAAGCTCAGCCGAATGGAAGAAGAAGTGATCCCCAACGCCTAAACTGCGGACGGGTACGGTCCGACGCAAGGCTGCCTTGAGCAGATTGACATACTCCGGCGTCAGCGGGTTCTCCCCCACCCACAACTCGCCTACCTCAAAATTGTTCAGCAGCGCATGAAGCCCGGACATGTGGTCGTGGTGCGCGTGTGTTAGTGCCACGGCATCGATCCTTCGGACGCCCAACGACCAAAGAAAAGGCGAGACCACTTGTTCACCAATATCGAAACGGTCGTCGTCAAAGTGCTCTCCAAACGAGTGTCCCAGCAGGCCCCCGCCGTCCACGAGGAGGTTCGATTGGTCGGGAAAACTGAGAAAGAGGCTGTCGCCTTGCCGCACGTCCAAAGCTGTGAGCTGCAAACGGCCGGCCGGCGTCATTGGATCAAACGGGCAGGCCAGAATCAACGCCAAGGCTACAGTGGCAGCTCCGATACAAAACCGGCGAGGCCACTTTGCGGGCAGTGAGAGCGCCAGGATGAGACTGACGAAATAGAGACTCGAAACCCAGGCGGGAGGCGTCGGCACACGAAAGTTTCCCCACTCAGATCCCGAGAACTGCTCCGCAGCTCGCAGCAGAACATGAACAAGGGTTCCACACAGCTTGCCGGCGACAAGCTCTATCGGCAGCCCGAACAGGCACAGCGACAGCAGGAGGAATCCGAGTGGAACGAGTACACCCACCAATGGAACAGCGAGCAAGTTAAGAAAGGGTGCGATGAGCGAAACCCGGTGGAAGAAGATGACCATCAGAACCACGAAGACCAGTTGAATGGCAAACGAGACCACCAATAGTTCACCGACAGCAACCAGCGCGCGCGTGGTCATCAGTGCCAGCCGGCTGCTTAGATGCCAGTGGTCCCACGGCGCCCAGGCCTGCAGGTCTTCGAGTTTGAGGCGCAGCCAGATTCGGAGATCGGCGATATGAGGCTCACAGCGGGCATCCCAGCCGGCATCCTGAAGCCGCCGAAGTCCGTCGCGCCAAGGTTGGGCTATCTCGCGAAGCCAGGGCAGAGCCACAACCGCAATGGCCAGCACTGCTAGAAAGGAAAGCTCGAACCCTGGATCGAACAGCCAGAATGGGTCGAGCAAGAGCAAACTCCAGGCAGAAAACGACAACGAGTTCAGCAGATTGCGGTCGCGATCGAAGTGCACCGCCAGAAGAAAAGTGCAGGCCATGGCGGTGGCGCGGATGACTGACGGCTGCCCTTCAGCCAGGGCACTGAACAGCAAGAGGCCGGCCGCCGTTAAGGCCGCGGCGAGGCTCCCGGGAAGCCGGGTCCACCGGAAAAGCCCATACAGGAAAGCAGCCATCACCGCGACGTGCTGGCCGGAAACGACCAGGACGTGATAAATGCCGGTTACCCGAAAAGTCTCTTCAACTCGGGCATCCAGCGCAGACCGGTCGCCCAGCAGCAACGCCTTCATGACGCCCGCCGTTTCTCCCGGCCCGAAAACGCTGTCCAGCCGGGACAGGAGCGCCTTGCGCAGACGCTGGATTTGGCGGGAGAGCCAGTCCCCTTGGTCGGTGGCAAGCCGCTTGATGAGGAGTTCATTCTTGACGGTACCGACCAGCGCCACGTCTTGCCGTTCCAGGTAGGCGACATAGTCAAACTGCCCCGGGTTGTTGAAGTTCTTCGGGAGACGCAGATGGGCCAGCACTTCAACCTGGTCGCCCGGGCTGAGCAGTGGCTGCCGCGGCGCTTCGCCCTTTTGGTAATAGAGCGCGAGCCGGACCTTGCCCTGGGTGGAGAACTTCGAGAACCGGTTCTCGATGCGCTGCACCGCGAGTTCAATCTGTTCACCAATCCCTTTGGGAATGGATCCCCGGGTGCAAATGCCGGTGATCCGGCAGGGTTCACTCAGGTCGAGGCTTCCCGTGCGCGTGAGCATTCTGAGGTGGTGAGGAGCGTACGACGCTTGATGAAGGGTGGGATAGAGCAAGCCCAGGCACGCAAAGCAGACCAGAGACACAGCGAAAGCCAGCCAGGCTCTGCACAAAACGTGGGCTGCCCAAAGTGCCAAAAGGCAGGCTGCAGAAGCAGCCAGCAGGCGAGCCAAAGGGGTTTGAACGCAGGTGCTCGCGAGGATTCCGGTGCAGAACGCCAGAGTGACTGGAAACAACGGACTGTTCATGTGCGTGCGTAGCGGAGGTGCTCATCATATTCGGACGGCAGACTCTGCACAAACGGAATGTCACTTCCTGCGGAGGTCCCCGCGCCCGCCCACGGGCCGCTCAATTCCACATGGACAGCCAATCTCAAACCGTGTTACAGACTGTGCTCGCAGGTGACAACGAACTGCAAGCCAAGGAGGCTGCATGAAACTGAATCGCCATTTTCTGTCGGGCATCGTGTGTGGCGCCCTTCTGACCGGAGGGCTTTCCTACTATTTGCAATCGGCGAGCGCGGCAGGCAGCGATGCCAAGGTGCTGCTGGAGAACGACCGGGTTCGGGTCCGCCAGGTGTTGTTTCAGCCCGGAGTACGCCCTGGTCCGCACACGCATCCCTACGCCCACGTGGGCGTGATTCTCGACGAAGGATCACTCGCCTTTGTTGAAAAGGGAGAAAAGGACCAAACGGTGAACTTCAAATCGGGCGATGCAGGCTGGCGCGACGCCAACGTTACCCACGAAGTTTTCAACGCCGGGGAAAAGCCAATACGCGTGGTAGAAGTCGAGCTCAAGAAGTAGTCGCGATAGTTTGGGGAGGCGCCCCTCATTGGCGCCGCCCAGATCAACAGGGACTCTTACCTGACCTGGCATTTGACCAACCGAGGGCCAATCGATGAAGGTGTAGCCGACGGGGCGACGCTGCATTGGGGCTTGCGAGATTTGCTGCAGCCCGGCTCGGTAGCCCCTTTGGTCCCTTGCCGCTCGAAGCCTGGCAAGGATGGTTCCACCGCACGTCACGAAATCAAGCCGGCCGGTCCTGCCATAGCGGTAGCCTCTCGCAGGACCTTTGGGACTAAGAGTCAAAAGTTTTCCTAAGAATGGAACCGGTTGTCCTTCCATTGCCGCTTCCTGCGATGGCAATTGCTGACTTGCGATTGCAGTAAAGTCCCTCCTTTCAGTCGTCTGACCGCCTTTCTCCGCAGGGCTCGTGGCGGCAGGCTTTACACCACTCCGTGGATGCATTGGATTCCTTCACACAAGATATTGGAGTTCTAGCTGGACTCTGAAATTGGCGCCTAAAGCCGTTTACTCCGGGTGAGTGGCTGGAAACCGCCACGGATCGGGCTTTGGCGCGACATTGGCACGCGCCGTGCTAAGTATTCTGCGGTTCCTCTCCCCCAGGTTTTCCAATACCAGGCAAATTATCGTTCAATGGATGTGAGTGAGAGGGCAGTGTGTATGCAGAAAACGCTGAAGGTTCTAAACGTGTTTGAAGATTGTGCCAGCGGCGCTCAGGTCTTTCAAATTCACGAACAGGATCCGTTGTACAAGATTGACCGTATTGTTTACCGTGAAAAATCCCCGTATGGATGGTTCAAAGAGATCAGCTCTGAAGACTACCTGCAGAAGGTAAAGAACCTGCGACCGATCGTTTATTGATCGATTTCTCGAACGTGAAAATTAAATCGGAACCTGAAAACTCAAGATCATCAATGAAATCCTTTCTGGATCACAATGCGATCTTTCTTGTTAACGTGCGGCTGCCGCGCGACGTGCGATGTTATTGTTGCAAAGCGAGTAACGAGGAAGCCAGTTTGTACCTGAATCACAACTCGATTGGCGAAGCGCTGATCTTGTGTCCCCGCTGTCATCAAACCTACCAAAACGCGGGCCGCAAGAGCGTCGGCGCTTGAGCTGCGAAACCCTCCTGCGTTTGCCCTCTCCTACTATCGATTGAACGGGTCCTCTGTCGGTCGCGTTTGCGTCCGGAGGCGTCGGAGTTTGTGTCGAGATGTCGTCGTTTGCGGCCGTTCGTCCTGTCGCCGACCCCCGTGGGTTCGTGTGTTTTCCCGCGAATGTAGGGATCCGGAGATTAGAAGTAGACATTTTGAAGTGCGGCGACGAGACGTCGCTTTCCTTGGGCGCGACGCGACGCGCCCATCCAAGGCGGCCTCGTGCGGACGCACTCCAGGGGGCAGCTCTCGCGGCCCAGCAATCCGACGTTGCGTCGTCATTTGTTTTCACCCCATGCACGAATCGTTCAGGCCAGGCAGTTGCAGAACCTCTTGCCCGCTCTCGCCTCCGAAGCGCACACCTCGTGGGGTAATGCGTTAGTTACCGGGGGAGTTTGGAGTGCGGTAGCTTGCTAGCTTGCTGCCGCTTTGCACCGTTGCAATTCTCCACAGGCGCAGCAAGCTGCGCCTGCACTCGTTGCCCGGCTGTGGACGGCCTGGTATCCCACTGTTCGCAGCGCGGAATTTAAACCGCCAGCAAGCTGGCGCGAGCCCACATCCACCAAAAAAACGGCAGCAAGCTCCCGCACTGCAAAGCGCAGCACCCCCAATAACTAACGCATTACCACGCGGGCCATTTTGCAGTGTCATTCCCCTTCGAAACTCCTATAATCACCCCGCCGAAACCGCAGCCCAAACTGAGCTTGCCCTTCGCCGCCCTCAACCTGGCACTGGATACTGGTCATGACAAGACAGAACCCGCAGAAGAAGACGCGCCTCCAGCGCTACAGCTTTACGCAAGCGATGTACAACTGGAAGCCTCAAAAACAAGGACCGGAGCCGAAGTTCGGCATGGGGCTGGCGATCCTGTTCTTCGTGGTAGTGGCACTGGTGTGTTACGCGATCTATCGTTTGAAGTAAAGTCGAAGCGCCTTCGCGACCTTGCTTGGTTCAGGTAGATGTTCAGCCAGTGTAGCCATCAAAGAGTAGGGTGTGCCGATTCTCTACCTGGCGCACCGGCACTAGCCTGGCAGCGGAGCCGAGAAATGCTCGTGAACGATCAAACACTTCTCGCATCGTTTTTCCCAGATCGCCGTGTGGCGGCCATCAAGATCGAGGGAGCCGCCTGCCTCAAGTTTTGCGGAAATGTGAAAGGTGACTGCGGTCCAAGCCACGGTTCCGCGCCGTCCGACCGCATTGGGCGGTCGGATGCACGCTGCGGATCGGCGACCCGTTTCGAGTTGAGCAGTCTGTCCCGAATCTGTGCGATCTGCAGTCCACTCCCTAGACCCTTTTCCAGCGTCTTTGGCTGACCCTTGAGTTGGGGCGGCAGTGCTACTGGCGAATGATTCCAAGCTGCTTCATCATGCCCAAGGCGTCCCAGTTCGCCCACTCTTCCACGATCTTACCGTTAGCAAAGCGTGTTATGGATATCCCGCTCAGAGTGAAATTCTTGCCGGTGGGGGCAATGCCCTCAAGCTCGCCTTGGTGCGTGCCGGTTGACGCCCAGCGGGTGGCGACCTTGTCGCCCTCAGCAATCATATCCGCGATAGTGAGACGGAGATCTGGGAAGGCTCGGCGGTATCTGGTGGCGATCTGTTTTGCGAATTCCGGTCCCCTTCCAAGGTCGGGCGTGGCGGGGTCGTGACGGACTGCGTCCATTGAGTAAAGCTCGTCCGCGACAGCCAGGTTTCCTTGATTGTAAACCTCCTCAATGAGACGCCGTACGATGGCCCTATTGTCGTTTTCGGATGTTGCCGCTGCTGTTGACATGAAAATTCTCCTGTTGGGTAAAGCCTGTTGGGTGGTTGCTGTGACTTGGCAATAGATTGTGCTGTCGCAACCTTTCAGAGCACAGCCAGATCCCGCGTTCTTAACCGATTGGAATCGATCCGGGAGTTTCGTCTCACTTCGCCTTGGCTGGCTTTGCTTTCAGCTCCACCAGAATTCCCTCGAGGGGTTTATCACTCAAGTTTTCCGGCAGGTGTTTTCCCGCCAAGGCCCAAGCCGTCTGACCAGCCTTCCCGCGCTGTTCTTCTGCTTTTCCACCGGGATGAGCGAATTTGACATGGGCATCAGTAAGGTAAATGACCTGGCTCGCAGGATGATCGTGCATCACTGACTTCTCGTGAGGGCCATAGGTGATCCGCAGGACTCGCACCTGGTCATTTTCAAACTCTACCTTGTAGTGCTTCGGATCCACTTTAACAGGGTCTTGAGCCATGGCCGTTTTCGCAGCAAAGGCCAATGCAGCGAACAAAACGGTCATCGTGAGACGGGTCAAGCTTTTCATGATCGATTCTCCTTTGTTTGGTTTGTAGGGATGGTCTACTTCGCGTGCCTTTATTCCTTTCCGTCACAGCCCGGCCTTGGAACCAACTACCCCGCTCACCCCCATCGGGTTCTCCTCATCAGTCGACTTCTGTTCGGTCCGCCGCAATACTCGGCCGGAGGCTACGGCTCTCGGCTGCGTCTCGGGGGACCGTCATGCAGCCGAATTCTTTATGAGTTGAGAAAATTAGGGAGAGAGTCCTATTGACTACCGGTCCACTGTATGATGGCCATAGGGCAGCCGTCAAGCGACACGGCATCTCATGTGCGAGGCTCAAGTGCGACACGCCAAGCTGGTCGGGGCAACGACTGGACAGTTCGCGAGTATTGCCAGCGAGCAAGAGAATCGCTCCGCCTGATCCGTTAGACCACACCTGAGAATCATGGCTCGCGACGATGCGTTTCGGCGAGTTGCGAAGGGAAGGCGTTGGACAAAGAGGAACTGAGTCGGGGAGCGATGCCCATTGCGACCTTTTCCCACATTGCCAAGACGGACGCTACATTTTCTCCGGCACTTCAATGCCAAGCAGTCGCAGGCCTTGCTGCAATCGCTCGTGAATGATTTGCGTGAGTGCCAGCAGGAATTGTTTCCGCAGAGGATCGGGTTCAATTAGGATCCGATGCTTATGGTAGAAATTGTTAAAGGACTGCGCCAGGCTGAAAAGATACTTGGCCACTGTGGCTGGCTCGGCCATTTGAATCGAGAGGGAGACGCTGGTTTGAAACTGGGCGGCCAGGTAAATCAGCTTCCAGAGATCATCCTCGATGCCTTTCGTCAGAAATGGATCGACGGAACCGTCTTCAATGGCCCGGCCGATGGCGGATGGGTTGCAAGCCGGATCGTCCTCCTGAACCTTGCGAAAAATGTTGTTCGCCCGCACCACGGCATACTGCACGTAAGGCCCGGTTTCTCCTTCAAAACTGAGCGCTTCTTTGAAATCAAAAGCAATTACCGAATTGCGGGTGTATTTCAGGAGGAAGTAACGCAACGCGCTGATCGCGATAGTGGTCGCAATCTGTCGTTTCTCGGCTTCCGAGAGTTCAGCGTGGCGGCTGGCAACTTCCTGCAGTGACTTTTCAATGAGAGTATCCATCAAGTCATCCGCCTTCACCCCGAGCCCTTTTCGTCCGGAGACCTCAACGTAGGGGCGCTGCTTGTCTTCGTCGGAAAGCTGAATGCCCAGGTCCTCGCAGCAGCGCGGCGACAACGCCACCATCTCGTAGGAGAAGTGGGTGGAACGCTCTGCTTGCTCCTGGAACCCCAAAGCGCGCAACCCGGCAATGACGATGTTCTGCAGATACGCCTGTCGCGAATCGATGACGTTGTAGACCTCAGACCCGCCTCCAAAGCTGGGGTTTTCAATCTCACGGTTTCCCTCGGCATTGGTCATGTACGCGGTATGGCCGCTGGCATATCGATGGAACGGATGGTAGAAGAAATCCATTCCGAGCAAGCCGAGCTTCCAGAGTTGGTAGGCAATGTCTTTGCCCACATAAGTCACAGTTCCATTGGAGCGGACGATGATCTTGTCTTCGTCATGATCCTTCTCGGCGCTCTGCTCCTGGTTTGCAGCCTCGGTCTCAGCTGTGGTTTTCTCGCCCACCCGCATGATCCAGCAACCCTGGTTCTTGCCTGAGGTCTCGAGGTGAATGGCACCGTGCTTCTTCAACAACTCAAAAGCGTGGCTCCAGAACTTCAAATGGAGGATGTCGCTTTCCTTGGGCAGCAAGTCATACTCGACGCCCAAACGCTGCATGGTTTTCAAGTGGCATTCCACAATCCGATGCGAAATATGCCGGGCCAGTTCGGCCGTTTCGTTGTTGCCTTCTTCGATGTGTAGCAGTGTCTTACCTCGCAGAAGGGCATTTTCCGGGCGCTGGTTGTAAAACGATGAGACCTTGGCATAGAGGTCCCAGCAGTAATAGTCGAACTTGCCCGGAATGTCCCGAACCTCGACCAACGTCTTTTTTTCGAGATGCTGAAATCCTACGACGACATCGGCCACCTGCACGCCGGTGTCGTCGATGTAGTTCTGCACCTCAACCTGACGTGCGCTGAAACGCAGCAGTCGTGCAAACGTGTCGCCCAGCACGGCGTTGCGCAAATGCCCAATATGCGCTGCCTTGTTCGGATTGATGTTGGTGTGCTCGAGGATGATCTTTCCGCCGAAAGTGGATTTTGTCGCGGCATTGCGAGTCAGGAAGAACTGCTTGAAGAACGTGTCGCGTTGAAAGAAGACGTTGAGATAGCCGGGGCCGGCAACCTGAACATTGGCAACACCCTCGATCCTACCAATCGAGTCGGCGATCTCTTTAGCGACCTGGCGCGGCGCTTTTCGCACCACCTTGGCAAGCTCGAAGCAGAAGGGAAAGGCGAGGTCGCCCATCTCGGTCTTTGGAGGCCGGTCAACGATCAACTGGTTCAGCCGGTGGCCATACTGATTCTGAACATGAGTGATAAAGCTCTGTTTGATTTCTTCAGTCAAAGACAAGAGCATGCAGTGATCCTTAGCAGGAGAGGAGGTTGAAGCGATTCCGAAACATCGAATCCTAGCACACTTCAAAGTCGCTCTAAACAAAGGTAGGCAGCGGTTTCGCAGGGGCCGTGCGGGGGATGTGGGGCTCCCGGTTGCGGCTTACGGCCTTTGCCCCCCCGAAGCGGTGAAGAAATCGAATGGATCCCAGCCTGATCCGTCCCGTCTCCGAATACACAGGGAGAACGCACGCGGAGCGCACGTTCCGGTGCGCCTGAAAGCCTGTTTGATCGGAAAGGTGGGTCCTCTTCAGGCATACGCTCTCCGGCCTGTAACCAACTGCAACTGCGTGAGGCGGGGTGGGGAGCAGTCTGCCTGTGCGTACACGCAGACAGGCAGGAGGTGAACGATCCATCCGCAGGATAACGAACTCGATTCGGCCTGTCAGCTGCTGGGAAACGGTGAAGCCTAGACCTGCGCAAGCAGGACACTCGACGAGATGAGGGTTAGTAGCGTGCGAAATCGGCGTCGAGGGCCTGGGGGGGTGGTTGGAGACGGAGGGGTCGGAAGGTCAGACACGTGAATCAGGGAGACCTGTGGGGAAGAGGACCGGCGTTCATGCTGCCCGAAGGCGGGTGCCGAAGAACCGGCCCCACAGGAGTCAGAGCGTCCATAGTAGATACGAAGTCTCTTCGAACGTCCGAACGGATCTCTCTTTCGGTCTGCTTCGATTCGTCACTCCTCAGTGAGGTAAAACCACCGACTGGAGAGCCGTATGCGAGAGATTCGCCCGTACGGTTCGGTGGAAGGGGAGCTGCGGCTCTTCCTACCCCTATCTCTCTGTCCAGTCATTCTCGATGAGTGATGTCTTGCGTGAGTGGCACTCCATGAACGAACCAAGAGTCGGACGGCAGGTTCTGATCTTTGCCGGCAGTCTGGCGGCAACTGCGCCTCTTGCAATACTTGTCTTCTTCTCGATCTCGCACGCTTGGCTGGCTTTGATTCCTGGTGGATTGCTGGCAGCGGTCTATTGGCTCTGTCGCAAAAGAGTCGTAATAGTAGCGGCGGGTTCCTGGTTCTGCTGACTCCCGTATGAGTGGGGCATGAAGCTGAGGATTCTGTGATCGGGCGAATGCAACACTCGCGTCGATCTATTACGGATCTATCCTTTCTTGTTTCTGATCGCACTCGCAGCGTTCTTTGTCTTCCTGCGTGACCGATTTATCTCGGCAACGCAGCCTGCCAGAACAGACTGGTAGCGGGGTGTCATTGAGGCAGTATCCGGATATTGAGACGATATCTGGCGATGGGCTTGAAGCCTTGAGATGCGCCGCCGTAGAGCTTCAGCAGGTAAGCACCTTCATTCATGAAGGACTGATGCACGCGGATGAAAAAGCTGCCGAAGCCGTCCTGCTGCAAGCCTTCTCCGCGCCAAAGAACTTCGCCGCCGTAGCGGGAAATTTCGACGGTATAACGCGGGTGCTTTGGCACTCCTTCTCCGTTTAAGACAAGAGTGAACTCCCTGGCCTCGGCCGGCACAGCAAGCTGATTCGTTGAACCACTTCCGGACCGCTGAACAACACCCTCTGGAAAAACATCGAACACCGAAGCATTCAACTGAGGCTTCTGGAGATCGGCCAGTTTTGATTCGTAGCCTCTCTTCAGATTCTCCACTTGAGCTTGCAATTCCCTGTGCTCCTCCAGTAGAGGCGCCACCTGCGCCGCCTGGCTGCGCGCCTCGGACAACTGTCGCGAAAGCTGCTGACGGTTGTTGTTCAACCACAAGGCCCATCCGCCTGTCAATCCAACCACAAGCAGCAACATGGCCGCCGTTGCCAAGGCAGTCTGGACTGTGAAACGAAGCTCGAACAGTCCGAAGAGCCGCGTGGAGAGGAAAGCACTTGTCTGTTGCAAAACGGAGGGTGCCACCCCAGCTAGGCGGCTTGTCGCGTCCTCTGGTTTCATCCTTTGCTGAAACGCATTCCAAGCCCGGCGGACTTCGACCTCACCGCGTGCCGGCTCGGCTTCTGTAGGCGGGGCAAAAAAGTCCATGATGTCCCGGTAGACCTGGAGGCACTCGCGGCACTGGGCGAGATGAATCTGGATCTTTTCCTGTTCATCTGAAGCCAGGTGACCCTCGCAACAGGCGATCAGATCCCGTTCATCGGGATGGCTACCGTGAGGGTTGTCGGGCATCGTCGTGGCAGCTCTCAGATACCGGCGAAATTCTTCCTTTGCGCTCATGATTCTGTCTTCAAGTCAAAATTCCATTCCTGCAAAGTAGGGGCTTAGCCTTTCCTTCAGTGCTTCCCGAGCCTTGTACAGGTGAGCTTTCACCGTATTGATCGAAATTTCCATGAGGGCGGCAATCTCCTGGTAGGAAGCATCCTGCAGGACACGAAACTGCACGCACCGGCGCATCTGTTCAGGCAGCTCCATCATTGCTTCTCGAAGCCTCTCTGTTTTTTCCTGTTCAAGAATCATTTCGATCGGGATGCTTCGCGGTTCAGCCGGTAGACGCTCCGCCAGAGTCAGGTCCCCCGACTCGCCGATTTCCTCGTCCAGTGATACGTGGACCGCTTCCCGCTTTTTCGCGTGCAGGCGCTCCAGCTCGTTCACGTAAGTGTTGCGTGCCACCGTAAACAACCAGCTTTGAAACTGTTCTGGCTGGCGCAACTCTACCAGACCTCTGTAGACAGAAAGAAAAACCTCTTGGGTTAGTTCTTGCGAGTCCTCGGGCAAAAATCCCTTTCTCTGAAAGAAGCGGCACACCTGGGGGTAGAAGCGTTCAAACAGAATCTGGAAATTCCTCTGCGGATCTGCGCCTTGCTGAAATTCAGCAATGATGGATTCGGTCGATTTCTCCACAAAAGAACCATTCCTCTGGACGGATGTGTCGTCCCGGGATTATATCCCGCAGCCACCTGCCTGGACGGATGAATTTTAGAGGCTGACGTAAACAACGGATCCCGGCTTCCTGACTGAATCGGTTGTCAGCCCAATCCGTCCCAGCGTCATAAGCGCCGTGGGTCCGACTTGTCCAGTTCATTGCAGAGGTAGCCAATATGGAACATGCCGTTGTCGAAATGCCCGAGATCTCCGGCCAGAAGTGGGAATGCCGGGACTGTCATCGGCACATCTTAGACTCCGAGACCTTTGCTTATCACCTCATCAACAGGATTCTCTGCGGCTGGTGTGAAGGCTGCTTCAATTGCCGAAGCGCGAGTAATGCCGAAGGTCCGGTGAGCAGGGCTGCAGCTGTCAACATTGGGAGCCGACCAAGTCAGAACTCCACCAGGGTAGGGTCGGTTCCCCAAAACGAATCAGGCACGGAGAGAGCAATCCAAGAAATCTTCCATCCGCCTTCCAGACAACCCACCTCAATCCCCTGAAAAAGCCATCCTCTTGATCTCTTCGTGCCCGAGTTTTCTTCGCTGCTCAGGCTCAGCCGTTGAAGCAAGGTTTCTTCAATACTGATCCATCACGAATAAACATTCTCGAATTTCTTCGGTCTTAAGGCAGTGAGATCCAAGCCGGGTGGCGCACCCGGCGGAACTCAAAACTAAAAACTAAGGAGACACACTATGGCAGCAAAGAACTCTCTTTCGATCGCTGTCCGGCTGGGGATGCTGGGCGTCGTCCTGGGGTTGCTGGCGCCGCGTCAGCTACCCGCGCAGGGACTCATCGACCAGCAATATGCCGGGCCATTCGATGTGGGCGACCTGTGTTGCGAAATGATCAACCGGGCCAACTATCAGATCGGGCAAAGCTTCAAGCCTTCGCAGCCTTTCCTGATCGGGGTTGAAGTCAATCTGCAAAACAATTCCAACGGGGCAAAACGCGTTCACATGCTCCTGCGGCAAGGCGGCATTACTGGGCCGATTCTCTACTCCTCGTTCGGTTCTAAATGGATCAACCCCACCGGCGCGAACGATTTCCGTTGGGAACGCTTCGATACCTGTCCCATTCAACTAACACCGGAAGCAACCTACACCATTCAAATTGCCCAGGACAATGGCGGAGACGATGTGCGCTGGCGCTTGCGATCCGGCGGCGATCCCTACACCCGAGGAACCGGTTACCGCGGTGGCGCGGCTGTGCCTTGGGATTACGGATTCAGAACCTACTACTTGCCGGTGGCTACTGCCGCTCAAGCGGTCATCAACAACGTTGTAGCTCCCGCCAATGCCACGCGGGGCGTGGCTTTCAACGTCACAGTCAATTACACCCTGAACAACATCAACCCAGTGGGAGCCTTTGTGCAGCCTTTCGTCACGGCCAGCGTGGGCGCGATAAAAACTCGGCATCAGGATTCTTGCTACGAGCTGGCGGGGCCACAGTCCAAGACGTTCAACTTCACCTTGCCGGCAAACTTCCCTCTGGGAGCTCGTCCCATCCTGGTTCACGTGGGACTGCATGACCAGAATCTCGCCTCCACGACGGTGATGGTGAATGTGAATTGAAGGCAGTCCTAGGTTCCAGAACCTTAGGTTGGAGAACACACGCAATAGCGTTCAAACGCAGTATCCAAATCAAAAATAAGGAGATCAAAACCATGAAACCTACATCCATTATCCGGCTCACGACGCTCGCACTCAGTTTCTTCCTGGCAGGGTCCGCTGTGGCGGCGCCTGCCTGGTGGAGCGCCAACGCTGCTACGGCTGTGCCACATTTTCAAGCAGACAGCACGTTGAGATCAAGGACCTTTGACTTGGGTCTCAATGGGCGAGGTGTCCAGCATGCGAATAACCAGATAAACTCGGTTTATCTCTACCTTCCTGTGACCGCCAACAATGGAGACACTTTCTCGAAGATCGGACTCCGGGCTGAGGACAGCACGGTCAACGGCTTTGTCCGCGCTGAGCTGTTTCGGCAGCCTCGTAATGGCATTGCGGGAGGTGCCGTGCTGATCGGATCCGTCACAACCAACAATGCCGGATTTCAATTTGTGGATGCGGCTTTTCTCGCCGCTTTTCTGCCCCATAGTCTGGACTTGACCCAATTCACCTATTACATCCGCATCACCCTGCAGCGGAATGTCGCAGCGGACACTGTCACGGCGCTCGACGTGAGTCTACAGCCCTAAGGATGAATTCGCTCTTTGCTGAGCGGGTCCTGGCGGCCCGCTCGGTGAGCCCATAGAGAACTCAATCCACCGAAAGGAGAAGTCCATGAAGCGCTGGATGTTCATCGAAGCTCTGATTTACGCGATTCTGCTTTGGGCAGCCTCATCGGCCTACGCGCAGACACCCTCAAGCTCCTCTCAACGCCCGGTCCAGGTCGAGACAGACACACCAAGAGAGAATTTCAGCCAACTCGCCGCGGAGATAAAGACGCTGAAGTACGAACTAAAGACGCTGCAGCTCGAACTGCAGCGGATGAGGGTTGTGCCTCTGGAACGCGAACTGGTGCAGGTAATGGCGAGGCGACAGCGTCTGGAAGCGCAAGAGACCACTATGAGCCAGGAAATGGCGCAACTGGAGCAGCACCTCGGCGAAGCCCCACTCTCGCCTGAAGAACGCAAGGAACTGGAGACCTCCCGGTCCGAGCCGGCAGGTGGTGAGCTGGAACGGGTACGCCAGGACAAGCAGGCCGCCGTCCAGCGGGAAGCCGAGGTGATTCAGTGGCTGGCTCAGGAACGGCAACGCTGGCAGGAACTGTCTGAAAACGTAAAGGCTGCATGGACTGAGGTGCAGAGTTTCGCCGGCAATACTCAAGGAAGAGACAACGGACAGTGAAGTTCCTTGGGAATCCGAATGCTGATGTCTCCGTTTGCATTGTCAGGCCTCTGAAATTCTGGTGAGGCGTGCCGGCATCCTGAATCGCGGCGCTGTGCTGACGTGAAACGTGAGTCTCAAAGATAACGGTCCTGAAAGGCGCATAGATGGAGGTGGGAGCCGCTGTCCTCAGCGGCGATGACCGGGTACCATCGCCGCTGAGGACAGCGGCTCCCATTTTCAAAAATGTCCAAATCCCAGGCAAGGGCCCAGCCCTTCCGCACATCGGGCGGCAGAGCCGCGCCAAACCGCCATTGTTTCACCCCTCTTCCTACAAACGGGAGAGGGAGTTGTTCCAATCTGACCAAAGTTTGAACTTATCAAGCAAGGAGCAAATCCATGAAGATCCAACGAAAATTCAATGTCCTTTCTCAACTGTGGTTCGGAGTGCTGTTGTTGTTTCCCTCAGCCGGGCAATCCCAGCATGCCTGGACACACACAGCCTCTGCCTGCACGGTGGATGAAGGCAGCACCACCAAGCATGAGTTCTCAGGCGCGCGATTTCGGTTCAAACCTGATGGCCAGAGCATCGGCGATATTTATGCCAGGTGCAACATCGTCAATCCTGGCTATGGCACCTCTGCGCTGCAAGTTGTCTACTCCGACGAGCGCCTTTCCGGGAACTACGTAAGGGCTTTGCTGTACAAGGTTCACAACCACAACGGGGGCGTGTCACTGGTGGTGCCGGAAGACCGGACCTTCAGCAGTCTGAACTTCGGCGCCAAACCGGATGGAGGAATGGAAGCTATCGGGTTCACTCATAGTTTCGATTTCTACAACTACGGCTACTTCGTGATGCTCCATGTGCACCGAGAGGACCCGCGCTACAACCCCAGTATCTCTACAGTTCGGCTCTGGGCCTCTCCACCGACAGCGCCACCGTCGTGTGCCCCTCTTTGCATTCAAGTTTAGTCTGGTGGTTCAAGAATCTTGCATAAACATTTTCCCAAGATTTCCGGTCATTCAGCTCCGCAGATGGTTTTAGCCCGTTATGTGCCGCGAAACGGGAATTTTGTTCTCGTTTCCTCAGCAACAGGCCGGGCGAAAAGAGTGGAAGCGCCGTCCCGGCGCTTGAGAAGCGGCGAGACGCCGCTTCCACCTTGGGGATATCAAGGGCGAAGCCCTTGGCTAGTAAGGCAGGGTGCGTGGCGCTTCTGACGCCCCGCCCGTTCCGCGAACTTTGCGGTGCGTTCAAAAGCGGAACGCACCCTCCATTTTCATCTGTGGCGCCGCGTAGCGGCATGAGAGGTTCATATGAAGTATCAATGGTTGATTTTCGTGGCGTTGGTGATGCATTCCAAGACGGTCTTCCCGGCCACGTTGCACAACACGTGCGGAGAAAGGGTCCAGTCTCTCACATTAACCGGCTCTGATACCGAGGGAGAGGGACGGATTTGGAACGCAAATCGAAATGGAACCAAGTACTGGAACTATGAAGGCGCTGATTACGAGGTGGAACTCAGCAACAAACACGACAGCAACTTTTCCGTCACACTGAATCGCTTTGCCTGCTCAGACCATTTCAACTTCTACTACACCACACAAGGGACCCATCAGGTCACCCGGACCTACGTCGAGCAGGCCGCCACCCAGCTGGAAACGGCCTGGGACGAACTGTCCCAAAACCAAGGGTTCCGCACGCCTTTTGATCTCAAGCAGGACGGGCGTTACGAGATATTCACCAATTTCCTCCGCATTCCCGTCATGGTCTACAACACCGTGGATGGAAAGAACCATGCCAGCGACTCTCCGACTATTCTGCTCAATCCCGGGCTGTCCGCGAACAGCCGTTCCCCGCATCACGAACTGTTTCATGTGATCAAGCATGGCTACACCCGCTACAGCAAGGCCTGGCTGAATGAAGGGCTGGCGCGCTGGAGCGAGAAATTTGTCGTGGGAGGCGGCTCGCCTTGCGGGGGGTTCAACGCTTACTCGCCAATTACTTTCAACCTGCTGGAGAGGGACTACTGCGAAAGCGCCCGCTTCTTTAACTACCTGGCAGTCAAGTATGGCAGCGTCGAGGCTGGCAGCGACGGCTCGGATGTAATCCGAACCATTCTCGAGGAACTCGCTGACGTGGACTCCGGAAGCCGCAACGCTCTGACCGCGCTGCAACGGGCCGTGAACCAATTTCGGCAAGCGCCTGGGAGCTACGGACAAAGCTACAAAGAGTGGGCCAAAGGAAACTATGTCAACGACACTCTCGCCGCTGCCGCAATGCGTACGGGCGCACCCTTGGCTCCCCGGCGGAAAGAAAGCGGGGAAGGCGGCTGGGGCGGGAATCAATTCGTATGGCACGACTACAGTTTCAGTACGCAAATGCGTGGGGCCGTGACCCTTCAAATCCGAGCCTCAGCCGGCGACTATGACGGAGACGGCGATGACGACGACGTGCGTTTCCGGCTGGATGGAGAGCTCGTCGCTGACTGGAACACCGGGAACGCTTTCGACGGATCGCATCTCAGGGGGAAGACTAAGACAGTTCACATCATCCGCCGAGATCTGGCTGGCGGAAACCACACGTTGCGCATCGAGGCTGACGAGCATCCGGTGCTTTACGCAGTCAACATCTTTCGGGGAGAGGTGCCCTTGCTGTATCAAGCCTCTGGCCTCACGAAGTGGTGCCAAAGAATGACGCTTGCCGGCCCGGCAATTTGGGTGCCTTGTTTCGCTGCAAACGGAGATCCGCCTCTACTTAGTGTCTCCTTTGATGTGCCAGCATCTGTCTCCCGAGTGTCTGTCGTTCTGTCCGGGCGGGCTTCCAGCTCGGACCAGAACGCTGCTGGCGGTTTCCCAGAATCGAACGACACAGCGACCGTCTTCGTGGACGGAACCCAGTTGGGCGCCTTCGACGCCGAAAAGAAACTCGATGGCTTGTATCAAGAGGGCGATCTGGCCGTGACGGATTTGCGCAGTGGCAACCTAACCGCTGGCAGCCACTCACTGGAAATCAAAACCCTTGGGAAGCCTTATGTGGATCACGTGGCCGTCTTTGCCACTCCACAGTCTCCTCCCTTGTTCCGGCTGGACGAAGGACAGTTGGATCCGTGGTCGAGCAACTATCACGTCATCGAGGTGACCAGCGACATGGTGCCGTCGAACGAAGACGTGCTAGCACCCGATGATCTGACCATTCAGATAGGGACTCGCGAGTGGAGTGCGGAATTCGAGCCGCCGTTCCACCACATTCTGCTGATAAATTCCAACGGCTCGTTACGCCAGGCCTATTCCAGTGCTGACAGCCACGCGGTCAGCCGCACCATTAGCGCTGCAACCCTTGGGCGGATGGGAGTGGGCGGACGTGTTGTTGTCGTAGCGGGAACGCGTGATGCGGCTGGAGGCTACTTTGTTCAAGTGAGACGTTGAGCGGGGCTGGGCCTGGAGCTGTGAAAGAATTCAATGGTAGGGACGCGCTGCCGCGCGTCTGCGACGGTCAATCCAGTCAGGACGCGGAGCACCGCGTCCCTACCGAATTGGGTTTATGCGCCCACCCCAATGTTTTCACAGCTTCCCTCAGGACAAACGCGGTGTCTGCGTTTGTCGTGGACAGGCTGTACCGGTACAGGAAAACTTAGGACAAAAGCCGCGGATAGGCTCCGAAACAACTTCCTTGACAGGACTAGAGGAAAAGATGGATAAAAGGTCGTCTAAAACCTCCTGTTCAAAATGTTATGCCAGTGACTGACCGGACTGCTGCTCTTCGGGAGCGAGGAACTCTCTCGTGCCAAAACAGCACAGTTCCTCAACGTGCCTAAGACTGGTTGGCGTGTTCGTTGACACATCCTGGCCGATCCTGTTCCAGATCGAAGGTTAGACACTATTTAACTTGGCTTGCTAAATCCAGGAGGGTTAATCCATGAGAAGAACTATTTTCTTCGTCTCGTTGATAGTTTGCCTGGCTTCCGCCACTGCGCTGCTCATTTGGACAGCCAAGTCAAACAGTCCTCTGCTTGCCCAGACCACGCCGCCAGCTTCCACGAAGAGAATTATGGTCGTTGACCTGCCAAGTACACCCGCTAAGGTTTTGACAGATCTGGGTCTTCAAACCTCGGCTGTGAAAGGCCAGATTGTTCTGCTGCAGTCGTTCGGTTCCAACGGACAAGCTTCAGTTGAAATCCAGAGCTTCGACTTCATCGGCACTCCCGTAGACACCAAGCGAGGATCCAGCGGCAAATGGTCGGTAAGCCTTAAGCTAGGTTCGGCGATTACGCGAGAGTTCAACCCGATTAGAGGAACCTTGAAGGCAGAGCTTGACATGGTTTTGCATTACCACCTGACGGATCAAATTAAAGGGCAGAGGAGACTGAGCTTTGACCAGTTTGCTCCGTTCAGCGAAACCATGAAGGGGGAATATAGGGCGAGGTTTGGCTTGCCAGTGACACCTCAGGCGACGACAAACAGTCTAGGTGGCGAGGCAAGGTTTCAACTGTCTCAAACTGTTCTAGGAGGCATTCTCAGCCTAGACCTCAATTTTGGCGTTACTCCCGTTCGAAATGCATTGGGCCGTTGCGCGTTTGGCTTGCGCCAACTGATTGTTCAACCAGTCTTGTTTAGAACTGACGTCCTCAATCCGCTGGCCACGACCGGACGATCATTGGGTGAACTCATTGGTCCAGCGGTGGAAATTTGGAGGAAATGCTGTGTGGATATTGAATTTCGTAATCCGATCATCGTCTTTAATCCCGATGTCATCACCGAAAACCTGCCCTTCAGCGAACGGGAAGCCGTGCTGAACAGTGTGGACAATGTCGTTGACGAAAGGGGAAATGAGACGGTTGAAGTTTTCTTTGTGGAGTCCTGGGATGCAGCAACTCAGGCTGAAACTGGAGGCGCTGTAACTTTTGGGAGCGGAAGAGAAGACCCAAGAGTCATAGTGGCTGACAACGTGATCGATCCAGATCGCCCTAGTGTTAACGTTCTGGCTCACGAACTGGGCCATGCCATGGGCCTGTGCCATACCAACGGCGATCGCTGTGGAGAGTTCGAAGTGAGGGGGTCACCCGGCACGGTAATGAGAGGGAGCGGCTTTGACCGAGACAATCCGGACCTGCAAAGCTCAGCGAATTGTGTCAATGTTTCGGGGAGTCCCCTCCTGTCTTATTCGGCCCTAGTCGGATGCTGTCTTCGAGCTGACTGTGTCGACAATTGCATCAGAGAATAAACAATTCGATGAGCGCCGGATCGGCAAGGCCCGAAAGGACTCAAGGAACCTCATTTATAAGGTCACAGGGTTTGACGAGAACGCTACTCCGAAGACCGGTGGCTTTTCCTTCCAGATAGAAAACACGGTAGTCAGAGTGCCTACATTTGTGAATCCGTCCATTCCACTCCGGTCTGGGTACTTCAGGAAATCGTTTCTTGGGATACTGCTTGACGTGTTGACGTTCGGCTGCTGCTTCCCAGCCACAATCGGAGCACCCCCCCTTGCCCTGGCTTGGCAAACAACAGATTTGCGTAGTTCCCAGATACCAGGCGAAAAGAGTCTTGTCACTTTGGAGCTGGGAAGACTCATCGAGCGCCGGATAGCTGCTGGTGAGGTTCATGTCTATCAGGCTTTGCTGGCCGCAGGTCAGTACATGCGGATCTCCGCCGAACAGCGCGACATCGACGTGGCAATTCGGATTCTGGGACCTGGCAACGAAAAGCTGGCTGAGATGAATATGCTCAGCGCGCCTCGTGGGGAAGAGCGGATATCCTGGATTGCCGAACAGGCTGGGACGCATCCAATCGAAATCCACCCGACTACCCCCAAGGTTTCTGGAACCTATGCCATCCGTCTGGCAGCGCTTCGGGCACCCGAACCGGGTGACCGAGAACGGATCTCCGCCGAAACAGCGTTCACTGAAGCCGAAAGGCTTCGCCGTCAAGGAACCAAAGAATCCAGACAGCAAGGTTTGCAGTTGTGCGAGAAAGCAATTCCACGTTGGAAGGAAGTGAACGACTCGCAAGGAGAGGCTTACACCCTGTCTCTGGCCGGGCGGCTGGCTGATGCACTCGGGAAACGGCGCGAGTCCGTCGCATACACCACGAGGGCGCTGGGTCTTCATCGTGCCAACAAAGATCCCGCCGGTGAAGGGGTCACGCTGAACAACCTTGGGATGTTTGCACAGCAGGGCGGTGACCTTCCGAAAGCGCTGGAATACCTTAAGGAAGGACTCACTTTGCGTCGCGCCGCTGGAGATCGCTACGGCCAGGCACAAACTCTTAACAATCTGGGTGGCATGCATCAGGAGATGAGTGAATTTGTTGCCGCCAGAGACTTTTATGCTCAGGCCTTGCAACTCTACAAAGCCGTCGGTGAGCGCCAGGGAGAAGCCATCATTCTTAACAATGTCGGAGGTGTGCACCGCGCCCTGGGCGAGTATCAAAGGGCGCTCGACTGCCATCTTCAGGCCCTGCCGATCCGCCGGGAACTTGAGGACCGAGAGGGTGAAGGCATCACCCTCAACAATATTGGCGGCATCTACGCTGCTCTGGGAGACCATTCCAAGGCCGTGGAATACTTGGAGCCCGCCCTCCGGACCTACCGGTTGATGGGAGACCGCCGACGCGAGGCTCAAGCCCTCAACAGCCTTGGCGTGGCCTATCGAAATGCCGGCAGGAATGAATCCGCAGCGCAACATCTGAAGGAGGCGCTGGCTTTGCGGCGTGCGGCTGGAGATCGGCGGGGTGAATCCATCACGCTGAACAACCTCGCGGGCCTTTACCAAAGGATGGGAGATGAGCCGAAGGCATTAGAGCAGTTCACGGCTTCTTTGCAGCTGAAACGAGCGCTGGCAGACCGCCGGGGAGAGGCAGTTACACTAAGAAACCTTGGGACACTTTACCAATCGATGGGCGAATCTCAAAAGGCGCTGGGGCACTTGCATGAAGCCTTAAAGTTGTCCGAAGCCGTCAAAGATCGGGACCTTGAAGCTGAAACTCTCGCTGAACTGGCTCGCGCCGAGCAGGCTAAGGGGAACCTCGCCGAATCACGTGTACTGATCGAGCGATCCCTAAAGATGATGGAGTCCCAGCGTATTCAGATGGCCAGCCCAGACCTGCGCGCCTCCTACTTTGCCGAAGTCCGCAAGAGTTTTGAATTCTACATTGACCTTCTGATGCGCCTGCACCAAGGCGCCCCATCGGGAGAATTCGCCCGGACTGCGTTCGACGCCAGCGAACAAGCGCGGGCGCGAAGCTTGCTTGAGATGCTGACCGAATCAGAAGCTGGCTTGGTCCCGCAGGTTGATCCTGCCCTTCGCGAACGCGAGAAGCTGCTTCATGCCCGATTGGGCGCCATCCAGAACCGCTTTATTCAGGCTGATTCCTCCGTTCGATCCGAGCGAGCCAAGACAGCCGCACTTGAATCGGAGCTTCAGAAGACGGAGAACGAGCTAAGCTTGCTGCAACTGGAGATCCAAGGGAAGGACCCGCGCTACGCCGACCTTCAGCATCCCAAGCCGGTCCACCTGACCGAAACCCAGCAAATGCTTCCGGACCGCTCGATCCTGCTCGAGTACGCGCTCGGCAAGCAAGCCTCCTTTCTCTTTGCCGTGACTCGCCGAGAATTCGAGGTGTTTCGTCTGCCCGGCTCAACTGCACTGGAAGAGCGGATTACTAAGCTTCGCCAGGCTCTCGCGCAGCCTGGGCGTACCGGGCTATCCAATTACATAACGCAGGCCACGGCTCTCCACGGCGATCTGCTGGCGCCCGCAGATCGACTCCTGGCCGGCAAGCAGGAGCTGATTGTCGCTCCCGATGGCATCCTCCACTACTTGCCGTTTGAAGTGCTGCTGACTCGCGACCGGAAAGTTTCGGCCCCGAGCCCTCTGCGTGAACTGCCCTATCTGGTTCGCGACTTTTCCATTCTCTATGCGCCCTCGGCCAGCGTCCTGGCTCACCTCCAGCGCGGACGGCAAGAACCAATGCGACCGGACAAGGCGCTGTTGGCTTATGCCGATCCGGCCTACGGAGAGCAACAGCCTGCTGCCTCTAGCCCTGTGGGTGGGCTGGTACGGAGTGCTTTCGGGGAACAGTCGAGCTGGAAACTTAGCCGGCTTGAACACAGCCGCAAGGAGGCAGAAGCAATCGCCCGGTTGTTTCCCAGGGAACAAGCTACCCTCTACCTGGGAGCGGATGCACGTGAAGAGAACGTCAAGGTACCTGGCCGGCTGGGCCAGTACAGGATTCTGCATTTCGCTACGCACGGTATCTTGAATGAGAACCGGCCTCAGCTTTCCGGGCTGGTGCTGAGCCTTTCGCAAAGCGGAGGCCTCGATCACGGCAGTACGGCACCAGCACCCAAGACTCGGTCAGAGGCCAGAAGCGACAGCGCACCGGCAACCGACGCCTTCCGCGAAGATGGTCTGTTGCAGGTTTATGAAATTTTCAAGCTGAAGTTGAATGCCGATCTGGTTGTCCTTTCAGCCTGCGAGACTGGCCTGGGAAAGGAAGTGAGAGGTGAGGGGCTGATCGGACTGACGCGGGCCTTCTTGTATGCTGGCACGTCATCGGTGGTGGTGAGCCTTTGGAAAGTGGCAGACCAGTCTACGGCCGAGTTGATGATTCCTTTCTACAAGCGCCTCAGGGACGGAGTTGGCAAAGCCGAAGCTCTTCGTCAGGCTCAGTTGGAGATGATTCGCAAGGGCCGGTTTGCCCATCCGTACTACTGGGCGCCGTTTGTACTGGTGGGACAGCCGTAGAACTGAGTTTCATAAATACGGTCACGTATTCGACATGTCTTTGTACGTCGGAGACCGCCTCCCACATTCGGAGCTTGCGTCCAGACCTGAGCACGTTGTGCCAAGCGTCCAGGAATACGGCGCGGTATTTATGAATCCCAGCCCTTAGTCTGAAGAAAACTTGCACCCGCGAAGGATCCCTCTCACCATCCTGGCTGCCGGCTTCACACTCCACGGGTTCTCAATCGTGCCCGATCGCCGTCCGCTTGCCGGTATCTCCAACTCTCCACGACGCAGCCCTCCCTCTGAGTCCGTGTTCCCGGTTGAACACTTGGCCCCGCCTTGCAACTCTACGCAAGGCAGGCACCGTCTGTGGTCTGACAGCCTTGTCCATCACCTTCACAATTTCCCAGCTCTCGTTCCAGAAATGAACACCTGCCGCCGAAATACCGGTCTTAGCGCTGACGATTCCAGGCACGAGCGTCCCGCCCTCATCTGGGCTGGAAACCCCGGTTTCCGCATTCATTCCAAAAACTGCCGTTCAAATAACAACAGAGACACGGAGACACAGAGAACTTAGGGAGAATCTTTAATGTGCCAGCGTTTTCGTTTTCACCCAGGAGGTGAAGGAAAAAGAATTCATCCAATCCGCAAACTCTATGCTCCTGTTCCTCGGGTGTGAATTGATTGGTGTTCGCGGTTCTCCGAGAAAACATCTCCGCGTCTCTGTGGTGGCCTCTAGGGCCGTTTCCAGGATGACTGTTGAACCGCCATCGCCCTCACTTACGGTTCACGATTGCGGTGGTGCGGACTGACACCTTTTGACATCCGAGTAAACATTTCCGTCGCGCTTCGGTCTCTAGCAGGCATAACGGCAACACCAACAGCAACCAGCACCGGAGGGCAAGACAATGAAACGCAACGCGATGAATTCAGAGAAGGCGGGGTTCCAATCGAGACAGATGGCGAGCTACTTCGGATTGACGGTCGAGGTGCTCCTCAAGATGCAGCACTACAGCCTGGTCGACTATGACAGCCGCGAGTTCGTCGTGAACACCGAAGACTTGAAGGTCTGCCAGGCCGTCAGAGCGGCAGCGTAGCCGGGTGCTGTGAACAAAACCTGTGTTCCGGTCTTTGTCGGTTGCAGCCTGAGACCGTGATTCACAAAGGCTGCCGGCACTCTCTATCCGCCGGACATTCGAAGAATACCTTCCACCTGGGTGGAGCGGGCGCTCCTGCGCACGTTTGGCGTCGAACGTAGTGGATTTAGTTCATTCAAAATGGGGACTCGGGTGTTGCCATCACCGCGGCAGAGAAGGTGCAGAAGCAGCACGACATACAGATTTGTCGCGCCTTCGGGACGCGGACGGACTTTTAGGCAGATCTTCCGACTGGATGTGTATGGAGCGTTGGAAGTGCCCTGATGGCAGGTATACCAAGCGTTTCAAGCGATCCGGGCCACCCGAGGTGCCTTGACAAACCCAGTATCGCCCTTCTAGTATTGAACCCTTTTTGGAGTGCCAACCTGGTTGGCTGTGCGATGCCAGTCCAGTTTTCCAGCAAGCTGCAGTCATTACTGATCCCTTCGACACGTGTGGTGGTTTTCACAGGAGCCGGCATCTCGGCTGAGAGCGGTGTGCCAACGTTTAGAGGTCAGAACGGATTGTGGAAGGAATTTCGGGTCGAAGACTTGGCGACCCCGCAGGCCTTCGCAGAGCATCCACAGCGGGTTTGGGATTGGTACAGTTGGCGGCGTGAGCTGATTTCGCGGATCGCGCCGAACCTGGGCCATTTGGCGGTGGCGAAGTTTGAAAGGTTTTTTTCGGACTTCTGCGTGGTCACCCAGAATGTCGATGGCTTGCATAACCGAGCCGGAAATGAGCGCATTCTCAAGCTGCACGGCGACATCTGGGAAGTGCGTTGTGTTTCTTGCGGGCTTCGCCGGATGGACTTTCAGCCAGTCCTGCTTTCGTTGCCTCCGCGTTGTGAGTGTGGCGGCATGTTGAGGCCTGGAGTCGTGTGGTTTGGGGAGACATTGCCCGTCGACGTGTTTGAGCAAGCGGTTCGTGCAACGCAGTCCTGCGGCTTATTTTTCTCTGTTGGTACCTCGGCACAAGTTTTTCCGGCTTCCGAGCTGCCGGGAGTCGCCCGTCAGCATGGAGCCTACGTCGTCGAAGTGAACATCGAGCGTTCGGCGGCCGCTAGTGAAGCTCATGAAGTGTTACTCGGTAAAGCTGGGGAAATTCTGCCTGCGCTTGCGGAAAGTTTACAAGGCGCGATGTCGGGCTCAACACCCGGGAATAATGTATGACTATTTTACGTTTCGAATGCTTTTCCGGCATCAGCGGTGACATGATTCTGGGAAGCCTGCTGGACTTGGGACTCTCGCTGGATGACTTGCGCGCCGGGCTTGAGAAGCTGAACGTCCAAAACTTCTCGGTAAGCGCCAGGAAAGTTGTGAAGGCGGGCGTGTCTGCCACCAAGTTCGATGTCGAAATGGGAGAAGAGCATTCCCATCGCCACCTCTCTCATATCGTAAAGATCATCAATGGCAGCGAGTTGACTCCCAGCGTTAAAGAGCGAGCTGTTGCCATCTTTCGGTGTCTCGCAGAAGCCGAAGCTAAGGTCCATGGGACGACCGTGGAGAAGGTTCATTTTCACGAGGTCGGGGCCATTGATGCCATTGTCGATATTGTCGGCGCCTGCATCGGTTTGGAACTTTTGGGCGTGAAAGAGTTGTACTGTTCGCCGCTGAACGTGGGCAGCGGATTTGTGGATTGCGCGCATGGAACGATGCCGGTACCTGCTCCGGCGACGGCGGAATTGCTCAAGAACATCCCTATTTACTCGAACCAGGTTTCAGGCGAATTGGTGACGCCAACCGGGGCGGCGATCGTTTCTACACTGGCCAAGGGGTTCGGACCGATGCCCGCTTTCAAGATACGCGGGATTGGATACGGAGCCGGTTCCAAGGATTTCAAGGGCACATCCAACGTGTTGCGGGCTCTTCAATGCGAATTCGTCGATGCGGCAAGACTAGACTCGAGTGCTGCTGCCACAGACCGGGTGGTGGTTCTCGAAGCCAGCATTGACGACATGAATCCGCAGATTTGCGGTCACCTCCTCGACAAGTTGCTGTCGTCAGGCGCCTTGGATGTCTTTTCGAGCCCTGTGCACATGAAGAAGAACCGCCCGGGATTGCTACTGACCGTTCTGGCACCAATGGAACTTGCAGACGCTCTGGTTTCGCAGATCTTTGAGGAAACCACCACCATCGGTATTCGCTATCACGAAACCGAGAGGCGCGTTCTGGAACGCGAGGTTGAAGTGGTGGAGTGCGAGTTTGGAAACATCAAAGTGAAGGTCTCCAAACTGAATGGAAGAATGATCAATTTCGCGCCCGAGTATGAAGACTGCCGTCAAGCCGCCCTCACTCGCGGAGTGCCTTACAAGTGGGTCCATTCGCGAGTCGTGCAGCTGTTCATGAACCGGCATTCAGAGCAGGTTTTTAGGTCCATGCCGTCTGCGAATTGAAGCAGATTTGCAGTTTCCAGTCAGCAATCTGTATAGGGTTTCCCAGCTTCTATGAAAACTTTTTACCTGACCACCCCTCTGTATTACGTCAACGCACGGCCTCACCTTGGGCACACTTACACCACCGTGGTGGCCGACTGTCTGAGCCGGTACAAGAAAATGCAGGGATTCGATGTCTGCCTGCTGACTGGCACCGACGAGCACGGACAGAACATTGAGCGTGCGGCGGCGGCCCAAGGCCTTTCGCCCAAACAGTTGGCGGACCAGATCACCGCTGAATATCAAAAGCTCTGGGCGCGCTTGGGCATCGAGTATGACCAGTTCATCCGCACGACCGAAAGCCGCCACTACGCTGGAGCCGCTGAAGTGTTCAAGCGCGCTTTCAACAGTGGCGCGATCTATAAGGGGCAGTACTCTGGTTGGTACTGCATTTCGTGCAATCTCTTCGCCCCTGAGAGCGAAACCGCGCCGAAGTGCGAGGTCTGCGAGCGGCCGACTGAGCGTGTTACCGAAGAGAGCTATTTCTTCCGCTTGTCCGATTTTCAGCAGCGTTTGCTGGACCATTACGGGAAACATCCTGACTTCATCATGCCGTTGTCCCGCCGCAACGAAGTGGTGAGTTTTGTGAGCGGCGGTTTGAAGGATCTCTCCATCAGCCGAACCTCGGTGAAGTGGGGCATTCCGGTGCCGGATGAGCAGAACCATGTCATCTACGTCTGGTTCGATGCGTTGGTGGGTTATCTCACAGGCATCGGTTTTGCTCCCGGCGCTTCAGCCGAGTCGTTTCAAAAGTATTGGCCTGCGCAGGTTCAACTGGTCGGCAAGGACATTCTGCGCTTCCACACGGTTTACTGGCCCGCGTTTCTCATGGCCGCGGGACTGGAGTTGCCCAAGCAGGTGTTTGCGCATGGCTGGTGGTTGAAGGACGAAGTCAAAATGTCGAAGTCGCGCGGCAACGTCATCGATCCGCATTTGCTGTTGACTCACTTCGGGTCTGACGCTGTGCGTTACTTCCTGCTGCGAGAAGTTCCGTTCGGGCTGGATGGCACGTTTTCCTACGAAGCGTTCATTCAGCGCGTGAACAGCGATCTGGCCAATGATTTCGGAAACCTCGTTTCGCGGACACTCACACTTGTTGCCAAGAACTTCAGCAATGGGATGCCGTACCCGTCGGCAATTGAGGGGCGTCTCGCTCTGGATCAAGAATTGGAGAAGAAGGCTTTGGCGACCGTCGAAGCTTACCAGTCGCACATGAATGGACTGGCCTTCAGCAAAGCACTCGAGTCAGTTTGGGATTTGCTCGCTCATGCAAATCGGTATCTCAACGATAATGCGCCGTGGGCCTTGACCGACAATCTGGCCGAACGGCCGCGCCTGGCGACCATTCTTTACACTTCTGCCGAAGTGATCCGGATTACGGCAGTGCTGCTGGCGCCGGTCTTGCCGGAGAGCTGCAAGCGCGTCTGGGAACAACTGGGGATGAAGTCACCCTTAAGATCGCAGCGGATCGATGAGATCAAGTGGGGTGGTCTCACGGTGGGGAGCAACCTGGGAGAGATAACACCCATTTTCCCGAGGCTCGACAAGAAGGCCGCGATCGAGAAGATCTTTCAGGAAAGCGGTGCGCCTGTGGTTGGAAGCGAAACCAAACCCGAAAAGGCGACGGCCGCTGGAGCTTCGGCCAAGAGTGTGAAGCCGCAACCATCGGCACCGCCTGTCGCCGAGGCGAAGGTTGCCGCCGCCAGTGTGCCTGACGGGAAGATCACGATTGACGATTTCGCCAAAGTCGAACTGCGCGTGGCCCAGGTGATTTCGGCTGAGCGTGTGCCTGGCGCAGACAAGCTCTTGAAGCTGATGGTGGATGTGGGCACGGAAACGCGCCAGATTCTGGCCGGTATCGCCAAAGCTTACAGCCCCGAGAGTCTGGTGGGACGCAAGATTGTGATTGTGGCCAACCTGCAGCCGCGCAAGATGCGCGGACTGGAATCCAATGGCATGCTTCTGGCAGCCTCAGTGGGTGACGAAGGCCAGCCGGTGCTGGCGGGTTTTCTTGAAGACGTTCCCAACGGCGCGAAGTTGAAGTAAGCAGTGGAAAAGGCCCCCTGGCCGCAACCCAGTTCAAGATCCAACTCGAAGCAAAGGTTTTCCATAGAGTCATTCGCTCCTTCTCAAACGTGGATCAGTAGTCGCGGGACGGAATCCAGACGCGGATCTCTGTCAACCTGGTCACTTCAACGACAACCATCATGCCAGACAGAACAGCCCTCCGAAGAGCACGCCTTTCCAACGCGGTTTCGGCTTTCAACCTCCAGCAGGACAAAGTTGCGTCTGACACCGGAATGAATGTGTCGGGCATCCGTGTTTACCCTTTGCGCGAGCCTATCTCCGGTCGCAGATACACAGTACTCAAGGTACTGACCGAGTCAGGTTTCTTCGGATTTGGCGAATGCGAGTCGGTGTCATCAGCGGACCTGGCGCGGGCCACGCAGACCGTGACTGGAAAACCAGCCACAGCTTATGAGGTCATTCGCCAGCAGTTGTTGCCGTTGCCGGGTTTGCAGGCTGCGGTAAACGTGGCTTTGTTGGACATCCTTGGAAAAAAAGCGAAGGCGCCGATCTATCAGGTTTTGGGCGGGCCGACTCGTTTCAAGGCTCGCGTCAGTGCTGCTTTGGAAGGCGAGACGGGCGAAGCCTTGCTGACTTCGATGAAGCGAGCTCAGGGTGCCGGATTTCGGACCTTTCTGGTGCCGGTACCACCGGTCCAGGCGCCGAACCAGGGTCAGGCTTTTGTTCAGGCAACGCGCAAACGGCTGGACTCCTTAAGGGAGGCGGGGGCCGGCGAGGTTGATTTTATTCTGGATGGCGCCGGAATGCTCTCGGCCGGCGATGCCTCCAGCCTGGCGCACGAGCTGGAGCGTTTCCATCTGCTATGGTTCGACGAACCTTGTCGTCTTTCCAACCTGAGCGCTGCCCGCAAAATTGCCTCAGAGAGCGTGACTGCCCTTGGGTTTGGACGTCACCTGCACGACTCTGGGGCTTTCCAGGATTTGCTGCGTGAAGAATTGATCGATGTCCTGCGCCCCAGCCTTGCCTTGAATGGCATTTCTCAGATTCGCAAGATGGCGGCGCTCGCCGAAACCTATTACGTCGCGGTAGCTCCGCATCACAACGGAGGACCTATTGCCACTGCGGCTGCACTCCATCTTGCGGCCAGCTTGCCAAACTTCTTCATTCAGCAGATCCCATTGCCGGTGGCTGAAGCGGATCGCAAAATGCGTGCGGAGTTAAGCGGTGTTTCCGTGGAAAGGTTAACCGATGGGTTTGCAGCCTTGCCCACGGGCGCGGGCTTGGGCATCACCGTCAACGAGGATGCTTTGGAAAGGTACAAGGAGCGACCAGCATGAGACGGCGGCAATTCTTGACTGGGCTGGCGGGTGCTGGCTTCGCAGGCATGGCGGGTCGTGGCCAGTTGAGCGCATCCAATGGTTGCCTCTGTGCCATGCTCCCGGCACAAAATGCTCTTGGTGCAGAGGCGTTTCGCGGCGTCGGGTCGAGACTCAAGGTCACCAACATGAAGGTTTTCGGAGTATCTCTGACGCCTGATTCCGACCGGCCTTACGTCTTTGTGAAACTGGAAACTGATGCCGGCGTGGTGGGCTGGGGCGAAGCAACGTTGGAGGGCAAAGCCGGCGCGGTGATTGCCTGCGTGGATGATTTCAAGGAGTTCATCCTCGGCAGTGACCCAATGCAAGTCGAGCATCATTGGCAATCGATGTACGTTCACACGTTCTATCGTGCTGGCCCTGTGATCGGGTCCGCCATAGCCGGAATCGATCAGGCGCTGTGGGACATCCGGGGCAAGGTGCTTGGGTTGCCGGTCTACAAGCTGTTGGGTGGCCCGATGGATCCCAGGGGCGTTCGCGGTTACTATCATGCCCGAGCCAGCAATCGGGAGGAACTGGCGCGCTTGCGTGAAAGCGCCGCCAGCCAGGGTGTCACTTGTTTCAAGAGTGGTATTCCTGGCTACTACGAATGGATTGAGACCAATGCCAGCATCAAGCGTGCCATCGGCGCCATGCAGATGTTGCGTGAGGGGCTGGGGCCAGACATCGACATTGGCGTGGACTTTCATGCGAAGACAAGCCCCAGCGTGGCTTCCATGATCATCAAGGAAGTGGAGCCGCTCAACCTGCTCTTTGTTGAAGAACCCTGTCCTCCTGAGAACGTCAAAGCCATGGCGCGCATCGCCCGGCGTTCGACTACGCCCATTGCAACCGGGGAACGGCTGGTGGCCTCCTATTCGTGTCGCGAATTGATTGAGCTTGGCGTGGTGGACATTCTACAGACCGACATTAACCACGTTGGCGGCATCACGGCGTTATGGAAAGTGGCGGCGATGGCGGAAGCGTCTGGAATCTCGATGGCGCCGCACGCCTGTGAAGGTCCCATCGGCGGGCTGGCAACAGTTCACGTGGACGCGGCCACACCCAACTTCCTGGTGCAGGAGATTTGCAGCGGCGTTCAGCCCGAAATGAAAGAGAGGGTTTGGGAAGAGTGGCTCGGCTTTCCAGCCATGCGCATGGTGAATGGCCGGTTTCCATTGCCAGAGAAACCGGGCTTGGGCTTCGATCTCACCGAAGAAGCACTGAAGAAGTATCCGTTCGGTGGTACGCGCCCCATGGCGAGGGTCTTCCACCAGGATGGGTCTGTCGCCGCGTGGTAGTGAAATCCTGATTGCGGAGCGTTGTAGCAGCCAAGCGCCTAAGGTTTACGTCCGCAACTGTTGCCTGGCCCGAAACGAAGCCTGCAGCTGATAGGCTGGCTCCAGCGCGTAAGCGGCGGTCACGACAAACCAGAGGTACCATCCGATCGCACCAACCTGCCAAGGGATGTATCGGTAGCCGTCGGCCCACATGCCCATGTGGGCAAGAGAGGTCAGAAAGATTGCGACGGTGTAGGAGCCCCAGGACTTCGAGATCAGACCCCACCCCATGCAGACTCCCGCTCGGCGGATGAGTACTGCTTCGACCAACAAGCAGCTCAACAGCGGATCGTTGAACCAAGTCAGCATTGCCGCCAACCTGGGTGGGTCGCTCTCTTGAGCAACCAGGTGATAGATCTGGTAACCCTGGCGGAGTGTGAATCCTAACACCAGCGCCAGTAGGAAATAGTCGACCGATTTCAGTTTCGCCAGGATCCCCAGCCGTTTATACAACCGTAAGACCATGCCCAGGCCGATGGCGACCGTGAGGAAGTTTTCGCACAGAAGTGAAACTGCTCGCGGGCTCGCCTCCACCCAGGAAGGCCATCGGTGGCGGCTGAGATGCAATCCCACAAGTGTGGTCGAGAGACTCGATCATCCTGGAGAGCAGAATGAGCAAAGAACTAGCCGGAAAGAAACAGAAATCATCAAAGGGCGCAAACTTGGTCGAAACCGCCACTCAGGATCGGATGGCCCTGATCATGTATTCTTCCAACACCGTCGTCTTTGATCCGATCAATACCAGTCGCGGATTTGACAAATCGTCTCTGACGGGGCACATTGCCGCAGGCTCTTCCGCGGGATTCACTGCCATGTCGGAAGGAATGTATCGAGGCTGGGACCAACTGAGACGAGTTCCGTCAGGCAGCCAGTCGGGATTGCGAGTGATTGTGCTGTTCACCGATGGCGTCCCCAATTCCTGGTCAGGGAATTTCAGCGTTTCTTCAGGTTACGCGGCTCAGGGCACCGTTCACACGCTCGATTTTCCCGAGCTAGGAGGCACGGCGGCCCTTGATGACGGCGTCGACGACCCCAATATTTACGCTCTCACAACCACTCTTGGGACCCCCGCCAGCCCCGGCAATCAATCGGCGTGGTCGGGAGGATTGAGACAGTCAACTCGCAGCACAAACATAGATCTGCCATGGTCATCAGGAACGCCACGGATTCTCAGTTTGCCGTCCCAGAGTTACCATCCAAGCCCATCATCCGCTGGAATGCCGGCTCAGTTCAATTTGATGAGTTCATTGGTTGGTGGAGATCGTCCGGCGGGCGGTGCATCTCCGACAGTCCGGAATGTCAATAACGCAGCTCGTAATCTGGTGGAGATTATTGCGAATGAAGCGCGGAACGACGCCAGTGGGGCCTATCGCATC